>Ga0209648_10000543_pt1 | contig 28846 bp, 20 predicted proteins | sample GraSoi2013_115cm_FD_185830 | JGI IMG/M metagenome (GOLD analysis project Ga0209648, IMG submission 185830) | Grasslands soil microbial communities from the Angelo Coastal Reserve, California, USA - Sample 9_17_2013_115cm (SPAdes) (version 2) | ecosystem: Environmental > Terrestrial > Soil >...
ACCGTTCGCAGGAAAAGTTGCCGGCGATTAATCGCCACAAGTCGCGGAACAGCGGTCTCGTCGTTGCTCATGCTCGCAGTCTACACAAAGTCACTCCATCCACCGTGCCAATTTCTTCACACGTTCCAGACGGGAAGTTTCCCTTACTCTCCTTACGGATTTTCGATCCGAACGTCGGAAAACTTCCGGAAATCTTGGTCGAACGTGGCGACGGGAGTGTCTTCGGCTCGGGCCGCAGCGGCGATTACGCAATCCACGAAATGAACCTTCGTCCTTCGATAGCGGTCTAACGCGTCCAGATGAATCGCGGCTTCGCTAATCTGAACACCAGGGCTCGAAATCAAAGTGCCAAGCGCCGCCGCGATGCCTGCCCGTGGGTGCTCATAGAAAGACTCCAGCACAAACACACACTCGGCTAGGACCGCGGGCAGCACGACAATTTCTACATCGCCACGATCGCACGCTTCGAATAGTTTTCCTGCCGCCTTGGCATGCTTTTCATGTTCTTGTACCAGGTATCGGACGATTATATTGGTGTCCACCAGCCTTCGCTTTGCGCTCACCGGATACTCGCGCGGCCGCGGGCTGCCTTCGCGGCGGCTTCGCGGATTTCGCCGAAACTCATTTTCTTGCCCTTCTTGCTGGCCAGCGCGCCCTTCAGCGACCGCGTGCCGGGATGCACGCGGATCGTGGCATGGTCTCCTTCCACCACGTACTGGAGCTTATCGCCGGGTTTGATTTGCAGCGCCTTGCGAATCTTCCCTGGAATTGTTGTTTGTCCTTTCCTGGTGACCGTGGAATGGGGCATGAATTGCTCCTTGCTTTACACGTGCTCCTTGCAGTTCAATTGTGCCTTACCTGGCCACTCGTTGGCAAGGAGTCTCGAGGAATCTTCACACGCTACCACTTGCCTTTCCCTAAAACCGCCGCCAAGATGGCGGCGCTACGAAATGACTTACTCCGCCCGATCGCGCGGCTATCTGCCTCATCTGGAGACCCAGGAAGCGATTTACTTCGTCACCTTTCGCCTTGCCGATTCGCTTCCCAGAGAACTCGTCCTCCAGCTTCGCAAGGAGCGGGATACCATCGAGAAAGCAAGCCTCGCAGGGAATACCAGGACGGGCGATCTTTCTCGTTTGCGCGAACTACGCGCCTTACTGAAAAAGGTCGAACGATGTCTCGATCGCGGGATTGGCTGTTGTCACCTGCGCGACTCTCGTGTCGCCGGCATTGTCGCCGAGGCCCTCCACTACTTTCACGGCCAGCGCTATCGCCTGTTGGCGTGGTGCGTGATGCCCAATCATGTCCATGTGCTATTTTCCCCGCTGCGAGAGCATACCCTCGACGCCATTCTGCATTCCTGGAAGTCCTATTCCGCCCACAAGGCAAACGCGCTTTTAGGTCGCACAGGCCCTTTTTGGCAGCGCGAGTATTTCGATCACTTGGTTCGAGGTCCATCCTCTCTTCGAGAAATCACGCAGTACATTCAGGACAATCCCAAAAGAGCCGGGCTGCTCAACTGGCCCTGGGTCGAAGTCCTTTCCTAGCGCATTTTGTACCGCTGGCCTCTGGCCGGCGTCATTTCGTGCCGCCGTTTCTTTGCATTTCGTAGCGCCGGCGTCTCGCCGGCCTCTGCGCATTTTTTAGGGTAGCGGGTGGGCCACTGAATTCTTTCCTTTCTCCCCGGATGCCGCACGCCGCGGATCTCGTTGCACGGATTTCGATTTTCTCTTGGTTCGACTTTTGGTCTTCGATCCCTCGCGGCTCTTTCTTGGCTCTTCCGCATCCCACCAGTTACAATAGATTGTTTGCATCTGCGGTAAGAAAGCAGCCCTTGCGAACGTAGTTCTAGTGACTGTCAGGAGACGGCGACACCCTAAATGGAAGCAGCACAAATACTCGACCGCGTCGTGGCCAGATTTATCGGGACCAAACACGAGCGCGATATCAAGAAATTGATGCCGGTTATCGCGGCGATCAACGCGCGCGAAGCCGAAGTACGGCCGCTCGGCGATGAGGGTCTCAAAACGCGTTTTGCGGAGCTGCGCGCCCAGGTGCAGGAGCAGTTGAAGGACGCCGATCCCGCGGAATCCGCCTACAAAGAGCAGTTGCAGCAAGCGCTGGAGCCGGCGATCGTGCCGGCATTCGCCCTAGTCCGCGAAGCGGGCCGCCGCTTCCTGAACATGCGGCATTTTGATGTGCAGCTTATTGGCGGAATCGTGCTGCACGAAGGCAAGATCGCGGAAATGAAGACGGGCGAAGGCAAGACGCTCGTCGCGACGCTGCCTGCGGTTCTGAATTCGCTGGCCGGGCGCGGCGTTCACATTGTCACCGTGAACGATTACCTGGCGCGCCGCGACGCGGAATGGATGAGCCCGCTGTACAAGGCGCTGGGATTGAGTGTCGGCGTGATCGTGCATGATCTCGATGACGAGCAGCGCCGCGCCGCCTATGGCGCGGACATCACCTACGGCACGAACAACGAATTCGGCTTCGACTATCTCCGCGACAACATGAAGTACGACCTCGCCCAATGCGTGCAGCGCGGGCATCAATTCGCAATCGTCGACGAAGTGGACTCCATCCTCATCGACGAGGCGCGCACGCCGCTGATCATTTCCGGGCCATCGGAAGAGTCCACCGACAAGTACGCCAAGATCGACAAAATCATTCCCAAGCTGATTCAGGACATTGATTACACGCTCGATGAAAAGCACCGCACCGCGACGTTGACGGAAGAAGGGGTCAGCAAATGCGAGCGGCTGCTCAGCCTCGGCAACCTGTATGACCCGGCCCACATGGAGACAATCCATCACGTCTACCAGGCGCTGCGTGCTCATACGCTTTACAAAAATGACGTGGATTACGTGGTGAAAGACGGCGAAGTCATCATTGTCGATGAATTCACGGGCCGCCAGATGCCCGGGCGCCGCTGGTCCGACGGTTTGCACCAGGCCGTGGAAGCCAAGGAAGGCGTGAAGATCGAGCGCGAGAACCAAACGCTCGCGACGATTACGTTTCAGAATTATTTTCGCATGTACAAAAAACTTTCCGGCATGACCGGTACGGCGGAAACGGAAGCGGCGGAGTTCGGCAAGATTTACAATCTGGATGTCACCGTCATTCCCACCAACCGGCAATTGATTCGCATCGAATCTCCGGACGTCGTCTACCGCACGGAGAAGGAGAAGTTCCATGCAGTGGTGGACGGCATTCTTCAGGAAGACAACTCGGTCGCGAACGGCATCCGCCAATATTACGAACGCGGCCAGCCGGTACTGGTTGGAACGATCTCCATCGAGAAATCCGAGACTATCGCGGAGTTGCTGAAAAAATCTGGCATCCCCCACCAGGTGCTGAACGCCAAGCAACACGAACGCGAATCGCGCGTGGTCGCGCAAGCCGGGCGCAAAGGCGCGGTCACCGTTGCGACCAACATGGCCGGCCGCGGCACGGACATTTTGCTGGGCGGCAACCCCGAGCAAATGACGCGCGACCATTTTCTGAAAAACAAACTGGCCATGCCCTATGCCGCGGCTCCCGCGGTGATCGGCGCGGATCCTGCCGATGGCAACGGCAATCAGCCTGCGGCCCCGATGGTGCTTTTCCAGAATGAAGGGAAAATTTTTCAAGTGCCGGCGGACCAGTGGAAGCCGGTATACGAGCAGTTCGCCGGGCAATGCAAGGCGGAACACGATGAAGTTGTGACGCTGGGCGGACTGCACATCCTTGGCACCGAGCGCCATGAGGCGCGGCGCATCGACAACCAGTTGCGAGGACGCGCGGGCCGCCAGGGCGATCCCGGCTCATCGCGATTTTTTCTTTCTCTCGAAGACGACTTGATGCGCATCTTCGGCGGCGAGCGCATTAGGGCGCTGATGTTCCGCCTGGGCATGACCGAAGGCGTGCCGATCGAGTCGAGGATGATTTCGAACCGCATCGAAACTGCGCAGAAGACGGTCGAAGCGCAAAACTTCGAAGCGCGCAAACATTTGCTCGAGTACGACGACGTGATGAACAAGCAGCGCGAGACGATTTATGCGATTCGCCGGTCAGCGCTGGAAGGCAAGGACCAGCGCGATTACGTGCTGGGCATTGCGGAAGACGTGGTGCGCGAGCTGGCCGAAACGTTTTGTCCTCGCGAGCAGCATCCCGATCAATGGAACACCACGCAGTTCCTGGCGGAAAGCAACGCACAGTTTGGCATTGATATGAAGGCGGCGGGCGCCGATCCGGGGACGCTGAGCCACGATCAGCTTGCCGATGCGGCGGCCGAAGCCGTCAAGAAACGCTACGAGGAAAAAGAAAAGCAGTTTGGCGCGGACCTGATGCGCTGGCTGGAGCGGCGCATTATTCTCGACGTGGTGGATTCGCAGTGGAAAGACCACCTGCTCTCGCTGGACCACTTGAAAGAGGGCATCGGCCTGCGCGGATACGCGCAAAAAGATCCCATCGTCGAGTTCAAGAAAGAGGCTTTCACTCTTTTTGAAGATATGATGGCGCGCATCGATAACGAAACGATCCGTTATCTCTTTCACATTCAGGTGCAGCAGGGCGAGCAGCCGCCGGAAGCACGGCAGCCACGTCCGGAGCCGCCGCGAAATCCGCCGCAGAGTGCCGCGGCAGCAGTAGGCGCTGCCGCTGCGCGTGCGAATGAGCCACAACATTTGCCCGCAGTCGCGCGCGAAATTGAACGACGGCAGCAGCGTCAGCAAAAAGATTTGCAGTATCAGACGGGGCCGGCGCAGGCGGAAGCGCCGAAGCCCGTGCGCGCGGGCGCAAAAGTGGGGCGCAACGATCCTTGTCCTTGCGGGTCGGGGAAAAAATACAAGAAATGCCACGGGGCTTGAGTAGGATAGACATTCTTGTCTGTCGCTTTGCTGAAGCCGCGAGCGAAGATTAGTTGCAGGTGATTGAACAGAGGACAGGCAGGAATGCCTGTCCTACAAAGAGGAAACAAATGCCACCAGGCCCAGCACCCATGCAGCAGCCGGAACGCCAGCCGATTCCGGGCGTGAAGAATCTTGTGGCCGTTGCGAGCGGCAAAGGCGGCGTCGGCAAGACTACCGTCGCGGTGAATCTCGCGCTGGCTTTGGCGAAGCTCGGCCACAAAGTCGGCTTGCTGGACGCCGACGTTTACGGGCCGAACGTGCCGATCATGCTGGGTACTTCGCAGGAACCGCAAGCCACGGTGGACAAGCACATCATCCCGGTGCAATCGCAAGGGCTGAAGATGATTTCGATGGGTCTGCTGAATCCCGGCGATAAGCCGATGATTTGGCGCGGGCCGATGCTGCACAGCGTGATTACACAATTCCTGCGCAGCGTGGAGTGGGGCGAGCTGGATTATCTGATCATCGATCTTCCGCCGGGCACGGGCGACGTGCAGTTGACGCTGATTCAGACCGTCGCTGTGACGGGCGCGGTTGTCGTCACCACGCCGTCTACGGTTGCACTGGCCGATGTGCGCAAGGCGATTGAAATGTTCCGGCAGGTGAATGTGGAAGTGCTCGGAGTGGTCGAAAACATGAGCACGTTTGCCTGCCCGCACTGCGGCAAAGCAATTGACATTTTCGGCCACGGCGAAGGCGCGAAGATGGCCATCGCCTATGGCGTGCCCGTACTCGGCGAAATTGAGATTGATCCGCGCATTCGAATCGGCGGGGATACCGGCAAGCCGGTGGCGGCGCTCGGGGAAGGAGGCGCTGGCGCGAAGAGTCTCTACAGCGTCGCGCGGGCTGTCGTCGCGCGGTTGGCGGAAGTTGCCGGCACCACTGGCGGCCCGGCGGTGCAGATCGATTGAAATTTCAGGCTTCCGTTGTTTTTGCGGGATTCCGTAGGGCTTCCATCTTGGCGAGCAGGCAGTTCCGGCAGAGGCATCCTTTCGCATTGGCCGGAATCGGGACGACGTGAGGCAATTCCGCGCACCAGCATCCGCCTTCCGGCTGGCAAGTCATCGTAGCTCCGCATTGTGCGCAGCGGGTTTCCACAGAGCGATGATGGACAGTTTTCCCAAATTTCTCCAGAAAAATTCTTGAGAATTCTGTTGACTCGCAGCGTCGTTTTGGTCGCTTCCAAGCCCTCAGGTACGCACCGGGTTGTGTTAGAGTCGCAGTAAGAATGCGCCGCGCTTCTGGCGCTCTTCTCATGAGTAGCTTGACTCGCACTTTTCTCTGCATGCTTGGCGGATTCGTCCTTGGCGGAGTAGGTCTAATGGCCGTGGCAATTTTTGGACCGCTCGTTTACCCCCTTTCTCTTTCTGACTCAGAATCAGCCCGGTCCGTAAATATGACAATTGGGTGGATGTTTGCATTTTTGTTTGGCTTTGGCGCGGCAGGGTTCGCGTTGTGTTGGAAACTGACTAAGCGAGCAGTGAAGGACTAATCGAACTCCGGCTTTGGCTCCCTAGCTTTCTTGTCACAGGGCCGCGGGCAGTGTAACCTTTCCTAGTTTCGGTTAGGCATTCATTTCCTCAGGAGCCAATATATCGTGCTCCTGCAATAACTTGCGGGCAGTTGAGTGTTTCGCCTGGGCGGTCAATGTATTCTTGAGCAGAAAACCAGACATTCGGCCTTATCGCGGCAAGCGGCCGCAGATCGCGGCCTCGGCTTACATCGACCCTGCGGCGGTGATTATCGGCGACGTGGTGATTGGCGAGGATTCGAGCGTTTGGCCGTGTTCGGTGGTTCGCGGGGACGTACACTACATTCGCATCGGCGCGCGCACGAATATTCAGGACGGCTCGGTGCTTCACGTCATGCGCGATGAATGGCCGCTGATTCTTGGTGATGACGTTACCATCGGCCATTCCGTGACGCTGCATGGCTGCACCATCGAGTCGCGCTGCCTGATCGGCATGGGCGCGGTCATTTTGAATGGCGTGACGATTGGCGCAGGCAGCATCGTCGCGGCGGGCACGCTTATTACGGAGCGCACCGCGATTCCCGCGGGCTGCTTGGTCATGGGCTCGCCGGGCAAAGTGAAGCGCATGCTGACGGGGATTGATCAGGCGTCGATTGACGCTTACGCGCAGCGCTACGTCGGCTATAAAGATATCTATCGCGAGGAACCCACCGAGTGAGCGAAGGCGCCGCCAAAAAAGAAGAAAAACCGCGCAAATTCCAGGCGGTCCGTGGCACGCGGGACTTGCTGCCGCCGGAGACGGCACTGTGGAACCGCGTCGAACAAACCGCGCATGAAATCTTCTCAACGTTTGGCTTTGGCGAAATTCGCCTTCCAGTCTTCGAGCCCACCGAATTATTCGCCCGCGCCGTCGGCGGTGAAACCGACATCGTCAACAAGGAAATGTACGCTTTTGATTTGCACGGGTCTTTTTTCCTTGAATATCGTCGTCAGGAGATTCCAAGGTATCCAGAAGAACTGACCCCGGCTGAATATGAGCAGGCTATTCGAGAATTCCTTGAAGGCATCGACTTCGCGCTGCAATCAGAGCGTCTTGAAAAAACCGGCGAGAATCTGGCTGTCATAGAAGAAACGCGCCAAGCCTTCCAGGCTCTGCAGAAAAGTATTCAGAGTTTGGACCTACAGCAGAAGAACGATGGGTCGTCTTGGTCTGTGGAACAGTTGAACTCGGCCGAGAAGATCAAGGATCTCGCAGAAAAGATTAAGCTTGGTTCGTACGCTGCCCTTCGCCCGGAAGCAACGGCAAGCGTCTGCCGCGCGTACATCGAGCACGGCATGCAGCAACTGCCGCAGCCGGTGAAGCTGTACTACATGGGGCCGATGTTCCGGCGGGAACGGCCGCAAAAGGGGCGCTACCGGCAGTTTTATCAGATTGGGGCGGAAGTGCTGGGCGGGAGCGACGCTCCGGCGATTGACGCGGAAGTGATCGAAATGGTCATGACGTTTTTCGACCGGCTGGAATTGCAAGGCGTTCAGCTGGACATGAACTCCATCGGAGACAGAAATTGCCGCCCGAAGTACGTCGAGCTGCTGCGCGCGGAGCTTCTGAAAGTGAAGGACAAGCTCGGAGCGGACAGCCAGCGGCGGATCGAAACGAATCCTTTGCGCGTGCTCGATTCCAAGCTCGAAAGCGAGCAGGGCATTATCGCCACGCTGCCGCGCATCGCCGATCACCTCTGCGAAGAGTGCGCGGCGCACTACGCGGCCGTAAAGCACCAGCTCGAAATGCGCGGAGTGATCTACCGCGAAAACTGGCGGCTGGTGCGCGGGCTGGACTATTACATGCGGACGACGTTTGAAATCACGGCGCAGGGACTCGGCTCGCAAAATGCCGTGTGCGGCGGCGGGCGCTACGACGGGCTGGTAGAATTGCTGGGCGGGCCGCCAACCAAGGGCATCGGTTTTGCCATTGGCGAGGACCGCTTGATTTTGTCCCTGCTGGAGAGCGGCAAAGGCGCAGTGACGACAGGCCGCGACGTGTACATCGCCTGGATGGGTGAACGCGCGCACGCCACCGCCATCCGCGCCGCAAAGGATTTGCGCAAGGCGGGTTTCAGCGTTGAATTGCCGCCGGTGGAGCAGAAATTCGGCAAGGCTCTCGGCCAAGCGGACAAACTCGGCGCGAAGTACGCGCTGATTCTCGGCGACAATGAAGTGTCCGAGGGCTTGTGGACGCTGAAGACGCTGGCGGACGGCTCGCAGGCGAAGTTTACCGAGCCGGATTTGTTGGAACATTTGCGCAGGCAAAAGGCGCTGTCATCCTAAGGTGGGACAGACATTCCTGTCTGTCCCTGTAGAGCAGATGGAGTGCAAGAGGACAGGCAAGAATGCCTGTCCCACGCAGGCTAGAGTTTGGGCCTCGTTAGGAGAGAATCACTTGCTGGACTTTCTGGGGAACTTAAAGCGTACACACTACTGCGGCGAATTGCGTGCCAAGGATGAAGGGCGCGACGCCCTCGTCATGGGCTGGGTGGCGCGGCGGCGCGACCTAGGCAATTTGCTCTTTCTTGATGTGCGCGATCGCACCGGCATCGTCCAGGTAGTCTTCAACAAGGAAACGCAGCCCGCCGCGCATGCCAAAGCGGAACAAGCGCGCAGCGAATTCGTCGTCGCCGTGGAAGGCAAAGTCACGAAGCGCCAGAAAGCCAATCCCGAATTGGCCAGCGGTGAAGTCGAGTTGGTCGCGTCGAAGCTGCATATTCTCAACAACGCCAAGACGCCGCCGTTTCCGATTGAAGACGAAATCAACGCGGCGGAAGAAACCCGACTGCGCTTCCGGTATCTCGACTTGCGCCGGCCGAGGCCGCACCACAATCTCGCGCTGCGCCACAAAATCATTCTGGAAATTCGCAAAGTGATGGACGAAATGGGATTCGTTGAAGTGGAAACGCCCATGCTCACGCGCTCGACTCCGGAGGGCGCGCGGGATTATTTGGTCCCCAGCCGGGTGCATCACGGGCAGTTTTACGCGCTCCCGCAGTCGCCGCAGATTTTCAAGCAAATCCTGATGATCGCGGGATTGGACAAATACTTTCAAATTGTGAAGTGTTTCCGCGACGAAGATTTACGCGCCGACCGCCAGCCGGAATTCACGCAGCTCGACCTGGAGATGTCGTTTCCCCGGCAGGAAGATATTTTTCATGTGATCGAGCAAGTGATGGTGCGCGCCTGCGCCGTGGCGGGGATCAAAGCGGAAGCGCCGTTTCCGCACATGCTCTACAAGGACGCGATTCGAAAATACGGCAGCGACAAGCCGGACATGCGCTTCGGCATGGAGCTGCACGAAGTGACGCACTGCTTTCCGGAAGAAGCCAGGCAAAAACTGCAAATCGAGGGCAACGTCTTCGCCCTAGCGGCTCCTGGCGTCGCGAGCTATTCGCGCAAGCAACTAGACGAACTGACGGAAAAAGCAAAAGCGCTCAAAGCGCGCGGCGCTTATTTTGTGAAAGTTGCGCCCGAAGGCCTCACTTCCACGGTCGAAAAATTGATCGGCGCCGAGAATGCCAAAAAGCTGGCAGAAGCTTGCGGCGCGAAGCCCGGCGATCTCGTTGTCGCCGTTTCCGCCAAAGAACAAATCAAAGGCACCGAAGCCGCGGCGCTCATCGCCGGACAATTGCGCTTGCAACTTGGCGAAGCGCTCGGCGTCATCGACAAATCGCAATGGAAATTCCTGTGGCTCACCGGTTTCCCGCTGTTCGAGTGGAGCGAATCAGACAAAACCTGGGTGAGCGCGCAGCACCCGTTCACGGGCATTGTCGATGAAGACCTGGAAAAACTCGAACCCGCACCGTGGGAAGTGCGCTCGAAAGGTTACGATCTCGTTCTCAACGGATACGAGCTCGGCTCCGGCAGCATCCGAATTCACCGCCAGGATATTCAGGAGCGTCTCTTCAAAGCACTCGGCCTAAGCGAAGAACAATTACGTCGTCGCTTCGGCTTCTTCCTGGACGCGCTGACCTACGGGACGCCGCCGCACGGCGGCATCGCGCTAGGCATCGACCGCGTCGTCATGCTCCTCGCTGGCGAAAAATCCATCCGCGAAGTGATTGCCTTCGCCAAAACCACCGCTGCACAAGATTTGATGGCGGATTCACCTTCGCCGGTCGGCAAAGATCAGCTCGACCAACTCGGAATCGCTATTAAGGAACTTAGTCAGGCGAAATGAGCCGGATACGCATATTGCCGGAGGCGGTAGCGAATAAGATCGCGGCGGGCGAAGTTGTCGAGCGGCCGGCGTCGGTGGTGAAGGAATTGTTGGAAAACGCCATCGATGCGGGCGCGAAGACCATTCGCGTCGAAGTGGAAGTGGGCGGCAAGCGCATGATCCGTGTGATTGACGACGGTCATGGAATGACGCATGACGACGCGCTGCTGGCGTTCGAACGCCATGCGACGAGCAAGCTCAAATCGGCCGACGATTTGCTCTCAATTGCCACGCTGGGGTTTCGCGGGGAAGCGCTGCCGACGATTGCCGCGGTTTCGCGATTGCTGCTTGAAACGCGCGACGAAGCGGAAGCCGAAGGCACGCGCATCGAGTTTGCGGGTGGGAAGCTGGTCAACGTAAAGCCGGCGGGTTTGCCTGCGGGAACGACGGTCAGCGTCGCGGATATTTTCTATTGCGTTCCGGCACGTCGGAAGTTTCTCAGGTCGGACACCACGGAACTGGGCCACATCGCTTCGCTGGTCACACATTACGCGCTGGCGAACCCGGCGAAGCAGTTTATTCTGACGACTCCCACACAGGAAATTATCAACTGTGCGCCTGCGGAAAAACTTGCTGACCGCGTGTATCAGCTCTTCGGACGGCAAGCGCTCGAAGAGCTGGTCGAAATTCCTGCTGTTTCCGCGCCGTTCCGCGCGGCGATCACCGAGCCGGAGCTGGAGCCGAGCGAAGAGAAAGCATCGCTGACCGTCAGTGGTTTTACTTCGCGGCCGGACATCCAGCGCATGAATCGCAATGGCATCTACATTTTCGTGAATCGGCGCCTGGTGCGCGACCGGCTAATTCTGCACGCGATTCACGAGGCGTATCGGAACATTCTGCCACCCGCCGTTTTTCCTGCGACGCTGCTCTTTCTGGAGATGCCGTACGACGAAGTCGACGTGAACGTGCATCCGGCAAAAATCGAAGTGCGCTTCCGGCGCTCGCAATTCGTCCATGATTTTGCGCGCGACGCGATTCGCCAGGCGCTGATGGGCGCGCGGCCGATTGCAAGTTTTGCGGCCGCCGCTGCTGCCGCCCCGCAGACGGCAGGCGCCGGGAATGGTGCATTTTCAGGCGGAATCGTGCCCGCGCCCGTGGAGTCTGGGGTGCCGCGCGCGATCCTTCCACCGATGGAAGAGATCGGCGTGGGCTCGGGAGTCGGTTCGGATGGCGGATTTGATCTCAGCGGCGCACCAATGCGACCGGTCGAACAACGGATTCCATTTGCTTCGGGAACTGCGTTCGGCGCGGCCGCAGCTCCGGCGCAAATTTCTTCGGAGGGAAATTGGGCCGCAAATCTTGCCGCGCCGAGCGCTGATGCGCCCGCAACTCTTCCGCGCCCTGAACAAATCGCTGACCTCAAGCCGCTGGGACAAGTCAGCGCGAGTTTCATCGTCGCCGTGAACGGGGAAGGGCTCTGGATCGTGGACCAGCATGTGGCGCACGAGCGCGTGCTTTTCGAACAGCATCTGGAAGCGCGCCGCGCCGGAAAAATCGAAGCGCAGCGCATGCTCATGCCCCTGGTGATTGAACTGTCGCCGCGCCAGATCGTCACATTTGAAAAAATCGCGGAAGAACTCGCCGCCAACGGTTTCGAGGTTGAACCCATGGGACCGAAGAGCGTGGCAATACAAGCCGTGCCCGCGGGAGTCGGCGCACCGGACGCTGAAAAACTGCTGACCGAAATTCTCGATGGCATCGAGCGCGAGAATGCCGCGATCTCGATTGAGACGTTGCAAGCGAAAATCGCGGCGTCTACGGCGTGCCATGCAGCAATCAAAGTGAACATGCCGCTGGAACAATCGAAAATGGAATGGCTGCTGGACGCGCTGGCCAAAACGGATTGCCCGATGAGCTGTCCGCACGGGCGGCCGGTGGTGCTGCGGTATTCGATGAAGGAAATTGAGAAGGCGTTTCATCGGATTTAGAAATGGCGAGTGGCTAGTGTCGAGTGACGGGCGGGAAAAATGATGAGCGAGACGCAGAAGACGGCGGTGATTTTCGGCCTGGCGAACAAACGCAGTATCGCGTGGGCCATCGCGCAGAAACTGCACGCCGCCGGCTGGCGCTTGGCGATTTGCTATCAGAACGACCGCATGGAGCAGGAAGCCAAGGATTTGATCGCCGATCTGCCGGGCACAGAGGGCTTCATGTGCGACGTCTCATTCGACGACCAAATCGCAAAACTTTTCGATGAACTAAAATCGCGGTACGGCGTGTTGCACGGCATCGTGCATAGTGTGGCATTTGCTCCCGCGGAAGAATTGAAGGGCGAATTTGTAAACACCACGCGCGAGGGATTTCGTATCGCGCATGACGTCAGCGTGTACTCATTGATAGCCGTCACGCGCGCCGCCGCGCCGTTGATGACTGCAGGCGGAGGAATCGTCACGCTCACTTATTACGGCGCGGAAAAAGTCGTGCCGCGATACAACGTGATGGGCGTCGCGAAAGCCGCGCTGGAAGCGAGCGTGCGCTACCTCGCCTACGATCTTGGGCCGAAGGCCATTCGCGTCAACGCCATCTCCGCGGGGCCGATCAAAACGCTGGCGGCGCGAGGCATTTCCGGTTTGAGCGACATGCTGAAATCGCACGCCGAGCGCGCGCCGCTGAAACGCAACGTGGATCCCGCCGAAGTCGGCGGAACCGCGGCATTTCTGCTTTCCGACGCGGGCTCCGGCATCACCGGCGAAACGATTTACGTCGATTGCGGCTACAACATCATGGGATTCTGATTGGCACAGGCATTCCTGCCCGTGCTGTTTTTTTGGGTTCATTCAAGAGAAATTCGCACAGCGAAGACAGGCTGTGCTACCAAATGCCAAAGCTCACTATCGCCATCGACGGTCCTGCAGGCTCCGGCAAAAGCAGTGTGGCGCGGCGCGTTGCCGCGATGCTCGGCTATTTGTATTTGGACAGCGGGGCGATGTATCGGGCGCTGGCTCTGAAGGCGCTGCGCCGCGTCACATCGCTGAGTGACGAACGCGGCATCGAAGCACTTGCCAGGGAAACGCACATTGAATTGAAGGCTCCCAACGCGGAGCAGGAAGCTGCCGGAGCGAAGAACTGCGTTTTCCTGGACGGGGCCGAAGTCACACAGGAAATTCGAACGTCGGAAGTGGCGCAGGCGGCGTCGCGGCTCGCAACGATCGCGGGCGTCCGCCGCGTGCTCGTTTCGGAGCAGCAGCGCGCCGGTGCGGGCGGCGGGATCGTCATGGAGGGACGCGACATTGGAACTGTGGTTTTTCCATATGCCGAGCTGAAAATTTTTCTGGATGCTTCGCCGGAAGTGCGCGCGGAACGCCGCTGGAAAGAGCACCAGGAAAAGGGTGAACGAATTACGCTACCGGAGGTTTTCGACGAAGTAATCGAGCGAGACAAACGCGACCGCGAACGCAAGGTTTCTCCGCTCGTGCGAGCCGCCGATGCCGTTCTGGTGGACAACACGGCCATGGGCATCGAAGAAACCGCTCGCTTGATTGTCATGCTCGCGCGCGAGCGCGCGAGCGAGAGCGAGAGGGATTTTGCAAGGACGGAGAGGGGGGAAACGTGATGCGAACATCTGTGGTGCTCACAATCGGGCTCGGTGGTGCGCTGACAATGGCGCCGGTACTTGCGGTGGCGAACGAGAGCGCAGGAGACAAGAGCGCTCAGGCAGAAGAGGTGAAAAAGTTCCGCACTTTTCTGGATGAAGACTGGAAGCGCGCCATGGTGGATCAGCCCGAAGGCGCAACGTGGCTCGGTTTCCCCGGGCAGAACCGCCGCTGGAGCGACAATTCCCCGCAAGGTATCGAACTGCGAAAGAAGCATCTTCACGGCAGCATCGCAATGTTGAAAACGATTCGCCGTGAAGAGCTTCCCGAGGTCGAGAAGCTCAACTATGACTTGTACGCGCGATTTCTCGCCGATCGAGAAGAGGGGATGCAATATGGCGACGACGCTGGCGGCGGCAGTCTTGTGATGCCCCTGAGCCAGATGGATGGCATCCAGCAGAATGCTGCGGAAATTCTGGCCCTCATGCCGCACGAGACAGTTGCGGACTACGAGGACATGCTGGCACGACTGGAAGCTTTGCCTGCCGCCGTGGAGCAAACCCTCGCGCTTCTGCAGGATGGCTTGAAGCGCGGGTATACCCCGCCGAAGATTACTTTGCGTGACGTGCCCAAGCAGCTTGCTGATTTGATCCCGGCTGAACCGATGGCCAGCGCCTTGTTGCAACCGTTCACGGCATTTCCCGCCGGCTTTCCGGGAGCGGAGCGCGCGCGGTTGACCGATCGCGCCAAGAGCCTGTATACCAGCGCGGTCGTGCCTGCGTTTCAGAAACTGCGTGCCTATCTGGCCGCGACATACATCCCTGACTGCCGCGAGAGTATCGCTGCGTCGGCTTTGCCTAATGGCGCAGCAAACTATGCTTTTCGCGTTCGCATCAGGACCACCACAAGCCTCACGCCGCAGGAAATTCACGAAATTGGCCTCGCGGAAGTGAAGCGCATCCATGCGGAGATGGAAAAGGTCATCGCCGCGACCGGGTTCAAGGGCAGCTTTCACGAGTTTACGGAATTTCTACGGACGGATTCGCGCTTTTTCTACGACAAGCCGGAAGACCTGGTGAACGGCTACCGCACCATCGCCAAGAGAATTGATCCGGAGCTGGCCAGCCTGTTTGGAAAATTGCCGCGCTTGCCCTATGGCGTCACTCCGATACCCGAATTCAAGGCGCCTTCGCAGACTACGGCGTATTACCAGACTGGCGCGCCTAACGTGGGCAGACCGGGCTGGTATTTCGTAAACACCTACAAGCTGGACGCGCGGCCGAAGTGGGAGATGGAAGCTCTCTCACTTCACGAGTCCGTGCCGGGCCATCACTTGCAGATTTCGCTCGCGCAGGAACTCGAAGGGGTTCCGGAATTCCGCAAGCACGCCGGCTATACAGCTTTCGTGGAAGGCTGGGGGCTGTATGCCGAGAGTCTGGGAGAAGAGATCGGAATGTACAAAGACCCGTACTCGAAATTCGGCCAGCTTGCTTACGAAATGTGGCGGGCGGTGCGGCTGGTGGTCGATACCGGCATGCACACGATGGGCTGGACGCGTCAACAAGCCATCGACTATTTCCGCGAAAACACGGGAAAGACGGATCAGGACGTGGTTGCGGAAATTGACCGGTACATCGTTTGGCCAGGGCAGGCATTGGCGTACAAGATCGGGCAGCTCAAAATTCGCGAGCTGCGCAAAGAAGCGGAGAGCAGGCTCGGCGCTAAATTTGATGAGAGAAGGTTTCATGACGCCGTGCTTGAGAACGGAGCGCTGCCGCTGAATATTCTGGAAGCGCACATGAAGAAATGGGTAGACGGGCAAGCGGCACATTGAGAACTGCGGGACTTTCCCAGCGATGAGAAGATGCGCGGGCGCTCAAACGGGGCTCGTCGTGTTTTGAGCAAGCCGTAGCCAGTAGGTACTTTAAAATTAACAAGTTACGCGAAAAATGCGCCAAAAATGCGTTTTTTTAAAGTAGTGCTTGACAGAAAATCGATCTCCGTTTACTTTCGGGATACCTCAGTCGTACACCTGCTGCATCTTAGTGCAGGAACCTCGCTGAGCGTGAAGAGCAGACTATGAGACACGAAGACAAAAGCCAAGACGGAATGAAGCCATGGCGCCAGGGTCTCGTGGACTGCTTATTCGCGCGACTCTAAAGCAAACCGCCTAAGTCGTTTCGATCAAAAGTAATCCGTTGCCGGTTTTTTTGGCCCCGGATTGGCCACGATGTCCCAAAAAGTTCCGTTGTGGGAGAAGTGTTCCCGGAAGGAGGTGGAGTTGTCCGACGAATCGTTCCTCTGCAACGCGAAGCCAAAGGCGGCGCGGCAGGCGGCCGTTTACAAGAACTCGTTGAGGACACGCTCGAGCCTCCCGGCATCGGGAAGTTGCCTTGTCCGCAGGGAAGGACAAGCGCGAGGATCTCAAACGGCCCCTGCTGCATCGTCTGGTGATCGGTGCAACCGGCACAGTAGGAAAAACCCGCTGCGCTTTTTTTTCGGAGTGACTGCGATGGAAAGATTGCTGATTGTTCAAGCCGGCGCGGACATCGAGCTCAAAAATTCCATGTTGGCCTTCGACTTCGAGAGCCGGCTGATCAACAGTTCCATGGCCTCGACGGTTGAGAGCGGGCTCAGCACCTTGCGCAGCACCCAGACCCGGCTCAACTCATCCGGCGGCAGAAGCAGTTCGTCCTTACGCGTGCCCGAGCGCTGGATGTCGATGGCCGGGAAGACGCGCTTATCGGCGAGGCGGCGGTCGAGATAGATTTCCATGTTGCCGGTGCCCTTGAACTCTTCGAAAATGACGTCGTCCATGCGGCTGCCGGTATCGATCAGCGCCGTGGCGATGATGGTGAGCGAGCCGCCCTCTTCGACGTTGCGGGCGGCGGCGAAGAAACGCCGAGGTCGCTGGAGGGCGTTGGCATCAATACCGCCGGAGAGCACCTTGCCGGACGGTGGCGTGACCGCGTTATAAGCGCGCGCAAGACGAGTGATGGAGTCGAGCAGCACGACGACGTCGCGCTTGTGTTCGACAAGGCGCTTGGCTTTCTCCAAAACCATTTCCGCAACTTGAATGTGGCGCTGCGGCGCTTCGTCAAACGTCGAGCTGATCACTTCGCCCTTCACGGTACGCTGCATGTCGGTGACTTCTTCCGGGCGTTCGTCGATCAGCAGCACGATCAGCGCGACATCCGGATGATTGGTGGCCACGGCATTGGCCATCGCTTGCAGCATCATGGTCTTGCCGGTGCGCGGCGGGGCATTGATCAGCCCGCGCTGGCCTTTGCCGACCGGGCAGAGAAGATCGAGAACGCGGCCGGTCATGTTTTCCTTGGTGGTTTCCATTTTGAGGCGGCCCTGGGGATAGAGCGGCGTCAGGTTATCGAAAAAGATCTTGTTGCGCGCGACTTCCGGGTCTTCAAAATTGACCGCTTCGACTTTGATCAGCGCGAAATACCGTTCGCCGTCTTTCGGCGGGCGGACCTGTCCGGAGACGGTGTCGCCGGTGCGCAGATCGAACTTGCGGATCTGCGATGGCGAAACATAGATGTCGTCCGGGCCGGGGAGATAGTTGTATTCCGGAGCGCGCAGGAATCCAAATCCATCGGGGAGACATTCGAGGACGCCTTCGGAGAAGATCAAACCGTTCTTTTCGGTTTGCGCCCGCAGGATTTGAAAGATCAACTCCTGCTTGCGCATGCCGCTCGCGCCGGGAATGTTCAATTCCTTGGCGATCTTGGCGAGGTCGGTGATGTTCTTTTCCTTCAGCTCGGCAAGGCTGATGCTCATCTGACTGCTTCCTTCAACGTTTGTTTCTTTTGGCATATATCCTTAGCTTTTATTGTGAAAATTGACCCTGGGAATCCGGATTGTTTTTGAGGTGGTGCACCGCACTGGCGGTTGACCGCTCCGCGGCCAAATAAACCGAAGACGCGAAAACCTGCCGAGATGGGCAAACCAGACTTTCTGCAACCGGAGGCAGCGCCGGACCATGGCAAATCTGAGAGTTCCTCAAGCGTAACACCGGCCAGGCCGGGGTCAACTCGCGGGAAGGGCCGTACCCAGAACAACGCTGCTTAGTTGGTCAAACTCTTGTCTTTCTCGGCGCCGGCCACGAAAGGTTCGGCTACGGGCGCAACTGCGGGATGCTCGAGCGGCACCGTGGGCCGCTCCAGCGCAATCTGCAGCACTTCATCCATGGTCTCGACAAAATGCATCGTAAGACTGGAGAGGATCTCCTGCGGGATTTCCGCTAGGTCCTTCTCATTGTCCTTCGGAAGCACTACCGTACGCAAGCCCATTCGATGGGCGGCCAGGAGTTTCTCCTTGACGCCGCCGATGGGCAGCACCTTGCCGCGCAAGGTGATCTCGCCAGTCATAGTCACATCGCAGCGCACGGGGTTTTTTGTCAGGGCGCTGACGATGGAAGTGCAGATCGTGATGCCGGCGGACGGACCGTCCTTGGGGATGGCTCCCTCGGGCACGTGCACGTGAATATCGATCGTGCGGTAGAAATCTCTTGGGAGTCCCAAAAGATTCGAACGCGAGCGGACGTAACTCATCGCCGCTTGCGCGGACTCCTGCATCACATCACCGAGCTTGCCGGTAAGCGTGAGGCGGCCTTTGCCTTCCATCAGCGTGGCTTCCGTGGCCAGCACGGAGCCCCCGACTTCGGTCCACGCTAGGCCGGTGGTCAGTCCTATTTCGTTCTGTTTCTCCAGCCAGAATTCGCGGTATTTCAGCACGCCCAGGAATTCGCCGGCGTTGGCGGGCGTGATTTCCACGTTGGAGGTCGCGCCGTCGGTGACTACTTTGCGGGCCATCTTACGCGCGATGTTTTGAATTTCGCGCTCCAGGTTGCGAACTCCCGCTTCGTGCGTGTAGTGCCGGATCATGTGCAACAAGCCTTCGTCCGTAAATTTCAGGTTCTTCTCCGTGAGGCCAGTCGCTTCGCGCGCGCGCTTCACCAGGAAGCGCTTGGCGATCTCCAGCTTTTCCTGCTCCGTATAGCCTGGCAGGCGCAGGATTTCCATCCGGTCCTGCAGCGGCTGCGGGATGGTGTGCAGCACGTTGGCCGTGCACACGAACATGACTTTTGAAAGATCGTACTCCACGTCCAGGTAATGGTCCGTAAAGGAGTGGTTCAGTTCCGGGTCGAGCACTTCCATCAGCGCCGCCGAAGGATCACCGCGGAAATCAGTAGACATCTTATCGACTTCGTCCAGCACGAAGATCGGATTTACGGTGCCGGCCTTCTTCATCATTTGAATGACTTGGCCTGGCAGAGCGCCGATATAGGTGCGGCGATGGCCGCGAATTTCCGCTTCATCGCGCACGCCGCCGAGCGAAACGCGCACAAACTTGCGTCCTGTCGCATGCCCGATGGACATAGCCAGCGAAGTCTTGCCCACGCCCGGAGGCCCCACGAAGCACAGAATCGAGCCCTTCGGATTCTTGACCAACTGGCGAACGGCCAAAAACTCCAAAATTCGTTCTTTGACCTTGTCGAGCCCGTAGTGTTCCTCGTTCAGGATTTTTTCCGCGGCCTTGATGTCGCGGATTTCCTTCGACTTCTTTTTCCAGGGCACGGCGAGCAGCCAATCTAGGTAATTGCGGCTGACGGTGGACTCCGCGGACATCGGCGGCATGAGCTCCAGACGTTTCAGCTCCTGGATGGCCTTCTCGTGGACTTCCTTGGACATCCCGGCGGTGTCGATCTTCTTTTTCAGCTCGTCGATTTCGCTCTTCTCGCCGCGGCCCAATTCTTTCTGGATGGCTTTGAGCTTTTCGTTCAGGTAATACTCTTTTTGCGCGCGCTCCATTTGCCGCTTCACGCGCGTGTTGATGTTTCGGTCGACGTTGAGCTTCTCGAGTTCGATTTCCAGGATGTCCGCGATGCGGTTCAGGCGTTCGAGCGGATCAACCGTCTCGAGCAAATCCTGCTTTTCGTCGACGGGGAGCTGCAGGTTCGCGGCGATGGTGTCCGAGAGGCGCGCCGGATCATCCACTCGCGCGGCGGCGATCATCGTGTCGTAATTGAGGCTTTGCGAAAGCTTGATGAATTGCTCATAAAGCCCGGTCACTTTTTCAACGATCTGCTTTACCTGAGGTGAATCCTCGGCGCGAGCGCCCAGCAGCCGAACCGTGGCGCGGAAGAATCCTTCTTCCGTAGCGATGGACAGGGCTCGAGCCCGCTCCACGCCTTCGACGAGAACCTTGATATTGCCGTCCGGGAGCTTGACGCTTTGCACGATGTTGGCGAGAGTTCCGACCGCGTAAATCTCTTCCGGCTTCGGGTCGTCCACGGAAGCGTCGTGCTGCGTGGAAAGAAAAATCTTCTTGTCGCCGGCCAGCGCTTCTTCCAGCGCGCGGACGCTGGCTTCCCGGCCGACGATAAACGGCGTCATCTGCTGCGGGAAGATGACCATATCGCGGACCGGCATCATCGGCACGCGCTTCATTTCCTGTTTTTCGCGAGTAAACATTCAGTCCCCTGGGTTCTGCTTGCGCGGGCCGGGCACGGCCACGCAATAAGATCGAAGCCAGGCCGGCTTATCCGGCCTTTTCGAGCAAACTCCAATTGATTTCGCGCGTGCGGACCATGTCCGCTGTAACCACGAAGTCGCGCACCTTCCGCTGCATGGGCAGGTGGTACATCAGTTCCAGCATGAGGTCTTCGAGGATCATACGCAAGCCGCGCGCGCCGACTTTGCGCTGAAGAGCCAACTCCGCCACAGTGTCCAGCGCGTCATCCGTAAACCGCAAGCGCACGTTTTCGAATTCGAACAGACGCTGGTATTGCTTCAGCAGCGCGTTCTTCGGCTCCGTCAGAATCTTCATCAGCGCGCCTTTGTCCAGGTCGTTCATTACGCCCGCCACGGGCAAGCGTCCCACGAACTCCGGGATCAGCCCATAGCGGATCAAATCGCCCGGCTGCACCTGTTCGAGCAGTTCCGTGTTCCGGCGCTGCGGCGTCGTTGGCGCCGAATCCGTGTGGAATCCCAGCGAACGGCGGCCCGCCCGCTTCTCGATGATTTTTTCAAGCCCCACAAACGCGCCGCCACAAATAAACAAAATGTTGGTCGTATCCACGGGCGTGAATTCCTGGTGTGGATGCTTGCGCCCGCCTTGTGGAGGCACATTGGCCACTGTGCCTTCGAGAATCTTTAGCAGCGCTTGCTGCACGCCTTCACCGGAAACGTCCCGGGTGATCGAAGGGTTTTCATCCTTCTTGGCAATTTTGTCGATCTCGTCGATATATATGATGCCTTGCTGTGCCTTTTGGACGTCCCCGTCCGCCGCTTGCAACAGTTTCAAAATAATATTTTCGACGTCTTCGCCCACGTAGCCCGCTTCGGTGAGCGTGGTGGCATCGACGATCGCGAAAGGAACGTCCAACATGCGCGAGAGCGTCTGCGCCAGCAAAGTCTTTCCGGTGCCCGTAGGGCCAATAAGAAGAATATTTGACTTGCTGAGTTCGATGTCGCCCGGCTGCTTGTTCAGGAAGATCCGTTTGTAGTGATTGTAGACGGCGACCGCCAGTTTTTTCTTCGTGCGGTCCTGCCCGATGACGTAGCCATCCAGGAATTGCTTAATCTCCGGCGGGCGCGGAAGCCGCTTCGCCGGGGCCGTGGCTTGCTCGCGCTTCTCGTCTTCCAGAATCGTCTGGCAGACGCCCACGCACTCGTTGCAGATGTACGCGCGCGGATAGTCCGAAGGCGAACTGATCAGCTTCTCGACCTGCTCCTGTGTCTTATGGCAGAAGGAGCAGCGCAGTGGCTCGTCTGGGTTGAATTTTTTCACCGGTATGAAGGCCTCGTCTCCGCTAGGCTTTGGACGGAGTCCCTAGCCACTATTCTAGGCCGAATATTGCCCGGAACAAAAGAGAAAGTCTAAGGCTGCTGACTTTTTTGAAACCCCTGTACATTTCCCGCTTCAAGCCAAAAAGCACTTCATGCCGTGTATTACTATCGGTGTTTGAAAATAATCTCGTCGATCATGCCGTACTCTTTGGCTTGCTCGGGATTCATGATGTAATCGCGTTCGACATCCTTCTCAATGCGGTCTATCGGCTGCCCGCTGTGCTTTGAGAGCAGCGTGTTAATCGTTGTGCGCATGCGCAGAATCTCTTTCGCGTGCAGATCGATGTCCGTGGCCTGTCCGCCCAGGCCGGACATCCACGGCTGGTGAATAAGGATGCGCGCGTTCGGCAGCGCGAACCGCTTTTTCGGCGCGCCGCCCGCGAGCAGCACGGCTGCAATCGAGGCGGCTTGCCCTACGCAAGTCGTCACCACGTCTGGCTTCACGAACTGCATGGTGTCGTAAATAGCGAATCCCGCCGTGATCGAACCGCCCGGCGAATTGATGTACAGCTGAATATCTTTCTCCGGATCTTCCGCCTGCAAGAAGAGCATCTGCGCCGTCGCCAGATTGGCGACATGATCGTCAATTGGCGTCCCGATAAAAATAATGTGCTCTTTGAGAAGCCGGGAATAAATGTCGTACGCGCGTTCGCCACGGCTGGTCTGTTCCACCACCATGGGTACCAGCGTTGTGCCGCGATAGTCTGGTTCGTCGAAATTTTTCATTTGGGTGAATGCTACTGGTACTTGACCGGAGTGTTTCACTTTGCATCCGTGGCCGCATTCGCTGCCGCAACGGTTTTGATCTTGGCGCTCTGCGCGAGCCAGTCGAGAGTTTTGTCGCTGCGCAGCTTAGCCTTCATCCTATCGAGCGTTCCCTGCTTTGTCAAACGCGCGCGAATGGCTTCCGCCGATTCGCCACCGTGGCTGGCCATGTGCTCCAGCTCATGGGTGACTTCTTCGTCGGTCACATCGATGCTTTCTGCTGTCGCGATACGATCGATGATCAATTCGGCTTTCACGTCATCTTTCGCGCGCTCTTCTTGCCGCTTCCGCAGCGTTACCCAGTCCACGTTCACTGCGCGCGGATCCACTCCTTGCGCTGCCAGCGAGCGCACCACGCGCTCCAGCCGCACATCCATTTGATGCTCGACCAGCGCTTGCGGCACCGGGAAGTCGTGCTGTTTCACAAGCTCCGCCAAAACTTTCTCGTGCAGCAATTCCTTGTGCTTGTGATCGCGCTGATGTTCCAGGCCTTCGTGAACTTTTTTCTTCAGTTCCTCCAGCGTGGCCGCGTCGCTTACATCCTTCGCGAAATCGTCGTTCAATTCCGGCAGCTTCTTCGTCTTGACGCCCAGCACTTCCACCGCGTAGTGATACTTCTTTCCCGCCAGTTTTGGATCCGGATAGTCCGCCGGATACTCCACATCAAAATTCTTGTGCTCGCCCGCGTTCGCGCCCTTCAAGTTCGTGTTGAACGGCTCCATGGTTTCTTCCGCGCCGATGTGGCAGAGCACGCTCTCCGCCTGCAGGGGGTCGCCTCCGCCTTCCGGCGTGCCAAGCAGTTTCACCTGCGCAAAGTCGCCATCTTGAATCGCGCGCCCTTCCACGGGTGCAAACGTCGCTGCCCGTTCGCGCATCTCCTCAAGCGTCTTCGTTACGTCCTCATCGGTAACGTCCATCGCCGGCATCTCGAACGCCAGGTTCTTGTAATCGCCCAGCTCAAATTCCGGCAGCACTTCAAACACCGCCCGGAACTTCAACGGCTGCCCCTCATTGAAATCCAGCTTGTCGACCTGCGGCTGCGAAACCGGTGTGAGCTTCTGTTCCGCCACCGCTTTTTCCACGCGCTCCGGCACCAGGGACTGCAGCACTTCCCCCTTGATGTCTTCGGCAAATTTCCGCCGGATCAGCGAGACCGGCGCTTTCCCACGGCGGAATCCCGGCACGTTCGCCAGACGCGCGAATTCCTTCGCCACGCTCTCAATTTTTTTCGTTACTTCCTCCGCGGGGATTTCCAATTCCAGCTCGCGGCGGCAGGTTGCTTCAGCCATACAGTCCTTTCCCGGGACAACACTCATATTCGTGATGAAACGGTTGCGGGTCTCGGCGGCATGCGCCTGGTCAGCGCGTACGTCCAAGCCGGGCGTTCATTGTCTAGAGAGGCCAATCAGGCGAGAATCCACCCTGCAACTCGAAATGTCAGTATAGGCGACCCTTCGAATAGCGTCAATTTTTCCGAAAAGGTAGCAGACGGTATAGCCGACCATGACTAAGGCAGGCCGATGCGCTTTAAAATGGCCTGATAACGCGGTTCCTGACTGAGGTTGCGGAAGCCTGACGCAACTCTGAGCGTAATGAGCAACCCGACGCGTTCTTCGCAGGCCTTTTCTAGCCAATCGAGCGCCTGCTCCTTGTCCTGCAGGGCGTTGCAGATAATCGCCGCCCAATACGATAGCAGCGGAAACGACGCTCCCTCTTTTTTCAAATCTTCCAGTATTTCCAGCGCCTCGCGAGTTCTCGCGGATCCGGCGTGTACGACCGCCAACATGGCGCGCAGACTCGACCAGTTCCTGGACTGTGGGAGCGCCTTCTCGACCGTGGCAAGCGCCTCGGGCAACAATCCTTTGCGCAGATACGCGGGGCAAAGGATCAAGCTGGCCAGTACAAACGATGGATCCATCTCCAAAATTTTCTCAAACTGCCCGATGGCCCGGTCATTGTTCCCAGCAAAATAGTTAAGGTATCCCACGTTAAAATTCATGGGCAACGAGAGCGGATCCAGCTCCAAGGCGCAATCCGCCTCCTGAATGGCCTCCTGCTGCCTTTGCTGAACCAAAAGCCAGAGACTGAGCCCGTAATGTGCGCGCGCCGAATGGGGGCTGAGTTCGACGGCGCGGCGCAAGTGCTGCTCAGCGGAATCCCAATCCCAATCGAAGTACAAGCTGATCAATCCCACGGCCAGATGCGCGTCGGAAAGAGAAGGTCCCATCTCAACAGCTTTTGACGCCGCGGCTTTTGCCTTCGGAAACGCCTCTTTGGCCGGCAGCACTCCAAAAACTGCTAAAGACGTATAGCAGTCCGCCATCACCGCGTGTGCCGGGGCATAAGCGGGGTCTTTTTCAATCGCCAGACGACAATACTCCAGTGCCCGCCAAGAACTCGCTGGCGTCCATTTGTTCCAAAAGTAGAGCGCCCGCAAGAAGGCTTGGTAGGCCTCGCGGTTGCCGGTGTCCCGTGCGGCGAGCTTCTTTTTCTCTTGGGGGCTCAGGTGCAGGCGCATGTGTTCGGAGATCTGGCGGGTGATCTCTTCTTGTACGGCAAAAATGTCATCGAGTTTGCGGCTGAAATGTCCTCCCCAAAGATGGGCTTGTCGGACCCCATCCACTAGCTCGACTTTGATGGTCAGCGTGTCGCCGCGGTGCACCACGCGGCCGGTCAAAACGGCGCGCACGCCGAGCTCGCGGCTTAGTGCCGTCGGGTCCATTTCGCGGCCTTTGTAGCGAAAGACCGTGCTGCGCGGCAGCACCCTCAGTTTCGGAAGCTGGGAGAGATTATTGATCAGCGTCTCCGTAATTCCGTCGCTCAGATAGTCCGTCTCTGGATCAAGTGTCTCGTTCACCAGTGGAAGAATAGCGAGTGAGTCAATCGCCTTGGTGGCGCGGGGCATCGGCGGGACGACGACAGAGTCTTTTTGCGGGCCTGAATCGATATCGCGTTTCAACCGCTGCAAATCTGTCAGCATGTCCGAGGCGGTCTGATATCTCAGACCGCGCTGTTTCTCCAGCGCTTTGCGGATGATGGCCTCCAGCGCGGCAGGTAGCGCTGGATTGATTTGTGAGGGACTAACGGGCTCTCTGTTCAAGATCTTATCCGAGACGTTTTCCAGCGTGTCCCCATGAAAGGCCATGCGCTGGGTGGCCATCTCATAGAGCACCGCTCCGAAGCTGAACAAGTCCGTACGCGGATCCAGATCGTCGCCGCGGACCTGCTCGGGTGACATGTAAGGCATCGTGCCCAGGGCTACTCCCGAGCCCGTCAGAACTTCCTCGGTGGACCCCGTCGGCGCACCCGCGGAGCGCCTGGCCTTTGCCGCGCGAACCCGGCCGGTACGCGTGAACTTGGCTAGACCAAAATCCAGCACCTTAACGAGGCCGCGCTCGTTGACAAAAATGTTGGCTGGCTTGATATCGCGGTGCATAATCCCCCGCGCATGGGCCGCCTCGAGTGCGTCGGCAATCTGCGTGGCCAGGTCGACTATCTCGGAAATCTGGAAGGCCGATTTTTGGATTCGATGCTTGAGCGTCTGGCCATCGAGGAACTCCATGACGATGAAGTGCCGCCCATTATCCGAGTCAATGTCATAGATCGTACAGATGCGCGGATGGTTCAATGAGGAAGCGGCTTGCGCCTCACGCTTCAGCCGCTCGAGCGCCACCTCATCTCGTTCGAGCTCGACGGGCAGGAATTTCAGTGCGACACGTCTGGACAGCCTGGTGTCGTCGGCCGCCCAAACCACACCCATGCCCCCGTCGCCGAGCTTTTCGAGGACTCGGTAATGCGAAATGATCTGTCCCATCATGGAGATTCTATTCGACACTCCCCGCATGACTTCGCCCGCTCGGGCAGCGCGGTTGGACGAGATGGTAGGTCGTCTTTCCAAGTAAGTCAACGAACGGCGGGCGTCCTCGTGAGGATCAGATCGATACCTCGCGTCCATCCTCTCGAAGATTGAATTGAAAACGTGAGCCCTTCCAATCGGCAACCATTAGACGCTTCTGAGGCGGTTACAAATCGGCGCGCGCCTGCGTACTCATAAGAGGAGGCTGCACAAGCCATGAATCCGAATCCCGCGCTCGTACGATTCCTTTGGACCGCGGTGATTTTTCTAGCTTTCATCGGGCTCGCGATGACTACCCGGCGAACGATCGTGCTCTTGAAGCCGGGAGCGCTGACCTCAGCACATAATCCGGCAGTGCAGTTGGACAATCATTTTGCGAATCACGCAACTCTGACGCTCGCGCACATTCTGCCGGCCATGCTCTTCATGGTGCTGGGACCGTTGCAATTCGTGCGCGGCTTAAGGGCAAAATATCCGCAGATTCACCGTTGGTCGGTACGGATTTTTCTGGCCGCCAGCACCGTTGTGGGAGTCACCGGGCTCACTATGGCATTTGGGAAAACCATCGGCGGTGTGGATGAAAAGGCCGCGATCACTCTGTTCGGAGCTTTTTTCCTGATCGCCCTGGCAAAAGCGGTGCGGCATGCCCTTCGGCGACAGTTCGTCCAGCATCGCGAGTGGATGATCCGCGGCTACGCCATTGGACTCGCGGTCGCAACGATCCGGCCGATCATGGCGGCATTCTTTGCAGCCGCGCTGTTGCATGGGCACACACCGGAACCAAAAGAATTTTTTGGCACCGCGTTCTGGATTGGATTCACGCTGCAAACGATCGCCGCGGAAATTTGGATCAACTACACGAGGCCGGCAACCCTCGCTCCGAGCGTATCCGTCGTCAGTTAATCGGCCGCTGCGGGCCGGTTCAGAGCGCTTGACAGGTCAGCGTGCAGCAAGCGATGGAACAAGTGTTCGCCGGCTTCGCGCCGAACCGAGAGGCGACCCGCCACATACGCGCGCTGACCTTGATGCTGGCTTGGTTTTTCTTGGAGGCTTTCTTGCTGGCGTCCGCGAAGTAGTAGTCGAACACCACGGCGCATTTGTCCACGCCCAGTGGCAGAACGAGATTCGTGTCCATCACGCCTTCATACGCGTTGATCATGAAATTCGGATAAATCCAGAGATAAAAAGCGCGGCCCTGCCGCGTCGCGGCCACTCCCGATTCCTTCTTCGAGCCCGAAGAAAGCGGGCTGGACTGCAAGCATGCGCGCTCGAAATTCTCAATCGTGTATTTCGTGTACTCGATTACGCTGCTCAATCCCTTATGCGCGTGCGGCACGTGGTAGCCGCCATCCAGATAATTGTCCACGTACACTTTCCAGTTGCAGTGCAGCGTGTAAATGCGCCGATCGAAATATTTCAGCTTTTTCGTGAGCCGCAGCGGCGCCACAATTCCCGGAATCGCGCCAAGAAATTCTCGCAGCTCCCCAACCCGGCCATCCAGGTTCACGAATACAAAGTTTTCCCACGTATCTACCTTGACCGGGACCAGCCCGTTTTTTGCGCGTTCGAAATTGCACACGCCTTCAAACTCCACCATCCCTTTCAGAGAGCCATCGTTCCCGTAAGTCCACCCGTGGTACGGACACCGGAACTGTTTCGCGCAGCCTTCCGCCTCTGTGACCACCGCTGCCGCATGGTGTCGGCAAACGTTATAGAACGCTCGCAACTGCCCGTCATCGCCCCGCGCCGCCACGATGGGCTCTCCGGCCAGGTCCGCGGTGAAAAAACTCCCCTTGTCCCGCACCTGATCCGTTCGCCCCGCCATCTGCCAGGTTTTCGCAAACACACTCCGCTGCTCGAGTTCGTAGATGCCCGGATCGAAGTACCACGGCGAAGGGATCGTCCATGCGTGATCCAGCGGATCATTCGGATTGTAAAGATTAAGCAGGTCTCGTACGTTTCGTTCCATGAAATGCTCCTGGGTCCCTTGGTTGTCAAACAGAGGAGGAGGTAGCAAACCCAGCCGTCCGGGAGATTATTGAAAGGTCTCCCGGCTCGCGATGTTATCTCGGGACAAGCCTTCCTTATCGGAAAGGCTTGGTGCGGAAGGAGGGATTTGAACCCCCACGGCCTTTCGGCCACAAGATCCTAAGTCTTGCGCGTCTGCCAGTTCCGCCACTCCCGCAGTGGTGGCTCTATT
>Ga0209648_10000544_pt1 | contig 28821 bp, 29 predicted proteins | sample GraSoi2013_115cm_FD_185830 | JGI IMG/M metagenome (GOLD analysis project Ga0209648, IMG submission 185830) | Grasslands soil microbial communities from the Angelo Coastal Reserve, California, USA - Sample 9_17_2013_115cm (SPAdes) (version 2) | ecosystem: Environmental > Terrestrial > Soil >...
CGCGGTGATGCCGAACTTCTGAAAAAAAAGAGATTGGTTAGGGATCATTGCTTCCTATTGGATGCGTCTGAACCGAGAACGGCTCGTACTGGTTTATTGTCCCACTCTTTTCGTAATGCGGCAAAGTTACTAAGTGGAAGCAGTGGCTCAGTTTGTGCCCACAAAACCCCATCCTTGTCATCTTGAGCAAGCACGAAGGAGCGCAGCGACCAAGGGCGCGTCGAAAGATCCCGAGGATTCGTCCTCTGCCATGCCGCTACGAGGTGTTCTCCCGAAGCTGCTTGTGCTACGCTTCTCCGCGGGCGCAACGACAGTTCCCGGGACAAGCCTTGGGTAGAACTCCCTGATTCAGCATGGAAGAACAAGCATTCTCGGGGTCTTTCGACTCGCCCTCATCCCGGAAGACCGGGACTCGGGCTCGCTCAAGATGACAGGGCTGCGGCGTTTTCGATCAAGCTGACACTACCAAGTCGGGACTAAAATACTCGCCGCTCTCCGCTTATGACTTCTGACCTGCTAGCCCGCCTTCTCCAGGAATTTCTCAGCTCGGCCCGCGACGGAATCGTGATTGAGGATGGGGCGGAAGTGTTCGACCTGGATTCTGCCCAATATTCCATCGCCTCCGAACGCGGCCGTTGTCTGCTGCATCTGTGGTCGGCAGAGCGCAACATCGTCCGCGAAGTGCTGGCTGCGGAAGCGCGACGAGAAACACTGACTCTGTCGGTCCGAGGCTTCGCCAAGGCTCGCCCGCACCAACTCGAGATTTGCCGCGACCGCGATCGTCGAACACCTTCAGCCAAGAAAGCGGCACGCCATCGCTACGCGCAAGTATTGGAGCGCGTCATTCGCCGCCAGTCACCAGGCTGGGATCTGGGCAAGGCTCACCTCAGCACCAGCATGGACCTGGAGCGCAGCTTTTCGCCGGTCTATGCTCGAGGGCTGCTACACAGGGGACACAGCTCGGTGGCTCTTCTCGGTGTGAACCAGCAAGAGACCCAGGCATCAGTCGATGCCGCTTTGACCTTTGGGCTGCTCTGGCTGGAAGCCTGTCGCGAGCGCGAGGCCGGGCGATCGGTGGTGGAAGGGCTGAGACTGTTCGTTCCGGCGCGACGCTCGGCAACTTTGCAGATTCGCCTGGCCCATCTCAATCATGAGATCGCGAAATTGCAGATCGTTGAGCTGGAAGAACGAGACGAAACGGTTGCCGAAATCGACCACTCCGATCTGGGGAACATCAACACCCGGTTGGTGCAGTGTCCGGATTCTGCTCAAGCGCGCGACCGCTTTGGCAAAGCGATCAACAAGGTTCGGGCCATAATCCCTCAGGCGGAAACCGCAGTGCTTTCCTCCACGGAGATTTCTTTCCGCCTGCATGGACTGGAATTCGCTCAGGCGCGTATGTCCAATGTGCCGGGCACGTTCAAAGTGGAAGAAGAAATAATCTTCGGTGTAGCTGGATTTCAAGCTCGCCTGACCCAGGAAACCGCAGCAGCCTTCGCGGAGTTTGTTCACGAGGTTGCCGCGGCACGCGACCCTGGGGCAGATCGCCATGACTCGCTCTGGCGTATGTATCCGGAACGGTGGCTGGAATCGCTGGTTATCAAGAACGTTCCGGCGATTGATTCGCGGCTCGACGCCGCCCGCGTGTACTCGCAGGTTCCGGCGTTCTCAGCTTCCGATCGGGCGATGATCGACGTCCTAACCTGCACCCACGATGCGCGGCTGGCCGTGTTGGAGCTCAAGGCTGATGAAGACATTCATCTTCCGCTGCAAGGCCTCGACTACTGGGCGCGCGTGCAGTGGCACCATCAGCGCGGCGAGTTCCAACGGTATGGTTACTTTCCCGGCCTCAGGATTTCACCTAAGCCGCCGCTACTTTTTCTCGTAGCACCCTCCTTGCGTGTGCACCCCTCGGTCGACACCGTGTTACGCTATTTCTCCCGGGAGATCGATTGGGCCCTGGTTGGAGTGGATGAGAGATGGAGAGATGGGATTCGGGTGATCTATCGAAAAGCACCAGCCAGAGTGACCAACGCATAAACAAGCCCTCGACCAAACTCTTGTGGAAGCGGACGTACTCTCTCTACTATTCGGGATGGAGGCGGCACTTTCTAGCTGCTTTGCCTCCGTCTGTCTTCTCAGTACTGGTTTACGTGGCAGGGAATGCATTGCTGCACCAACTCTCGCGCGGATTTAGAATCTCGGGACGATTGGACCAGAGTTTCTGGATTCTAATCATTCGGACTCTCGGAGTGCGCGTGCCCGAATTCGGATTGCCCTGGCTGATGACTGCATTCGCATTTGCGGCCGTATCCTCAGCCGTACTTAGGAATCGTGCGGCCGAGAATGAACGTAGAATCGCTGATTCATATACGTCTGCACGCGAGCGTCTTGGTCCCATTCTCGCTGTGGGGCTTATCACATTCCTGATGATGATCTTGGGTTATGCAGTTGTCGCGCTGTCTGCGCAATCCATCGCATTCAGCCCTCTGGCCCGGAATCAACATCGTGCTCTTGTTTTGCAGGCTGTCCTATGGATGGGTCTCGCCTTGTGGACGGGCCTGTTGTCCCGGGCGGGTTTGAGCATCCCCTACCTGATGGATCACGAGGGCGCCACAGCCCGGAGGGCGATCAAGATCAGCATTGGAATGAGCGACGGGTACGAGCTTTTTTTCATTCTTCTAGCTGTCCAAACCGTCCTATTCAGTCTTTGGGGCCCTCGCCTGGGGAGGGAGGTGCTTCTGCAACTGTGGACTAGAGGCGTGTTTGGGGCGACTACCTATGAATGGTTGGGGTATTCGTTGGACGCTCTGATCACGGCCGGCGTTGAGACCGTTCTCTTTGTCGGCTTCACGGTCTTGTACATGGAGCTCAAGCGCGTGAAAGATGGAACGGTTCAAGACGATGGCTCTTCAGAAGCAATCGCTGCACTTCCGCTCTCGCCTCGATAGACCCTGCCTGCTGCGTTGGCGATCTTCCGAGCGGAAATCCCGCTCCCGGGTGCGGCCACAACCATCTCTCCCACCTTGTGGCTTCGGTAGTACCAGCGCTTAAGGATTGCAAGCTCCTCCATGAACTGCACGGCTGAACGGGCGCGGGCAGGTACGAATTCTTCGAGTGCCTTGCGAACTCGTTGTTCCAACGACTCACTCTCGCCTTCCGTTTCGATGGCTAAGCGAAGTGGTCCCGCCAGCTCGCCCTCGTGAAAGCGGAACAGGCACACCGATTTCGGCTCGGCGATCGCTGATGGTTGAACAATCACGGCGTCAAACCGATCCAGCCGACCGCAAATCTCATCCCAGGCAGAGAGAATGCTCTTCACTTTGGCGATCCGGGTGTGCAGTTGCGCCGCATTCTCGAAGTCGAGATCAGTCGACAGTCGCTCGCGCTCGGCTTCTATCTCCTGAACCAAAGACTGGCCGGCAGAATCAAAGTACGCCTGCACGCGCGCCACCTCGGCCGCGTAGGCTTCGTCGGTGCAGCCTTTAAAGCACGGCGCCAGACACATCTTCATCTCCGAGTAAACGCAGCCAGGAAACTTGGGATCGGGGTTGAGGTCGAAGGTGCAGCGGCGCATCTTGAAGAGATCGAGTGAGTCGTTCAAGAATTTTTCAGCGGTAGCACGGGAGCGGAAAGGACCGTAGTAAAGTGACTTCCCGCCCAGGCGGCCGAGCTTGGTGGTGATGTAAGCTCGGGGATATTCGTTTTCCAGATTGAAGCGCACCAGCGCCACGGGGCGAAGCCGCAAGCGCTTCTGATAACTCTTCGGGAACTCGCGCCGCAAGACTTTGTAGAGCACCAGCACCGATTCAAAATCCGAGCCGGTCAGCGCGTATTCGATGGTGGCGACCCGTTCGCGCAAGTTCAGCCGTTTCGACTGCGACTCCGGCGGCGCCAGCAGGCGCTGCAAACGCCGGCGCAAGTTCGTCGTCTTGCTGACATACGGCTCGGCCGATTCGGCGCCACCCCGCAAAAGAAACACGGCCGGCGCGGCTGGAAATTGAGCAAAGAATTCCGGCCCGTGATCGGTAGAGAACGGAATGGACGTGGTCTGCACCTGGCCCTGTTGATATTCTGCGCGACTCTTTCGACTGGTAGCAAGCGCAAGAGCCTTAACACGAACGAAGGCAAGCAAGTAGCAAATAGCAATTAGCAAATAGCCTAGCTAAAGCTAGCACCTACAGCTTCGGTGCATGCAAGGCGGCTAGTGCGTGGCCGCGACGAAGCCAAAGTCAAAGACTGATTGCTAATTGCCCAATCTGGCGGCCGGGCCATTAGAGAAGTGTCCACCGGCTTTCAGATCACCCGATCACCCGATCGCCAGATCACCCGATTTCCGATTATTCCGTATGGGGCCTCTCCTTCAGGACGAGATCCAAATACGCGAGATAGCCGCAGAGTAGGCGGTAGCTGTCGTAGTAACTGTCGGGCCGCAGCGGGGTTGCGATCCCGCCGGCCAGATTCTCTTCCGTCAGAGAGTGGATAGTGATGTTGGGTATCTGCTGGCGGATAAAGGAATCAGCATCACTGGCGCCGGCTCTTTCAATGTCAATCTGGCTGGCCGGCAGTTTCAACGCGTAAGCCATGGTAAGCAAGTCTTGTACCAGCTCCTTGTTGGAATGACCGGACCAAACTTTGGTTGGAGAAAGGCCGAGCGCATCGAGGTTGACCATGGCCTCTACATGTCCTAATTCTGACGCGCTCATATGAGTAACAAAGAAGTCTGCGCCGGCTACATCGCCGCCGTGATCAGCGAAGGCAACGAAGACGAAGGTGTGACGCCGCTTGCGATTGCGCAAGCCATGGTAAAGCGCAGGCAAGAGAGAAGCTGCACTCCAGTTATCGATCGGCCGGCCCGCGGTTACCGCCTGGTCGTAGTGGGCCCCGACCACAATGCTCTCCTTGTCGTGGCCATGCAGTTCGCAGATGACGTTGGGACCGGAGGCCCCTTCTACCGGCTGCGCCCGCAACAGATTCCCCGTACAGCCTCCGGCGGCGAAAAGGGCCTGGATACGGTCAGCACGCTCCTGATCACTCTGCGGCGTCTGGGCGAGGCTTCCTAAGAGCTCGTTCTTGTCGGTGGGATTGAATTGAACTTTCTGGGCCGAGCAGGCCCCGCAGAGGCCGATCAGGATGGTGGCAAGTGCTGCCGCGCGCATGGTCCCGCTTTCTTACACAGGTTGAGCTACGATTTTGTTTCCTTCGAGCACCGGATACACCCACGGGATTTCAGGATCGTGGGTGAAGATCGTCAGCCAGCGCTCCGGCACCGCTCGCGCGTAGTACTTCTTCCGGTTTTCGATCGTCTCCAGCGGAAACAGATCGTACGCCATAACCCAGGTTACGTCCAGGTGCCAGGTGGTCGGGATCAGATCAGAAATATAGCAGGCCGTCTTACCTCCGCTACAGATGCAGACTGCCATCATGTTGCGTGTGTGCCCTGGGTAAACAGCCACGGAAATCCCAGGAACGATCTCGCAATCGCCTGTCAGCAGCTGCATCTGCCCGCGCTGGATCAGCGGATCATAGTTGTCGCTGATATAGCTGACGCGATCGCGTTCCAGCTGCAATGTGCCATGCCGCCATTCCCCTTCCGGAGCGAAGTATTTCGCTTTGGGGAATGTCGCCACCGCGGTACCGTTCTTGTAGACCGTGTTCCAGCCGCAGTGATCGAAGTGGAGATGGGAATTGATCACGATGTCGATATCGTCCGGCGCTAGGCCGGCTGCGTGGAGGTTCTCGAGCAACTTCTCTTCCGACTGGAAGATGCCCTTCATCTTCTCCGCCAGCTTGTTGCCGATGCCGGTCTCAATCAGCAGGGTCTTCTCGCCGGTGCGCACCACCAGAGAATTGCAGCTCACCTTAACGCGGTTCAAGGCATCGGCTTTGACCTTGCGCTCCCAAAGAGTCTTGGGCACGACGCCAAAGAATGCGCCGCCATCGGCGACGTAACAACCATCGGAAACCGCGGTCAGCTCGAAGTCTCCGAGGGAGATGGATTGATTCTTCACCGCTGCGTTCCCGACGCCTGGGTTCCCGACAATTGTGACGGTGAGTTCAGCAGTTCACGGCGGAAGTGCTCACGGATGCGGGTGAAGAGATGAACCCGCGTCGCCTGGCCGGAGATGCCATGGGTCTTTCGTGGATAAAGCTGCAGATCAAACTGCTTGCCGGCGTTAATGAAGCCGTTGATCATCTGCATAGTGTTCTGCATGTGCACGTTGTCGTCACTCGTGCCGTGGACCTCCAGCAGATGGCCGTGGAGCTGCGCGGCAAAGTTCACCGGCGAACTCTTGACGTATCCGGCTTCGTTGGCGGGAACCAGACCTTCGTAGCGTTCGGTGTAAATGGAGTCGTAGTCGTGCCAATCTGTCACTGGGGCCACGGCAACTCCGGCGATGAAGCGATCGGAGTGGGTCATCGCGTTGAGAGTCATGTAACCGCCGTAGCTCCATCCCCACCACCCAAGACGCGAACCATCCAGCTGCGGGAATTTCTTGAGCGCCTGGTCAATGGCGGCGAGCTGGTCCTTCAGTTCCACTTCGCCAAAGTTGTGCATCAAGGCCGCAGCAAACTTTTGGCCCCTCGCCCACATGCCGCGGTTATCGACCTGCAAAACCGCAAAGCCGTCGCGCATCAAGAGTTGATTGAAGAGCATGCCCGTACCGCTCCATGAATTGCGCACCACCTGGCCGTGCGGACCGCCGTAGGGATTGTTGATCAACGGGATCTTCTTGCCGGCACTGTCCGGAGGCAGATAGATGATGCCGCGCAGCATGGTGCCGTCTTCGGCCTTGAAATCAACAAACTGGGGGGGCGTCAGCTGGTAGCCCTCGATGCTCTTGGACTTCCAGATGGAGTCGCATGTTCCGCTTACGCGGCAAAAAGAAACTTCGGGCGGGGTCACAATCGTAGAGAAGCGATCTACATAGTTCTTGGCATCAGGCGCCATGTTGACATCATGAGCGCCCCGCTGAGTTCGCGTTAGAGCTTGGAAGTTGCTTCCATCGAGCTTTACGCTGCACAGATGCTCCTCCCGATCATCTCCGGGGTTCGCACTGAAATACACTGTGCCGGACGCCTCATCGATGCCGTTGACAGCAAACACCTCGAAGTCGCCTTTGGTGACTTGGTTTTCAAGCTTTGCGTCGGCTGCGAGGGGATTGTTCTTGTCGAACGAATACAGATAGAGGTGCGTATGGCCGTCGCGCCAGCTAGACCAGAGGAACTTGTCGCCCGACTTCAGAATGGTGAAGATCGAGTCCATCTCGATCCAGGTATCGCTAGTTTCACGAAGCGCGCGACGCGACTTTCCGTGCTCCGCATCAATGAAGTAGAGGTCAAGCTGGTTCTGCGCGCGATTGAGCACCATGGCCCAGACCACGCCATCGCGGAGCCAGCCGAAGCGAGGGATATAGACATCCTTACTGTCGGGCAGGCTGATCCACTTCACCGAGCCGCCATTCGAGCCGACCACGCCGAGCCTGACCTCGGGGTTTGGATCGCCGACCTTGGGATACTTCTCTTGTGACACGGTAGGATGCTGGGGAATGAAGTCGGTGATGGGATAGGTGGGGACCTTGGCTTCGTTCATCTGCAGGAAGACAATCTTGTTTCCGTTGGGCGACCAGAAATAATTGCTGCGGACGTCGAGCTCTTCCGCGTAAACCCAGTCTACTTCTCCATCCAACAAGTCTTCGCCTGTGTCACTGGTCAGTGCTTTTTCGGCGTTGCCGTCCACGGGGCGCACCACCAGGTTATGTTGGCGCACGTAGGCCACGCGTTTCCCGTCGGGAGAAAACTTTGGATCGCCCGCAGCATCGGCCGCGGAACTTAAAGGCACCGCCGTTCCAGTGGCCACGGTGTAGTACCACAGTTGACCGTTGGCGTCGAAGAGAATGTGCTGGGAGTCCGGCGCCCAGTGGTAGCCGGCCACGTGATAGCGGGCGCGGTTGTCACGCTCGCGATCATCTTTGGTACCCGATTGCCGCGGCGCCATGGCAGCAATCTTCTCTGCCGACACCAACACCGCCGGCTTGCCGCTGGCAGCGTCGACGTAGTAGAGATCGGCCTTCTCTCCCTGCTCCGCATGGACCATGTAGGAGACTTTCTTGCCATCGGGACTCCACTTGACCGTGTCCGGCCCACGCCCGGTGATGCCGTTGGGCGCAAAGATGTTCTCGAGCGTCAGCTCCTGCGCCTGCGCCACGGGGCGCTGCGCGAACCATAGGACAGCCAGGGATAGAGAAAGGATGAACCGCTTCACAGGTGTTCTCCGCGTGTAGATTGAAGAAGTAAGAGTTTACACCGGCCCCACGGTTTGGGGTAATTGGGGGAAAATCAACATTCTAGCGAAGCAAACGTCTCACCACGGATGAACGCTGATAACACCGATCCTCCAATAAGGTCTTAGCCCGACTTCCGCGAATGGCCCAGCGGGATTCGTCGCTGGTCTGGCACCCGGAGGGTTCCGCGTTGCTACTCCTCCTACATCCCTCCCCACACGATGGCGTTAAACAACATCTGAAACGTTCCTTCGGTTTGGGCGCGATGCTGCACGCGGAAGCCGAACATCACGATCTTGCCTTTGCCCTTAGTGAAACTTATCACCGCTGCCTTGCGTTCCAAGCGCTCGGCCCCGTGCGCGTAGCCGGAGATCAGGATGTCCTTAGCATCGTCGGGATACCAGGCGATCACCGAGCGCTGAACGTCGGGTGCAGGGGCGGAGGTCTGGAAGGCGATGGGACCGTCGTAGAACGCGGCCACCTCATGCGGCATTCCGTAACCCACGGGATTGTGGGTATCGACGTAGACGCGCAACAGCGAGCCGGGAATGTTGAAATCGGCCGTCTGTACACCTCGTCCTCTCTCGGTGGCGCTGGAAAGAAGGTTGCGCACCGGCAGGTTGAACTCTTCGCCCATAACGGCCTCTGAGGCGCGGGCCAGCGTGATGAGCGTGCCGCCTTTTTCAACAAAGTCGTTCAGCGCACGCAGGCCCTCCTTGCCGATGCCGCCGGTATATTCCGGCGGAAAGTCTTCCCTGTATCCTTCGCGGCTCTGCCGGCCCTCGACGATGATGTCGCGTGTGGAGTCAGGAAGAATGATCACGTCGTAGGTGTTGTTGAGATTGCCTGCCTTTACTTCTTTGTTCTCGATGTTCTTGACGTTGAACTGGTATTGCTCGAGAACAAACCGGGTCCATCCCTCATCGAGCGATGCGATATAGGGTTTGTAGAGCCCGATGCGGGCTGTTTTAAAAGGCACTGCGTCCTTGGGCAAATCAGGCAACGCATGCAGACGCAGTCCGGACTTCGTTGCGCCTGCCCCCAGCAACGGGTGGGCGGCCAGAACTTTATCTTCCTCCGTGGCCGGGCTCCCCAGAGGTTGCTGTGGCGGATCGAGAAAGATGACCATCGGCGTCTCGGTCGGCTTCCTGGAAATGAACACCTGTCTTCCCGCTTTTGCCATGGCGTTGGCAAGACCGAAGACTGCGTTCTGCTGCAGGGCTATAGCGTAATACTTGCCTGCCCCAACCAGGCCTGACATGCCGACTCCGGTCGTCTCCTCGAGTTTTGTTGCCCCAGACTGCTCGGCTTTCGTAAGCCGGACCTTTTCCGCCTTCACGCCCATCATCAGCGGCAACGACCATGCGGCCACGTCATAGGGTTCGAGGATCCCGCTGCCGGGCGCCGGATGCACCTCGGGATAGCGTTGGATGCCCATCATCTCTTCCACGAAACGGCTGTAGGGCTGAGCGGTCGGAATCAGATAAGAGTTCTTGTCGCCGGACACGCGCACATCCACGCCGTGCTCCTGCATCAGGAAGGCGAGGCGCGCGGCGGTGATGGGATCGTGCTGGTCTGCGACGGGAATACGCCAATACTCACTGGCATCCGCGGATTCGACAGCGTGGGTGGCCATGCTGGCCACACCGCGCAGCAGCTCCTGGCGATACTTGCTTACCGTTTCCAATGCGGCGTCGGAGACAATCAGCTCATAATCCATGATGTCGCGCAAGCGCCACACGCCGCCTGGCCAGGGATTGGGATAGTTGATTTGCTGCTCGTAGGTAATCAGGCCTTTCACGCCGCCTTGCAGCTCGGTGGGCGCGACCTCCAGGGGCGTGGCGATGCGCGCCGAAGCAACTTCGGTCAGTACGCCGTACATGTTCTTCCACCACCCGGTATTGCGCGTGCCACCGGGCCAATAGGCGTCAAAGGAGTATCCATAGATCACCCCGGATTTGCCGGCCTCTTCCAGCCGCCACCCCATCGCTGCGCCCATCAGGTTGTTGCCGCGATGCACCAGCGGGTTCACCAGCTTGGCCACAGGATCGGCATTGGGCGGAATGTAAATGCGCGGACCGTTCGTGCCCATCTGGTGCTCATCCAGCCAGAACTGGGGAAACCACTCGTGGTAGACCATGCGGTTCACGTTCTTGGTTTCAATTTGCGTGAGCATGTACCAATCGCGGTTGTTGTCGTGCCCGACATAGTGATGATAGAGGTAAGGCATGGGCCCGCCCTCATACTTGGTGCCAAGATATTTCCTATACCATTCGGTGATCATAATCTGGCCGTCCGGATTGAGCGAAGGCAGCAGCAAAACGATGGCATCGTTCAGACGCCGCTGGGTCTCGGTATCCTGCGCTGTGGCCAGTTTGTAGGCCCATTCCATGGCCATCTGGCTGGAGCCGATCTCGGAGGAATGAATGTTGCACGTCAGCAGGAAGATGGTCTTGCCTTGCGCGGCTAGCGCGTCAATTTGCTCTTGGCTCAATCCTCGCGGATCGGCCAGCTTGCGCGCAATCTCTTTGTACTTTTCCTTGTTGCGGAGGTTTTCCTCGCTGGAGATTACGGCCATGATCATTTCTTCACCCAGCGTGGTCTTGCCCAGGTTCTGAATCTGCACACGGTCCGAAGACGCAGCCAGCGCTTTGATGTAAGCAGCAATCTGCCGATAATCAGCCAGCTTGCGGTCGGCTCCGACTTCAAATCCCAAGAACTCCGAAGGCGCAGGGACGTGACCGGCTTTTGCCTTTTGCTGGGCCGGCGCTAGGGAAACTGCAGCCAAAAGAAAAAAGACTGTCCAAAGGCTCCGTTGTCTATGCATGGTTCGCTCCGCTTGTGTGGAAAAGCGTAACAGTATGCACCGCCGACATCGATTTGGGAAGGCAGGTTATTGCGCGGACGAGAAACTTGGTTAGATTTCTTTTGTTGGCCTTTGCGTCTTGCCTCAAGGATTTCCAAAAAGAGAGTTACGGAGCCTTCGATTCTCCAATGCCTTTGTCAGCCGGGGAGGATCCGCGGCCGTTCCAACCACAGTACGTCCCAGTATTTTCCGAACTTTCGACCGACGCCGGAGAACAGCCCAATTGGTTTGAATCCGAACCGCTCATGCAGCGCATTGGAAGCCGCGTTGGGTTGGGCGATGCCGGCGACGATACGATGAATATCCTCGGTCGCCAGGAGGTCGAAGAGCGCTTGATAGAGCTGCCGGCCAACGCCGCGGCCGGTCGCATCAGGTGCGCAGGCGATGCTCGTCTCGACGGTTGTAGCGTACGCTTCTTTGGGTCGAAAGCGGCCGGTGCAGGCATATCCCAAAACGCCAGCTGACGAATCTTCGGCCACCAGCAGGCGGTAACGGCGGCCGTCGGAATGCTCGTGAAACCATGCCAGGCGCTGCTCCGGGGTATAGGGCCGCACATCGAACGTGATGTGGGTGTTCAGCACGTAATGGTTGTGAATCTCGGTGATGCGGGGCAGGTCAGCTAGCTGGGCCGGTCGAATTGTGATATTGGTCATCTGACTCGGTGATGGGTAAGGGACGCAGCCGAGGGCGGCTGCGCTCCACGGCTGCGCTCCACAATTATTGTTATTTACGGGTTGCAGTGCTGTGCTACAAGATTCAACCAAACCGACCCGACTGACTTCCTGATTGCTGCAATCTACAATTGGTCTTCGACTTGCTTTTTCAGCCTTCGCGATTCCGCCAGCAAGCCCATGCTGTGCATCAGGTTCTGCAAGGTGACGATGCCCACCAGCCGCTCCTGATCGACCACGGGAATCAGAGTCAGGCCGCGGGTGGTCAACTTGCGGAACGCCGAGGCCAACGATTCGCCGCGCGAGGCAATCTCAAACGCCTTGTTCATGGCGCCCTGGACGTAACCGTTGCCTTCGCGGCGCAGTCGCTCGACGATGATCTGACGGTTGATCACGCCAACCAGATCGCTACCACTCACTACCGGAAAATCATCTTGCAGGCTATGCACGGCCTTGCTGAGGGCGTCTTCCAGCGTGTCCGCGGGCGAGAGCGTGGAGAAGTGGGTAAGCATCACGTCTTCCATCCGGACAGCCTCGGCGACGGACTGGAACATGGCTGTACGTTCTTCCATCTGCGTCGCCAGGAAAAGAAAAAGGCCGACCATCAGTGACTCTTGCGACTTCACCCCGCCCAGCATGAAGGCCACGACGAAGAACTGGCCCAGAGTTACGGCGCGGCGGGTGGCTTGCTGATAGTCCATGCTGCGCGCAAGCCAAGCACGGAAGATGCGTCCGCCATCGAGGGGAAATGCGGGAAGCAGATTCAGGGCCAGGAGAAAAATGTTGATCCAAAAAAAACTCTTGACCAGAGTCTCTCCAGCCACCAGAGGCGGAGTCCAGAGGCTTCGCAGAGGCGCAAGGCTGAGCAAGACAAGGCCAGCAGCGCCGGCAAGAAAGGCATTGACCAACAAACCTGCGGTGGCGACGCGGACCTCGCGCATGAACTGGCCGTCGCCGTGTGTCCGGGCGTTGGGATCGGTCAAAGAGATAGCGCCTATCGGCATAAGGATGCTGGCCTTGATGGGCAAGCCGTTGCGCGCTCCCACCAGCGCGTGTCCGAGTTCGCGTAAGAAGACGGACGACAAAACCAGGAGGCAAAGGACGAATCCACGGCTGAGGGCGTTGGGGTCACCATTGCGGATAAAAGGCAGTAGGAAGTAGGCCAGCAAGAAAACGAACGTCACGTGGACACGAAACTCCACGCCGTAAAACCTTCCCCCGAAAATGGACCAGCTCTTCATTCTGAAACAATTATTTTATACGGTACATTAGAGGTTGCGACAGAGACCCCGGCACCGTGCGTGTGATCGCTGGCAAATTCCGCAGCCGCCGGCTGGCAGCGCCAGCCGGAATCCAGACTCGGCCGACCTCCGACCGGCTGCGTGAAACCCTGTTCAACGTGCTTGGCGCATCGGTTGAGAATTCAGTGTGGCTCGATTTGTTTGCCGGCTCGGGAGCGATCGGCATCGAAGCCTTGAGTCGCGGGGCGCGGATGGTTCACTTCGTCGAGTCTTCCAGCCGCGCGATTCGCGCCATTCGTTCCAACTTGGCCGCGCTGGGAATCAGCGAAGGCTTTGAGATCGTGGAGCGCCAGGCGGCGAGCGCCCTTCACATGCTGACTGATCAGGGGGTGGTCTGCGACTTTTGTTTCCTCGATCCACCCTACCGCAACCAGGACGAGTACCAACAGGTCCTGAGCTTCCTCTCAAGATCCGATCTGCTCCGAGCGGCAGGGTTGGTCATCGCGGAGCATGATAAAAACTTCGACCCCGGAGAGGCGTTCGGCGCGCTCAGCAGGAGACGCAAGCTGCGACAGGGAGACGCGGTCCTTAGCTTTTACGCGAGAGAGGAACATAAACCTCAACACCGAGGAAGGGAGGAATCAGATCGGGTGATCGGGTGATCGGGTGATCTGAAAGCAGGTGGACATTTCTCCGATGGCCCGATGATCCGATGGCCCGATCATCCGATTTCCGGTCCCTCCGTCCTCCGTGTTGAAGGTTTTTCGTCCGTACGTTCACGAATTTCTTAAACCAGAGGTTAGTGGTTCTCTTTTTCCGCCGGATACGATAACTTTCATACCCAAGGTGGACCGATGAAATTCCGAAAACTTGGCCGGACTAATTTTGACGTCAGCGAGATTGCTCTGGGACTTTGGGGCATGGGAAGTTGGCCGGACTCCGACGATCAGCAGTCACGAAAATCCCTGCAGCTCGCGGCGGAGCTGGGATGCAACTTTTTTGATTCGGCATGGGCTTATGGCGATGGCAAAGCAGACGGGCTTTTAGGCGAGCTTCTCAACCGTCAGCCCAGCAGCAACAACGGTCACGCGCGCCTCTATGCCGCTTCCAAGATCGCTCCCCGGAATCGAAGATGGCCCGCTTCACCGCGGTATGCTTACGACGATGTCTTTCCAGCCAACTACGTCTTCGAACAAGCCGACAGCATCCGCCGCAAGCTTCAGACTGATGTTATCGACCTGCTTCAGTTTCATGTATGGGACGACAGTTGGACCGACAAAAAAGAGTTTCAGGAAACCGTTTCGCGCCTCAAGCGCGATGGAGTGGTCCGAGCCTTCGGCCTGAGCTTAAATCGCTGGCAGCCGGCGAACGGAATTCGGGCCCTGCGCACCGGCCTGGTTGATTCGGTGCAGGTCATCTACAACGTGTTCGACCAGAACCCAGAAGACGAGCTGTTTCCCGTCTGCCAGGAGCTGAATATCGGCGTGATAGCCCGGGTACCGTTGGATGAAGGCAGCCTCGGCGGAAAGCTGACCGCGCAAACGAAGTTCGCCAAAGGCGATTTCCGCAGTGGATACTTCAACGCGGAAAACCTGAGCGCAACTCTAGAACGAGTGGGTCGGCTAAAGGCGATCCTGCCGGGCTCGATGTCTCTGCCAGAGTTAGCCTTACGATTCATACTGTCGAATCCGGTCGTTAGCACAGTCATTGTAGGGATGAGGAAGCCTGAGCACGTCCGCGAAAACCTTGGTTTCAGTGACGCCCGACCTCTCGATTCTGGACTGCTCGGAGAGTTGAAGAAGCACCGCTGGGTTCGGAAGCCCAAGGGATGGTCGGGTTAAGCCGCACTGGGGCCGGTTTCCCGAGGTGAGACTCGCAAATCGCCTCTAACCATGCAGTTTTCCACAGCTGGTTGTCAAAAACCCCGCATAAAATCTAGCGAAAATGCTTGCATGAAACTGTCTCTCATGTAATATACGAAAGGAGTGCCCCAAAAAACACTCGCATTTCAAGGAGGAACGATGGCATCTGGCATGACCAAGACCCAGCTCGTCCGTCACATGGCCGAAAAAATAGGGACAAACAACAAAACGGCCGCCCAGTTTCTGGAACATCTGGCGGATACGGCAATCAAGGAAACCAAGAAGAATGGCATTTTCGTCATTCCTGGCCTGGGCCGCTTGGTAAAGTCGAACCGCAAGGCCCGCATGGGTCGCAACCCTCAGACCGGCGAACCCATCAAGATCGCTGCAAAAACCGTGTGCAAATTCCGCGTGGCCAAAGCCTGCAAAGACGCAATTGCCCCTAAGAAATAACCTGAACCCTCAGTCGAAAACAAAAGGTCAGCTCTCAACGGCTGGCCTTTTGTATTTCGTCGTTGCGCTAGGGCTCATTGCGCGCGGCGCCGAGAACTTGCAGGAACTCGATGCTGCACAGGACGTGTCATCCCGAACCGTAGGTGAGGGATCTGCTCCGCTGCTGCCGAGGGAAACGGAACTCGCACCTTCCAGACCCGCGGAGCCGATTCCTCGCTGCGTTCGGAATGACATTTTGATCGACTTACCATTGTCGAGCGGGAAGACCCACGTCCTTTGTATCTTATTCCCCGATGATCGCTTCAGCTTCGATCTCTACCAGCATTTCCGGCGCGATGAGCCTGGCGACTTCCACCATCGAGGTGACCGGGCGGATGTTGCGGAAAAACTCACCGTGAGCTTTGCCGACTTTCTCCCAGTCAGCGGCAATGTTGGTAACGTACATCCGCGTGCGGACTACGTCTTTTAAGCCGGCACCCGCCTTTTGGAGTGCCGCTTCGATGTTGCGAAGTGTCTGTAGGGTCTGCGCATAGGCGTCGCCCACTCCGACAAGGTTCCCGTCAGGCCCGGTTGCGGTGGTGCCGGCCACGTGGACGATTTGGCCCACGCGCACCGCACGCGAATAGCCTACGACTGGCTCCCATTTGGTTCCGCTGGAAAAATTTTGTCGAGCCATGAAGATTTATCTCAAAGCATTGGAGCAGCGGGCTGGTGGCCGGGATTCAAAAGGTCTCTCCGTTTCAAAGGGAGTCGCACCAAGCCCGAGCTATCTGGTCCGCCGATCAAGCACCTCATTCACCAATCGGTCGGCGTCTCGATTGGAGTTGCGCCGCACGTGCTCGATGGAAAACAAGTCCAGCTTTCTAACCAGAGATTGCGCGCGTTCGAACAGCCGCTTCAAATCCGGATTCTTGACTCTGTACTGTCCGCGCATCTGTCGCACCAGAAGCTCGGAGTCGCTGAAAACCTTCAGCGATGTGTGTTTTTCCCGGATCGCCCAATCGAGCGCCGCCAGCAAACCGGAATACTCCGCGACGTTGTTGGTCGTTGAGCCGAGATAATCACCCACCTTCGCCAAAACCTGGCCCTGGGCATTGCGGATGACGACGCCAAAAGCCGCCGGTCCGGGATTGCCTCGAGAGCCGCCGTCGATATTGGCCACGATGGCAAACGCCTTTCGCGGCGGAGCTGCTGGTTTGAACAGATCTTGCTGTTTCAATGACCCTCCGCAAGCCGTGTGGCCAACCGTTCCGGCAGCCCGGCAGAAAGTATTTTCCTCTGTGCCCGCTCGATGTCATACGGCACGCGATGAAACGTGACAACATTGTTGGCGTCGTCATACACGGCAAAAGCGGCGCGGGGATCGCCATCGCGCGGCTGGCCAACTGATCCAGGGTTGACCAGGTACTTTGCCGATGTGGTAAAAGGAAGCCGGAACTCCTGGCTGCCTTTCGATGAGTACCGCGGCGAAATAACGCCTTCGCGTTCGTTGGTATCGTCGATCCAGTAAGCTCCCTGGACGTGGGTGTGTCCAAAAGCGGTGAGCGGAATTTCCTCTTTCGCCAGGATCGAATACGCATCAGCAGCGGTCAGCACGTATTCATCCTCATCGCGTGGCGATCCGTGGACGCAGCGCAGATTCTTGAGGGGCGCAATCGGCCCTTGGGGCAATCCTCGCAAGAACTCCAAGTTGTCCGCAGTGAGCTGGTCCTGGGTCCAGAGCGCAGCTAGCCCGGCTACGGGATTGAAGTCGTCCAGGCTCATGATGCCGGTGCAAGCCTTATCGTGGTTCCCGCGGACGAAGATCGATCCCAATTGACGAGCGCGCTCCGTCACTTCGTTGGGATTGGCTCCATAGCCAACGATGTCACCTAGATTGAACACGCTATCGTGCGCCGGCGCCGCCTGCAGGCAGGCGTCAAGCGCCTCAAGGTTGGCATGGATATCGGAAAGGATCAGGATGCGCACAGGATTCCCTTGAAAGTGTAAATCAGCGAGGTCAAGATGCGGTGCGCGCCCAATGCCCGGGAGCGATCTGGCGTAGCGGCAATGCAGCCTCTGTAGTTTGTTTTTCTACAGTGGCCAGCGGCTGCGATCGCTCGGTTCTGAGAGTAGGAATGGCGCTAATGAGGCCACGGGTGTAGGCATGGGCGGCGCCCACAAAAATGTTTTTCACCGAACCCATTTCGACGATTTCTCCGGCATACATAACGGCAACCCGATCCGCCACTCGGGAAATTACGCCCAGGTCGTGCGAGATGAACAGCACCGCCAGCCGGTGTTTCTCGCGGAGCTCGCCCAGCAGGTCCAGGATCTGCGCTTGGATGGTGACGTCGAGGGCAGTCGTCGGTTCATCAGCAATGAGCAGCTGAGGATTGTTGATCAGCGCCATGGCAATCATCACTCGCTGTCGCTGGCCGCCCGAAAGCTGGTGGGGATAGTCCCTGGCTCGTGATTCCGGCTCAGGGATTGCGACTTCGCGCAGCGCTTCCACGGCGCGCCGCCAGGCTTCGTGCTTGCCAATGTCATGATGAGCCAGCGCCGCCTCGGCAGCCTGATCGCCTATGCGCATCACCGGATTGAGAGCGGTCATGGGCTCTTGAAAGATCATGCTGATCCGAGCGCCTCGAATGCGCCGCATTCCCTCCTCGGCCAGACTAAGCAGGCTGACTCCGCCAAGATGGACTTGGCCGGCGATTCGCGCTTGTGGCGGTAGCAGGCGGAGGATCGATAACGCCGTGGCTGACTTTCCCGATCCTGATTCTCCGACCAGGCCTAGCGTGCCCGCTTCGGGAATTACGAAGCTGACGTCGCGCACAGCAGCCATGTCACCCGATTGAGTGGCGAAATTGATGCTTAAATGGTCGACTTGGAGGAGAGGAGCCATGTTTTGTGTAAGTCTTGGATTTTAGTGGATAAGCCAAGGCAGCAATTGGCAAATAGCAATTAGCCGACAGAATAACCGACAGTGTTATCGCAGCGACGACCCCAGGGCCATTGGAAGGAAGGCTGACTTCTCACCCAATCTGCTTATTACGCTAATTGCCAATTGCTAATTGCTTTTTTTACGCCGTAACCTTGGTGGCCGCCTTACCTGCTTCCACGCCTTTATGCATGGCCTCGAGCATGGCGGCCTGCTCTTTCCTCAGGAGCGGTGTAGCTGCAGCGAGCTCGCCTGCACCTTCCAGGCGAATTACACCCTCGCCGGCAAGCTGCTTGGCGAGAGTCAACATCTGTTCCGGCGAGTAGTTCACATACTGGCAGTCGTATGGATGTCTAATCTCAACGGAGCCGCCTTTGGCTCCCAGCCAATAGACACGTCGCTTTAAAAGTTCGCGAACGACGCTTTCGGCCTGCGAGGGGAATTGGATCTTCTTGGCCGTAAAACTATAAAAACGACTGGTGACATGCGCCGGCTGCAGCTTTCCCGACTTCATGAATGCAAGCTGGCCGTTGTCGATCGTCTTGCGGATGGAGTTTACCACCAAGCCTTCTGCGTGTTCCTGGGCCAGCGAACCCAGCGCCTCCTTCATGGTCTGGGTCATGCCAACGGCGACCTCGGCGTGCAGGCCCTCATCCGAGCCCAGCAGATCCACACGTCCATGCAGCACCAGCCAGTCCGCGCCGGACGCAGAAGGATGAAAGGGCCATTGCAGCGCGCTGACTGCGATCGGCACCCCCGATAAGGTGACAAAATGCAAAGGCTGTGTAGACATGAATGTGCTCAACCGGTTGGAGATTTTATCAAGTATTCTAATACGAGAAGCTGACAAATCGGTTCACGGCAAGTCTAATATCGTAAAGAAGGATCTAAGCCAAGAGAGAGATTCGAACTGCATGAAGCTTCGCACGTTGTTCGCCTTTATTCTGCTCGCTCCGGCTTTCGCGCAGGAAGCACCAGACCAACTTCTTCGTCATTGGGACTACGACCGGGGCGCGCCGCTGAACATGAAACCGATCGGCAATCAGGATCGCGATGGCGCCAAAGTCTACGACATCACTTTCGCGAGCCCGGTCGGAGATCGCGGAGCCTCCGTCGGGCCGAACGGCGGGCTGGTTGCCGCTTATTTAGTTGTTCCGTCCGGCAAAGGTCCGTTTCCCGCCGTGATCTACGGGCATTGGTGCATGCCGGGATCGGAGAAGAAAAACCGCTCCGAGTTTCTCGACGAGGCCGTCGTGCTGGCGCATTCAGGCGTTATATCCTTGTTGCCTGATCACGTCAGCGTTCGCCCCGGTTTCGTCGAGGACAACAATCCACTCAACGAGGGCCAGATCGCAGTCGGCGTACAGCAGGTGGTCAACCTTCGCCGGGGGGCCGATCTGTTGCTTTCGCGTAAGGATGTTGATCCGAAACGCTTGGCATACGTGGGCCACAGTTGCGATGCGGGTTCCGGAGGCCTTTTGAGCGGCATCGACAAACGCTTCAAGGCTTTCGTCATCATGGCTGGCGGCCTATCGGACGAAGTTGATGCGAAGCAGAAGATGTTCCAAGCCTACCGCCAGAAAATCGGACCGGAGAAGTTCGACGCTTTCGTCGCCAAGTATTCCTGGGCGGATGTAAGCAAGTACGTTTCCCACGCTACGCCCGCCAGCATGTTCTTGCAGTACGCCACAGATGAACCATTTCTAACTGGAGAGGTGGCCAAGGAATATTTCGCGATCGTCAGCGAGCCCAAGAAGCTGAAAATCTACGAGGCGCCGCACGCGCTGAACGCCGAGGCGACCCGCGATCGCATCGGTTTTCTCGCTGAACAGCTTGCGTTCCAACCCCCGGACACTAAGGCTGTCGCCGCTATTCCGGCCCTGGTCCAGCCGCCGTGGCCCAAGGGGTCGCAGTAGCCACTGCAGCATTAGATTCAGGAACCGTTGCGTGGTGGCATATCATCCGTTTTGCAGCTTCCCCTGGCGGCTGTGTGCACTGTATGCTCCCATCACGAGACTTTGCCACTTATCGATGTCCTCTCTGCAAGGGCTCTCTGTCGCTCCAAGACGCTAGTCTGGGATGTTCCGCGTGCGGCAAGACTTATCCGGTCCAGAAACAGATTCCAGACTTCATCTTGGAAGACCTATCCCAAAGCGAAATTCCAGTGTTGCGTGGAGTAAAGGGAATTGACCGTCTTGCCCGTATTTACGAGACGCGGTTCTGGTATCCACTTGTCCTAAACCTCGTCGTCGGGTGGGGCCAGGCGTCTATGCCGAGGATTGTTGGTCTGGTGAAGGAAATGCTTGGTCTGGTTTCGGGTTTAATCCTGGACGTTGCTTGCGGCCCAGGCACCTACGGTCGCCGGCTCGCAGATCCATCGCGAATGATATACGGCATCGACGTGTCCCAGGGAATGCTGGAGCAGGGCATGGTCTTTGCTCAGCGCGAGCAAGTTATGAACATCGCCTTCGCCCGCGCCAAAGTGGAGAACCTCCCTTTCGGCGATCGCGTGTTTGATGGCGCTGTTTGCAGTGGTTCGTTGCACTTGTTTCCCGATGCGGGCCTGGCTTTGCGAGAGATTCGGCGCACACTCAAGCCGGGCGCCCCTTTGGCGATCATTACCTTTACGCCAGGCAAGACAGGCCTTCTGCGCTTTCGGCGGTTTCGTGAGCGCGCCGGCAAGAAAGGGTTGCGTGTGTTTCAGGTTGCAGAGCTCGCAGAAATCCTCGCCCTTGCGGGCTTCAGCGACGTTTCACCAACTACCTTTGGATCGGGACTGGCATGCCGTGCGATCCGATGTTGAAGACCTAGAAATGCTCTGCGCCAGACATTCACAACTGGAAGAAAATTTAAAATTTAAAATTTGACGGGTCACATTAAGAACTCCTTGGCTCGCCGCATGATTGGGTGCTGCATCTCCTGAAGCTCGTTCTTGACCTGGTTCAGCCCGTAGACCAGCTGTTCGAACTCCAGCGACATCCGGCGGAACAGCGGCGCGACCTTGGCGTATTCAAAGTGCTCAAACTTGGAGACGATATAGTAGCTCTCCTTGCCCGCCCTCACGAAGTCGAGCAGGCTGTCCATCCGGCTGCGGCGCAGGCGCGTTCCGTTCAAACTTTCCGGGAACATGCCGCTAAAAAACAGCGCGTAGTCGCCGATGTGCTTGCGCACCTGGCGCTCGCGGTCGAACGACGCCGCGGTTCCGTAGACGGGATCCGACTCCAGCAGCATCTCGCCCACGTCGCACAGCGGACGGCCGTCTGAGCTCCTGATCTTGTAAAGGTTCTCGGCCTCGCAGAATTCGCTGAGAAGTGTAGCTACGTAACCTTGCACTTCAGCGCTGTGGACCCCCACATCGTCGTAGTTGTGTTCGACAACGGCGGTGAAAAACTGATGTAACGGATTGGATTCGGAAACCATTGTGTCACCATGCCCCTTCCCCAACTGGGCCGCGCTTAGGACCTCGCTTGGCGCGGCAGCTTCGCCCGGGGGAATGTCTATTGAATTTGACCGTAGTATGGGCAGCATAGTTTCGCGCAATCAAGTATTTTGTGAGGTAACCCCTGATTTTGGCAGCACGAACGGGAGAGTGCTAAAGACGCTAGTAACTAGACCTTAGTGCGGAGCCTGCAACGTGCGATTCGAATCACCGTACAACCTTGACCGTGAAGATCCTCCTCAGCATTAAGCCAGCGCTCATCCCCAGCAAGGGAATGATCGAAAGAAAGACATAGATCGAGAACTCAAATGCCCACAGATTGTGGGAGGTAGGATACGTCCAGATTTCAACCACGGCAAAGGCCGGCAGACTCCCCAATTGGCAGGCCGCGGCGCACAGCGAGTATGGCCATTTCAAGACAAGGCCCCAGAGGAACCCACCTGCTAGCAGAAGCAGCAAGCGCTCGGGGGACATGTCCTTCACTGCAGAGTCGACAAGGGCAAACAACGACTCAGGGCGACCCCGACTCAAGATGTCAGGCACGGTGACCAACACGAAACCAGACGCGATGCCCACGAGGCAGGCCGTTACACATCGAGCGACGAAATGCGCCTGCACTCTTCATCCTCCCAGCTGCTTCTTAACGATTTCGCTCACCGTCCTGCCCTCGACTCGCGCGCCAGAGGCTTGAAGCTTGGCCATGGCGTTCTTCATCACGGTGCCCATGTCTTTCATAGACGGCGATCCCATCTCGGCGATGGTGGCTTTCACGGCTGCGGTGATCTCCTCTTCGCCCATGGCTTTCGGCAGATAGGCTTCGATCAGCTTGATCTCGGCGGCTTCTTTGTCAGCCAGCTCCTGACGACCGCCTTTCTGGAAATGTTCAATCGAGTCACGGCGCTGCTTGATCAGCGTGCTCAACACCTGCTGCGCTTCTTTGTCGTCAAGCGGAGCGCGCTTGTCGATCTCTTTGTTCTTGATCGCGCTCTTGACCATTCGCAGCGTAGAAAGACGCAGCTCATCGCGGCTGCGCATTGCATCCACCATGTCTTTCTGGATCTGATCGCTGATTCCCATAGCTTGGAACCTCGATAAAACGCAAACTGATTGATTATAAGCGCCGCCGATTTTCTCGCCAAATTGCGTCACTTTTGGCTTCGCATTATGATCGAAGCGATGGTCTCAGCTCTTCTCACGTTGCTCTGTTGATCGCGACAAGGGTGATTGGCTTCTCGTTCCGCTCGTTTAACGCACTTAAAAAGGACAGTCGAATGATTCGCAAAGGGCGTCTTCTTACACCGGGTCCCACGCAACTCTTGCCGAGCGCGCAACTGGCGATGGCCGGCGCCACCATGCACCACCGGACGCCGGAGTTTCGCGCTCTCTACAGCCGCGTGCTGGCGGATCTAAGGACTTTTGTCGGCAGCAAGAACGACGTAGTACTGTTCACCGCTACTGGAACCGGCGCGATGGAAGCCGCCGTGGCCAACCTTACCTCGCCCGGCGACAAAGTGCTGGTGGTTTCGGCAGGCAAGTTCGGCGAGCGCTGGGAAGATCTGGCGAAAACTTACGGCTGCCAGGTCGAGACGGTGCGCGCGCCCTACGGCGAGACGGTGACGCCGCGGCAGGTAAAGGACAAGCTCAAGCCCGAACACAAAGTGCTCTACATGCAGGCAACCGAAAGCTCGACCGGAGTACGCCATGATGTGGAGGGCATCGCGCGGGTGCTGCGCGGCTCGGATACGCTGCTGGTCGCGGACGCGATCACCGGTCTCGGCACCACGAACTTTGAAGTCGATGCTTGGGGCGTCGATGTGATCATCGGAGGATCGCAGAAAGCAGTGATGATTCCTCCCGGACTGGCCTACTGTGCAGTCAGCGATCGCGCGTGGCAGCGCATGGAGACCGCCAAGAACCCGCGTTACTACTTCGACCTGCGCAAGGAGCGGAAGAACGGAGCCAAGGGCGAGTCTTCTTATACTCCCTCGACCGCGCTCGTGGCCGCGCTCGCGGCTGCGCTCGACTATGTGCGCGAGCAGGGCGGCGGCGACCTGGCCGCCGGCCGCGAGTTGCTGATCCACAACGCTGAGACTGCAGCCGCCATGACGCGCGCGGCCGCTCAAGCCTTGGGCTTGCAGTTGTTTTCTACAAGCTCGCCCGGCGCGGCGCTCACTGCAGTCGCTTCGCCCGGCAACATTGATTCGGGCGAAATCGTTAAAGCCTTTCGGAATAGGTTCGGCTCAGTGATTGCGAACGGCCAGGGCGAGATGAAGGGCAAGCTCTTCCGCATTGCGCATCTTGGATACTACGACTATCTCGACACTATCGGCGCCATCGGAGCACTGGAGCACGCGCTCAGCGGACTCGGTTACGCGGTCAAGCTCGGCGCCGGTTTGCAAGCGGCGCAGCAAGTCTATTCGCAATCGGAGCGCACGGTTGCCGTGGCCCACTAAAAGGACAGCATGAAAATCGTGATCGCCGAGAAGGTCGCCGAGAACGCAGTCCAGGTCCTCAAAGACGAGCCGGGCTGGACTGTGATCACCGCAGACCAGATTAAAGACCAGATCAAAGACGGTCTGTCCCGGGCCATCAGCGACGCCGACGCTCTGATCGTTCGTTCCGCCGTCCACGTGAACGCCGATGTCCTGCGCGGCGCGACGCATCTTCGGGTAATCGGTCGCGCCGGTGTTGGCGTGGACAACATCGATCTCGAGGCCGCCACCAAAGCCGGCATCGCCGTGATGAACACGCCGGGCGCGAACGCCGTGGCTGTCGCCGAGCACACCTTGGCGCTCATGTTGGCCCTTGCCCGACACATCCCTCGAGCCGATGCGACCACGCGTGCCGGCAAGTGGGAAAAGAAGTCTTTGCAAGGAACCGAGCTGCGCGGCAAGACCTTGGGCATTGTTGGCCTGGGACGCGTTGGCCTCGAGGTTGCGCGGCGGGCGCGTGCCTTCTCCATGAAGCTGATCGCGCATGATCCATTCGTTGCCGCGCCAGTAGCGCGAGAGTTGGGAATCGAGCTTGCCGATCTCGATCGCATCTATGCAGCCGCGGATTATCTCAGCTTGCACGTTGGCCTGACGCCACAGACAGCCGGCATGATCAACGCGCAATCGATCGCCAAGATGAAGCAGGGCGTTCGCATCGTCAACTGCGCGCGCGGCGAGCTTGTAGACGAAGCCGCGCTCGCGGCGGCGCTGGCGAGCCATCACGTCGGCGGAGCGGCTCTCGATGTATTTCCCGAAGAGCCGCCGAAGGGTTCGCCGTTGCTGGCGCTGGAAAACGTGATTGCCACACCGCACATCGCAGGTTCAACCAACGAGGCCCAAGACGCAGTCGGGGTTCAGATTGCCAGCCAGGTCCGCGAATACCTGAAGCGCGGCGTAATCCAGAACGCCGTGAACATGCCTTCACTCGACGATCAGCAGTACTCCCAGATGCGTCCTTATTTGACGCTGGCGGAAAAGCTGGGCGCATTTCTCGCGAATGTGGTTTCCAGTTCGGGTACGATTCAGGAGATCTCGCTCCAGTACACCGGGCGCATCATCGAGTGGCCAACTGAGTTGATCCGCAACGCGGCCGTGCAAGGAGTGCTCAACCAGCGGATCGCGGAGCGCGCCAACGTGGTCAACGCTGCAGCTATCGCGCAGGAACGCGGGATCCATGTTCATGAGCACAAGACCCAGGCATCTTTGAGCGCGGGTACGAGCGATGTGGTTTCGGTATCGCTGAAGACGACCACGGATGAGCGGCGGGTGAAGGGTGCGGTCGTGCGCGGCACGTCGCTGCGCTTGCTCGGTGTTGACAACATCGACATTGAAGTCCCTCTGGAAGGCAATCTGATCTACATCCGCAATCGCGACGTTCCAGGCGTGATCGGCAAAATGGGGACGATTCTGGGAAAGCATCAAGTGAACATCGGCAGTCTTGCGCTGGGCCGAAGTGGGACGCAAGGCGGCACGGAGGCGATTGTGCTCTTGCAAGTCGATACTACTGCTCCCGAACCGGCATTAGCGGAGCTGCGCCAGCTCGCGGAGATTCAAGAGGTGAGGGCAGTAAATCTCACCTAAGAAAAGCAAATAGCAAATGGCAAATGGCAATTAGCAGGGAAGTAAGATCAAAAGCAGTTCCGTTGCGGAACAATCCAAGAGCGATTTGCCAATTGCCATTTGCTTCCCAGCTAGTTGTGAATGTGCGGGCTGGTGCGTGTTGCCCGTGCGCGAGCTCTGCCGGCTCCGCTGCTGACTTTCACGTTGAAGGCTACGGGAAGTCTTTTCGGCGGATAGCATGAGTTGTTATCGCAAGCCTGATACTTCAGCTCAGCGTGGACGGTGTAGCGCCCAGGGGAAGCGTTGGGCTGGGGCAGTACCACCGCCCGCACGGTAATGTCGCCGGAATAGACACTGAGCTTGTTCGTGGGATCGAAGGGAAAACTCATCTCCTCGCCGGCCGGATACCGAACCTTGGCGATCACCAGATCTTCCGGCGGGGTAAAGAACATTTCCGTCGGGATCAACTCCGGGGTTATCGGCTTATGGGAATTGACGTGGAAGCCGGGACGGATGTGGATGGTGAAGTTCAGTGGGGCGCTGTGACCCAGCCTGACTGTCAGATCGCTGATGTGATCGACGGTCACCCTCTCCTGGGCACGCACTGCTCCGGACAGAACCAGAATGAATCCAAGTAAAGCCAACCAATTTGTTTTCATTTTGCGGACGCCGTTTTTGTATTTGAGTCACTGCTACCACCCTGCCCGAGAGACTTCTTGATGCTGTCCTCCAAACGCGATTCGCTGTCGATGCCGATGAGCACATCTACGACTTTACCGGAGCGATCGATGAAGAACGATGTGGGCAAACCATCAAGGCCGCCGTACTGGTCTGCAACCTGATCGGTCCCAAGTAGAATCGGATAGTTGATTCCCATTTTCTGCGCGAAAGCGGAGATGGATTTTTCGCCGGACTCGTCGTCGGCTACCCCAATAATTTGCAGTCCCTCCGGTCCATATTTCTTTTGCAACTCGACCAGCCACGGTAGCTCGATCTTGCAAGGCTCGCACCACGTGGCCCAGAAGTTCACGATCACGCCCTTGCCCTTCAAGGAGGAGAGCTGCATGGTCTTGCCCTTCTCGCCGAGAACCTTCAAAGTGAAGTCGGGCGCCATGTCTCCCTTCTTGGGAGCCCGGATGGACGTCGTCTGCTGGCTGGCATGGGTCGAGTCTTGGTCTTGGCGGCGCAGCAATTTGCCGCTGAACAGCAAGGCGGTAATGGCCACCACGACAAATAGGACAAAGATTACGCTTCTCTTCACACGAGCCTCACAAGGTAAATTTGTTCAGAAAGCCCAGGTAGCTGGACAACACAGCAAAGTGCCTGGACATAATCAGCACACCAAGGGCGATCATAATTACTCCGCTGATCACTTCCACCTTGTGCAGATGGTGGCGGAACTTTCCATAAAACGTCATAAAACGACCGATGCCAATCGCGGTCACCAGGAACGGCACGGCCAGCCCCAGCGAATAAACCCACAGCAGAAGCACGCCTTTCCCGACGTGATCGGCGTCGCCCGCCGCGCCTAAGACCGTACCCAGGATGGGGCCGATGCAAGGGGTCCAGCCGAAGGCAAACGCAAACCCGACCAGGAATGCGCCAATGGGTGACTTTCCGCTGCCTACGGAATGCAACCGCTTATCCGCATACAGAGCCTTGATTTTCAGAATTCCCGTCAGGTGCAAGCCAAAAAGAATGACGACAGCTCCGGCGATCCAGGTAAGCTGCTTGCGGTACATCTTCGTCAGCTGTCCGACTTCAGTAGCAGCGGCGCCCAGGGTCACAAAAACCAGGGTAAACCCCAGGATGAACATGATGGAGTGCAACAGAACGGTGCGCAGCAGCTTTTGATCTTGTGACTGCAGCTCCTCCACGCTGGCCCCCGAAATCAGGGAGATATACCCCGGCACCAAAGGCAATACGCACGGTGAAAGGAAGGAGACCACACCGGCGCCGAACACTGCTAGCGTTGATGGTAGAGATAAGGGGGACATCGGCTCTTTCTGTTTAGACTTGAAGTCCTCTATATTGTAATCGCTCGGCGATATCTGAACCTAGGCCAAACCGGCCTTACAAAGCTCACTTAAGATAACGAAAACCGTCGCCCGGCGGATTGCCCGGAGTAGCTTTTTGTGCGCTTGCAGAAGCATTTCCACTGCATCCAGACGCCATCTGAACGTCGCGGTTTTGCGCGAGAAGCGATTATCGGCGAGAATCGTTTCAGACTCCCGGATGAGGCGCGCAATTTCCATAATCGGTTCATTCCTCTTTCTGGTCCTTGCTCCCGGGACCGTGGCCGGCCTGATTCCGTGGCAGATCAGCCGATGGCGCCTGGCGCCGCTTCCCCTTGGCTTCTTGCCGCTGCGGATCGTCGGCGGGCTTCTGATTGCTGCCGGCATGCCGGTGCTGCTCGATTCTTTTGCCCGTTTCGCGCTGCAAGGCCTGGGCACGCCTGCTCCTGTAGCGCCAACGCAGCACCTGGTGGTGACCGGGCTCTATCGCTACGTACGCAATCCGATGTATGTTGCCGTTACCTCGCTGATTCTCGGCCAAGCACTCCTCTTCGGAAACCTCCGCGTGCTTGAGTACGGGCTGGTTGTCTGGCTCGCCTTCCATCTCTTTGTCCTTCTCTATGAAGAACCGACGTTGCGACGCACCTTTGGGCCCGAGTACCAGACCTTCTGTGGCAACGTGCCGCGCTGGTTGCCGCGGTTAAAACGGTGGCGCCTGTGAACTCACATCCCATACGGCCAGAAACATTTTCAAGTGATAGTGGGTGCGCACGAGTCGAACCTCCGACCTCGAGACTTTCGTGCTCTCCAGAGACCTAATGATGGGAGTTCAGGGCGATCCATAACGCTGCCAACCAAATAGCTCAGCGCCGGAGGCGCGTTGAGAATGTACGGCCGGGGACATTCTTTACAGTTTAATCCGGGCACATCCTTTACAGATTCGCTCCGGTTTTTGGTTTAAGAATATAGCCAGTAGCCGATGCGGTGGGAATGTGGGAAGCGCGCCTTTTGCGC
>Ga0209648_10000545_pt1 | contig 28803 bp, 25 predicted proteins | sample GraSoi2013_115cm_FD_185830 | JGI IMG/M metagenome (GOLD analysis project Ga0209648, IMG submission 185830) | Grasslands soil microbial communities from the Angelo Coastal Reserve, California, USA - Sample 9_17_2013_115cm (SPAdes) (version 2) | ecosystem: Environmental > Terrestrial > Soil >...
CACTGCAACGGGGACTATAAGTGGGGCCAACTTCTGCTGTCCACAGGGCGGCTTGAACAAGCGTTACCAGTACATTGACAACGTGACCTGGACCCACGGCAAGCACACGTGGAAGAGCGGGGCCAATGTAAGTTACTACCCGTGGTTCTCGCTGTTCCAGCAGTTCCACTTTGGACAGTGGAGGTTCAACGGGACCGACCCAACAGCCTTTACCTTCGGCTCCGGCCGTGGCGCCGTCACTTCCAAGGACAATATCTACGGCTTCTATGTTCAAGACACCTGGAAGCTCTTCCACAATCTCACGGTGAATTACGGCTTACGCTACGATGTGGAAGCCGGAGCATTCAAGGGCGGCAGCGTCAAGGGCCCCAACGGCACGTGTTTCCAGGGCAACGGGATCATCCCCGCCTGCTCGTCGGACTACAACAACTGGCAGCCTCGATTGGGCTTTACCTGGGAAGTTAGGAAAGGAACGCTGTTCAAGGCGTCAGCAGCGGAAGTTACTATGCTGGCCTTCAACAACGTGGTCCTGGATTCCCTGAACTTTGACGGCGCAAACCTGCGCACGCAAACTGTCACCCCGAGCAGTCTCAACTGGGGGACTCCGGGTTGTAATCCAGCCACTTGCATCCGGGGGGCGTTCCCCAATGCTCCCAATCCGGCACTGCTCGCCGGGCCGGCTTGCCCGCCGAACTGCGGACGCGTCCGACCCATTTCTTCACACCTGCATAACCCGGAAATTCATATGGTCAACGCCAGCATCCAGCACGAGTTCTCGAAGACTCTGGTGGGTGAGGTGCAGTACATTGACAATTTGGCTCTGGGTTGTTCGGCGAGCGGGACGTGAACGCTCCGGTGGTCGCCGCCGATCCGGCTCACGCAGGCTTCTTCTACTTCCAGAACCAGCCTCAGGTGGATCCAACACGACCAATCAGCGCTCGTCCGGACAATCGTTTCTTAGCGATCCGAACCAACGAGAACTCGCGCACCTCGCAATACAACGGCATGCTGGTCAGCGTGACCAAGCGCATGTCCAACCACTTCTCGGTGAAAGGCAGCTACACCTGGTCCCATGCCATCACATCGGGTGAAGATTTCTTCGGTCTCTCCGAGCCGGGAGATCCCACAAACATAAAGGCTGAGCGTGGACCGGCCTTCAACGATGCCCGGCATGCCGTGAACCTTAGCGGCGTATTCGACACTGGCCGCTTGAGCAACACCAAGGTGCTGCGCTGGTTCACCAATGACGTCACCCTGGGCCTGGTTGAGCAGCTCCAGTCCGGGCGTCCTTACCCCTTCTCCACAGGTAGTGGCGGCTATAGCAACGCCATTTTCTTCGGGGCGGGAAACGAAACCCAGCAGCGTCCCAACGTGCTCCCGGATGGAACGATTTCAACCGCGGGCATTGCTTCCGCCGACGGAACCAACGGCCTGTTCAGCGCTCCTGGCGGAAACACCTTCCTGGCGCCGGGGATCACCGCAGGTAGCTGCACGAATGTGGTTGGCAAAGCCAGCTGCTCGGGCTCTCTCTCCGCTGACACCGGCGATGTTGTTGATTTCCAGAAAATCAACGGCAACATGACCCGGGATGCCGGCCGCGGCAGCCCCTTCTACCGGACTGACACTTCGCTGAAGAAGGCCTTCCGTGTCTCACGGGGTGACAATCCCGTCAAACTTGAACTCGAGGCTGACGCGCTGAACCTCTTTAACCACAGCAACTGGCAGGGATTCAACGCCAATAACTTCTTGTCGTTGCTGGGCCTGGGTTCATCCACCTGCACCAACTGCATGCGGCCCAACGGAACGTACGTGGGCAACAGCGGCCAAGTGCTACACCTCAGCGACATCACCCATGGCAAGGTCAGCTCGAACCTGCTGGCTCCTGCTTTTGGTGGATCGGGCGCACCGCTGTCGGGCCTCGGCGATCCGTCCGCGGTCGACGGTTCGCGGCTGTTCCAACTCTCATTCCACGTGCGCTTCTAACAAAGCTACGTGCTCTAAGCAAAAGGGCGGGTCTTCGGACCCGCGTTTTTTCATTTTGTGGGCGCACCTTCAATCCGCCAAACTTCCGTTGTTCCTGCTCGTCCCAGCCGCGCAGGAAAATCCAATAAATACTAATTCTTAGTACTCTCGATACTACAAACGGAATTCAGAGCTCCTGTTTGTCGCCCAAAATCTCTGTAATCCATTGATAACAAACGCAATCAGAAAGTACGGCATTTGGCAAATGTTTTGCACTTAGTTAATAACTAGAGTGATAACTCGTGCCGGGCTCCTGCCTGACAAGCCCTCAGACTCCTGCCTGACGCTGAGTCACGTGAGGAGGAACAACCCTAATGCGTAACAGAATTCTGTTAGGCGCTTCAGCTACTTTGCTTTTGTGTTGCTTGTCGGCCGTTCAGATCAATGCGCAGGGCGCAACTAGCGCGACGATCACCGGCCAAATCGTGGACCCGCAAGGGGCGGTGATTGCCAATGCCAAGGTTACGGCAACCAACGTTGCCACTGGCATAGGGCATTCCGCGAATACCACCTCCAGCGGCAATTACACAATCCCCAACCTCCCCCCAGGGACTTACGATGTTAAGGTCGAGGCAGCCAAGTTTGCGGTTGGTGAGACCAAGGGCATCACGCTGAACCTTGGCGATTCGAGAGACCTGGGGTTCAAACTGGCCGTCGCCGGATCGACTGAGTCGGTTGAGGTCACAACCACGGCGCCGCTCATTGAAACCACGAAGACAGACGTCTCCACCTCGGTGACAGACCTGGACATAGAACGGTTGCCGGCCCTTGCCGGAGGCGCTGGTTCGGTGAATGACTACGCGCAGCTAGCGCTGACTGCCCCTGGCGTTCGGCTTGATACCAGTGGTATCAGCTCGCCCGTTAGTGGCGCCAATTCAGGTGACCTGGTCGGTCCCGGATCGATGAACTTCCGCGGCAATCTTTACAACGTGGACGGGGCCAACATCACCGATCAGCTGGTTTCCGGACGTGACGGGACCGGCGCCTCGGTCGACGAAGTTCAGGAATTCCAGGTCCTCACCAACAACTACAACGCCGAGTATGGTCAAGCGACCGGCGTGATCTTGAATGTGGTAACCAAGTCCGGCACCAACGGGATCCATGGCGATGGCCACGCCTACTTCCGCGGCCGCAACCTCGCGGCTTCCGATGCCTTTTACAATCTCGGACTGCTCAGTCCCACAACCGGATTGGTTGCGAATAACCGATGCCCGAACTTCGGGAGAAGCAGTGACATCTCCGGCTGCCCGCGTGCTCCCTTTAACCGCGCCGAGGGTGGCTTTACTCTGGGCGGTCCCTTCATCAAAGACAAGCTGTTCTGGTTCACCAGTTATGAACTGAGCCATCAGGAACTTCCGTTGATCCTGACGCCGTTCGGGGCCCCGCAGACGGTTTCTCAGCCGGTCAAAAACCTGCTCTACTCGGGCAAGATTGATTACCATGTCACCTCCAACAGCACTTTTTCAGTGCGCTATGCGGTGGACCGGCTGCGCGAGAGCAATGTGATCGTGCAAACCGGCACCAACATTACTCCCGATGGTCTCAACGCCATCATCAACAACAATGCTAATGTGAATGCTGGCTTGGTGACCTCGATCACGCCTACGATGACCAACGAGGCCCGTTTCGTCTTTACCCGGTTTGTCACCCAAACCAACAACAACACCACCGCGCCCGGGGTCATCCATCCTGGGGGCACCACAACCGGCGCCGATTTCTGCTGTCCGCAAGGTGGCGAGCAGAAGCGCTATCAGTACGTCGACAACCTTACTTGGGCCCATGGCAGACACACCTTCAAGACTGGGTTCAATATCAGCTACTATCCCTGGTTCTCGCTCTTCCAGCAGTTCCACTTCGGCCAGTTTCTGGTGAACGGTTCCGGCGTGGCGCAAACCTTTACTACAGCTTTCGGTCCAGGACAAGTCACATCCAAAGACAACATTTACGGCTTCTACTTCCAAGACACGTGGAAGCTCACCCCTAAACTGACGATGAACGCCGGCCTGCGCTTTGACTATGAAGCGGGAGCGTTCAAGGGCGGCAAGATCCCCGGTCCGAACGGCACTTGCTTCCAGGGCAACGGGCTCATCTCGGCCTGCAGCTCGGATACGAACAACTGGCAGCCTCGCCTGGGCTTCACCTACGCACCGTGGAGTAAGACCCTGATCCGGGCTTCCTTCGCCGAAACGACCATGCTGGCCTTCAATAACGTCGTGCTGGATTCTCTTAACTTTGACGGTACTACGTTAAACACGGTCACCATCGATCCAACCAACCCGCCGCCAGGAACAACGCCGGCGCAAAACCAGGCCGTGCTGAACGCTTTCCCCAACACTCCCAGCGCAGCTGTGCTGGCGCCGTTTGCGCCAAGACTGACTGGGCCTTTCGGGCGAGTTCGTCCTATCGCCTCCAACCTGCACAACCCGGAGTTGCGGAGCGTGACGTTCGGCGTGGAGCAGGAGCTCTCCAAGACGCTCAAAGTCGGAGCCATGTACATCGGGCAGTTCGGCTTCGGCCTCTTTGGCGAGCGCGATCGCAATGCGCCGCCGGCGATCGCCGATCCCGCTCACCCCGGGTTCTTCTTTTTCGGACCGCGTCTTAACGCGAACTTCACCGCGATCCGCACTAACGAGAACTCGCGCACCTCGCACTACAACGGTTTGCTGGTCAGCGCAACCAAGAGACTCTCCAACCACGTGCAGTTCATCGCCAGCTACACCTATTCCAAGAGCCTCACCTCCGGCGAAGATTTCTTCGGTCTCTCCGAGCCGGCAGATTACGTCAACATCCGGCCTGAGCTGGGTCCGGCGTTTAATGACATCCGCCACGCCGCCAACATGGGCGTGGTGGTGGATTCAGGCAAGGTAACCTCGAGCCGGTGGGCCGGGTTCTTCGCTAACAACCTCGGCCTAAGCTGGGTCAGTCAAATTCAGTCTGGACGGCCTTACCCCGTTTCCACGGGCTCCGCTGGCTTTGCCAACGGCCGGTTCTTCGGGGCGGGCAGCGAGACGCAGCAACGGCCGAACCAGCTCCCCGATGGCAGCGTCTCCGTAGCAGGGTTGGCGTCAGCCTTCGGACAGAGCTTGCTGATTGGCCCGGCTGGGGTTCAGCAGTGCATTAGCTCCGCCCTCTTCTCAAATGCACAGTGCCAGTCCTTGCAGAATACCTTCAACGCTCCGGCGGGCGCTAGTGGCGCAGGAGCTGTCGACTCCTTGAATCCAAACCAGGTTGTTGATTTCCGGCAAGTCAGCGGCAACGTAGGAAGAGATGCTGGCAGGGGATCAAACTTCGTCAAGTTCGATGCCTCTCTGCACAAGTCCTTCGCTATGCCCCGGATTGAGCGCGTGAAGCTGGAGTTGCGGTTCGATGCCTTCAACATCTTCAACACCAGCAACTTCCTTTCCTACAATACCAACGATGTTTTGACGGCATTGCCGCTTTCGACCGTGGCGGATCCTACCGATCCAACCGGGGTTAGGCTGCTGCCTGCGGCTAACTTCTTCAATTGCACCACCTGCCAGAGACCCAACGGCAGGTTTGTCGGGTCAGGCGGACAAACCCTGCGCCTGGCTGACCTGACGCACGGCAAGGTAAGCTCGAATCTGCTGACGCCAAACTTCAACTTCCTCGGCGATCCCGCTTCCGTTGATGGACCGCGCCGGCTGCAACTCTCATTCCACGTGCGCTTCTAACCGGTAAGTGCCACAACTAAAAGGCGGGTCTTCGGACCCGCCTTTTTTTATTTTTGTGGGCGCACTTTCAGTCTGCGGGAACAGATATTTCGCCTCGTTTGGCGCCTTCCGATCTCAACAAGCCTCGGATCAGACGGATCCAAACCATCAGCAGAGTGCTGCCGATCAGAATTAGCGACAGGCACAAACCGGCCCACATTCCCACGGCACCACGATGCTGGCGAAAGCAGAGGTAGGCTCCTAGCGGCAAACCCAGCACCCAATAACCGACTAGATTGGCGATCATCGGCGTGTGCGTGTCGCCCGCGCCACGTAGAGCGCCGGTCGCGACTACCTGCAATCCGTCGAACAACTGGAAAATGGCGGCAACCATGAGCAGCGCTGCGCCGGCGCTGACCACCGCAGGATCCGGCGTGTAGATGCGAGCGATCGGATGCGCAAAGAAAAACAGCGTGAGACCGGAACAGGACATGAAGATAGCGCCGAAGAGCAAGGCCATCCAGCCGGCTTGGGCGGCGCCGCGAGGTTCGCGCGCGCCAATCGCGTGCCCGACGCGCACGGCCGCGGCCGAGCTGATTCCCATGGGTATCATGAAGGTGATGCTGGCGACGTTGAGGGCAATTTGATGTCCGGCCAAAGCCAGCGAGCCGAGCCGGCCGATGAGAAATGTGGCCAGGGTAAAGGCTCCGATTTCCGCTAGCAACTGCGAAGCCGCCGGCAGACCCAGTCGCAGCAAATCGACGACCCGCCTCCATTGCGGACGGCGCGACGAACGCCACAAGCCACTCGAGCGCTTGTGGTCGTAATACACGGCGGCAGCCGCGAGAACAACCATCATGTAGACCCGGGAAACGCAAGTGGACCATCCGCTGCCCTGGACGCCGAACTTGGGTAAGCCCAAGTGTCCGTAAACCAGCGCCCAGTTCCCAAGCAGGTTGACTAGATTCGCCGACACCAGAGCAAAGACCACCGGCTTGACGATGTTCATCGCCTGCAAGTAGCGGCGCAAAGCGAAATAGACGGTAAGCGGCAGCGTACTCCAGATCAGGGCTCTAAGAAAAGGATCTGTTTCCGACACCAACTCGGTGGAGAGTCCGAAACGCGAAAGCAAGGGCACAGACGCGAGCACGGTAATCATCACCGCCGGAGAAAGCGCCAGCGCCAGATAAAGCGAGTTCCACATGGTGCGATGACACTCTTCGATCTTGCCGGCGCCGTAGGCTTGTGCCACCAGCGTGTCCAGTCCGAGCAAGATGCCGCTGGCAAAGAGGCCAATGGTGTAGAAGAGTGTCGTCCCCAGGCTAACGGCGCCGATGGCCGTCGCGCTATCCGGGAGCCGGCCGACCATCACGGTGTCGACGAACCCCATGCTGATCCATCCCAATTCGGTTAGGGCAAGCGGGCCTGCCAGATGCAGCATGGGCCGAAATTCCTGGCGAATCTCGCGAAGATGAAGCACACCAATGATTTAAACACACCGCGCGAGGCCCATCTGGAGTGCCGTTGTGAGAAGGAACCTGGATGCGGTGGATTGAACAAGCGCATAAGTTACCGCCTAGACAAGTTTCTCTTCCGACAAAGCGCCGGCAGGCGCGGATGAAAGTAGCCCGGCAGGGACTGCCGGGTTTCGTGGGATACACTGGAAAAGTCCCGACAGGGACGGCTGAAAATTATTCCATAGTTGGAGCGCAGCCGGCCTCGGCTGCGACCAACAAGGGACGCAACACACGAACAACGTTCACATGGCGTCGGTCACTGTAAAATCTCAGCCGTCCCTACCGGGACTGGTCGAATTTTCTCATTTCACCCGGCAGTTCCTGCCGGGCTATGTTCGGTCGCCCCTGGCGGGGCTGAAAGGGTAACGAAGTGCTGAGCGAACCGGGCACGCGCTTCCGGACCAGTGACTTGGAACCACCTTTCCACTACGAGATTTTTTTTCGCGTTGACAAACCCGGAGCCGGGTTAGTAAAGTGAGACTTCAAATGATCTTCCTGACTCATCGCCGCCACCATCATCACCACGCGATCAACGTGTCGGCGGAGGCTTGGATCAGCTAAGCAGCGCAATCGTAGGATTGAAGGCCCGCCGAACAAGAATCGGCGGGCTTTTTGTTTTGCAAGTGAGGACAACATGGAGATCGACTTCGATAAGATGGATGGCCTTGTGGCCGCGATTGTTCAGGAAGATTCGACCGGAGAGGTACTGATGGTCGGCTTCATGAACGCCGACGCCTGGACACAGACTGCGGCGACCGGCTACGTCACGTTTTACTCGCGCACTCGCCAGAAGCTGTGGACCAAGGGCGAGACCTCCGGCAATCGCCTGCGAGTTCTCTCCGCCGCGACCGACTGCGACCGCGACACGCTGCTATTCCGCGTGTTTGTGGAGGGCGACGGCCTCGTTTGCCACACCGGGACCAAATCGTGCTTCACCGAGCCTCTCTCGGTAAAGACGGTGGAGGCGCCGCGATGAAACTGCGTGTCGGTATTCCCAAAGGCAGTCTGCAGGAATCAACCCTGGCGTTGTTCAAGCGCGCAGGTCTCAACGTGCATACCAGCAGCCGGTCGTACTTCGCGGGCACGGACGATCCTGAGATCGAATGCATGCTGATTCGCGCGCAGGAGATGGCGCGTTACGTCGAACACGGCGCGCTCGAATGCGGACTCACCGGCAAAGACTGGGTGGTGGAAAGCGGCTTGGAGGTTATTCCCGCAGCCGAGCTGATCTACTCCAAGCAAAGCCTGGGTAAGGTACGCTGGGTGCTCGCCGTGCCCGAAGATTCGACCTTTCAATGCGCCGAAGATCTTGCCGGCAAGATCATTGCCACAGAACTCGTGAACGTCACGCGAAATTATTTCGCTTCACGTGGCGTACAAGTGAAGGTCGAGTTTTCCTGGGGCGCGACCGAAATCAAGCCTCCCATGCTGGCCGATGCTATCGTGGAGATCACTGAAACCGGCAGCTCGCTGCGCGCCAATCGCCTGCGCATCATCGACACTGTGATGGAATCTTCCACACAACTCATCGTCAACAAAAAAGCCTGGACCGATCCCGCCAAGCGCACCAAGATCGAGAATCTGGCTCTCATGCTCTGCGGCGCCATTTACGCCCAGGGACGCGTCGGGTTGATGCTCAACGTGCGCAAGCAGGACCTCAGTGGCGTGCTGGCAGTCTTGCCGGCATTGCAAAAACCGACCGTCTCCCAACTCAGTGACCCCGACTGGGTGGCTGTCAATACAATCATTGAAGAGACAACGGCGTGGAAGATCATGCCGGAGCTCAAAAGCGCCGGCGCGGAAGGTATCGTGGAATATCCGTTGAACAAGGTGGTCCTGTGATTCGTATCCTGAGCGGCCGCAGCGCTGAAGCGTTCGTCCGTCGCCTGGAGAATCGCGGCGCCACCGGCTTGGCAAAAGTCGAAATTAAAGCCCGCCGAATCGTGAATGACGTTCGCAAGAATGGGGACCGCGCGCTGCGACGTTACGCCGAAAAGTGGGATGGCCTGGCGAGAAAGCAAGCCCTCCGCGTCTCACGGCCCGAGCTCGAACAGGCATGGCTCTCGACCTCCGCAGAGTTCAAGGAAGCCTTGAAAGTTGCCGCTGCAAACATAAGACAGTACTGTGAATGGCAAAAACCGCGGGAGTGGCGAAAAAAGATTTTGCCGGGCGTCGAAGTGGAAGTGGGCCAGTTGGTGCGCCCTTTGCGCGCGGCCGGCTGTTATGTGCCGGGAGGCCGCTATCCGCTGCCTTCGACTTTGCTTATGACGGTCATCCCCGCGCAGGTGGCAGGCGTTGAAAAGATCCGCGTGGTTTCGCCGCGGCCCGCAGCGCAGACATTGGCAGCTGCTCATTTCCTTGGCATTGCTGAGTTTTATCGTGTTGGCGGAGCTCAGGCCATCGCCGCGCTGGCCTACGGCACGAAGACCGTGCCGCGCGTCGATAAGATCGTCGGTCCAGGCAACTTGTTTGTGACGGCGGCCAAGAAGCAGGTCGCGTTCGATTGCAGTATCGATTTTCTCGCTGGGCCGACCGAGGTCGTCATTGTGCGTCACAGCGGCGAAGCTAGGTTCATCGCCGCCGACTTGGTCGCTCAGGCCGAACACGATCTTGAGGCGTGCTCCGTATTCATTACCATTGCAAAAGATCTCGCAGCTCAGGTGATGCTCGAGATCAAAGCCCTCAGCGCAAGTAATCCCATTGCCCGGGCGTCGTTGAACAAACACGGAGCCGTTTTGGTGGCGGAATCGCGAGAGCAGGCGATGGAGTTCGCCAATCGCATCGCGCCGGAGCACATTACGGTAGACGAAGCGGACTTAAGCATGATCAGGAATGCCGGATCAGTTTTTATCGGCGACTACTCTCCCCAGGCGGCAGGTGATTACGCTTCCGGCCCGAATCACGTCTTGCCCACCGGCGCAGCAGCTCGCTTTCGCGGCGGCCTGAGCGTACAGGATTTCTTGAAGACCATCTCCGTGCAGCATCTTTCCCCTGCCGGCTTGCAGGCCGTCGCGCCCGCCGTGGTGACGCTCGCTGAAGCCGAGGGTTTGCAGGCTCATGCCGAATCCATTCGTGTGAGGTGCGCCCGTGCTTAAGGCCCGCAAGTGCATTCTGGAGATGCTCGGGTATGAATCGCCGCTGACGAGTCCTGCGCCCCAACTGCGTCTCGACATGAACGAGAACACCAGCGGATGCTCACCGCGGGTGCTGGCCAAGCTTCGCAGCCTCGACGCAAAGACCATTGCGCTCTATGCCGCGCGGGAGCCCGGGGAAAAGCTCGTCGCAGATTTTTTTGGGATCGAGGCTGACCAAATCCTGCTGACCAACGGCGCCGACGAAGCGATCGATCTGCTTTGTCGCGCCTATCTCGAGGCCGGCGACGAAATGATCATCGTCGTCCCGGCATTCGCCATGTATGAAGTCTTCGCGCAAAGCGAGGGCGCCAAAGTTGTTCGCGTCCCGGCCGGGCCGGAGTTCAGCTTCCCTGCAGACGAGATTCTCAAAGCCATCACCAAGCGCACGCGCATCATCATCATCACTAACCCCAACAATCCCACGGGAACGATTGCCCGTCGTACCGACGTCCTCCGGATTCTCCAAGCTGCTCCCCAAGCCGCTGTTCTGGTCGATGAGGCCTATTTTGATTTTTGCGGCGAAACTCTGCTCGACCAGATCGGGACCATTCCCAATTTGTTTGTCGCGCGAACATTTTCCAAAGCCTACGGGCTCGCCGGCATGCGTCTGGGAGCTCTCGCCGGGCCGGCCGAGCAGGTTTGCGTGTTACGGCGTGTGTGCCCGCCGTTCAACGTGAACGTGGTTGCCCTGGAGTGCCTGGAAGAAGCCTTGGCCGACCGCAAGTTCGTTCAGAATTACGTCGCCCAGGTTAAGTCGACACGGGAGTGGTTGCGGCAAGAGGTGGAGCTGCTCGGATTCAAGTGCTGGCGCAGCTACACCAATTTCGTGCTGGCCGACTTCGGCGAAGCCAAGGACGCCATCTTAGCGGGAATGACAGCTCAAGGCATTGCTCTACGCAACCGGCCCGACTGCGCCGGTTGCGTCCGCATCAGCGTGGGCACGCATGCGGAAATGGAGCGCGTCGTGTCCGTGCTGGAGCAAATCGTTTGCAAAGACCGGCCTGGAGTATCGAAGTGAGGAAGGCCTCCCTCCATCGCGCGACCACGGAAACCGATATCCGGCTGGCTTTGACCATCGAAGGTCACGGCCGGTACCAAGTACAGACAGGCATCCGCTTTTTCGACCACATGCTGGAGTTGTTCGCGCGTCACGGGGTTTTCGATCTCAAGGTTCAGGCCAAGGGCGATCTCGATGTCGACCAGCACCATACGGTCGAAGATGTCGGTATCGCGCTGGGCGAGGCATTTCGCACGGCGCTCGGCGATAAGCGCGGCATCATGCGCGCCGGCTACTTCGTCATGCCCATGGATGAAACTCTTGGAGTCGCAGCCGTTGATTTCAGCGGACGCGCGGCCGCGGTTGTCAACACGCAGGTGCGCACGCGGCTGGTGGGCGACCTCCAGGCCGAACTGGTGCACGACTTCTTTGAAGGCTTCGCCCGTGGCGCCCACGCCAACGTTCATCTCAAGACGCTCTACGGCCGCTCCAACCATCACAAGATCGAAGCCCTGTTTAAGGCGTTCGCTCGCGCGCTGCGCGTGGCCTGCTCTCGCGACAAGCAATTGGCGCGCATGCTGCCCAGCACCAAGGGGCTACTATGATCGCGATCGTTGATTACGGGGCGGGCAACATCAGCTCGGTGAAGAAAGCTCTGGAGAGCCTAGCCGCCGACGCGGAGGTCACGGCCGATCCCCAAGTGATTGCCGCGGCAACCAAGCTGGTGGTTCCCGGAGTGGGCCATTTTTCACGCTGCGCATCGCTCAACCGTCTGCGCGAACCCGTGCTTGAAGCCATCAGCGCCGGCAAGCCCTTTCTCGGAATCTGCGTGGGCATGCAGTGGCTGTTTCAAGGCAGCACGGAGTCTCCGGAGACGCCGGGCGCCGGACTGTTCGCTGGGGAGTGTTCGCGCTTCCATAGCGTGGTGAAGTCGCCGCACGTCGGCTGGAACCAGGTTGAGCTTCGCAGCGCCTCGCGCCTGCTGAGCGGCATAGCCGACCGGACGTTTGTCTACTACACGCACTCCTACCGCGCTCCGGTGGTTGGCGAGACCACGGCTTGCACCGAATATGGCGGAAAGTTTTCTGCCGCGGTCGAACGCGACAATGTTTTCGGCGTGCAGTTTCATCCGGAAAAATCGGGGCCTGCGGGCCTGCGCATTCTGGAGAATTTTTGTGCTCTCTAAGCGGATCATCGCCTGCCTGGACGTCGATGCCGGACGCGTAGTTAAAGGGGTGCAATTTGTGAATCTCCGAGACGCCGGCGATCCTGCCGAGCTGGCGCGGGCTCACGCCGAAGCCGGCGCCGACGAGATTGTCATGCTCGACATCACCGCGACCTCGGACGAACGGAAGACGCTGATCGAAACCGTTCGGCGGACGGCTCGCCAGATCTTTGTGCCGTTCACCGTCGGCGGCGGTATCCGCACTATGGAAGACGCGGCCCATATCTTCGACTGCGGCGCCGACAAAGTCAGCATCAACTCCGCCGCCATCGCCAATCCACCGTTGATCGAGCAGATCGCCGGCCGCTTCGGCTCGCAAGCGGTAGTTGTCGCCATCGACGCCAAGCGCGAAGATGCGGCAGTGAACGACGCCGAGGTTTACATCGCGGGCGGACGCAAGCGCGCAGGCAAGAAAGCCGTGACCTGGGCTCGTGAGGCTGAGGATCGCGGCGCCGGCGAAATTCTTTTGACTTCGATGGATCGAGATGGAACCGGCAGCGGGTTTGACTGTGAGCTGACTGCCGCGGTCGCCGGAGCCGTGTCGATTCCGGTGATCGCTTCCGGCGGCGCGGGCTCCGTACAGCACTTCCTGGAAGTGTTTCTAAAGGGCAAAGCCGATGCCGCGCTGGCAGCCTCGATTTTTCACTTTGATCCTTCCGATTCCGGCCCCCACGCCGTTGGGGAACTCAAGCAGGCGCTGGCAGGGTCGGGCATTCCGGTGAGGTGGCCGTGCTGATTCCGTCAATCGATCTGATGGCCGGCAAGATCGTGCAGCTGGTGCAGGGCGAGCGGAAGGCGCTGGAATCGAGCGAGTTCGATTACTGGATCGACCGCTTCTCGCGCTTCCCGCTAGTGCAGCTGATCGACCTCGACGCAGCCAAAGGTCAAGGCAGCAACCACGAGCTGATCGCCATGATCTGCGGGAGAATTCCCTGCCAGACCGGCGGCGGTGTCCGTACCGCCGCCCGAGCTCAAGAGCTGTTGACGCTGGGAGCAAAGCGGGTGATCTTCGGATCGTCCTTGATCAAAGCCGGCCAGATCAACACCGCTTTTGCCGAGGAGTGCAGCCGGGCTCTCGGCCGAGATCACTTGACATTCTCCGTCGACTCGCGTGGCGGCAGAGTCGCGATTCACGGCTGGAAGGAAGATGGCGGCGTCGAGCCGCGCGCCATGATGCAGGCGCTCGAGCCTTATTGCAGCGCCTTTCTCTATACTCACATCGACACGGAAGGCACACTTGGCGGCTTTCCGCTGGACCTGGCCCGAGACTTGCGAAGCGCAACTTCAAGACGGCTGATCGTCGCCGGCGGAATCCGCTCGCTCGAAGAAGTTGAAGCGTTGGAGACCATCGGCGCCGACGCGGTGGTGGGCATGGCGATGTATGTGGGAGCGATTGGGAAGTAGCAGTCAGCAGCCAGCCAGGTCGATGCCTCGAGAGCGCAGGTCATAAAAGTCCGCTAACTGCCGCCCGGCATTTTGGTTGTGTTAGCAATCCCTTCCCGCCCAGCATGGCAGATGGCGATGGAAACGACCCGGCATCATTTGCCGACAGGAACCTAATTTACAGGGATTGAGCGCCAGCGAAACGACGCTTCAAGCGGCTCACGCCGGGAAATGACAGTGGGCAGCCAGTCACCAAAAAAAATGGCGTGTTGGGCGATGGCTCCGGTGAACGCTCCTGCACAGGTAGTAGCAAATACTACACGCCGTTGTTCTCCGCTGCTTCTTTTCTGATCGCTGACATGCGGAGGTCCTCGAATCGGCACAGATCCTCGGCCTCACGAGCCTCGAGCGCGCGGGCGATGGCCGAATTCAGCCGCGCCCGAACCTCGTCCAGCGACGCCTTGCGCGCCTCAGCCGAGTGCGCCGCCAGCAACCCCGAAGCCTGCAGCCGGTCAATGCCCTCGGCCAGCGCATCAAAATACTGGTTGAGGCGGTACAGGGCGGCATAGTCGTCGGTCTTCAATGGCATTGTCCTCTGCAGTACCCTGTCGGTTAGGTCCGATATGTAGGGAGAGTCCTACAGAGGAAAATCAGGGTGTGTCAAGGGAGAGTATCGAGGCCAGATTCGGCAAGCGCGTCCGCCATCTCCGGGAAAAGACGGGCTTGAGCCAGGTGGAGATGTCCCACACCTTCGGCATCGACCGCGGCCATCTTTCGGAGATAGAAAACGGCAAGCGTAGCCCCTGCCTGCCCATGCTCGAGACTCTCGCTTCGGGATTCAAGATCACGATTTCAGAATTGATGAAGGGCGTGTAATGATCGTGTGCGCCTTAGAACCCCAAGCCAGCGACTGATCTGGTGGTATCTGGGGCCGCTGACGCTCTTGCCGATGCTGCTGACGGGGGAGATCGACTGGGGTCCAAAAGCGGCATCAGCCTTGCTTCCGTTGCTTCCCGGACACCTGATCTATGGAGCGACCACGGCCTTTGTGATTCTCATGTTCGAGCGCCGCTACACCCGCTGGTTACTCCTCGATCCGCAAGACGCTGCGCGGGAACAGCGTCGAGTAAGGCCTGTCGGCACTCCGGCGCCGGCAGTATGGCTGTTTGTTCTAGGGCTGGGCGTGCTGCTGCCCATTCTGCTCGGCTAACCAGCTCCGCGAACTCGTGGATCAGGTCTCAATCTTAATTCGGTAGTAGCCCGTAGACGTCGAGTTCGCCGAACACGGTGCCGTTTCCTAACGTGTCGTCGTTTCCGCGGGTTCCGATATAGACCTTGCCGTTTGCAACGGTGGGCACCGTAAATTTTACCGCGAAGCCGGCGACGTCCCGGTTTGCGGGAGCTTGAGAACTGTTCCACAACTCCGCTGCTAAGTTGCCGGCATCGAAGGCGTGAAGAATCGCAGATCCAGCAGCGCGAGGAGGGATGCCCTCGGTCGTGCCGAACGCAGAGGAGTCAATCGCCCACAGAATGGCGCCAGCGCTTCCGTTTGTCGATATGGAACTGGTTGGGCCGGGATAGGTGTAAGTGAAATTGGGTGCTGTCGTCGACGTTGGACTCGTAGAAATGAAATTCGGTCCGGTCGGGCCAAGCGAGAATGCTTGCAAAAACTTGAGATTGGCGGTCGCATCCGTCTCGCCGAAGTAGAGGGTGCCATTCCAATACGTGGGCGCTCCCCATAAGCCGGTGAGCGCTCCGGGAAGGTCCTGAACAATTTGGGTGTCGATTGTTGTACAGGTGCTGCAGAAGTGTCCCATGTTGTCTCGATCAATGAGATAAACGGCGCCGCTTTTGCTGCCTTGCACAAGCAAATGCGGATGGCCGGAAACGCCAGCGGAATCCGGCAATAGCAGCACGCCGCCAGAGCCGAGGTCCGTATCGTTTGTGTCCAGAGAGGCTTGCTCGTGAGGCGTGAAGTAATCGGTCACGGTAAGGCTGGCGGATGGCGCAGGGGTGAGTGCTAATTTCAAGATGGAGTCACCGAAGGCGTCGTTGCCATTCCAAGTGCCGTTTGCGGTCGTGAGATAGATGTTGCCACTAGCGTCGGCGGCAGGCCCGCTGCCAGCCATCCAAATACCGCCTGCGGAAGCATTGGGCGAAACATTAAACACAGCTTCTTGCGTGAGAGTGGTGGCGTTATACGCCATGAGCCAGCCGTGATAGGGGCCTAAGTCGCAATAGGAGGCCCACGAGATGAAGATGTGGCCATTTTCCAGCAGGAGAGCCGGGCGCTGACTGTTTAACATCGGGTCGAAGTGGACAAGTCCGGCGCTGCTCCCGGCGCCTGTTCCAGAAACGGCAGCCTGGATCTCCGTTGGTCCGGCAACCTTTTCCCTGCCGGTGGCGAGGTCCAGAGCATGCAGGCGTTGATGAAACATAGTGCTACTAGTGGTTTTGGTGCTTGCGACCAAATAGAGGGTAGCCGTTGCGGCATCGATCACGGGGGTTCCGAGTATGCCGATGTCGGGAACGATCAGGAGGCAGCGGTTTTCGTCCGTATTCGTCACCCAGGTTTCTCCCGGCGGTATGAGGCTGTTCACATTGTTCGTGCCCGTCTGCCAATAGGTCGCGCAGGGACTGGCATCGGCGTCGAAGGCGTAGACGGTGTTGTGCTGCGTAGCGACGAAGACGACGTTGTGAGTGCCACCATTGATGGTGAGATTCGCCACCCAGAGCGGCTGCGCGTAAACAGCGGCATCGACCGTACAAGAGAAGAGTTTTCCAAACGTGGCGGTGGTAACGTTCGACTTTGTTAGGGCGTATTCCTGGGCATTGACTCCGAGACGAGAAATGTCGTTGTGATACGTCTTCACTCCGGCGAGGTCGGTGACGCCAAGGGTTGCTGACGCACTCTTGGCGGTATCGGCAACGCTTGTCGCGGTTACCGTGATCACGCCTGCTGAAGAAGGCGCAATATAAACGGCAGAATTCGCGGTTTGGTTCTTGAAGGAACCGGCGGTGGCAGACCAGGTGACGCCGGCATGGTTGACGTCGTTGGCGAGCATCGCAGTGAAATTCAGCGACTGTCCCACGGTGAGGCCTCCACGCGCCGGCGTGAGACCCACGCTGAGGTTGCTGGTGGAAATCGTGATGGTCGCAGATGCGGAGCGCGTAGTGTCGCTCACGGAAGTGGCTATGATGGTAACCGCTGGCGTCGCAGGTATGCTTGCTGGAGCGGTGTACGTGACTGCTCCTCCCGATGCGCTGGAAGTGGCAGAGAGGCTGCCACACATTGCGCCACTGCAACTCGCGCCCGAAAGAGACCAAGCGATACCCTTGTTCTGCGAATCATTGCTAACCGTCGCGGTGAGAGCTTGCGTATGACTGACTTGCACCGACGACATCGTCGGGGAAACGCTTACGGAGATCGGCGGCGCAGGCGGGGTGGTGCTACTAGAGCTACCGCAGGCCGTGAGGAAGAGCGGACTGGAGGAGCACAGAGCCATAGTTAAGAGCGGGACCCATAGCAGGGCGATCTTGACCAAAGAACGCGCCGCACTAAAGAGATTTAGGATGGTGTCCGTCATCGTTGCACGCGGATATTATCATACGAGTACCAACATGTTCGGGTGACTGCCTGATATAGAAATTTCTGGAATCCGACAAAGACTTTGCTTATCTCTTCCGGCTGGCAAGATCAGCGATGGCGTCCGAATTCGGGCGGGTGGCCCGGCCTTCCTCAAGCGAGGCACTTTGGTTTTCTCTTCCCTCACGACACTCGAGGGCCACCCGCCTGATTTTTTCACACGTTCCAGACCCCGTTTTACCGAGGCATGTACCCTCCGTTATTCCGACCTCACTTCTTCAGGTCCGCTGCAATCAGCGCAAACTCGTCCAGCGCTGCTTGCAGGTCTTCCACGATCTCCGCGGCGATTACGTCGGGATCGGGCAGGTTGGCGGAGTCTTCCAGGCTTTCGTCTTTGAGCCAGAAAATGTCCAGGCTGGCTTTATCGCGCTTGATTAGGTCGTCATAGGTGAAGGCCTTGAAACGCTCGGTTTCTTCTCGCTGGTGGCGGTTCTCCGGGTTGTAGCACTTGACGAAATCATCCAGGTCGCTGCGCTTCAGCGGATTGGTCTTGAGGGTGAAATGCTGATTAGTGCGAAAGTCGTAAATCCACAGCGTCTTGGTCCAGGGGGTTTCGCTGGCCGGCTTGCGGTCACAGAAAAGCACGTTGGCTTTTACGCCCTGGGCATAAAAGATTCCCGTAGGCAGGCGCAAAAGGGTATGCACATCGCATTCATGCAGCAGCTTGCGCCGGACGGTCTCACCCGCGCCGCCTTCAAAGAGCACGTTGTCCGGGACCACAATAGCCGCGCGTCCATGCATCTTCAAGAGCGACTTCACATGCTGCAGGAAGTTGAGCTGTTTGTTGCTGGTGGTGGCCCAGAAGTCGTCGCGAACGTAGTCTTGCGCCTCTTTGCTGTTGTCGCCCTCTTCATTGAACACCGTAATGCTGGACTTCTTGCCGAACGGCGGATTGGTCAGAACGACTTCGTAGTTCACACTGGGCGTGGCGGCCAGGCTGTCAATTCCGTCGCGGATGGGCGATTCATCGCCGCCAATACCGTGCAGGTAGAGATTCATCACGCACAGGCGTGCCACCGCCGCAACCAGCTCGGTCCCGGAGAGCGCGTCCAGCTTTAGATGTTTCTTCTCGTCCTTATCGAGCGAGTAATGATTCGTGATGTAGTAATGCGTAGCCAGCAGAAAGCCGCCGGTGCCGCAGGCCGGGTCGTTGATGACTTCTCCAGGCTTCGGACGGACAACGTCCACGATGGCGGCAATCAAAGCGCGAGGCGTGAAATATTGTCCCGCGCCGCCTTTCACGTCTTCGGCGTTTTTCTGCAAGAGGCCTTCGTAGGCGTCGCCTTTCACGTCGGCCTCAATGATCATCCACTGCTCGCGCCCGATCAGGTCTGAGATCAGGCGCTTGAGTTTGGCCGGGTCCTGGATTTTGTTTTGCGCCTTGCGGAAGATCACGCCCAGCAGGCCCGTCTTCTTGCCCAATTCTGTCAAAAGGTGGCGATACTGCCGGTCCAGGGCCTCGCAGTCCAGGTCCTTCAGGCTGGCCCAATCCAGGCCTTGGGGAATCAACCGGGGCTTGCTGTAGGGCGGCCGCATCTGCTCGTCGGCCATTTTCAGGAAGAGCAGAAACGTCAGTTGTTCGACGTAGTCACCGTACGAGAGGCCGTCATCCCGCAGGATGTTGCAGTAGTTCCAGAGCTTTTGGACGATTCCGTTGACGGTCATGGTTTATTTGTATTTAAGTCCCGGCACGCCGCTATCACAGGCGGGACAGCGACGTTCGAAAATGTCGGGCCCCTTAGCGCCGTAGTTTCCCCCGCATTTCGAGCAGGCAAGTTGGTAGACATAGTGAACGTGGTCATTTCCCTTGAGGTCTGTCTTCCGTATGACCACCTGCCTGTGACGATTCACATAACCTGCCTCCGTTGTTTTCCGGGCCGCTTGATTGCTCAACTTCCATTACCTCCTAAATGCTCTAAGCGCCGGAGGCGCGATGAGAAGTTAGCCCAGGGTGTAAGCCCTGGGAAAAGATGTTTTAGAATGTCGAGCGCCGGAGGCGCGACACATTGTCTCACACGTATGTTCAAAACTTAATCCACATTGTTTTCAGCACAAAAGAGCGGCGCAAGATGATTCCTAGCGATATGAAGGAGCGCTTCTGGTCCTATGTTGCGGGAATCTGCAAACACGAGAGGATCTTTGTGCATGCGATTGGCGGAATGGAAGACCACATCCACCTTCTTCTTCAAATTCCTCCGACGCTGACTCTTGCCAAGGCTGTGCTGGCCGTGAAGTCTAATTCTTCCAGATGGATCAAGCAACGAGTGCATGAGTTCGCATGGCAAGAGGGTTATGGCGCGTTCAGCGTGAGTAAATCGAACATTGCGGCAGTTGTGCGATACATCCAAGATCAGGAAAAGCATCACAAGAGGATGAGTTTTGAAGAGGAGTTCGTCGCCCTGTTAAAAAAACACGGGGTGGAATACGACCCGAAATACGTGTTCGGATGAGTGGCGCACCTACGGCGGTCAGACTCTCCGCGCCCGTGCGGAATCTCTGAGTTCCTTGAGAGCTGAAAGAAGCTCCTCATCAGTTTCATCTCCCGGCCAAGTGGTGAAGAACTCTCTGATACCGGACTGGGAACTCGCGCTAGCTCGACTTCTCAACGCCATTCCCTCCGCTCCACCCTGACACTTAGGGCATCTGCGTTCCCAGATATCTCCGCTGTTCGCGCCGTAATTGTAGCCGCAATGTGAGCAGGCCAGTTGGAACTTGCGTGCGCCAAAATCGGTGCCGGGATCGCCCGTATCGCGTATTGTGATCTGGCCGTTACGGTTCGCGTGACCCGGTTTGGTGGTGCCTTTGTCTTCACGAGCGATGGGAGTCTCCCTCAATTCGAGCGCCAGAGGCGCGGCGAGAAGTTAGCCCAGGGCGTGAGCCCTGGGATTCGTGTTTTTGATTTGCGAACCCCGGAGGGGTGACACAGATTCCCGACGTGATTGCATGACCCAGTGGTTTTGTGTCGCACCTACGGTACTCGTCATTTCTTTTATCCTTTCCCACCCCTTACGGGGTGGGCTAACTTCGCGACGCGCCTACGGCGCTGGGCATTGACGGTCACAGGCTCTGTCGTCGCCTTGGGGTTCCCATTTTTGTTTGCTGAGACAGCGGCGCGCTCGGCGCGGATGAGCTCCAGCAGCACCGACGCGGGTTCATCGTTGGGATCTTGGGGAACGAGCTTGCCTGAGGGAAAGAATCAGACGGAGGCCATTGCCGTCCGATGACGGAACAGTTTCAGCAGATTGTGGGTGGCACAGATGAGTTTCCACTCGCAGGCCACGCCCGTGAGACCACGTAAGCGGAATCTGCGAATGCCGCGTGCTTCTTTGATCTGTCCAAACACGGGCTCGACAGTTGCTTTTCGCGAAGCATACATGGCCTTTCCCGCTTCGCTGGCCAGCAGCTCTCGCACCCTCTCCACCCTGGCCCTGTCTGATCCAAGCACCCAAAAGCCCGGCACGGCTGATAGGGAGGTTAGCGGGCCCCCTCCAAACACCGATCGTCACTGATCTTTGATCCACGCAGCCAAAAACCCGGTGGCCCTTCAGAGGAAACAGTTGGGCATCGCCAGTCCCACCAGTAGCGCGGTCACAGTAGCAATCTTTCTGATAGCCGCTACGCGTGGGCCTCTGGAATTGGGTCCCGCCGGTCATCATCGAAGACGATGTGCCCCGGCTCCTTCCAACACTGTTACGAAGAGAGTTACTGTGGTTACTTGCGACGTGCGCTGAGCACAAGTAGAGTGCTGCTTATCGGCCTCAGATCATGACCGATGTACATGGAAGACCTGTTTGCACGATCCATTAGCGGCAAGCTGCGCGACCTCGCCGCCCAACTCTGTTCACTGGACCTGGACCTCAAATCAAACTCGTTTCTGGACGAAGTAGCGCTACGCGAATTTCGTTGGGCGCTGGACAACGTTCGGATGACCGCCTGGACTGTTGGCGAGCTGCTCAACGCCCGCCGGAGTCAAAAGAACCCAGCGGCCGTGATTTCGTTTCTGACAGCCGAGCGGCTGCGCCGTTTCAGCCAGATGGCCCGCAACCTGTCGGACGATTTTGAACAAAACAGCTCTTGGCCAGCCGAAGCCGTTAGGGACCTCGCAAATTCCCTTACTCTCTTGCGCGAACGATTGGGGATTGTTGGCGAGAGTCAACAGGCGGGAAAGAGCGCGTGAGGGATTCGGTGACTTCGGGGCTTGGACTGGCGTGAGGTGATAGCTGTTGCTAAGTGCTGTGATACTCAGTTGATGGTTGATTTATGGCAAGGCAGTAAAGTTCATGGTTTTTAAGACCACTTCACTTTCTAACGTGAAGACTGCTCGGCGCGTATTCCGACAGATTTCGGAAAGCCCACGGTTGCAACGTCAGATATTCGTCACAATAGCAACGAAGCCAGCCCTGCGGCGCGAGATTCTACTGGCCCTTAGCAAAAGTCCCAGAATTCTGCCCACAATTATCGAGCAGCTGGCAACGGTACCTTCACTCCGCAGAAAGCTTCTGAAGGTCGCTGGCCAGCAAATCCGCTGACCTTCGAAAGTGATTTCAGCGAGGGCGCAAGCTCCTTAACGGACGGTCGAGCTTTGTCGAAAGACATATAGATGCTTTTCATCAGAAGTTGTCATAAGATCAACCCGCGCATTTCTTGCCGCTCTGTGTAGTGCTGAGCGGAGATTGGCTTTGCGTTCGCCAACCTCAGCCAGGGGTATTTTGATTGCGCTGCTGGGGTCAAGTGTTTTCAACTGAACTAGAATTTCTGCAACAATCCGGCCATGTCTGCTTGTCCGACTGCTGGGAATATCTGATATAGGCACGATTCGAAGAGAGGATCGTGCTTGGGGTATCTCCTTGTCGCGCATTACATCCTCTTTTGTTCGTTAAAACGTATCGCTGGCGTACTGCGCGTATCGTGGCACCATAGCCGAATCGAGAACCGACCGGCATACGAAGCAACGAAGCGGCAAAGCTATTGTACAAAATATCGTTGGTGTTCCATATTCAGGAGCATCAAAACCGTTACCGTGCCTCCCGTTGGCAGCGACCTAACATTTAGATCGCGTAGATCGCTTGCAAGTTTTTGTCGGGAGGAGCAAATGTCAAGTCAGCAAAGCAGTCAGATGATCCTAGTAGTCGATGACGAACAGGCAGTGTGTGAAACTATCGCACTGACCTTGCGTTCCAGGGGATATGTCGTACATACCGCATATGATGGTAGTGATGCTCTCCGCCGACTGGAGAACGTACGGCTCGATCTCATCATTTCCGATCTCAACATGCCTGGAATGTCAGGATTCGAACTTATTTCTACCATTCGCTTGAGGTTTCCGGGCATACCTATCGTCGCCATGAGTGCAGCATACGTGTCTGACTGCCTACCTGGAAACTTCAGTGCTTTTTACGCTAAAGGGCAGGGGCCGCAACAACTCCTGTCCGTCGTTGATGAATTGCTCTCTCGACAGCTCAACCCAGGAATGGAGGGTGGAAAGAGGCGACTAAGGAGGGGTAGACCGGCGGCTTAGAAAATGTGCGCTGTGTTGCGCGAAAAAGCTTGAGTGGGATGCGATGTCGTTAACTACCCAAGACCATGGCTTTTGGCCGCTTGGATCAGATTTCTTCGGCCACGGTCTGTCTCTGGGGTGGGGCCAAAAGAAACTCTCGTGCCCCCCACCGGGTTTTGGGTGCTTGGATCAGATCTCTTAGGGTGACTCCTCCCGCAATCCTTTATTCATTCGATCTCTAAGCTGCCTTCAAGAGATATTTGTGCTGGCCGCTGAGAACCAGATCGCTATCTTGATTGAAAACCGTAACCTTCGCAGTTACGAGGCCATTTGCGTTCTGTTTCGAAAGATCGATGATCTCGAGAGCCGAATAGAGCGTGTCTCCCGCATGAACTTCCTTCAAGAACTTGCAAGAGACTTCGGTGAAAGCGATGAATATATCCCCGATGTATTGCGGAAACAGCGTTGCGCCGGGAGCGGTAAACGCCAGCACCTGAAGCCCGTGAACCACGGGAGCACGATGCCCATGCCGCGCGGCATACACTGCGTCATAGTGGATCGGATGATTGTCTGCCGACACAGTTTGGAACGCGGAAGCGTGGGCGTCGGTTAGTGTGCGGCTCGGTGCTCGGAAGACATCGCCGACCTTGAGATCTTCAAACCGCTTGGCAGGCACCATAAGAAAGGAAGTGGGATCAAAAGAGTTCACCGTGCTCGATTTGTCCTCAAGACTTTGCTGACACATTTCAGACTCCTTAAATTTCCCTTACTAAGAACTCTCTTGCCGGGCGAAAATCCCTGTGACGCAATCGATGGAGCCCGGGTTGCCACGCCGTCTTTCCAGCCGGACGCGGCTGTCGGCAACGACGGAAGACTATGGTTTGCGAACGGCGGAATTCTACAAACGATCGACGCAGAACACCTTCCGGGAGATTGGGCGCGGCGGCATTAGGCGGTCACCACACTTCTCCCAAGCCGACTTGAACGAAGCCGCTTTGCGGCGGACGCTATCGCGTGCGTGAACCAAGCGAGCACCGGAGGTCCGAGAGAATTCAGGAGTAAGAGCCTTGCGGGGCGGGTGGCCCGGCCTTCCTCAAGCGTGGCACTTTGGTTTTCTCTTCCCTCACGACACTCGAGGGTGGCCCATCCCCTCGACTCCGCTCGGGGCAGGCTCTTGGGTGAAGCTGGCCTTTGCTTTTTCAGCTTTCGCCACAAGGGTGGGATTCGAGGATGCCTCGGTTTTCATTCCTGAACCCTGAACCCGTCAACTCAAAATAGTAACGAACCCGCGCGTGTGAGGGATAGAGCATTTACTCCCCACCCTTTCGCAAAAAGCAAAGGCGCGAAAGGATGGGCCACCCTGGCTTTGTTCGAAAGGAACAAGGAGAGAAAGGATGGGCCACCCGCCGGGGAAAAGCAACATGGAACAGATCGCTAAAAAACGCTCCCGTGCGCTCACCTCTCACATGAGTGACTCGGTTATTGGCAACGAGTAAAGCACTAAGGCCGACGGCTGTCGGGATACTCCCGAACAACGCACAGGGGTCCCTCAATTGTCGGACCTTGGTGTGTTGAGAATCACCGAGAACACGAGAGCGCCGAACCCGAATAAAATCCAGAACTGCCATCCCGAGGTAACAGTTGGCTCCACAATATCGTCCCCTTGCTCTTCTACAAGACAAAAAATTATAATTCATGTCGAAGTTATAGAGGAGAGGAGAGGAGAGGAGACAGGTTTGGAAGATAAGCGAATTGAGCTACCGCAAGGCACGCTGGATCTGCTGATCCTGAAAACGCTGGCACTTGAGCCGCAGCACGGTTGGGGCATTTCGGAGCGGCTGCAGCAGATTTCGAAGGCTGCTCTGCAAGTTCAGCAGGGCTCGCTGTATCCAGCCCTTCATCGTTTGGAGCGTCGAGGCTGGATCAAGGCGAAGTGGGGAAGCTCGGAAAACAACCGGCGCGCCAAATACTACCAGCTTAGCCGCGCCGGGCGCAAACAACTTCAAATCGAAGAGAGTGTCTGGCGAAAACTTACCACGGCGGTTGACCGTGTCCTGGAGACGGCCTAGAGGATAATGATGTTCAGCGATTTCCTATTCCGTTTGCGCACTCTCCTGGGGCGCAAAAAGATGGAGGAAGACCTCGATGACGAGTTGCAATTCCATCTTGAGAAACAGATAGGAATATACGTTGAATCAGGAGCGAATCGAGCCGAAGCGTTTCGCCGTGCTCGCCTGGCTTTCGGCGGCATCGACCAGGTGAAAGAGCATTGCCGAGAGGCTCGCGGCACCGGCCTGATCGAAACTCTCCTCCAGGACGTTCAGTACGGCATGCGCGTGCTGCGCAAGAACGCTACTTTCACTCTGGTAGCGACGGTCACCTTGGCGATCGGAATAGGGGCGAACACCGCCATTTTTTCAGTGATCGATGCCGTTCTGCTGCATCCGTTGCCCTATCCCAACGCCGATCAGTTGATGATGGTTTGGGAGGACGTGCAGCTGCCTCGCTATCACAATGATCGGAACACTCCAGCGCCGGGTAATTTCTTCGATTGGAAGAATCAGAACACAGTATTCACCGACATGGCGGCGATTGGTTATCGTACGTTCAGTCTTACAGGCGCTGGAGACCCCGTCCGCATCGAAGGGGAAGCGGTATCTCCTAATCTATTCTCGATTTTGCAGGTTGGCCTCGTTGCCGGCCGCATTTTCACTTCGGAAGAAGATCGACCCGGGGCCGACCGGGTGGTGCTGCTTGGACACGCTCTCTGGAGTAACCGGTTTGCGGCGGATCCAAGCATCGTTGGAAAGACCATTCATCTAAATGATGAGAACTACACGGTCGTCGGTATCGTGCCGGCTGGGTTTCACTTTCCCGATCCGGACGACCAGCTCTGGGTTCCCATTGCATTCACTCCCCAGCAGCTTGGCAACCACGGCAGCCACTATTTACGCGTTCTCGGGCGGCTTAAGCCGGGAATCACACTGGCACAGGCGCAGTCGCAAATGGCAGCTGTTGCTGCACGTCTCACGCGGCAATATCCCGATTCGAACACCGGTGTTGGCATCCAGCTGCTCTCGCTGCACGACCAAGTGGTTGGCAATGTCCGTCCCGCGCTCCTCGTCTTAATGGGAGCTGTTGCTCTCGTCCTGCTCATGGTCTGTGGAAACGTCACCCAACTCTTGCTGGCGCGTGCTTCGGCACGCGGCAAGGAATTCGCTGTTCGTTTGGCTCTTGGCGCGACCCGAACGCGATTGATTCGCCAACTGCTCACGGAGAGCATTCTTCTTGGATTGACCGGAGGCGTTGTCGGCGTCGTGATCGCTTTGGGAGGCATCCGCCTTCTTGGTTTGTTGAGTCCACCCGACCTTCCTCATATCGGCGAGATCGGTTTGAACATTCCCGTACTGGCATTTTCGCTGGCTGTATCCGTTGGGGCCGGCTTTCTTTTTGGAATTGTTCCAGCGTTTCAATCGTCCTGGTGTCCTGTACAAGAATCTCTTCGGGAGAGTTCGCGCGAGCACTCTGGAACCTTGGGCGCGCCCACACGCAATCTTCTGGTTGTCGCGGAAACCGCAATCGGCGTAATAGTTTTGGTCGGCGCAGGGCTATTGTGGCGCAGCTTCGTTCAACTGGAAAGCGTGCCGCTTGGGTTCGATCCGCAGAACGTGCTGAGCTTTCGAATCATGTTGCCCGAAAAGCGATATCCCAACCTGGCTCGACGCGTTTCCTTTTACCAGCAACTATCTGAGCGGATTGAATCATTTCCAGCCGTGAAGTCGGCCGGTGCTATCAGCTTTTTGCCCCTCACATTCGCAGGCCGCACCTCAGGCATCACAATAGAAGGTGAAGCTCCACCCGCTCCCGATCAACTGCCCTTTGTGGACTTCCGATCGGTTACTCCTGGGTATTTTCCAGGTATGGCGATTCCTCTCCTAGAAGGCCGGGGCATTTCCTGGGGCGATGCCTCTAACAAGACATTGGTTGGAGTCGTCAGTCAGACGATGGCCCGCACCTTCTGGCCGAACGAGGATCCTGTGGGCCACCGCATCAAACTCGGCCGGCCGGATTCAAGTAATCCATGGATCACGGTTGTTGGCGTTGTCGGCGATGTTCACCAATTTGACTTGATCAGCAATCCTCGGCCGGCAATCTATTTCCCCGTTACTCAGGACCAGCGTACCGGAGACTCGGTGCGTGACTGGGTTGTGCGCACATCTGCCGATCCCGCAATGGTCGCGTCATCGGTACGAGCAGCCGTCTCTGCGATTGACGGCAGCTTGCCGGTTTCGCGTGTACAGACGATGGGCGATGTGATTTCCGTTTCCCTGGCGCGGCATCAGTTCAGCCTGTTCTTGTTTGGATCATTTGCCCTCATCGCGCTGATCCTGGCTGCCGTCGGTCTCTATGGTCTGATCTCCTACTCGGTCGCTCAACGCAAACACGAAATTGGCATCCGAATGGCACTCGGGGCACAACGCCGTGACATTCTGTCTCTGATTCTGAGCCAAGGATTGAGAATGGCACTGTTAGGGATTGCGACCGGTTTGGTGGTGGCTTTGGCCGCTTCCCGGCTGATGAGCACGCTGCTTTACGGCGTAACCTCTAAAGACCCAATAACTTTCTTGGGTGTGGCCATTCTCCTGTTTATAGTGGCCGTCGTTGGTTCCTACATACCATCGCGAAGTGCTCTGAAGGTCGATCCTATGGAGGCACTTCGTTACGAGTAATCTCTCTGCCTGAACCAGACGAGGCAAGAGCGTCATGTCATATATTTCGACTTGGAGGTCGTCAGTGCCTGACTTGGCCCATTGGAGCGTATTCCTCACCGCCACCATTATTGTGCTTGTGATTCCTGGGCCTTCCGTGTTGTTTGTGGTTGCGCGGGGAATTGATCAGGGTTTCCGGGCGGCTCTCCTCTCTTCCGTGGGCCTCGCGTTTGGAGATCTGGTTTTCTCTTCCCTCACGACACTCGAGGGTGGCCCATCCCCTCGACTCCGCTCGGGGCAGGCTCTTGGGGTGAAGCTGGCCTTTGCTTTTTCAGCTTCGCCACAAGGTTGGGATTCGAGGATGCCTCGGTTTCCATTCCTAAACCCTGAACCCGTCAACTCAAAAATAGTAACGAACCCGCGCGTGTGAGGGATAGAGCATTTACTCCCCACCCTTTCGCAAAAAGCAAAGGCGCGAAACGATGGGCCACCCGCCCAAAGGCCCACGGCAAACAGCAAGGCGAATATGAACAACCCTAAACCGGCGAGTCGCAGCACCACCTTCACGACTCGATTCCAGTGAACAGTCATACTGATAATAGACACCATGCGAGGGTCAACTGGTGAAATATCCCGATATCACTCATCAACCGCGAGTCAAGATAGTTTTTCCCGTGCTCACTTGTACAATCGCTCGCGGCCCGAGTCATGCGGCTCGTCCCTTCGCAGAGGACAGACACGCCGTCACCTCACTGAGGACCTGCTCGTAGTCAGCGGCTGTCGCCCGCTCCACATGAATACGAGCGCCTTTTGCGCCTGCTTCTTGCGCCAACCTCTTGAACTCACTCTGAAGAAAGACTTCCAACTGCTTCGGAGTCAAGACGGCAATGGGAACAGTAGCGGACTGGCCGGTCTCGGTCTCGATTTTCACGCAGTATGGTGATTCGGACGGTTGCGTTTCCGGATTCATGCGACACACCCCTTTATTATGGAGCGACGAAA
>Ga0209648_10000546_pt1 | contig 28794 bp, 25 predicted proteins | sample GraSoi2013_115cm_FD_185830 | JGI IMG/M metagenome (GOLD analysis project Ga0209648, IMG submission 185830) | Grasslands soil microbial communities from the Angelo Coastal Reserve, California, USA - Sample 9_17_2013_115cm (SPAdes) (version 2) | ecosystem: Environmental > Terrestrial > Soil >...
CGCTGGCATCCGGAGAGCGGGCCGACGTCAACGCGGTCATCGTCAGCAACACGGACACCGCCGCGACCGTGCGCTGGTACCTCGACCGCACCCTCATCAACACTGTTCAGCTTCAGCTGAAAGCAGGTGAGACCGATATCACGCAAACCGTGGAGCCGGCCCAGCCCGGCTTCCATTCGGTGCGCGTGGTCATCGACCCGGTCATCGACTCGTACGCGGAGAACAACCTCGGCGAGGCGCTGATCCAGGTCGTCGGACCGGCTCGAGTGCTCCTGGTCGAAGACACAACCGGAGGCGCGGCCAGCCTCGAGGCGGCGCTGCGCTCGACCGGCATCCTCACGACGACGGTTGCGGCAGCTCAGATTCCGCGCTCCTCGGCCGAGCTCGCCGCGTACTCCGCGGTCGTGCTTGTCAACGTGCCGGCGTCAAGCCTCGGCCAGGACGAGATGGCGCTACTGCAGGCCGTGACTCGTGACCTGGGCACAGGCCTGGTGGTCATCGGCGGATCGGACAGCTATGGTCCCGGGGGCTACGCCGGCACGCCGTTGGAAACGGCGCTGCCGGTGCAGATCCTGCTGCCTCAGACCACGGTGAAGCCCCCGGTCGCCGTGATGCTCGTGCTGGAGAGCAGCGAAAACCAGCAAGGCGACCAGGTGATCCGCGGCGCGGCGGAGGCGGTCATCGATCAGCTCACACCCCGGGATAGTGTCGGCGTCACGAACGGCACCATGGGCACGGTGGTGGTGCCGCTCACGCCCCTGAGTGACAAGGCCACGATCAAAAAGCAGATCGAGGCGATGAATCTTGGCGATCCGCCGACCTACGTGCCAGATCTGAACGCTGCCGACAAGGAGCTCGCGAAGACGACGGCGTCGCTCAAGCACATCATCATGCTCGGCGACGGGGACTCTCGCGACGCATATCAGCCAGTGGTCGAAACCATCCACGCACACGGCGTCACCGTGTCGACGGTGGCCGTTGGGTTCGACAGCAACGGCGCTGCCACGATGCAGGCCATCGCGGGTTGGGGCCACGGTCGCTACTACCAGAGCACCAGCATCCAGGACGTGCCGCAGATCTTCCTGAAAGAGACGAATGAGGCGCTCAAGCCATGGGTGGTCGAAGGCCAGATCACTCCGCGCTTGTCGTCGCTGGCCGATGTGTTGCCTGGAGTTCCGCTGGACTCGTTTCCGGTCCTCACCGGCTACGTGGCGACCACACCACGCGCAGCCGCCGATGTGGTGCTCAAGAGCCCCCAGGGCGATCCTCTGCTTGCGACCTGGGAGTACGGCCTGGCTCGGGTGGTCGCGTGGACCAGCGATGCGCAGGGACGCTGGACGGCGGACCTGCTGCGCTGGCCGTCGGCCAATCGCTTCTTCGGCGACCTGGTTCGATACAGCCTGCCTCAGTCTGGGGATCCGGCCCTGCAGGTCGAGACGCAGGTCCAGGGAGATCGTACCCACCTGCTGGTGACGGCGCCATCGTCGTCGGGCGAGGCGGTCAGCGTCAGCGCTGTGACGCCGGACCTATCAGACGCGACGCTGACGCTGTCGCCGACAGGTCCCGGCCGTTTCGAGGGCGACCTTCGCACGGACCAGGTGGGGAGCTACCTACTGCACGTCACGGACTCCGTCGGCGGGGTGGCCAAGCACAGCAACACCATCGGCCTGGTCGTCCCCTACTCGCCGGAGTACCGCAACCTGGGCACCGACACCGCGACCCTGAGCGCCGTCGCTCGCGCGGGCGGCGGGGTGCTTCTGACCGATGGGTCAACCGTCTTCAATCTGCCGGTGCCGCCAGTCCATGCGGTCCTTCCGATCAGCGAGCTCCTGCTGGTGATCGCCATCCTCCTGTTTCCGATCGACATCGCTTTGAGGCGATTCGTGTTCAGCAGCGAGGACCTGCCGGCCTGGCGGGCGGCGTTCGAACGGAAGCCGTCCCCGGAGCTACCCGCCGAGGCCACTGTGACCCGGCTTCGAGAGCGTGTGTCCGGCGTGCGCTCGTCCCGCAAGACCAAACCGCCGCCTTAGCGTCGGCTACGCGCTACGCGTTCTGGACGGCCGGGGCGATGGCGACCACGGTCCAACCCGTCTGTTGTTGAGGCGAGGGCAGAAGTGTCTTGCAGTAGCGGCAGATTCGCCCGGTGTCGATGTCCACCGGCGCGCCGCAGGTCGGACATTCAGGACGCGGCGGACGTTGAGACGATACGGGGGGACGGCTGAAGGTCCAGTACTCGGAGAACGGCATCGCGGGCGGCGCGCCGATCACATCGGGGTCTTGGGCCTCACCGATCATGTACTGGCTCGCCGCGGCCTGGAACTGGACCGTGATCTGGTCGCCGGACGCCGAGTGTTCGGCAGCGACCACGGTGGCCCTGCTGATGCTCAACCCATCGTAGTTGTGAAACGCTCCCCGATCGAGCAGGCCCTCCACTTCGATGCGCAGCTTGTCGTAGATGTCAGGGGATACGAGATCGACCACATCTACCGGCTCCCGCTCCTGCAAAGCTGACTTGACAGCGGACATCGAGTCACCGGCCTGGTTCAAGAAAGCGACGAGATCGAACGATGGATCCGCGGCCACAATCTGGCCAAGACCGATCGCCGGGTCGGTCATGGACCGGCGGGGGACTGCTCAGCGCCGCAACTGGGACAGAACTTGGCGCCGGCCGCGACCTGGGCCCCGCATTTCGGACAGGGCGCGGTCCGCGGCGCATTCGCCGCCGAAAACACCGCACCGGCCAGGCCCATGCCCGCGACGACCGCCGGCGCGGAACCCTCGCCGCCTTTGGCGGCGCCTTCGCCGATGCCCTCGATCGCTTCGCCCGCGGCCGCGCCCTGGAAGCTGCCGGCCAGCTTCGTGTACTGGACGTCGCGACGGTACTTCTTGAGCGTCTCCTCGTCGTCCGGCTTGATCGAGATCACGAAGTTGCCCATCCGGGCCACGCTGATGCCATAACTGTCGAGAACCTTGGCCGCCGCGGCGAGGGTCTCCTGCTCGATCTGGGCGTTCTGGCTGGCGATGCCCAGGATCGGCCACCGCTCGTTGGTGATATGCGTCACGACGTCGGTGCGAAAGACCTTCAGCAGCTGATCGCGCATCCAGTCGGTGATCTGGTCGTTGCTCTGGAAGTTCTGCGTGCCGACCAGGTTGACGATCAGCCGATCGGGGGCGACGACCTTGAGCGAATAATCGCCGAACACGCGCAGGCCGATTGCCAGGCCTGTCTCGGGATCGACCACGTTGTCGACCATCCCGCCGAAGGGCAGGTTCGCGAATTCGCGCGTCGACACGAAGTACAGCTCGGTCTTGAAGAACTTGCCGCCGGTGGCGGCGTCGACGAGGTTGCCGAGGAACGGGATCTCGCTGGAGTCGAGAGTACTCACGCCCGGCTGGATCACCCCGTTGACCTTGCCGTCGCGGAAGAAGACCGCCAGCTCGTCCTGCTCGACTGTGAGCCGTGTGCGGTTGCGGATGTTGGTGTCAGGCCATTTGAAAACGATCGACGCCTTGTAGGCGTCGGGGCGCACGATGAACTCGCGGCGCAGGTTGCTGAAGATGCCCATCAGGTGCCCTGAGGAGGCGGCATTTCGGGAGGTGGCCCCGGCAAGGCGCCCGACGGCGGCTCGGCGGCAGGCGGCTCTGGTGCCGGCCATGGAGAAGCCCCCGGCGCTGGGACCGGCGCCGCGGCCGGCACGACGGCCGGACCGCGAACGAACAGCCACGGCGTGACCTTGGCGAGGAGGAATCCGAGGGCGATCGCCACCAGCCCGACTCCGATCAGGAAGGCGGAGCTCTGGCCTGAAGGAACATTTGATGCGAAACCGGCCAGGGTGGCGCTAGGGCCTGTGGTTGCGGTCAGGGTCTGGGTCTGGCTCAACGACAGCTCCCAGACCGCGGTCTTCCGGTCTTGCGTGAACAGCGCACCCGGGGCGGACGTGATCTCATGCGGCACGGTCAGCGAGAAGGTGATCCTGATGATCGCGGAAAGGTCGTCGGTGGGATTCGGTTGTGCTCCGGGCGAGGGGGATGCCGTCGGCTGGGCCTGGGTCTTGAACGTGTACGTGTCGGCCTGCCCGGATGTGGTGTGTGTGGCGGAGACGAAAAGCCCGCCCGTGTTGCCCACGTCAATGGGGGCGCCGCCCGAGGCAGCGCTCGACGGGTTGAGGTTGGTCGGCTGCGTCAAGAACGCAAAGGCATCCTTTTCCGTCTTGAAGGGGACCGTCACCAGGACGCCGGCCTGGTCGCCCTCGATGACCTTGCTGACTTTGGCTCCGGGGTACTTCGAAGCCGCTTCCTTGTTGGCCTTGGCGATGTCGGCGTCGCTGAACCCGGTCACCGTCATGCCCGGACCGGGGGTCAGGAGCGACTTGGGGAGAAGGAACTTCAGGCCGAGCCCGACCGTACCGTCCGCGTTGAAGGTGGCGCTGACGTCGTAGCCGCACCCCGCGGCGGCGAGCACGATGGCCCCGATCAGCAGAGTCCAGGCGATCGCTCTACGCACGGCTCAGGTGTAGCACGAACGTCGGGATTTGCAGCCGAGTTAGGCGACTGGAAGCTTTGGCTGCTGGACCACTAGGCGGTAACCCTTGCCTCACTCCTCCGGCAGAGGGTTGGCATCCCGACACTTTTTCAATGCACCTTCTGCCTCTTTGTGCTTCTTTCGCAATTCGCCTAGGTGGGCCTCAAATTTCTCGATGTTGTGTTTCGTTCTTGGGGTCGGCAGCTCGTGGTTTTCGAATGCATCGCTCAATCGCTCAATCTCGTTCTCGAGCGCTTCTTCCCGGTCTTCGTGGCACTGACACAGATCGAAAACGCGCGCCCATGTTTGCCACGGCTGCAGACCGTTTGCTGTTTCAGACCAGGCCATGACAGAAACCCCACATTGAGGAAGACTGTCGCAATCGAAGTAGTCTCCGAATCCGATTCTGAAGCCTGGCGGCGGTCCGGCGGCTGACCAAGGGCCATTGTCGGCTTCAAAGGTCGTCCACTCGTCTTCGTCCTCAGCCTTTGAGTGCAGAAGAATGCGGTACTTGCTCAGGACCTGGTCGTAGACAACGCTGCCTCCCTGGAGGTCTCCATGCTTGTTAGACGATAGGCAGGGCCACATATGTGCGTCGGTCGCTCGTTCAGGATTTACGTTTACCGGCGCGCTCCAGGTCGCCCCATGGTCGCTGCTCGAGGTGTACATCGGAAGCTGGGTGTGGCTGTCCACATATAGGACGTGCAGGTGGCCCGAGCCATCGATGGCGACATTCGTGCCGGGACTGGTCAGTGCTCCGCCTTCATACGAGAGTGGTCCGGCGATTGTGCTCTGGTAGGCATTTCCGGGAACGATGATGGTGGGGCCGGTCCAGGTCACTCCCTTGTCGGGGCTCGCATAGATTTTGATGTTGTTGTCCAGCGCCGCATAGATGATGTAGAAGCGCTTGTGGTCGTAGCTGACGAGAGGACCTGTTCCAAGTCCGAGGTCCGTGAAATCGTGAACGGTCCACGTGACGCCCCCATCCAATGTGAATGCGCAGGCTTCCGTGTTGATACGATCGAACCCGACCAGTGCTGTTTGGCCGCGTGCCGCGACCGCCGTCTTGTCGCCACCTCCAAAGGCCGCCGGCAGGCTCCAAGTCAAGCCGCCATCTCGACTGACGACGCAGACTGGAAGCATGCCGCCCTGCATGGTCGTGTAGTAGCAGTTGCCTGAATCGTCGAAGGCGAGTCCGGCTCCTTCATCGGTATCCGTGAGGGCCGTCACCGTTTTCCAGGTGTTGCCGCCATCCTTGGTGACATAGGCGGTATTCGTGAATTGGGCGCCATCGGAACTGACAGCGCCCGCAACTATGTTGCGCGGGTTCTTGGGATTGATGGCGATGGCGGTTTCGTCGCTTCTGTCCAGGCCTGGATCGCTGACCTCGACAGCATTGGCGGCCACATGAGGGTGGGGTGGGTGAAACTTGCGCGCGAACTTGACTCGTGAATACGGAACTCGAGTTCCGAAACCGGGCCGCTTCCTTGCCTGATGGATGCTGAGGGACGTATTGCTGATCGCGGCTCCTTTGGCGATTCTGTCGTCGATGTCCTTTTCCGTGAGGCTGCGATCGGACTCTTTGTTCTCGAATTGCACATTGGGTTTCCAGCTCATCTCAAACCTCTCCCGCAATTTGAAATTGGTCACGAATTTGCGCTCCCCCAGCAGGTTGGAGCCGCATTATCGGTCTGGCCGGCGCCCAGGAGAACGGATCGCGCAAGGTTGTCAAGTCAAGCTTGTCAAGCTGGCCGCCGAGTCCCGGATTCTCCGCAATTCGCACGTTTGGTGACCGACCACTCAGGCCGCTCTTGGAAATCCAACCGGATCGACGCCGAACCAATTGCCGACTGACTTAACAGCTACCAAAAGCAAGCACTTGACGGCCACCGCGCAGGGTGCAGAATCGACTCACCGCAGCGCACCGCGGAAGGGGGTCGACGACGGTCGCACAGGGAGGACCGGTGGCTGGCGGCGTCAGTACAGTCAAGAACATCTACGCGGAGCAGGCCGCGGCGATGATTCGCGTCTCACGTTTTCGAACGCCGTCCGCGACGGCCTTCGCCACCCAGCTGCGACAGGAGCTTGGCTGGGGGTCGCTGTCAAGGCAGGCCGTCTACGACTGGGAGGCGGGCCGGACTCGCGTGCCGGCCGTAGCGATCCTGGCCGCGGCGCGGGTCATCAATGTATCGGTGGACGAACTCTTCACGATCGCCGACCGATTTCGTCGTAGACGGACTTGACCCTCACGGGCTGAGGCTGCGTCCACCCGTCGAGCAGTCCCTCATCCAACTCGTAGACCTCCACGCCGAGCGGGCTGCAGTTCGCGACCGGGTCTGACTGCTCCGGGCCCCAACCCCATTCGGAAAGGTCGCCGCTCGGGCAGGTCGAGATCGCGCACAGCAGGTCGATCTCGGCGAAGAGCTCGAAGAAGTCGCCCTTCTTCGCCGGGCTGGGCTCCATGAAGTAGATCTCGTGAACAGGGTCGAGGCCGGTGACCTGGAACACGTTCAGCACGTCGTGCACGTCCAGCTCGGTCAGGTGGTATGGGGCGATCGCTCGCGACAGGTTGTTGTGGCAGGTGACGTCGTAATCGCGGTCGTCGAGCAGCTTGTAGAGGTACGGGTCACAGCGGCTGCCGAGCAGGTCATGGCAGCGGCCGCCGTTCGCGGTCGGCTCCGTCGGCAGGGTGTCGTTGGTGATGGTGACCATCGGCCGCAGGTAAGGGAGACATGACCAGAGCCGGTCGAAGGTCGTCACGTGGGCGCCCTGCAGCTGGCGCGTGCGTGCGGCCCAGAATCGCTCGCGCGGGTTGTTCAGGTTCCAGAGGTTGAGGTCGCAGACCTGCGGTCCCTCGACGGCGACGATGCGGACCACGCTGCCCGCGCGCACTGGCCATGCATATCCGCTTCGGATCGGGACGATGTGGTCGTGCACCAGACGCCTGCGATCCATGGCCTCAGCGATGCGGCGGTAGAAGTCGCGGTCGAAATCGAGCCGTCCGGGCGCATCCGGGTCGCGATACAACCTCATCGGCCATCATTCTGCCCGACCCGGCTCAGGGCCGGGACATCAGCGTCATGCCTTCGACCGGGATCTCTGTTTTCCTGCCGTCGATCAGGTCGGCCACGATGCGGCTGCTGCCGCACGCCATCGTGAAGCCCATGTGCCCGTGGCCGCTGTTGATGTACAGGTTGTCGTGCCTGGCGGTGCCGAGGATAGGCGGTCCGTCCGGGGTCATCGGCCGGTTGCACGCGCGATAGGTGCCGCGGGCATAGTCCGCGGCATCCGGAAGCAGGCTCTCGGCAAGCTTCCGGATGATGCGAAAGTCGCGATCGCGGTAGGTGGTTTCGTAGCCGGTGAATTCGGCGCTCGACGTCATGCGCAGCTTGTCGCCCATGCGGCACCAGGCCACGAGCAGCTCCTCGTCCACGGCACCGATGCGCGGTACCGAGTCGCCACCATTCTTGACCGGGAACGTCGCGCTGTAACCCTTGGCGGGCGCGATCGGCAGCCTGACTCCGACCGTCCGCGCGATTTGCGGGCTGTGGACCCCCGCGCTGAGGACGAAGACGTCGCCACCGATCGTCTCGCCGGCCTCAGTCGCCAGCGCCTGGATTCGGCCGCCCTGCGCGATCAGCCTCTTGACGCCCGCGCCCAGCACAAACGTCGTCCCCATCCGCTCGCAGACGGCCTGCAAGCCGCGGGTGAACTTCACGCTGTCGCCGCTGGAATCGGTGGGCCCGTAGATCGCACCGGCAAGCTTGTGCCGGACAGGCGCAAGGGCCGGCTCGACCTCGGCCACGTCGTCAGGGCTCAGGATCTGCTGGGGCTGGCCGTGGTCGCGTATCAATTTCCATTTTTCGACACCAGCTTCCATTCGCTTCGGATCGCGGTACAGGTACAGCAGTCCAGCGTGGATGTCGTCGTAGTCGATCTTCTCGGTCTCGGCGATCTCGTCGAGCTTGCGCTGGCTGTACTGGGCCAGGCGCAGCTTGACGAGCGTGTTCTTCCGAGCACGGTCAGCGGTGCATTCGCGAAGGAACTTGATCCCCCAGGCCGCCATGGCCGGGGCCTTGAACGGGTTGACGCGGAGGGCCGTGTCCTCGACGGTGAGCGATCGGAGCAGCTCCATCGGCGCCGTCGGCGACGCCCATCCGAAGGAGTGGCTCGGGGCGATCAAGCCGGCGTTGCCCGCGCTCGCTGCAGTGGCCGCTTCAGACTCGCGCTCGACCACCGTGACCTCATGACCGCTCCTGGCCAGGTAGTACGCCGTGGTCACGCCCACTACGCCGGCTCCGATGACGACTGCTTTCATAGAACTAACATCACTAGCGCCACACATTAGTAAGGAAAAGGGTTGGATGCCGGACTTCACTCAATCCCCGAAGAATCTCGACCCGCCCACCGTCGTCGACCATGTCTTGCTCCCGGTGGCAGACCTCGAAGCGGGCGCTCGCACCCTGCGCCAGCATCACGGACTGCAGGCGATTCCGGGCGGGCGCCACCCGAAGCTGGGCACGGCCAACATGATCGTGCCGCTGGGCCGCCAGTATCTGGAGCTGATCGCGATCGCAGACCAGCAGGAGGCAGCGACGAGCCGTCTCGGCAAGCGTGTGACGCGCGCGCTGGATGACGGGAGGATGTTCGTCGACTGGGCCCTCAGGACGCGCAGCGTCGATTCGCTGCGGGCCAAGCTGCTCGCCGCCGGCTGGGAGCTGCCGCCACCCTGGGAGGGCTCGCGGCGCCGCCCGGACGGACAGGTCCTGCGCTGGCGCACGCAGGATGTCGACACCGGCGCGGCGTGGATCGCCCTCCCGTTTGCCATCGAGTGGGACATCCCCGACGGCCTCCACCCAGGTGAGGCGGCGGCTCAGCACCCGAGCGGTGCGACCGCCCTGCGCCGCGTGGTCGTCGGCGCGGTCAACCCGGGACATGTTCGCGGGCAGCTCCACCTGCTGTTGGGCGACTCCGATCTTTACGAGGTCCGCACCGCCGCCTCGGACGGTATCGAGGAGCTGGTGCTCGCTTCTCCGCATGGGGACCTGGTCGTCGACGCGACCTAAGGAGGATGAGGTGGCCGTACAGACGAAGGTGAAGCTGCTGACCGACCGTGACGTTCCGTTCGAGGAGCTCGTCCCCGGCCTCGAGCTGGCTCGCGCGATCACGAGTGCGGGCTCGACGCAGCTGGGTGGGGGCTACATGCGGTTCACCGAGGACGCCGAATTCGCCGGCTGGACGCTCACCTACGACGAGGTCCTCTTCGTCCAGGCCGGCGAGCTGACGGTGGCGAGCGACGGCGCAAATACGGTGGCGCGGGCGGGCGAAGCGATCCTCATTCCAAAGGGCGCGAAGGTCACGTACCGGGGTAAGGCCGGTACGGTGAGCTTCTTCGTCCTCTGGCCCTTCGATTGGAACAAGAAGGTTGACAGGCTCACAAAGGGTGCCGATACTGGCCGTGCCTGACGATGGAGTAGGTCGTCTGCCGTCGGCGCACTCTCGCCCCGGCCGGCCGGGAAGAGGGCGGCAGACAAGGCTTGCGGGCGGAGCGGCGTCGCGTGGTCCGCGGCAAGGCTTGGGAAGGTACCGGTGGGAGGGGACAGCCGATGATCAACCGGCGATTCCTGATCGTTAGCCTTGCCTCATGCGGCGCGCTATTGCTGGCCGCGTGCGGGACGTCAAACAACAACAGCTCGAGCTCCCCGATCAACGTCGGGATCACCGGGCCCTTCTCGGGACCCTATGCGGACCCTGGAAGCGCCATCAGGAACGCGGGGCAGCTCGCCATCGACGACATCAACGCGGCCGGCGGCATCAACGGCCGCAAATTGCAGGCGCTTCCCGAGGACGACACCTGCGATGCCCAGACAGGCGTGCAGGCGGCTCAGAAGCTGCTCAACGAGAGCATCGTGGCGATCGTCGGCGGGTACTGCTCGGGGGCTTCGATCCCCGAGAGCGACACCCTGCACCGGAACGGCGATCTCCCCTTCATCACGGCAGCATCCAGCAACCCGAAGTTCACCGAGCAGGGCTACGACAACGTCTTTCGCATGGTCAGCCGCGACGATGCCGAAGCGCCCGCGGACGTGAGCTTCATGAAGGACTGGCTGAAGGCCGGCAAGATCGCGATCATGCACGACAACACCACGTACGCCAAAGGCGTGGCCGACTCGGCCAAGCAGGCGGCCCAGTCCACCGGGATGACGGTGACGTACTTCGACGCGATCACACCAGGCCAGAAGGACTACACGGCGGCGCTGGAGAAGGTCGCCACCACCAAACCAGACGTCCTGTTCTATACAGGCTATTACCCGGAGTTCGGGTTGCTCGCCAAGGAGTACGTCGCTTTGAACCCGCCCTACAAGCTGGACGGTGACTCCGCGACGGTGGACCCAAGCGTGATCAAGGTCGCCGGCACCGCGCTCAACAACGCCGGCATCACCTTCACCACCCTGCCGACGAGTGAGTTCATCCACAACGCCCAGAACGACGCCTTCACCAAGGAGTATCAGAAGAAGTACGGGACCTTGCCAGGCGACTACTCGTCATACGAATACGACGGAATGATGGCGCTCGCCCAAGCACTGAAGAACAACGGCGGCAAGACCGACGCCAAATCTCTCAACGCCGCCCTTCATGCCGTCAACATCACCGCCGGCACCACCGGCCCAATCGCCTTCGACACCAAGGGTGACCGGCCGACGCCCACGTTCCTGGCCGTCCATGCGACCGGGGATCCCCCGCAGTTCGTCCCGCTGGCCATTCGGCTGGGCGGCACCTGGAAGGCTTCGAGCTAGATCAAGACCTGAACCAAAGCGATGAGGGGCGCGCCGCGCGCCCCTCTTTCTTGTTTGCGGGCTACCTAGCCTGAGGCCACCGCTTCGAATCCGCCCAGATAAGCCTTCTGGACCCTCTCGTCTTTGGCCAGGGTCGCGGCGTCCCCCTCCAGCACGACGCTGCCCGTCTCGATGACGCAGGCGCGGTCGGCGATGGCCAGCGCCTGGCGGGCGTTCTGCTCCACGAGCAGAACCGCAGTGCCCCGGTTCGCCACCTCGCGAACGGTCTTCAGCACGCTTCGGGAAAGGATGGGGGAAAGGCCGAGGGAGGGCTCGTCCAGCATCAGCAGCTTTGGCTCCGACATCAATGCGCGCCCGATGGCGAGCATTTGCTGCTCGCCTCCAGAGAGAGTGCCCGCGAGCTGCGCCCGCCTTTCGGCCAGCCTCGGGAAGAGTTTGAACACCGATGCCTTGCGCGTCCGAACCAGCTCCCGACTGGACCGGACGATGTAGCCGCCGAGATTGAGGTTCTCCTCGACGGTGAGGATGTTGAAAATGCGCCGGCCTTCCGGAACCTGGCTGAGACCAATACCCACGATGACGTGCGCCTCCAGGCCGACGATGCTCCGACCGTCGAACGTGATCGTTCCGGATCGAGGCCGAAGAAGCCCGGAAATCGTGCGTAGGGTCGTGGTTTTGCCCGCCCCGTTGCCGCCCAGGATGGCCATGATCTGGCCCGGCTCGGCGTCCAGCGAGATGCCCTTGAGGGCCGCGATGTTGCCGTAGAAAACGTGGAGGTCGCGGACCTCGAGCAGCGCCACCGCTAAGCCCCGCGCGCCTCCGCCAGGTCCAGCTCATCCTCTTCGCGCCCCAGGTACGCCTCGATTACGCGCGGGTCCTGCTGGATGTTGGCCGGCTGCCCCATCGCTATGAGGCGTCCCTGGTCGAGAACGGCGATTCGATCGGACACCCTCATGACGAAGGACATGTCGTGGTCGATCAAAACCACCGTGATGCCCAGGTCATGGATCTTGCGGATGGTGCCGACCAACGCGGCCTTCTCGGTCGGGTTCATCCCGGCTGCGGGCTCGTCGAAGAGCACGAGCTGTGGATGGGACGCCAGCGCGCGGGCTATTTCGACACGGCGTTGGTCCGCGTATGACAGCTCCGACGCCAGCCGGCCGGCGGCGTGCTCCATGCCCACGAAACTCAACCAGCGGCGCGACTCTTGGAGGGTCTGCACCTCCTCCTTCCTTTCCCCTGGGGTGTGCAGCATCGCCTGCCAGGTCATGGCGCGATGCCGGGGGTACAGCCCCGCCATGACGTTCTCGAAGACCGCCATCAGCTTGAAAAGCCGGATGCCCTGGAAAGTCCGGCCGATGCCTCGCGAAACGATGACGTGTGGGCGCAGGCCGACCACGGAGCGACCGTTGAACTCAATCTTTCCCTGCCTTGGCTTCTTGACTCCGGTGATGCAGTTGAAGACAGTCGTCTTGCCGGCCCCGTTGGGTCCGATGATGCTGAAGACCTCTCCCCGAAGCACCTCGAATGACACGCCGTCGACCGCGCGTAGACCGCCGAACTGCTGGACCAGATCCTCGACCTTTAGGAGCACCTCGCCATCGCCCGTCCTTCGCTGTCCATCGCCCAATGGCTTGCGTCCACGCGCCGCCACCTGCAGCTGATGCTCGCGCAGGATCTCCTCCGACACGTCGCGGCTCTCGTCGTCCTTGAGGCCGTAAAAGGGTTTGGGCTTGCGCCGGACCCGCGGCCACAAGCCCTGCGGCCGGAGCAGCATCATGCCGATCAAGAGGATCGCGAAGATCAGGATCCGGTAGGTCGCGAACTCCCGGAGCACTTCAGGCAACGCGACCACCACCAGGGCTCCCAGCAGCACGCCGGGCAGGCTGCCGGTGCCGCCCAGGACGACAACGATCAGGATCAGCACCGAGAGCTGGAAGGTGAAGCTGGTGGGGTCAATCGTTCCGATGCGGGTTGCGAAAAATGCGCCCGCGAGCCCCGCCCACATGCCGCCCATCACGTAGGCCAGGAGCTTGAGCCGCAGCGTCGGCACTCCGACCGCCTCAGCGGCAAACTCGTCCTCGCGCATGGCGACCCAGCCGCGCCCGAGCCTCGAATGGTCGAGGTTCTGGGCGAAGATCATCGCGATCGCGAGCAGGCACAAGGACACGACGAGGAAGGCAGCCTGCGTGTTGAACTCATAGCCAAAGGCGGACGGCCAGGGGATGTTCCAGACGCCGTTCGGCCCGCCCGCGTAATCCCAGTTGGTGATCGCGATGCGGGTCATCTCGCCGAAGCCCAGCGTCACGATCGCGAGGTAGTCGCTGCGCAGCCTGAGCGTGGGGTAGCCGAGGATCGCGCCGGCCGTACCTGTGAAGAGCACCGCCAGCGGCAGGGTGGCGAAGAAGTTCCAGTGCGCCTGCGTCATCAGGAGCGCGCTCGTATAGGCGCCGATGGCGAAGAAAGCCGCGTAGCCGAGGTCGAGAAGCCCGGCGAAGCCGACCACGATGTTGAGGCCGAGCCCCAGCATCGCGTAGGTGGCGACGCTGACGGCGACAGCGGTGACGTAGTTGTCGCCGTTGACCACCACCACCGCGCCCACGATGGCCAGGAACACGATCACGCGCACCCAGAAGGGAAACCGGGTCAGCTGCTCGCGCGACGACGCGAGCGCGCGTCCGATGCGGCGGTCCGCCAGCTGGCCGATCACATTCGCTCGGCCACGCGCTCTCCGAAGAGGCCGGTGGGCTTGACCACGAGGACGCCGATCAGGACCGCGAACACGATCACGTCCTCCCACTTGCCTGAAACGTAGCCGGTGGTATAGGCCTCGAGGAGTCCGATCAAGAAGCCTCCGGCCATGGCTCCGGGAATATTGCCGATGCCGCCCAGGACGGCGGCCGTGAAGGCACGCAACCCGAGCAGGAAGCCGAAGGTGAACTGGATCTGGATGTAGTAGATGCCGAGCATGACCCCCGAGGCCGCCGCCAGCATCGCCCCCAGCACGAAGGCCACGCGGATGATCGCGTCGACGTTGATGCCCATCAGGCGAGCAGCGTCATGGTCCTGTGCCAGCGCCCGCATGGCGGTGCCGATCGTGGTGCCCTGCACGAACAGCACCAGGCCGCCCATCAGCAGGAGGCTGACCGCGACCAGGGCCGTCTGCACGTAGGTCACGTGCACCGGCCCGATGTAAAAGCCGGTCGTCGGCAGCAGGTTCGGCGGGTAGGCGTCGATGCTCGGTCCGTATATGAGCAGGACGGTGTTCTGGAGGAGCAGGGACATGCCGAGGGCGGTGATCAAGATCGCCAGCAGCGAGCGGCGGAGCAGCGGCTTGTAAGCGAATTGCAGGATGCCCAAGTTGATCAGGGCGGTTCCGAGCATCGGGATGACGAAGGCCGCCACGACGGCCAGGTAGATGGGGAGGTGTTGGAATCCGAGCGAGACCAGCACCGTCCAGCCCAGGAACGCCCCGACCATCGAGAGATCTCCCTGGGCGAAATTGATCAGGCGGATGATCCCGTACACGATCGTGTAGCCGAGTGCCACCAGGGCATAGAAGGAACCGACCGTGAGCCCGGTCACCGTGTACTCGAGGAAAGCGTGCATTTCCTTAATCCCTTCGTCGACCAGACGACCGGGTACCCCTCCTTCCCTGGGTGCCAGCTATCGTAAATGCGGAAGCTGGGCTGCGGACCGTGAATCAGGGCGCTCGGAGCGGTTCTGCGGGGTGAGCAAGAATAGGGTCGTGCAGAAGCGGCACTCGGTCCTGGCTCCCGACGGAACTCGCGTGGCCGGCGTGAAGTCCCGGATGGAGGAGGAGTTCCTGCTCGAGGCGCTGCGGTGGATGATGAAGTCCCGCCTCTACGACAACCGCGTGATCGCCCTCCAGCGCCAGGGCCAGTTCGGGGTCTTCTCCCCGGGAACGGGCCAGGAGGCATCGATCATCGGCTCCGCCATGGGGGTGGATCCCGCTCGAGATTGGATGGTGCCGCAGTATCGCGAGCTGATGGCCACCGTCCATCACGGTCTTCCGCTCGAGGTCATCTCGGCCCAATACCTCGGCAAGATCGGCCCCGCTCGCATCCCAGAAGGCGTCAAGGTCTTGCCCACGCAGGTCTCGATCGCGGCTCAGCTGCCCCACGCCACGGGCCTCGCGTGGGGATTGCGGCTTCGCGGTGAAGATGCGGTCGTGCTGACGTACATCGGAGACGGGGGCTCGTCCGAGGGCGACTTCCATGAAGCCCTCAATCTGGCCGGCGTGATGAAAGCGCCGGTGATCTTCTTCATGTCGAACAACCAGTGGGCGATTTCAACCTCACGGCGCGTCCAGTCCGCCACCCCGAGCTTCGCGCTGCGGGCGGCCGGCTACGGCTTCGAGGGCGTCGAGGTGGACGGCAATGATGTGATGGCCGTCTATGACGTCGTCGTCAGCGCCGTCGAGAAGGCTAGGGCCGGTGACGGCCCGACCCTCATCGAAGCGGTCACGTATCGCATGAGCTTCCACAACACGACAGACAACCCCTCGCGTTACCGCGACCCGGAGGAGTACGAGGAGGCCCGCCGGCGTGACCCCATCGAGCGGGTGCAGAAATACCTGGCCGGCCTTGGCCTCTGGGATCAGGACCGCGAAGCCAACCTGACCGAAGAGCTGCGCAGCGAGATCGACGCTGCCCTCGAGGCCGCTTTCGCAGCTCCGCTCCCGACCCCGCGCGACCTCTTCGACAACATCTATCAGGATCCGCCTGATCGTGTCCTCCGGCAGCGCGCCCAGTTGCTCGACGGGCAGCAATAAATGCCGGAGCGCAACATCGTCGAAGCGATCAACAACGCCCTCAGCGAAGAGATGGAGCGCGACCCTCGCGTGATGGTGCTCGGCCTCGATGTCGGCAAGCTCGGCGGAGTGTTCCGCACGACGAGCGGGCTCGTGGAGCGATTCGGCGGCGAGCGCGTGGTCGACACGCCTCTCGCCGAGGCCAGCATCATCGGCGCATCGCTCGGCCTCGCCCTGGCGGGCATGGTGCCGGTCGCGGAGATACAGTTCCTGGGCTTCAGCGCCCAGGGGTTCCACCAGATCGGTCCTCAGCTCGCAAAGTACCGCCAGCGCTCGCGCGGGCGGTACCCCTGCCAGGTCACGATCCGAGCCCCGTTTGGAGGAGGCATCCGCAGTCCCGAGTTCCATTCCGACGCGGTCGAGGCGCATTTCGTCCAGACGCCGGGGATCAAGATCGTGATGCCGTCCAATCCGTATGACGCGAAGGGCCTGCTCTTGGAGGCGATCCGCGACCCCGACCCCGTTCTCTTCTGCGAGCCCGACCGGCTGTACCGACTTGGCCGGTCGGAAGTGCCGGACGGCGCCTATACCGTGCCGTTTGGAAAGGCGGCCGTGGTGCGCGAGGGCGAGCACGTCACGCTCGTGGCCTGGAGCGCGGCCGTTGAGCTTTGCCTCCGAGCGGCGAATCGCCTTCAGGAGGAGGGCGTTTCGGCTTCGGTGCTGGATCTGCGCACCCTGGTGCCTCTTGACGTGGAGACGTTGTGCAACGAGGTCGCGAAGACGGGGCGCTGCGTGGTCGTGCACGAGGCGCCGCTCTCGGCGGGCTTCGGGGCGGAGATCTCAGCCACCCTCATGGAGCAGGTCTTCTACGACCTGGATGCGCCCGTGGCACGGGTGGCCGCCTACGACGTGCCCTTCCCGCCCGCCTCCCTTGAAGACTTTTACCTGCCTTCGCTCGATCGGGTCCTGTCGGCGGTGAGAAAGACGCTGGCGGCGTGAAGGTTCTGGTCGTCGGCGCCGGGCTGTCGGGCCTGGTCGCCGCCACGGAAATGCAATCCGCCGGCCACGAGGTGGTGGTGCTGGAGGCCCGCGACCGCGTCGGGGGTCGCGTCTTCACCCTGCGTGAGGGGTTCGCTGACGGTCAGTTCGCGGACGTCGGCGCTGAGATCATCTACCACGGGCAGAACCACATCGCCGGCCTCTGTGAAAAGTTCGACCTGGAGCTCACCGAACAGTTCAGCCTCGGGACCGACGTTCCCGACCTCATCTTCGGCGGCCGGCGGCTCGAACGCGACGCAGCCGCGGAGCTGGTCACCGAGCTGCGCGTGGCCATTCGCAAGACTCGACCAGGCCACTACGAGTCGGTGGCCCAGTGGCTGCGGCGAGCGCGCGTCTCCCATCCTGCGGAGCTGCTCCTGGCCGCAATCGCCCAATCCACGCCGGCGGCGCCGCTCCGGATTGCCGACGCACAGGAGCTGAACGTCGAGCTGTCCTGGGGCGAGGGCTATCGAAAGATCAAGGGCGGCAATGACAGGCTGCCCCGGGCGATGGCGAGCAAGGTGGACGTGCGCCTCAACCAGCCAGTGCGGGTTGTCGGCTGGAGCGCGACCGGGGTGACCCTCGAGACTGACCACGAGACATTTCACTCCGACCGCGTGGTGGTCACCGTGCCGGGGCCCCTGGTTTCGGAGCTGGGCTTCGCCCCTGTCCTACCGGCCGAGAAGGTAAAGGCTCTGTTGCAGCTTCGGTATGGCAATGCGACCAGGCTCGTGGTGCAGTACGCGGAACGCGACCTCATCAAGCAAGCCATCGGCTCGGGCTGCTTCACTGATCGGATGCCCGGCTTTGTCATGGAGCAGTCCGTCCACCAGGGTGGCGATAAGATCGTGGTTTCCGGCCTGGCCGCGGGGGATGCCGAGCCATCCGGACTGGTGGACGGGGAGATCTTGGACCAGGTCGACGCGACGATGAGCTCGGTGGTGGGACGGCCGATCAATCGCCTGTTCGGATCGGTCAAGAGCTGGACTCACGACCCCTGGTCACGCGCGGTGGTCAGAGCGCCGATCGGCGACCAACGGGATTCGGTGCTGCCGCTGATTGCCGCCCCGTTGAATGGGCGCCTGTTCTTTGCCGGCGAGCACACCGACAACCGGGTGGGCCCCGGCGGCATGGAAGGTGCCATCAAGTCGGGCTACCGGGTCTCGCGCGAAGTCATGTCCGAGGCTTGAGGGGTATGGAAGATCGCGAGTTCCTGATGATCCCAGGGCCCGTGTCGGTGGACGACGAGATCCTCGCGGCGCTTGCGCTTCCGGTCCGCGCGCATTACGGAGACGAATGGACCCGACTTTACAAACACGCTACCTCCAGCATGCGCGAGGTGTTCAAGACGACAGGCGATGTCCACCTGGTTTTCGGGTCGGGCATGGCCGGAGTCGAGATGTGCATCGCTAGCGTGCTCTCGCCGGGCGACGAGGTCTTGATCCCCAGCAACGGGCTCTTCGGCGATCGCATGGTCGAGGTCGCGACCGCCAACCGACTCCAGGTCCACAGTTTTCGCCCCGGCCTCGCCGAGGCGATCACGGCCGCCCAGGTCCGGGCAGCGCTCGACGAGCATCCCGGCGTCCGCGCAGTGTGCGTCGTCCACCACGAGACCTCGGTCGGCATCCTCAATGAGGTGGAGGGGATCTGCCGCGCCGCGCGCGAGCACGGGGCGCTGGCGATCGTCGACGGCATCTCGTCCGTCGCGGGCGTGCCCTTCGAGATGGACGCCTGGGGAGCCGATCTCTGCGTCACCGTCGCCAACAAGTGCATCGGCGGGGCGATTGGTGTGGCGCCGGTCGCCGCCGGTCCGCGCGCTCTCGCGGCGCTTGACGACGGCCGGCCCAAGGCCGCGGGCTGGTACCTGAACCTGGCCACCTGGCGGCGCTATACCGAGCTCTGGGGCGACTGGCATCCGCACCCGACGACCATGCCGACCAATGTCATCGAGGCATTCGATCTCGCGCTCATCCGGCTGCTCGAGGAGGGCGTGGAGAACCGGTGGCGGCGGCTGGCGGCGGCGCGCGACCGAGTCCGCGACGGCCTTGAGGAGATGGGGTTCGAGATGCTCGCGCCCATCAGCGTGGCATCACCGGTGACGACGGCCGCCTTCGGGCTGCCGGGCATGGACGTGAGCGACTACCTCGAATGGCTGCTGAAGAATCACCGCATCCGCATCGGCGGCGGGCTGGGCGAGCTCCGAGGCCGCATCTTCCGCGTCGGCCACATGGGCCGGGCCGCCGAACCTGCCGCCATCGATCGCTACCTGCGCGCCACCGCGGACTACGTCGAGCATGCTGGCCCGACCAGCGCGGGCCGGAAGGGATAACGGCCAGCTCAGGATTACGATTCGGTGGCGTCGACCGCACACACGCAATGGGGAGGGGGGCAAATGGCTCGTCGATTCCGATTCGGCATCTGCACCGACCAGAACATGACCTGGGAGAAGAACGTCGAGCGCTGGCAGTGGTTCGAGCAACTGGGCTTCGAGAGCGCCTGGGTCTGCGATCACCTCGTCCAGCCCACCCGTCCGCAGGGACCCTATCTCGAAGCATGGACGTTGCTGGCAGGACTGGCGGCACGGACGCAAAAGATCCGCATCGGAGTATTGGTGACGTCCAACACCTTCCGCCACCCATCCGTGCTCGCCAGGATGGCTGTGACCGTCGATCAGATCTCCAACGGTCGATTGGAGGTTGGGCTCGGCGCCGGCTGGTACGAACCGGAGCACACGATGTTCGGAATCCCGTTTCCGGAGACCAAGGAGCTGGTCGCGCGCTTCCGCGAGGCCGTCCAGGTGATCGATCTGATCATGCGGGAGGACACCAGCTCCTTTGCGGGTGAGTACTACCAGCTGAAGAACGCGCAATCCCGCCCTCTCGGCGTTCAGAAGCCGCGCGCCCCGCTGGTGATAGGCGCATTCGGGCCGAGGATGCTCAAGATCGTCGCCAAGTACGCCGACACCTGGAATGCTTTCGGGACGCCGGCGGAGATGCGCGAGCGCAACCAGATGCTCGATGACTACTGCCGCGAGATCGGGCGCGACCCGGAGACGCTGGACCGCTCGATCTACTACTGGGTGACCAAGTCAGACGCAGATCCTTGGGCCTCCGAGCAGGCTTTCTACGACGGGATCGGCCCCTACATCGAGGCGGGCGTCAACCAGTTCATCCTCGACCAGCCTCGCGACGACCAGATCCACATGCTCGAGTGGGTGGCCGCCGAGGTGCTTCCGAAATACGCACGCGAGGCGCCACGCAAGGTCGAGGCCGCTGCGGCCGCGACGATCGACACGTCGATGTGGAAGGCGCCTCCGGACCACATGTAAGCCGGCGATGGAAGGCTTCGGAACGGTCATCATCGGCGGCGGCATCGTCGGCTGCGCGGTCGCGTACTACCTGACCGAAGAGGGCGAGTCGGACGTCCTGGTGGTCGAAGCCGAGGAGGTGGGAAGCGGCTCGACCGGCGGTTCCTTTGGCGGCGTCCGCCAGCAGTTCAGCACGGCACTCGAGATCGAATTCTCGCGCCGCGGACTGGAGTTCTGGCGGACCGCCGAGCGGCGCTTCGAGTCTCCGGTGCCCTGGCATCCCAACGGTTATTTGTTCATGACCGGCCAGCCGGACATCATGGCCAAGCTCGCCGAGGCAGCGGCGCTGCAGCGGAGCATGGGCATGGCCGATATTCACGTCCTCGATCCCGAGCAGATCCGTGAGGTGGTGCCCTGGATCGCGACCCCTGGCTTGCTGGGCGCGACTTATACGCCCAATGACGGCAAGGTGACTCCGACCGATGGAGTCGCAGCGCTCGTCAAGGCTGCGCGACGGCGAGGCGTCCGCTTCCGCGAGCACTGGACGGTTCGGTCGCTCGAACGGGCCGGCCCGGCCTGGCAGCTGACGGGGCCGGAGGTGGTGGAGGCCGAAAGGGTGGTCGTCTGCACCGGTTACTGGGCCACCGATTTCCTGCGGTCGTTCGGCCTGGAGCTGACCATCCGGCCGCAAGCGCTTTACAGCGCAATCACTGGCGCTGCGCTCGCGGGGCAGCCCGTGCCACTGACGCTGGACCTCGATACCGGGTTCGTGGTCGAGCGCGAGGCGGCGGGACTGATCATCGCCATCCTCTTCGAGGAGAACCCGCCGGGTTACGGACACACTCGCATGCTGGAAGAGTTCGCGGAGCTTGCCCGGGTGCGCGCGCCTTCGCTCGCGGACCTGCACATCGCCAGGCACGTCGTCGCCAACGTTGACATGGGTGGCGACGGCCATCCGTATGTGGGCCGCGTCGAGGATGGCCTCTGGATGGCCGCCGGCTTCGGCGGCCACGGAGTCATGCACGGACCGCCGGTGGCGGAGCTGCTGGCCAAGACGATCGCGGGCCGGCCTGATCCGACGGTGGACATCACGCCGCTCACCCCCTGGCGCAAAGCAGGGGCCGCCAGCGAGTGGATGGTGGCCGCTAAGAAGGGCTGATGTCAGGCCTCTGTGGTCGAGGCTTCGCCAGTTTCGAAATACACGTGCGTGGGTTCGATCCGGAAGATCGCCCTGCGCTCGCCGGGGAAGGACCACGGATAGCGGTCGACCTTCATGTAGCGGCGGCTGAGCTTGTCCATGTGCTCGCGCCACCCATCCTCGGACCATGACCTGACGACTCCCGTGATCGCCAGGTAGCGGTAGGAATTTCGCGGGTCGACGATCGAGATCGCGACCGCCGGACGCTCGCGCATGTTGGCGGCCTTGACGCGGTCGACCCGGACGTTGACGAGCACTGTGTCGCCATCGTGATCGATCCAAAGCGGGGTCACGTGCGGCGTGCCGTTGGCGCGGACGGTGGCGAGGTGCCCGAGCGCGTCCCCCTCGAGCAGGTCCATCAGCGCGGCGGGTATCCGCGCCGTGAAGCCCTGCGCCTGCTCTTCCGACATCACCTGAAGGGTAGTGGGAGTGCGATCGAGGCGGCGCCGGGTCGTGCCCATAATTACCGCCATGCCGGCCGGCGAGATGCGCCCACCCGTGCCTCCGGAGCAACTGAGGTTGGGCCTCATCCTGCCGACCTGGACGACCACAGATCTGCGCTGGCCTGAGCTCCTGGAGGTCGCGAGCAGCGCCGCCGAGGTCGGGTTCGACGCTCTGTACGTCGCCGACCACCTGCTCCTGCCCAGCAACAACGCGGAGCTGAAGCGGCGCGCGGGCGTGGACTTTCCGGATGACCCGGAGGTCGAGCTGGAAGGCTACCTGGAGTGCTTTACCGTGCTCAGCGCGCTGGCCGTGGAGATCCCGCGGCTGACGCTCGGCTCCTTCGTCGCCTGCACCGGCTACCGGAACGTCGGCCTGCTCGCAAAGATCGCAGTGACCATCGACGACATCAGCGCCGGCCGGCTGGTTTTGGGATTGGGCGCGGGTGATTCCAAAGGCGAGCACAACACGTTCGGGTTCCCCGACGGCCAGCCCGTTGCCCGCTTCGAGGAGGCGCTTTTTGTCATCAAGGGTCTTTTCCAAAGTGACTCGCTCGACTTCGACGGCGCCCATCACCGCTTGCGCGGCGCGCGCTTGCTCCCACGGGGCCCGAGACCCGGCGGTCCCCCGATCCTGATCGGGACCCTCAACCCGGGGCCGCGAATGCGCCGGCTCGTGGCCCAGTACGCGGACATCTGGAACGGCTGGCTCGGCTACACCGACGCCAGCGCGGAGTCGGCGGCGACGCAGCTCCGCATCATCGACGAGGGTTGCCGCGAGCACGGGCGCGATCCCCTCACGTTGCTGGCCACCACCGCAGTGCGCGGGGCGATGCCCGGATCGGGCTACACCCCGCGCCCGGACGAGCGGCCGCTTGCGGGCACGCCGCGGCAGATGGCGGAGACGCTCAGCGGACATGCCCGGCTGGGCATCTCCGAGGTCCAGGTGGCGCTGACCATGGGTGGGGCGGAAGGCGTCCGCGCCTTCGCGCCGGTGATCGACGAGCTCAGGTCGGGGCGTCAATCGACGGGAAAGGCGACTCCCTGGGCAAGCGGCAAGTCGTCCCCGTAATTGATCGTGCACGTCTGCCGGCGCATGTAGCCCTTCCAGGCATCTGAGCCGGCCTGGCGGCCGCCGCCGGTCGCTTTCTCCCCGCCGAACGCGCCTCCGATCTCCGCCCCGGAGGTGCCCGCGTTGACGTTGGCGATCCCGCAGTCCGAGCCTGTCGCCGAGAGCCATCGTTCGGCCGCATTGAGGTTGGTGGTGAAGAGGCCGCTGCTGAGACCCTGCGGAACGGCATTGTTGACCTCGATCGCCTCAGCCAGGCTGTCCACCTCGAAAACGTGCAAGATGGGTGCGAAGATCTCCTCCCGGCAGATCGGCATGTCCGCCCGCGACCTGAGGATGGCCGGCTCGACGAAGTAGCCGGCGCGATCCTCGAGCACCTTGCCGCCGTAAATCAGCTTGCCGCCCTGTCGCTGTATCTCCACGAGGCCTTCGCGGTATTCGTCCACGGCGTCTCGCGATACCAGCGGCCCCATCAGCGTCTTCTCGTCGAGTGGGTCGCCGATGCGGACGGTTCGATAGGCCGCCACCACTCGCTCCAGCAGCTGGGTGGCGATCCCGCGTTGGAGGATCAGCCGGCGCGTGCTGGTGCAGCGTTGACCGGCGGTGCCGACGCTTCCGAAAACGATCGCTCGGAGGGCGAGCTGGAGATCGGCATCGTCGAGCACGATGACGGCGTTGTTGCCTCCCAGCTCGAGGATCGCTCGCCCCGAGCGTTTCCCCACCGCCGCCGAGACTCGCTCGCCGACGGCGCAGGAACCGGTCGCCTGGATCAACGGCACACGATGGTCCGAGAGGAGGGCTTCGCCAACCGTCCCGCCCTTGCCTATCACGAGGCTGAAAACTCCCTCCGCCTCTGAGCCGGCTGTGACCTCGTGGAAGATCTGCTGCGCTGCGATCGAGATCAGCGGAGTGAGGCTGGATGGCTTCCACACGATGGTGTCGCCGCAAACCAGCGCGATGGCCCAACCCCAGCCCGGAACCGCGAGGGGAAAGTTGAATGCGGAGATGATCCCGACCACTCCAAGCGGGTGCCACTGCTCCACGAGCCGGTGATCCCGCCGCTCCGACGCGATCTCTCGACCGTAAAGCTGTCTGGACTGTCCAACCGCGAGGTCACAGATGTCGATCACTTCCTGGACCTCTCCACGGGCTTCACTGAGGATCTTTCCGTTCTCGAGGCTGATCAGGCGGGCCAGGTCGTCCTTGCGCCGCCGGAAGGCGTTACCCAACTCGCGCACCACGTCGCCCCGCTTTGGAGCCGGCACCGACCGCCAGCTGTTGAAAGCCTCAAGGGCTGCCGCGATGGCGCTCGAGCAATCGGCTTCGCTCGCGCTCCGAACGTGCGCAAGGACGTTTCCCGTCGAAGGATCACGCGTCTCAATCATCGCGCCTGTCCCGCTTTGAATGAACCTGCCGCCGTAGGCGACGCCCGAGTGGGTGCCGCCAACCGGCAGGTCGAAGGCGCCCAGGATCTCTTCGACCTGCAGTTGCCGGTCATCAACGAGTTGCGTGCTCATGCGAATCTCCTTCAAACCACGTTTAGCTCCGGTTCCACCACTCCGGTCGTGAAGCGTCGATGCGCAAACGCGTCCAGGGGAACCTCCGGCGTCTCGCCGACGAAATACCGCGCCAGCAGATGGCCCACGGCAGGCGCCTGCTGGAAGCCGTGCCCGGAGAATCCGCATGCGCACCAGAAGCCGTCGAGATCGTCGACCGGGCCCAGTATGGGTTGATGATCTGGCGTCATCTCGTACAGGCCTGCCCAGGCCGTGCGCACGCCGGCATCACCCAGCGCCGGCGCCCGGCGCTCGACGACCTCGGCCATGGCGTCGAGGACGGACCAATCGACCTCGGTGTCGAAGCTCGGAGTCTCGTCGCGCAACCCCATGCCGAAGAGGAGGCCGTCGCCCTCGGGGTGGAAATAGAACGAAGTCGTCATGTCGATCGTCATCGGATGGTCGCGTGTCACCGCGGGCATAGGTTCGGTGACGAAGATGTTGCGAGGGTAGGGCTGGACCGGGACCGAGACTCCGGCCAGTCTGCCGATTTCGCCCGCCCAGGCGCCCGCGCAGTTGAAGACCACCGGCGTGACGATGTCGCCGGCAGACGTCTTCACCGCCGAGACGCGTCCCGCACGCACGTCGATGCCTGTGACGGCGACGCCTTCATGGATCTTGACGCCCAGCCGCTTGGCCGCGCCCGCGTATGCCGAAGTCACTGCATGCGGACTGGCGATGCCGTCGGTCGGGCAGAAGGTGCCACCCAAGATGTCGTCGCCGCGGACGATTGGAGCCAGCTCTCGAATCTCCGCCGGCTCGACCCAGCGCGCGTCCGCGACTCCCAGCCGCTGCCACATCGACACCAGCCGCCTGAAGTCGTCGACCTGGTGATCGTTGGTCAGGACGAACAGGTAGCCGATCTGCCTGAACTCCGGATCGACGCCCGTTTCGGCCTCGAGGCTCTTCAGCAGGCGAACTGACAGCTGCTGCATGCGGACGTTGGTTTCGGACGAGAACTGACGCCTCACACCGCCCGCACACTTGCCCGTCGACTGCGAGCCGAGCGCGTCTTTTTCAACCAGCACCACCTGCGCACCGCGGTTGGCAAAGTGGTACGCGATGGAACAGCCGATCACGCCACCGCCGACGACGACAGCGTCAGCCGAGCCCAGGCTCATGCTCCGGGATGCTACCGATTAGCGTCGCCTTCTGATGGTCACGCTGCTTGCGGGACGCGGGCCGGCTTCCGAACCCGGTGAGAATCGTTTCGAGGACAGGCAGCGCGTGAAGCACGTGCTTGGTTCGGATCAGCAGGTCCCACAGCGGCTCAAATTTCTTCCAGCCGCCCGCGTAGGCCATGTGCCGCAACCGCGGTCTAAGTCCGGCCTTGGACGACGCCCCTCGCCAGATCGACCCCCAGCGGTAGAAATCTCGATATGCCCGCCAGTAGCCGGCCTCCAGCTCTTGGGCGGTGAGCCCCTGCGGTTTGAAGACCACATGACGGGTGTCGAACAGATCCCAGTCGTGGTGCAGCACCCGGTTCTCCGCCTCCATCCGCTGGTAGAGGGCGGTGGTCGGGTACGGAGTCAGGATGTGGTACGTCGAAGTTTCGATGCCGTGCTCGACGGCCCATTCCACCGTGCGATCGAACACGTCTGGCTCGTCGTGGTCCATTCCGAACACGAAGCTGCCGTTGACCATCACACCCAGCTCGTGCAGGCGGCGAATGGCCGCGGCGTAGTCGCGCCCGATGTTCTGGTATTTGCGCTGGTCCTGGAGGTTGGCTGAGTTGACCGTCTCAAAGCCGACGAACAGGCTGCGCAAGCCCGAACGCACCGCCTTCTCGAGCACGACCGGCTGCTCGAGTACGGACTTGACAGTGCCCGCCGCCTGCCAGAGGCGCCCCATCCCGGCCATCCCATCGAACAAGGCGGCCGCAAAGTTCGGATTCCCGAAGAGATGATCGTCGAGGAAGTAGAGATGCCGCCCGGGCAGTCGATCGATCTCCGCGAGCGCGCGATCGACCTCCATCGTGTAGAACTGCTTGCCTCCCTGGAAGAAGGCGACCTTGTAGCAGAAGTCGCACACGTGCGGGCAGCCGCGAGAGACCACGATTGAGTTCGGCACCAGGTACAGGTGCCGTTTGATCAGGTCGCGCCGGATCGGCGGAATTGCCGCCAGAGTCCTGTCGCGCGAAACGTAGCGAGGCAACGGCGCTCCGCGCCGCAGGTCGTCGAGGAATTGCGGCCAGGTGTCCTCGCCGGGACCCATGAAGATGTGGTCCGCGTGGGCAGCAGCTTCATCGGGAAGCGAGGTGACATGCAGGCCTCCAAGCACGACGCGTGCTCCACGCCGGCGATAGTGGTCGGCGATTTCGTAGGCACGTCTTGCCGACGTGATGTAAACCTGGATCACGACGAGGTCGGGCTCATCGTCGAGCTGAAGTTTTTCGACGTGCTCATCACAAATCGCGACGTCGTCTTCATCGCTCAGGTACGCGGCGAGCGTAGCGAGGCCAAGTGGGGGGAACAGGGAATATTTGATCGGTCTGAAGAACGGACTCGTAGCTTCGGTGAGGGCGGGAAGGATCATCTTGACCCTCATGCTTTAAGAACGCGAATCCCCAGCGGGGGGTTACTGAGCTAGCCGCGAGCCAGCGTCAGGGTGATCGTGGTTGATATCGCCCACGAAATCAGGATGAGGATGGCCCCGACCCACCGCCCTCGCCACGCCCGGAAGGCCACCACCCCCAGCATCGTCCAGGGAATGAAGTAACGTCCCCCGCCCACCGGATTGGTAACCGCTACGGCAGCGTTGAGGATGCTTCCCACCACGTAGATGACGCCGAGGATCCCAAGCGAATGGAATGTCCCCGCCACTGCCGGCCCAAACCCCAACAGCACGCCGAGTGAGGGCACGATCATCAGCCCCGCGATGACGATGACGAATACAGCGGTGGTGAAGTCGTCGGTCCGGTAGATGCCTCCCTCGTTCAGGGCGAACGGGATTCTGAACAGCCCCAGGAGCAGGAGCCCGCCACCCAACACAAGACCGGCCCAGCACATGATTTTCTTGGGTATGGAGATTGGCTCGGGTGGAGGTGGCGGCTCGTTGGCCCAGGCGGGCGCGTAGACGGCCGGGCCGCCCAAAGCCCCGACCACGACCGGCTGCGGGGTGAACGGAAGGCCAGGCGGTGCCGGCCGAATTGGGACTTCAGCGCCCTCGGGCAACCATGAGGGCGGGGGCGTGCCCGTGGTGGGTTGTGCAACAGGGGTTGCTGCGACACGACCCGGCATCAGCTGCCAGGCCTGGCCATCCCACCAATAGTTGCCATCGGGCGATAGCTGCGGCGGATTCTGCATCGGGCCGCAATACTAGGCTTTGGAACGCCGGATCGAGGCCCTACAGAACGTCTTTGGCTCGATAGAGTGTTTCGCCCGCGTTGCGGATGACGGCCACGCGTTCGGCCTCGCGACCGGTCCAATCGTCGATGTGAATGGTCTTGGGATCTAGGTAGCCCAGGTTCACTCGCTCGCACCGTTCCTTGGGAATGCCGGTCGCCAACGTGACCTGGATTCGTGGCCGCTCGGAACCAGTCCGCGCGTCGTAGGAGCCGGCTCCCTTGACGTGCGTGCTGTGAGCCTTGATCACGCCTGGCACCGACGCGAAGCGCTCCGGCTGTTTCGTGAAGTATTCGAGCACGTGGTAGCCGATCTCATCTATCAGGCGCCCATGCGTGTACGAGATTTCGGTGAGGGCCGGCGCGTAAATAACCACCTCGCCACCGTCGGCGATCGCGGGTTCGGTCTTGTACATCGCCTTGGCGGCGGTCCACAGGTCGTGATAGATGTTGGAAGGCATCGAGAGCACGCGCTTGAACCCGTACGGGACGTACGTGATCTCGAGCTGGGCTGACACGTCGGCGGCTTTGTCCCACGCCTCGACGTATCCTCCGGCGAAGATCGCGTGGAGGGCATCGTCGCGGACAGCCAGCGCGAGGCACATGATCGGCGTGGGCACCAGTTCGGCCGCGCGGTGAATCACCCGCCGGACCGCGGTGTCCTTGACTCCGATCGTTTTCATGCTCGAGCCCAGCGCCCCAAGCCAATGCGTGGCGCTGATCACGGCAGGACCGGCAACACCAGGAAAG
>Ga0209648_10000547_pt1 | contig 28789 bp, 19 predicted proteins | sample GraSoi2013_115cm_FD_185830 | JGI IMG/M metagenome (GOLD analysis project Ga0209648, IMG submission 185830) | Grasslands soil microbial communities from the Angelo Coastal Reserve, California, USA - Sample 9_17_2013_115cm (SPAdes) (version 2) | ecosystem: Environmental > Terrestrial > Soil >...
GCGCAGTAATTCTTAGTCTGGATCCAGTTGTTGAATGATCCGTAGATGGCCACGGCCTCCGCGTCGGTGTGCCCCGGCAAAGTAAAAGTCGTGTTGCCGGTGAGACTGGGCACTGGCGGCGGCAGTTTTTTGACCAGCATGTCTCCCTGCCCAGTGTTTAGAGTGAGACCAGTGACGTTACCTCTTTCGTCTCTAATAAAGGCGAGGTGCAGGTCTGAAATCTCGCTGTCATAAAACCGAAATTCGGATTCGGCGATGACCTGGCGCGGCCTCAGGTATGAAGGCTTGACCCACAAAGAACCATCCTTGACGGCCACATAGAGGACGAAATCGTGCGCGAACTTCGGGTCTAGTTCATATCTGCCAACGTATTGTCGCAACAGAGCGGGAGCCACTTTGACTTGGGGTGCGGCGCTCGCTTTCCTGGGAGTCGAAGATTGCGCGACGGGCTTTTTGTCCCGCGCTGAAGTCTTAGGCGCGGGTTTGATACCGACGAGCGCTATCAGGTGACTCGCCAGCGTCCCACGCCAATTGAATAGAGTGTGGTTTCCGTTAAATTCTGTGTAGTGGACCGAGTATCCTTTGCTCTGGAGCGTGTCTCTCAAATTACGGTTAGCCGCGAGCAGTGTAGGATCTATTACGGGCGGTGCATTGGGTAACGCAGAAACAATGGAACGCCACCACCAGGTCCCTTCCAACAGTCCGGCTTCGAAGGAGAAGCGCAAAGGCAAACGCGGGCTTGCGGCAAACTGGCGGTTCAGCCATTCCCACTCTTTTTCGCCGTCTGGCTTCCACGCAAAGGCTCCAGATTGGGAAAGGACATTGCCGAAAACCTCCGCGTGCTTGAGCCCGACGAACGCGGCTTGCAACCCGCCCTGGCTCGCTCCGCCGATGATCGTCTGATCCGGTCGGTCGGTCGCATGGTAGTTAGCGCGCGCCCAGGGAACAATCTCCTGAGCCAAAAAGTCAGCGTACTGTGAATTGCAGGACAATTCGCGCCAGCGATCAGGATTCTCTACCATCACGGCGACGAGCGGCGGTATCAAACCCGCAGCGATCAAGTTATCGAGAGTAGTTGCTACCCGCGCCGTGTTCACGTAAAGACCGCCGTCTGTAAGCACCAGCAAACCGTAAGGCTTCTTGTCGGCAGCGTAGCGGTGCGGAGTGTAAATCCAAACTGGACGTTCGTTGCCGAGGAGTTTGCTGGTGAATTTGTCGCGCTGAACTCGTCCAGTAGGAACTTTGGGCCGAGCAACGCTCCAGAATTGTGACTCCGCAGATGGCAGTTCGACCGCCGAAGCGAAAGTCACTTCATACGGGTTGAACTCGTTAGTGCGGTCAGCGAACTGAAGCGGATTCAACGGGTCGTTTCTGAGGGCGCCCGCGAAGCGGGTGATACCGCGCCACTCTTTTGGATCGGGGAGGTTCGTGGCGAGTTGATAGATGAAGCGCGCGCCCTTCTGAAGCTGGAATGTTTTGTACCACAAGTCAGTGTCGAGCAGCCGCATCATCGGCTTACTGATGTCCCCAAGGCGAAAGACGAAAACGTTTCTTGTCTCTTCCTTAGCTCGCCAAAGCATCGTTACGAGCACGTCGCGGTCACTCCCTGCCGCGGGCTCAACTATCGGCGCACCGCGTTCGTCGATTTCTTTCCAAAAATTACTAAGCGCGTCGCGGTCGCCCGATTTGAGCCGATCGCGAAGAGTCGTCAAGCGCGGGCTTAACGGCTGGTCGTCACCTTTTCGTGCGCTTGCCTGATCGACGGGTGCGCTCCCAGATTGTTGCTGCTTACTGGGTCGTGTGGAGAAGGTTGCCGACGCCAGTACGTTTATTGCCAAACTCACATTCAATATCAGCAGTGTGAACACACGTAGTACGACCTTCGGCGCAATGCGAACTCGCATGATCCGTTCCTCCTTGAGTAATTAGTTAGTGGACGACGACGCAGTTAGTAACGGGAGCGATAGTGATCGGGTCTAAATGTACGCGACGGTCGATTTGCCAGGACAACAACCCGGTCGCTACAGCTCTCGGTACTGACCTCATTACTCAACTCCCGTGACAGCGCTGCGAATGACCCCTGGATAAACTAAGACAGAACCAAGTCGTCAATTTAGTCACTTAGACTTGAACATTCGCTCAACAGGTGTGAGTCCCTCTTCATCATGCGAAGCGATGTTTACGTGGCGCGCCTCGCGTCCATCGCTGACGAAGAATTCATTCTTCCGAGGCTTCTCACGCTCCGCTATAAAAATGTCACGCATATGGTCGCCAGCGAGTCGCTGCCTCGATCTTGCCCGTCGAACGAAGACGAACAAGTACGTCAAAATAGTGATCGCAACTAGCTGCCGGAAGAGGCCGACGAAGCTGTGGTGCGGGACGTTGACCGCCCACAGTGCCACTGCGCCCGCGAAAGCGGCGAGGGCGATGTGCAATCCCATTTTTAAGGGGATTGGATCGAAAGAAAGGTTCCGGCTGATTTCACAACACTCGGTTTTGAATCGGTGGAAGTCTCCGAAGCTTTGCCGGGCGGCAAGTTGTGCTTCGTCTGGCGTCATTCCACTCTCGACGTTGGTGGCTGTTCGCATTTCAATATGGAACCGCAATTCCGCCTCAACTTCGCGCGCGATCTGATCGGGATGTAGCCTGGCATGAAGAAATCGGATTGTGGCTTTGATCCTGGACATAGTGTTCGATCCTCTTTAGCTCGCTCGCAGGGCCTTCATGGTCGCGCCCGCTAGTCGCTCCCAATTCTGCTCCTCTAAGATTAATTGTTTCCGACCCGTGCGGGTCAGCTTGTAGAACTTCGCGCGCTGATTGTTGTCAGAGACGTCCCATTCCGAGTCGATCCATCCGCGCCGTTCAAGCCGGTAAAGTCCCGGATACAGCGAACCCTCCTCAATCTTGAGCGCGTCGTCTGAGATTTGTGCAATCCGTTGACCGATTCCGTAACCATGCAGAGCGCCAAGCGAGAGGGCTTTCAGAATCAACATGTCCAGCGTCCCCTGAAGTAAGCCCGCTTTTGATTTGCCCACCGCGCGTACCTCCTAGATTATCTAGGGCCAGCCTAACATGAACTACCCAGACTGTCTAGGGGCAGTGTGTGACGGAAAGAGCGTCACCAAAGATGGCAAGATGATGCGAAGGATTGGAGCGTTAGCCTGTTAGTGAACGTCCCTCAGAAGGTGACAGGGGGTATTTTCATATTAAACATAGCTGCATAGAACAGCTTACGAAGAGGTGTCCACTGCCGTGGAGCCAATTTTCTATAGCGCAAACGCAAAGCGAGCGGTTATCATGGCCGCTCGCTTTATTTATTTCGAAGCGCGGAGATTTCACAAAGCTATTCACGCAGTCCTGATCGCTTAAGTCTATGCCCCCAATGTCCGCCACCCGCAAAACTTCATTTGTGTCGTCTCTGTTGCTCCGCCGTTATTGGGTGCTGGCTATCTTGCTGACGCTCGCCGTGTGGGCGGGCCTCTCACTGGCGATGAGACCATTGAAAGATGAGGATGGTTCGTATGACTCGCACCCGTACGGCCTGACGACTGGATTAGAGAATCACGCATTGGATCTGTTGTTCCAGCTGCGCGATGCGCGACATCCAAACGTTCGCGCTAGGGCCCTTAGCGAACCGATTACGATTATTGAGATTGACGACGCGTCGATTAAAGCTTCGAAGGTGCGCATACAAAAATGGCCGCGCGATTTGTACGCACGCCTGATTGATCGAGCAAGCGAAGGAGGCGCCGCAGTCATTGGTCTGGATATATTTCTGAGCGAGGAAGGCGGAGCATCGGCTGAAGACAAAGCGGCTGATCAAAAACTGGTGCAGGCGATCAGGAGTGCCGGAAACGTAGTCTTGGCGATGAAGATGGCGGCCGGAGGTTTTGACGAGCTCAAGCCGCTGCCGATGTTTGCCGACGTCGAATACGCAACCGGCTTTGTCGATCTGCCGCTGGATAACGATGGTTTTGTTCGCAGCCTGCAACTCTACCAGATCCGACCAGGGGAAGACCCGAAGTTCAGTTTCGCGACACACGTTGCGGAAGGGTACCTGGCGTCGAGGGCGGCGGAAGGCGCTCCACCCGACCTATTGAAGCGGGAAGGAGATGCAATGGTGCGTCTGGGCGAGCGAGTAATTCCGTTGCGAAACGATCAGTTTTTGCAACTCGATTTTCGCGCGCGGTCGCCGGCCTTTCGCCGCGTCTCAGCCGCCGACATCCTGTTCAATAAGCAAGCGCAGATATCTGACGATCTCTTTCGCAACCGCATAGTGCTGATTGGCGCTTCGAATATTGATGCTCCCGATTTATTCCCGACGCCGTTCTATGAGCCATCGGCGCTCGCGCGCTTGTTTGATAGAAGTTTGTCGACCGCCCCCAAACGCACTCCTGGTATCGAGCTGCATGCGAATACGGCCGCCACCATGTTGTTTGGCAAGTCACTCAAACGCCCACGATACATTTGGCAAGCGCTTGCTGTTTTGCTGTCGCTGCTGTTGGTGGCGCTCGGCGTCTTTGGTCTGCGCGCGCTGTGGGGATTAATCGCGGTCGTACTCGTTGCGGTTCTGGCGTTGGTAGTTTCTTCCTGGGCTTTCAATGCACACGGATTGATTCTGCCGTTAGCGAGCGCCTGGCTGGGAATGGCCATCTTGACGCCGGCTGGTCTGGGTTTGCGTTATGCGCGCGAGCGTCTGCTGCGCAGCGAAACGGAAGCCGAGCGCGCGCAGATGATGGATATTTTCTCGCGCTTTGTCTCGACCGATGTAGCCAACGAAATGTGGGAGCGGCGTGGCCAGGCTGCACTGGCCGGAGAGAATCGCACGGTCACGATCATCTTCACAGACATTCGCAACTTCACGACGCTTTCCGAATCCGCGCCTTCTGAAAAAGTAGTCGAGTGGCTCAACGATTACTTCGGGCGGATGAACGTCATCGTCGAGTCTTTCGGTGGTCACATCAATAAGTACATCGGCGACGGCTTAATGATCGTCTTTGGCGCTCCGGTCGATCGCGGCGACAAAGAAGAAGCGCGCGCCGCGGTCGAGTGCGGTTTGGAGATGCTCGACGAAGTCGAGCGCATGAACAAAGACTGGGAGGGCAGTGGCCGTCCGATCGTGAAAATCGGATGCGGCATAACTACTGGCGAGGCAACCTGTGGCGTGGTGGGCGCTGAGCGGCGTTTGGAATATACTGTGATTGGCGACACAGTAAACCTCTCAGCGCGGCTTGAATCGACGACCAAAGAATTCGGTGTCCCGATCCTGATCAGCGAAGCGACCGCGCAATTGCTCGGTGATGAATACGAACTCAAACCGCTTGGCGAAGCAAAAGTTAAAGGCAAGACCAAGAGCACGACCGTATTGACGATTGCCAGGAAGAAACGGAAAACAGATGCGAGCGCGTGACCGCTTTGTTTGAGGTTTCGCGGCTACGCCAACCGATGCGCGGCAAGTCCCTGACTTGCCGGCAGTCTGACTATAATTTAAAGGTTTTGGACCAACGCCCAGGTCAGAGACCAGTTAAATCCGGTGCATACTTTCGGCAAGTTACAGACTTGCCGCGCATCGCGACGGCAGAGCCGTGGAGCCATCATCGCGTTAAGGACCACAAAACAAATCATCAACCTTACCCTCTTGCTCAACTCAATGAAGACTTCAATCTCTCCCTGTTAGATTATTGACCTTACTTCCTTAAGCAAAAACCCACTCTAATCGCGTCCACATTAGTAGCCAGGTCGATCGGAGCGGTGTCTTTTTGGCGATAGGAGTGGGGACAACGTCGGATGGATACTGCCGGTGTTGAACTGGCCGTGGTCGGCATCATGCAGCATTCCATCCAAATACTGGGGGATTATTACCGTCTGAGACCGGGCCGCGTATCTTCGCAGTTGCTCGCGCACGCTCTTTGCCAATATGATAGGCGGGCTTTGACCGACATCCGTAAGCGACACGCCACGCCTTCGTCTGAAGCCGAGCACTTGAAGAATCTGACTGCTTGCGCGTCAGACGTGGACTCAATCTATTGTCGCTGTGCCGAAACCTATCCAAAGTTCGGCCTGACGGCGGAGGATTTTCGCGCGGCTATCACCGGCGCCATAGATAAGTACCTGGTCAGATTCGCAAAGGGCGGCGTGGCGCCAACCGTCAAAGAGATTCGCGAATTCATCAACGAGCTTCAGAGTGCGGATCTGTATCTCGCGCTCGCTTGCGAACGCGGAAACGAACACGCCTGGCAACATTTTGATCTGGAGTATCGGCCTTTCATTGAACGTTTGGCGCGGCATCTTGCCAGTAAGGGGACAGACGCCGACGAGGTGATGGATTCCGTGTATGCCGAACTGTTCGGCACCAAATTAGTTGCCGGAGTGCGTCAGTCAAAGTTCCGCAGCTACACCGGTCGCGGCACGTTACGAGGCTGGCTGCGGGCCGTGGTATCGAATGCGGTGGTGGATTTATATCGGGGCCGGCAGGACGAAGTGCCGCTGGAAAACTGGTCGGGCAGCAGCGAAGAAACCCGTGAAAAGCAAAGCGACAGCGCCCGGGCGCGCGGCGCCGAAGACGCGATGCTCGCCAACGTGACGCGCAAGCGTTACCGTTCAGTGACCGTCACAGCGTTGGATCAAGCCCTGGCGACCCTGGACGATCACGAGACGCTGCTGCTGCTTTACTATCACGTTGACGGTCTCAAGCTGCGCGAGATCGCCCGCATTGTGGAAGAGCCAAAGTCGCCGATTCGACGCTGGTTTCAGCGCCGATCAAAGCGCGGAGACCAGCCGCGATCGAATCGGGTCCATGAGTCGACGGTGATGCGTTGGCTCGAGAAAGCTTATCGAAAGGTTTTGGATCGGTTTCATGCGGAACTTGGCGACAAACACGGATTGAGTCCCGCGGAGATCGAGATTTGTCGCGGGATTGCGACCGAAGATCTGGGGCAGGGTGTAAGTCTCGACGCACGGCGCGCAAAGGGCGGGAGTCTTACGAAGGGAGAGCCAAAGTCTCAGATTGAGCAGGCTTCGTAACGAATCAGTGACACGAGCGGAAAAAGATAAAGAGATGGAAGCTATTGGTCAACTGATCCATGAACGTCTTAACTGCCCTCCTGAGGTGGCAGCGGCGATTCACTCAGCATCGCATCTTGATGAAGATGCGCTCGGTGCGTTTGTCGAAGGCCGTCTCTGCGAAGACGAGTCCGCAACGATAGTCTCTCATCTGCTGGCTTGCGGATCGTGTCGCAGCGCGTCGGCGCGTCTGATTCGCCTCGAGTCATTCTCCGACAGCGATGAAGTAACGATACCTGAGGAAACCCCGGGCCGTCTGCGCCAATGGTTAGACTCTATGGCCTCGCAAGTGGTACCTTCGTCCGGCGAAGATGCAGTCTTCGCTTATCAGAATCCCGACACCGATCAAGAAGCGGATGATGTCAGCAAATCAAAGCAGAACGATTCCGCGACTGAGTCTGAAAAATAGAAACACATCAATAGCAAAAGGACCTGACCGTGTTGAGAATCTTGACCCTCGCTTCCCGGTTCCTCGTAATCTTTGTCTGTGCAATCTCCGTAGGTATCAGCAGCTTCAATTTCACCTCGCCGGCCCAGGACACCAAGCCGCGCCGCCCTTTGCCAAAGCCTCCGTCCGGTTCGCGCGGATTTGAACAAACCGGTCGCGACGCATCGTCGCGACTCATCGCCGCCGGCGCCACCCGGGGCCCGCTGAAACCGATCGCTCCGTACGAGGGCCTCGCTTACAACCCCAAGCCATTTTTTGCGTGGGTTTCACAGCCAGGCGCTGCTTCGTATCATTTGACGCTGCGTGATGGCGCCGAGTCGTCGTCCCCGATTGTTTACGAGACCGATGTGAAGACCGCACAGTTTGCCTATCCGACAGACGCGCCGGCGTTGATTCCCGGTAAACTTTATTCCTGGCGAGTCTCAACCGCGGGCGTGATGGAAAGAAAACAGGGAGCGGTGGCGACGTTCTTTGTCCTGGCGGGCGAAGACGCCGCGCAGATCAAAGCAGCTTTGGAAAAAGCGAAGCTCGCCGCGCCAAAGAGCGCGGCCGAACGCCTGGCTCAGGCCCGCATCTTTGAAGAGTACGGCGTGTGGTACGACGCGCTGCGCATTGCCAGCGAACTTCTCAGCGAAAATCCAAACAATGCCGAAGCAAAAGCATACTACGATTCGCTTATCCAAAAGCTGAGAGAGGAAACAACCAGGGCAGCCGGTCAATCCTCCTCTTTCGCCTTTCCATTGTGGCAGCAGCTTCGACCTTTGGTTGCCGCTCAAAAGGAAGCTTCAGCACGTTCGGTAATCAATGGCAATCGCGTGGCAGCGCGTTTTCTATATCGCGAGCTATTGTTCGAAGCCGTAACCGCGAAGCTCTACGACAGTCCGCCGCTGCCGTTCGCTGAAGCTGCGCGCAAGCTCCTGGCTGAGAGCGATGATGAAAATGCGGCTCTCGAAGCAAAGCTCGATGAATGGTTGAAAGAGCAAAAGCCGGGTGTCGGTTTCATCAGTGCAGGCCAGGGTATCGAACAGATTCTGTATCTGGTCCAGGTCGCTCATCTTCGTGACGCCGAGAAGGATGCGGGTAAGGACGCCCCGCCCGGGTCGCCGCGTGAATTGACCGAGCGCGCCCTTGAATTGTCCGGCGCAGAAGGAATTGAGCTGGCCGTTGCGGGCTTCTCAGGCTCGTTATCTTTTTTTGCGCTGCGTGAGAAGCGGATGGACGATATCGGCCCACCGTTGGATCACGCTGAGGCGATCTGGAAAAAGTGGAATGATCCGGTCGGGCTTTATCAGGCCTCGCTCGTCCGAGCCTACGCCGCCTACGCTTTGGAGAACTGGAAAGACGTGGCAACGTTCTTTTCCAGCGCGGCTGAGCGGGCCAGGTCCATTCCCGAACTTCGCAAGGGGAGAGTCAATGCGCTCTCGATGCTGGCTACAGTCCTGCGAAATGCCGGGGACAAGGAGGGCGTGCACACCGCATTACTTTCTGCCATCGAAGAACAGCAGCGGGTTTTGCAGGAAACGACTGGCGAAGAGCCACGCCTGAAAGAATCAAAAACAATGGCCAGTCTGGAAACACAATTTGGCGGCGCGCTGGCGGCGTTGGGGCGCCACGTTGAGGGCGGCGAGTGGTACGCACGCGCAGAGCGTTTGCAAAGCGAGAACTATCGGCTCGAGAAGACGCTAGTCGAAAAGAAAATCTCGGATACAACCAAGACCCTACAGGCAAAGATTGATGCAAGCACGTCGGCGGATTATCGTCGAGCAGCAGCCGGAGTGATCGAAAGTTTCACCGACTCAATGCTCGCCTATCTCGACAGCCTGGCTTCGGCGCGCAACGATCTCGATGAATTAGCGAGAATCGCAGATGCCAGACTCGCTCTGGCGCGACGTGGTGGCGACCCGGACAAAATCGCACACGGGCTGGAGCAGACAGCTAACGCTTATCGTAAGGCCGGAGATTACGCCCGGGCCCGATCCGCGGCCGAAGAAGCTCTTACGTTGCGCACAAACGATCCGCGCCACAGATGGATCTATGAAACCTTCTATCTGCTCGCTCAAATCGCCGAGGATGCCGATGATTGGAACGCAGCGCTGGCTCGTTATCGTCAGGTAATCGAACAGACCAGGCCCGGAGTGCTTCCCGGCATTTACGATCTCAGCGCCGAGTCCCGCGAGGATCTCCGGCCGACCGAGGCCCAGATGAATAACATCGATTTCGTCGGTCGCGCCAGCAAAGCACTCGATGCCAGAGCAGCGATTGGTATAATCCTCGCGAGGCAAGGCAACTATCGCGCAGCAGATCGAGAGTATGAAGCAGTGCTCGACGCGGCGCCAGAGCTTTACGCCTTCGGCGCCCCCGACGAAGCAGAACTGCTGCACTGGTTGCGCTCGACCAGCCGCAGTGACGTCAAGAGTGTTGACGTCGCAGCGCATCGCCGTCAAACCGGCGTCACACCGGCTAAGGATGAAGAGGAGCGTCTCAATCTGGCCTCGTTAATGATCAATTCCCATCGCTCGATGATTCTTAGCTACCGCGCCATGCTTTTTGAAGACGAAAATGATCTTGAGAGCGCCGTCAAGGCTTATGAGCAGGCGAATGCGTTGAGTGCAAATCTGGTCGGCGGGAGTTTCTCTCAGTCCGGAACTTATGTGGCGCTGGCGAGGATCGAGCGTGAGCGCGGCAATTACGCGGCGGCAGAAGCTCCCATCGAGGCTGCGCTGGCCGAATTCGTGCGCCGGAATGAGGCCTGGGGCATCGCCAGTATGCTGGTATTCAAGAGCGCGTTGAGGCGCGACCAGGGTCGTCTTGCGGAATCGAAGCAGTTGGGTGAAGACGCTCTTAAGATTGCGCGTCCCCTCGGATCACGTCCGCAAACGGCCGCGATCCTGCGCACGCTGGGACGAACTGAGAGCGAGCAGGGCGGCGAATCTCTCAAGTCTTCTGAACAACATTTGCGCGAAGCTCTGGCCGTCTGGCGCGATCTGGGTTTGCGCGCGCATGCAGCCTATACGTTGGACAGTTTGGGATTGACGCTCGAGCGCTTGGGGCGCGATGAAGAAGCTTTGGCAGCTTATATTGAGGCCGTTGGAATCGTTGAGACTTTGGCTGGCTCTCTCTCTACTAATGTGAGTTCTGAAACCTTCAATGCCAGTCGAGGAAATCGCGACCTCTACGATCATCTGATCAAATTGCTCATCAAGAAGGGTCGTTCGGCGGAAGCGCTGGTGTATCTTGAGCGGGCCAAATCAAAGGCGCTCGTTGATGCTCTCGCGGGCGCAAACGTCAAGGCCAAAGATCCGCAAGTGAGCGCTTTGCTTGATCGTCTGCGTGAGCAAACTGACGCCTTGCGAGTCGCCGAACGAGAACTAGCCACCGAACTGGCAAGGCCGGAAGCTAATCGAGATGAGGCGAGAATCACTGCTGCACGAACGAAGCTGGCGGATGCCACGAATCGGTACCTTGATGCAGTGGAAAAGGTGAAACGCGCCAATCCTTCCTATGCCAGCCTGGTGGCCGTCAACCCAACCGACCTGGTCGAAATACGCAAGCGTCTGCCGGACAAAACTCTTTTACTCGAGTATTTTCCGACCGACAATGAACTGTACGTCTTTGTCGTAACGCGTGATGCAGGGCCGGCAATCCGCACGGTTGCAATCAAGCGTACTGACTTAGCTAAGTTGGTTATGCGGTATCGCGAAGCGCTAGATGGCCACAGCGAGCAGAGCGTGCTGGAGCGTTCGGCCCGTGGCCTTCTTTGGAAGGATGATGGCAAGCAGGATTTCAAAAACGACATTGCGCCAATCAAGGATGCCACGGTGCAGCTCTTCCAGGCACTGATCGCGCCGGTGCAAGCGGAAGTAGACGCGGCGGACACGCTTTTGATTGTGCCCGCGGGCGAACTCTATTACTTACCGATTCATGCTCTCGGTCGAGCGAACGCGGACGGCTCACTAAGTTTTCTGATCGAACAGAAGCGTTTCGCTTATCTGGCTTCGGCTGATTTGCTGAATGCAGTGGCCTCAGTCACGACGGTGGACAACAGCGAAGGTTCAACGCGCCCTTTGCTGGCGATGGGAAATCCGGATGGCAGCCTGCCGGCGGCGACTGAAGAAGTTTCCTCTCTGGGAAAGATATTCATCCACGCCAATATTATTACCGGCAAAGACGCCACGGTTTTGCGCATGACGCAATCAACCGCGGGCATCTCTTACGTTCATTTTGCCACGCATGGCTTCATCAACAGCCTCGAACCGAAAGAGAGTTATCTGCTGCTGGCCGGCGACCCCGGTCGCCTTTCAGTCAAAGACCTCGTCGAAGATAACTATAAGCTTTCGTTTAGTGGGGCGCGCATGGTGACCCTGTCAGCGTGCGAGACAAACATTGGCGGTTACGATCCCAGCGCGGTTTACAGCAGTCTCTCTCGCGCCTTCACTAAGGCGGGCGCGCCGACAGTAGTAGCATCGCTGTGGAGCGTCAATGACACCTCGACAAAAGACACGATGATGTTCTTCTATAAGGACCTGGCGGCGGGAAAATCAAAATCGGAAGCAATGCGTCGCGCACAACTTGCCGTCATGCACGATCCGCGCTTTGCCCATCCTTACTACTGGGCGCCTTTTATTGTTCTGGGGGATTGGAAGTAGGGAAGTGACGAAGTCAGCGAGGCTGGCTGAATGGATCCCTGTACTACAAAAGCATAACCTCCTCCTCTCACTCAAGATCTGGATTGAATGCGCAGTCTCACGCGTCGCTTCTCATTTAACGTCGTTCGGGTAGTAGTCAACGGTTTCACCCCGTTAGAGGTGAGATGTTTATAGATTGAGAAGGAAATTCCCCTTCGGCTCCGTTCGGAGGAGTGGTTCTGGTGTGGTGAAATTTCTAGTTGAGTTCCGCTCCTCCGAACGGAGTTGGTGCTGTCAGGGTCCGGGGCTATAAACATGTCACTCCTAACGGAGTGAAAACGGTCGCTCGGTCCCACCAGAATGTTAGACCGCACGCTACGTAGGCCAAGGCAGGCACGTGGAGTTCGAAACTCACTTCTTGATCAAAGCGTCAAGCCGGCTTGCCAGGTCGGGATTGAGTTTCGCGAGTATCTGCCGTTGCTCTTCGGCCTCTGGCTTTCGTCGCAACTGAAGATAAGCCACGCCGAGATTGTAATGCGCTTCGGCGTAGTCAGGTCTTAGCCGCACCGCTTGATTGAATTCCGCAACCGCTTCGGTTAATTGTCCCAATGCCGCGTACGCCAGACCGAGATTGTTATGCGGCTTCGACAACGGCTGCGGATTGGAAGAGTTTGCATTCAGTTTGATCGCCTGCTGATAAGCTTCGATGGCCTCTTTGTATTGACCGAGGTCGGCATAGGCATTTCCCATGTTGTAATAAGAGAGAATCTTTGGCTGATCCTTGATGGCGAGCTTTACCACCTGCTTGAATTCCGCGATTGCCTCTTTCAACTTGCCAGTTTCCGTCAACGCGAGGGCTAAGACGTAGTGAGGGTCCTCCCAATCAGGGCTCAGCTTGACCGCTTGTGTTAGATCCTTAATTGCTGCTTCGTATTTTCCTGCTTTGTAGTTGGCTTCGCCTTTACTATAAAAATCGCCGGGATCGACGATTACTCGCGTGCCCGCCGCCGCAATCAGCCGCGCCGACGCGTCGCGCTTCGCGAACTGTTCGAAACCCCGCGAACCGGCAACAGGTTTGGGTAACGGTCGTCGCGGAGTTGGCGATGGCTTCGGTTGAGTTTGCGCTTGAGCCGAGGACGTGGCCGTCATCAGCGTAGTCAAGGCCATGATCACACCGGCACCAAAGAGTTGTGAGGTTTGAGTGATTAGTCTCTTCACGTGGATCATGGATTGATCAGTAAGGAAATTCGTCAAGACGATTTACCGCCCGTAACACTGCCAACCAAGGGAACTAGCTCCGAATGCCTGACTGCGCGGAGCCAATTCACAGCCTGCAAACGAGCGGCACCGGACAGCTTCCCCTAAGCCGGCATCGCGCCGGCCATCATGGCCGGGCCGCCCTCGGGTTCACTGGGCCGTGTACGCAGGAGTGCCGGGTCGACGTTCTTCAGCTCATAGAGTGTTTTATACAGGCCTTCGCGCGCTACCAGTTCATCGTGGGTTCCCGTGTCCACAAGCTTGCCCTGATCCAGGACAATGATCCGATCCGCCACGCTGGCGATAAAATTCAACTGGTGGCTGATGACAAAGCAAGTGCGCGGATTAGCACCCTTGGCATAATCACGAATTACCGTAACCAGCCGGTTAATGTCCTCGGCACCGAGGCTCTCGGTCGGCTCATCCAGCAGCAGCACCTCCGGCTGGCGAATCAGACAGCGCGCGAGCGCGATTAGGCGCTTCTGACCGCCTGAAGGGAATGATTCCGTAACGGTCATCTCGTAGGTTTTGGGGCCGTCAGGGTTCGCTGACCTGAATTTTAGGATTACATCATGTATTTGCGCGAGCTTGCAGGCCTCCTCAACCTCGGCGTCGGTTGCATCCGGTTTGCCCAGCCGTACATTCTCTCTGATCGTGTCCTTAAGGAAGAAAGGAAACTGCGAAAGCTTTGACACCTGCGTGCGCAGTGAATCGAGGGTCACCTCAGTCGTATCGATGCCGTCAACCAGCACCCGGCCCGAGTCGGGATCCAGGAAACGCAGAATGAGGTTCATGATGGTCGACTTGCCGCATCCTATCGAACCCACGAGGGCAATAGTCTCACCCTCCTTGATGTCAAACGAAACACCGTCGAGGATTTTTTGTCCGAGGGTGTAACTGAAGACCACGTTGTCGAATTTCACGTTGCCGTGAACTTCCGGCATTTTGCGCGCGTTGGGTTTTTCAACCACCGACGATCTGGTGTCCAGTAGTTCATAGGTAGCAATGATGCCCGGAAGCATCGATTGATAAGCCGTGTACGAGGAAATGATTCCCTGGATTGGCGTGAAGGTGTTGGGCACGAGCCCCCAAAACGCGACCACGCCGGCCAGTCCCAATCCCAGCCGGGGCCCAAACGCGATGCCGACTCCCAGCACCAGGGCGGAAGTGAGCGCGATGTAAATCTCAGAGTTGGTATTGGTGATTTGCATCCAGATAAAAACTTTCGCGGTTGCTCGCGTCGCCGTTCTGACGGCAACGCTGAATCGCTTACTCCGAGCCGGCTGCGCGTTAAAGACCTGGATGTCCGCCATGCCGCTAAGAGATTCGTTAAGCTCTCCGCTCAAATCGCGGGTCGTGTTCATGGACTCGTTCGCGGCACGCTCTAGTTTCTTGAGCGCATAACGAAACAGAAAGAAAGCGACCGGCGCGATGGCGAACGAGATCAATGTCATTTGCCAGCTCAACCCAATCATGTAGAGCAGAGCAATTGCGAGCGCGATTGCCTGCACTAACGGGGGCAGCAGCACCTGCGTCAGGACGCGCTGTACGTTCTGCGTTTCGTGGAGAATTCGCTGCATCAGGGCGCCGGTTTTCCCGCCCCCGAAGAAATCAAGGGAAAGGTTTTGCAGATGATTGTAGACACGCTCCTGGACTTCCGCGTGCAGGTCTTGCTCGAAGATTGCCATCATCCAGGTGTTTACTAAACGCAGCAATACCACGCCGACAGTAGCTCCGGCCCAGATCACGAAGATGGTGGTAAAGCTCAAAGGCGTCGCCAGCCATCCTTCAAAGCCGGTGGTGCTGGGGTTCGCCTTGCTGTAAAGCGAGCCCGTCATGCCCCAAACATTTCCCATTCTGTTTCCCTGAGCGGCCTCGCCGAGGATTTGCACCAGAGGCCCGAAGGCGGCGGCGATTACGAATGGCGCGAGATTGCTCGCCAAGGTCAGCAGCATCGTTGCGGTGACGATGCCTTTGTGATTACCCAGCATTTTCAGCGCGCGCCGCACGTAGGGCCAACCCTTAACCTTTGGGGCCTCGATCTTCATCATGCCGCCGGGATAAGGCCGCGCTGACTCGGCACCTTCGGGCGCCGGTCCGCCGCCGGGAAAGTTTGGTGGCGCGGCGCCATCTTCAATTGGAACCATTCCGGGCTGGGGGGAATCGGACATAATTGCCTCCTCTTGGAAGTCAAGAAATGATTTGCCGCAGAAGACTAGAAAGCTTCCGCAAAGAAAACCGGGCGAGCTACGCACCAAGTCGTCGAGGTTTCGGTGTGTTTAGAACTTTCCCGAAGAGCTTGGCAAAAACGGCTCGTTGGAGCGCCCCATAATACTTATTGTCAACCGGAATGTAAAAACTTTTTCGTGCTCGACGCGTCCCAACCTGGGTGGTTGTTTCGGGATGCTGTTAATGAATCGGCGGGCACGGCCAGACGCAGGATTGTTCCATGTAGAACCAAATTGTGCCCATCCGGAAATAGCAGCGACACCATCCGCCATAGGCAAATGGGTACGCTAAACACGATGCCAGGGAGAGGCTTTCTTCGGCTTTAAGTCGCTATACTGAAAGAAAGTAGATCCGCAAAACACAAACACCTGCCGCCGCGTTTCGGCGATCAGCAGGTGTTCGTGATTACTGTGAAGCTGTCAGCGCGGCAAATCGTGGAACCCGCGCCGATGCAGTCAGCGATGTTTTTAGTAAAGCGGCGGACACGGCCAGCTGCACGGCTGATCCTTGTACCACCACTCTCCGGCCATACGGAAGTAGCATCGACACCAGCCGCCGTAGGCTTGAACATCACCTTCCGGACTTGCCGCTTCGAGTTCCTTCGCGTTCTCCGTACCAGCGACCGACTCGCCCGATTGGGCCAACTTCGATTCCTCTACCTGAACCTGCTTGTACTTCTGCAGGTCGCTGTCGGGAATGTCAAAAATCCTCGATGATTGGCCTTTTTCGGCCATTGTTGAAACTAACGCCATGGTTGTCTCTTTCTCCTTTCGAACAGTTAAGGGTTATACCGGTCTTTGAAGAACGCGGTTTTGGTAGTTTGTTTTCTACCTCGATTCACTTGCTTGGCAAACGTCCGATGATATAGACGCAACGCCTGACTTTTTTTGCACTAAGTGGCTAAGAAATTCCGTACGGGAGTTACGGTAAACCCTGAGACAGAAAACCGCCGACAGGCCCCAGTAACTGCCATAAAAGCAAACCATACGGGATGGGTTTGAATCGAGCGCGGGCACTCTATCATCGATCAATCTGGTTGACAAGCCGGATTTTAGCGATTAGGACGCGGCGGCCAAACAATCTTCCAGAACCTGCTGAAGGCGCTCTTCGTCGCCGTCGTAGAAATGCCGCACGATGCCCGCGCGATCGATAATGGCCATCGTGGGGACGCCGGCGGCGCCGTAAAGATCCTGTGTTTGCTCGTCCTCTGACGCTCCGACGCGGAAAGTCAACCCGTGATCATTTACCATCTTGCGCATCAGCGCGAGTTCCTCGGCTTGAGCCTCAGGCGTTCCGCGATAGGCGAGATAATGCCGCGTGAGCGCGATGACGTTCAATCCTCGCGGGCCGTACTCCTCGTCCAGATTTTTCAGCTTGGGAAACATCTGCTCGCAGGGCTTGCACCAGGTGGCCCAGAACTCGAGCAGTACCACTTGTCCGCGCAAATCCGCCAGGGTCGCCGGCTCGCCGATGATCCATTCCTTAACAGAGATCTCAGGGGCGGGTTGGCCCAGCAACTTCAGACGGCTTTGATAATCCCTCAGCTCGACGAATACGCGATTGGCATACTGCTTCTGTTCGGTCGTCCCGGCCGCCTTAATCGCCTTGAGTCGTTCGCTGGCGAAAGCGACCTCGGTTTCCAAAATCTCCAACGCCTGCGCGATGGTTCCATTGGTCAGATGGTACTGCGGCAGCATCATGGCGAGGACGAAACGCGTCTTATAGCCCAGGTCCTCGTCCCGACGAGCCTCATCAAGCGCCGATTGCAGCGTGGCTACTGCGCGATCCATTTCGCCTTTTTGCTGAAACTGAAAGGCCTGCTCGAGGACCGATTGGAGCTGAGGCGGTACTTGACCTGGTGTTGAAGTTTCTGAAGAAGCAGGCGTGGCTGAATTCATAAATGATCCCGTGGTTCGATGTTTTCCGGTTTTAGAGAACGCACATGCTACTCCGCCTCGACACTGACAGTCAAAAGCGAGGGCGCAAATTTATTTTCCTAAGCTCGCCTCACTTGATCAAATCGTTCGTTGCACAAATTCCCGCCAAATGTATAATGCGTCTTCGCAGGTCCGGTCTTAATTGTTAGCTGCTCGAAAGGCGAAGCTCAGTTGGTTACTTGAGGCCTGGCGCCGCCAGTATCTTCGCGGGAAGTAAGATTGCACATGTACGACAATAATAATCCGACAGAAACAAATCGTGGGAATGGCGGGGAAGCGACGCACGCGGAACAAGTGAGAGAGAAAGTTGCGGCTATAGATATCTCGAATTCTTTGTCCGCGCCGCTCAAACAAGCCATCGACGATATTCTCCAGGTTGCTGCCGATTCCGTGGGTTCGGCGGACGCATCGGTGCTGATCCGGGATGGTCACGAGGGCGGGTTGAGATTTCTGCTTGCCGTCAGCGAGTTAGAGGACAAGTTACTGAAAATTCGTATACCGCCGGGAAAGGGAATTGCCGGACTGGTTTTTTCCACCGGTCAGCCGATGGCCGTTAATGATGTAAGTTCGGAAGGATCTTTCTGGTCTGGAGCGGATAAAGCTGTCGGCTTTAAGACGATCACGCTCCTGGCGACACCGCTGCGATCCGGAAACGAAACCATCGGGGTACTGGAATTCGTCAATCGCCCGGGTGAACCGCCGTATCCGCCTTTTACGCCTGAAGAAATGGACCGGGCCGCGCAGTTCGCCGACACCATAGCGCACCTGCTCAACTCCTATGAGTTGGCCGTGCTGGTTGAATCCCTTTTCGATCGAATTATCAAAACGTCTGTCGAGTCCGGAGAATCGGGACAGATCGACAACGAGCTGCGCGAGTGGCTGAAGAGCAGCGACGCGGCGCCCGAACATCGCGACCTTTTGTTGCTGGCAGTCTCTCTGCGTGAGATTGTCGGCCGCGGACAGGCAGAGCGCGAAATGTGTCGCGATTTGCTTGAGACTCTCGCGCGTTTTACCGCGAAGAACTCGGCATCCAGTTCCAGTTACTTCAATTTCTAACCGTCACACTTGCTTTGGAACAAGGAGAGATGACAGATGGCGCAGTCTGACGCTGCCGTTGACGCAACGAACGCCCGCAGCGACTTGTGGGCGGGAATCCGACCGGAAGACCTGTGGCAGGGCCGCACCGGTCGCGGTGTACGCGTCGCCGTGGTGGATAGCGGAATCGACACCGAACATCCCGCGCTCGAGGGGAAGATTAAGGGCTCAGTGGAAGCTGTTCCTGAGGGCGGCCAGATTACTTTCAAGCCTTCGACCTCGGGCGACCAGGCGGGTCACGGCACGGCTTGCGCCGGCATTATTACCAGCATTGCGCCGGACGTCGAGCTCTATAGCGTCAAGGTTCTGGGTCCAAACGCTTCGGGTTCAGGCGAGATGTTCCTGATGGGTGTTGACTATGCCATCAAACAAAAAATGCAAGTGGTCAATTTGTCTTTGGGAACTACGAAGCGGGATTTCTGGGGACCTTTACACGAGTTGCTCGATCGGGCCTATCGCGATCGCGTAATCCTGGTGGCGGCGGCAAACAATCTGCCGCAGGCGAGTTCGCCTTCGATCTTCTCTTCATCACTGGTCTCGGTAATAAAGAGGGCCGGCGGCGAGCCTTTCAATTTCGGATACCAGTATGGAGATGTGATTGAGTTGGTAGCGCCGGGCGTGCAAATCGAAACGACCTGGCCGGGAGGCGGCTATCGTCAGTTAACCGGAAACAGCTTTGCTTGTCCGTACATCACCGGCATTATCGCGCTGATGCTGGAAGCGCGGCCCGATCTGACTCCCTTTCAAATCAAAACCATTCTTTATGCGATTGCGCAAAGGAATAGGGAGAACGCCGACAAACAATCGACCGCCCAACCTGAAACTGCTCCGGCCTAGCTTCAGCCGGTAAGCCGGTGGAAGAAAATGATCTGAGGTTCGCGCAAACGACCACACGGACCTGGCTCCCGATATCCCAGTCGGGAAGATACCACGAACCAGGTCTTTCGATTTCGCGAGAGCTTAAATGTTGAGCGCGGACCGGTACTACGGGCAGTGCTGCCAACAGTATTGGTACCTATACCACCATCGGCCACCCCACACGAAATAGCAGATACAGACGTGGCCGTAGGCCTGGACATCCGCCTTATCCAGATCAATGCCACCCGCGAGTTCCGTACCTCCCGAGACCTTGTCTTTGGCCTCGTCATAGGGGGCCTGTTTGCCCTCAACGGTTTGGAATTTTGAAAGTTCGGCATCAGGGATGTCGTATACCTTAGCTTCTTGCCCTTTGGCGGGCATTGTGCTCACTAGAGCCATAACTCCACCTCTCCCTTTCGGCAGTTTGTTACAACTTGAGAAAAAACGGACCCCACGATAGATAGACTTTCCGCCGGTCCTTCAAACAGCGTAGCTTCGAATTAGCTTGAAGAGAGAAAACGCGACAACTAGAAGTCAGATGCTGCCACGATTCTCGTAAGGTAGACGAGTTATTGGAAACGTTTTGCGAAACGATCCAAGCCTCGCTTCGATAGAGTCAAGTCCGATTGGAAGACTCCCTATATCCTTAATGGAAGATGGAAACGGTTTTAAGCCGCGCCATGCTATCAGCGACTTTCTGGATTTGCAACTTTTTTAATAGCGTCGATTTCTCGGGCGCCCCGGTGGTTGTGGGCTTGAAACAGGCGGGACGTTTGGGGATTTCTGCGAGATTCTTAGCCCGGCTCATTTAGGCATTCGTTCAGCGTCGACTTGAATCTCTCGTCCTCTGTAGAGACGGTAATTAGTCGCACTATGCCGCGGCGATCGATCAGCGCAATCATCGGCAAGCCCGTCGCGCCGAAAATAGTTTGGGTCTCTTCGTCTTCTGAAACTCCTACCCTAAACTCTACACCGTGATTTTCAACGAAGCTGCGAATGAGCGCTAACTCGTCGGCTTGCGTCTGCTCCTGGCCGTAAGCGAGGAAAAACCTGGTAAGCGCCAGGATGACGAGGCCCTGGGTGCCATAGCTTTGGTCAAGCTCATTCAGTTTAGGGAACATCTGCTCGCAGGGCTTGCACCACGTCGCCCAAAACTCCAGGATCACGACCTTTCCTTTCTGATCTGCGAGAGTTGTGGGAGGTCCGATAATCCACTCCTTAACCGCGAACTCAGGAGCGGGCCTGCCGATCAGAGCTATCTGCCTGTGAAGATCTCGCAGCTGCACGAGCCCGCGAAAGGCCATTCTTTTCTCGTCGTCAGTGCAAACGGCTTTGATATTTTGAAACGCCGCTTTAGCAGAAGCAGCCTCTGTAACCAAAGTTCTTAACGCCTTTTCCGATCCCCCGCGGTAACGCAGAACTCGGCGATTGCCACGGCCAGGGAAACGCGTCCCTTGAATTGCATCAAGTCGGATGCGGGTGCCGGTTTTTCCAGTTCGGCTTCAAGCTGCTCGATTGCCAAATTCGTCGAGCCTTCACTGTGCGACTTGTACGCGCGCTCGAGCGCATCTGCGAGGGTTGGCGAAAGGTGCTGGGATTCTGTTAGGTTCATAGATTTTGGAACGGTGCTCCTGGATGTTTTAAGTGGATGTTGGTCGCGAGTCGATGGCGACAATTGATTCAGGTTTAGCGTTACCAATCATATCATGCGATTGCCATCGCCGATTCACTGCTAGGTCGGTGGCGCCATCAGCATCCGGCTCACTACCAACAGCGCCCCCAGATGATAAGAGTTGTGATCGGCGATGAGCAGCGCCTCGCGCAGGATTGTCTGTCCTTTACCATGCGGTATCTTTGCTAACAGATCGATTGCAGGATCGGCGACGATGTCTTCCATCTGTTTCAAGTCGTTGCGAAACTTCTCCACCGTCTCGTTCCAAAGCTCGCCGTTCCCAAGTTCATCGGGATCCGGCCAATAACCTTTGGGAAATTTTGGCGACACGTGAGCAGCGTCGCGACTGAATTCCAGAATGTCCCACTGCGCGATGCGCATGTGCTCTAAAACCTGCCAGGCCGTGTAGGGCAAGCCTTCAACCTTTCGACCGCACGCATCGACCGGGAAATCCGCGACGAAATTATCGAAAGAGATGTGCGCGTTGCCGCCCCGCAAAAGGGCAACCACGTGTTTGCGCAGGGAGGCGCTGTCTTCAGATTCCTCTTCGTTGGACATATTTTTCTCTTCCTTTGCGGCTTTGCGCCTTTGCGAGTCGATGGGTTCACGCCAAGGCGCAAAGACGCAAAGAAACCACGCGACTCTCAACTCCGCTTGCGATTAATTCGATAGGTATCGTACCGGCATACCGGCGCGTAATCACAGAACTTGCACGTCGCTTTCCCCTGGGATGGCCGGACGCGAAAGTCGCCGGCGCGCATGCCGTCGATGAACTCCCAGACTCTCTTCTGAACTTCGTCGCGGATGCGCTGCCACTCAACTTCGTCCAGCTTCGTCCTGGTGCTGGTAACGCTGGTGCAATCGGCGAACTGGGTCCGGTACATTCCCTGATTAAGACGAGCTCCAGATCCGCGCAGACGGTAATACCCGCCACCGGCCAAATCAAATTCCGGCAGGAACAATTGCTCGAGCGCTGCGAGGTAGATGGGAATCTGCACCTGGCGTCCCGCTTCGATGTCCTCGAGCTTCGCGCCCTGCGAAAGCTTGTAGTCGTAAGCAACGGCGACCTTTTCCTGCTCGTTTACATCTACGCGATCGATTTGGCCCTGGACCAGCGCGATCTCATTCCCGTCTGCGCTCTCGCGGTTCAATTTCAAATATTCCGTTGACGACCCGGGATCGCTGGCTTGCGACGCCCGCCCAAAAGCCAATTCAAAATAGGCCGGCCGGATACCGCGCTCGTTAGTTCGCTCTTGCAGACGCAGTTCGTAGAGCAGGACCTGATCGAGAATCAATTTGCGAATCTCGCGATCGATCTCCCAGATGCGCCGGTTAAGTGGCGGCACCAGCCGTTCGTGCTCATCAAAGACCTGATCCGCGACCCTGGCGAGATCGGCACGCAGCGCCTCTCGATCCAGGGAAGGTAAATACTGATTGCGATGCCGCTCAAAAAACCTTCTCAGGATATCGTGGAGCAGCTTGCCGGCGTCGATCGCCTGCAGGTCAAGCGCGGCCTCAGTTCGCGGTTCGAGCCTGAGCACGCGGCTGGCAAAAAATCGAAACGAACAGTTGCCATACATGCTCAGGCCGCTGGCGCTGTAGACATGCTCGGCGCCGAAGTGCCGGGCCAACATGGCGCGCAAATCAGCATTCGAGATTTCACCGTCGAAAGGGCCAAACCAGAATGCATTTCGCTCGCTTTCAATCTCCACCCGGCGTAAGGCAGATTCGGAAATGTAGCCGCGCGATTGGGCGCGCGAAAGCAAATCCTTAAACTCGTTGGTCTGCGAACTTTTCGCGGCGGCAGAATTCTGTCCGCGACGTTCGGCCCCGCGCACCAGAAACGTCGATAGCTCAGATGCCGTCGAGGCCCGGCTCAAATCCTGTGTATCAAGGTCGCCACGAATCTGTTCCGTCTCAAGCTGGGCCGGAGCGATCGCGCGTTTCAGTTCTTCGATGTAATACGAGGCGACCGTCTCGTTGCCATCAGCGCCCGCCAAAGGTCTTGTCAGGTACAAGCGGTCCGTAGCGCGACACGCTGCCTGATAAAAATAATGCTCTTCCTTGAGCAAGGTGTCGCTGGAGATGTCTTCCAGCACGACCCCATATTTCTTCAATCGTTCACGCTCTTCATGCGGATAGAGCCAGTCGCGAGCCATGCGTAGCGGAAAGCCGCCTTCGATCATTCCAGCAATGAAGACCGCGCGAAAGCGCAAGCCGCGCACATCGGTCGCTTCGAGCACACGCAGCCCATCACGATCGGCGGCGCCAATCTCGAGTACCTGCGCCCGAAGAGCCCGCTCGACCTCGTCCACAAACGATGACAACGTGATCGCGAGCGACTTGCCCGGTTGGGGCACTAGCCCGACCGTTAAGGAGGGCTCCGCGGGTGTTGCCCTCCCTAACGGTCGGGCTTCTGACACAACCTGCGCAGCATAACTAAAGCTCCTCACCGCGGCGGCGAAAGCGCGACGCAAACTTTCCAATCCGCGCACGTCGAGCGTTGCCTGCGGAACATCCGCGGCAGTCTCGGCTTTTCGCAGCGGCCCGCTCACTTGATGCGAGAACTCCATCCGATCGAGAAGCAGCATCAGTGCTTGCCGCAATTCTTCAGGCGAACCTTCATCCGGCAAACTCGCCACGCCCTGGCGCAAGTGGTCCATGACCAACATCGTCCAGGCGATTGCCGCGGGATGGATGGGCGCTGGCTTTTTGCGCCGATCTTTTGGCGCCGCGTCTTCCCCCGCCTCGTCTTGTGCCAGCGCCGCTGCGTCCTCGTTGTCGTCGCCGGCGATCAGTGACCGGGCCGCCTCGGGGGAAGGGAAGACATCGATTAAACTCTCGGCGCGATCCAGCCACGGGTTGACGCGCAGCTCGCTGCCGACATAGGCAATCACGTTTTCCAAAACGTCAGGCGCCCAACGCGCAATGCCCAGTTCGGCGCGCAGGCGTTCGACGCGCCGCGATCCCCGCTCACTCTGATCATCGTTTTCGTCAGTCTTCTTTGCGGGCCGCGCTTCCTCTTTCTGCAACAGCGTTGCGTATTTCGCATCGAATGCCACGGCAAGCTCGAGTAAGTCGTCAGGCGAAATACGAAAATACCCGGTCTTCAAAAGGTGAGCGAGATCGCTGGCCTTCGGATTCTTCAGATCCTCACGCGAAGGTTCACGCAGGAGCTGAAAGAGTTTTCCGCAGGCGCGTAGGGCGGGCACGTGTACCGCCTCGACTCGGCGTTCGAGGTTGCAGGGAATCGATTCCTCGGCACAGACACGCACAATCGCATCGGCATAGGCGGCGCGCTCGCGCACGACCAACGCGACCTCTGAAAGCTTATAATGCTCTTCCAGAATCAGCCGCTTGATCTCTTTAGCGATGGATCGCACCTCAATCTCGCGATCGCCGCATTCAAGGAGGGCTATGTGGCGCAAGTTTTTAACTTGCGCTCGGCTTTCCATTTCATCACGCAAGTTAACAACTTGCGGTACGCTTTCTATTTCGTCGCGCAAGTTAGCAGCTTGCGCTACATTGAACAGGCGTTCACGGAGTGGCGCCAGCCCCTCACTTACGACTACAACTTCTGCGTTTATGTCTGTCTCGAACTCGGTGATCGACTGCAAGTGTTCGATGGTCGACTGAAACGGACGAAAGATTTCTTCGTTGCTCGTTTCGCTATTCAGGTTGACGATCACGTTGGGTACCGCGGGAATCAAACGACGTAACATCTCTCCCTGTACCGGCGTGAAATCAAAGAAGCCGTCCAGCACCAGCAACTCGATCTGATCAAGCCACGGCAACGCTACCGCGCGCCCGTCAACTTCGCCCCGCAGAATTTGCAGCGCCCGAAGCTGATCGGCGTCTGCATCCGTCAGGCCGTTTTGATCCAGCGCCCTGGCATAGGCTGAGTAGATGAGGGCGATGTCGCGGTCGAAATCGAGCTGGGAACGAAGCGGAGCGCCTACCTGATTTTTTCTTCCTCCGGCTGCTGCTCCGTGTCTCTGAGTTTCTGTGGCAGTTTCAGTCTCGCGTTCGTCGACAACTCTCAGAAACTCCTCAGGCGTCTTGCCAGCGCGCTGCAGCTCGCCAATCAGCGACGCGACCGTGTTTACGCAGCCATCGCGATTTGCCAGCGGCCTGATTGCCTTGAGCTTCCCGGCCGCCGCCATCTGTTTGATAATCTGCGAGATCAGGCTGCGCCGCAGCGGCAACTCTTCTCGATCGATCGCGATGCGGGGAGACAGAAGCCCGACCGTTTGGGAGGGCTGCGTACCCAGACTTGCCCTCCCTGACGGTCGGGCTTCTGACACAATCGCGCTTGAGAGTACTCGCCTGACAAAACCGCGGAACAGATAGACGGGAAACTCACCCCAGACGCCGCGCGCGTCTATTCCATCCAAAAGTTTTTCAGTGACCAGGTCGAGGAGTGGATGTGAAGCGGCGATGTAAAGCAGGCGATCGGCCTGGCCCTTTTGGATGTACTCCGCACAGCGCCGCAGCAGGCGCTCGCGATTCGTTCCCAGTACCGGCCCTAACCAAATTTGTTTTGACAATCTCTTATCCACAGATATGCAGATTACCCAGAATCAAAGAGAGCTTATTGAAGCTTCGACGCGTCACCATTCCGAGGTCTGCGGAATCTGTGAAATCTGCGGATCGCTCTGCGGCGGAACCGTCAACTCAACCCTGACCCGTTGCGTGTTTGGAATTCAACAGCGGCAACCCATCTTCGGCTTCATCAGGCTCTGTGGGAGCCACCAATTCCGGAAACAGTCCGCCTTCATCGCGGCTGAGATTGCGGGTCAATTTATCGATTGGTTTCAGCTCTTCGATCTCTTCTCCTGAAATTGCCCCACGTTCTCTAAATTTTCTGGCCGTGACCATCACGCGTTGCTCAAACGACCCAACGCCCCTGTTGTATGCTTCAACGGCGCGGTCGAGCCCCCGGCCAATGTCGTCGAAATGTTCAGTAAACTTACGGAGACGATCGTAGAGGTCTTTGCCCAAACGGCCGACCTCTTCGGCATTGGCGGCCATTTGTTCCTGCCGCCAGCCATACGAGACGGCCTTCAATAAAGCGATCAGGGTTGTGGGGGTGGCGATGATCACCCCCTGGTTCACGCCGTCTTCGATCAGCTTTGGATCGTGTTCCAGAGCCGCACTGTAGAAATTCTCGCCCGGCAGAAACAGCAGCACGAATTCGGGAGTGGGCTGCACCGTCTCCCAGTAAGATTTTTTGCTCAACGCGCCGATGTGCGCGCGTACCAGCCGCGCGTGATCTTTCAGTCTTTCCAGCCGCACCGCATCATCCGTCGTGGAAATCGATTCATAGAAAGCTTCGAAGGGGACCTTCGCATCGACCACGATGGTCCGATTGCCCGGCAGGCGCACGATCACATCGGGACGGATGCGTCCGTCTTCGCTGGTGACTGTTTCCTGTTCGGTAAAGTCGCAGTACTGCAGCATCCCTGACAGTTCCACCACGCGCCGCAGTTGAATCTCTCCCCAGCGTCCGCGGATGTGAGGCGTGCGCAAGGCTTTGACCAAATTTCCGGTTTCAGCCTGAAGCTGTAGTTGGGAAGTCGCCAGCGCTCTGACCTGCTCACGCAATTCAGAATATGCACCGGCCCGGGCCTTTTCCATCTCGCCGATCTTGCCGTCAACTTTTTGCAGCGACTCAGTCAGCGGCCTAACCAGTTGATCGATGGCCTTCTGTCTGAGTTCCAGATCGCCTTTAGCAGTTTCCTGAAACTTCTCCAACGTGGCGCGTGCTAAATCGAGAAACGATTGGTTGTTGTCTTTCAGCGCATCACGCGAAAGCGCCTTGAATTTTTCCGCCAGTTCTTCGGTGACACGCTTGAACGATTCGCTACGCTCCTGTGCGGCGCGGCGTTCACCCTCGAGGTCGGCCATCAAGACCGCGTTCTCTTTCTTCACGCGCGTGAGTTCGGCGACTTCCTTATCGAATGCTTCCTGGAGCCTTTGCACCTCGCGATCTTTCGCCGCGAGGCGCTCGTGCAGGGTCGCAATCTCCGTCGCGCTGTCAGCCTGGCCGTCGGCATAGCTGCGTTGCGCTTTGGCGCGAAGCACCAGCCACACGACGATTGCGCCGATGATGACACCGACCAAAAACATTGCAAAGGGAATCAAACTGTTCATCGCTTTGAAGTTTATCAGAGTCTGTTTCGGAAATGAAACGGTGTCGCAGAGACGGAAACCACATTGTTCGGAGTTCCGCGTTTACGCGGCCAATCGTCAATCGTGAAGCCGCCTGAAGGCGGAACTCCAAACCGCAACCTCACCGCCCAAAACACGCAATCAGCTGTTCGTAAACTTTGCGCGTCACGCGCACGTCGTTGAGGTTGTATTCGCGAATCTCGGCCAGCTTGCCGGCTTGATACAGATCGAAGACCTTGCTGCCTTCGACTTCCCCGGTCTTGCTGGATTCGATCCCCAGCGCCCACGCGATGTCGTCGAGGCTGACCCGGCTGCGCCGATCGCCGAGCCACCAGGCGCGCATAGTGTCGTACACGCCACGCACGTTGTATTCACCGAGATTGACGAATGGCCGCGCCGCGATGCCGTTAACCAGGCAGCGCTGAAAGATGAATGGCAGGTCGAATCCGACGATGTTGTGGCCCACGATCTCGTCACAGTCTGAATCAAAGTCCGACATCAAGACGAGAAAATCGCGGAGCGCCTGGGCTTCTTCCTGTTCTTTACCTTCGGCATCGATTCCGAAAGCATGCTCGGTCTGATTTCCAGTCAGGCCTTCAATTTCAAATCCGGGAATCGGCCCGATATGCACCGCGATCGAAATGACCCGTCCCGAAGTCGCATTCAACGAACCGAGTTGATAGACGCGCTCTTCTTCGGCGGCAATGTCTTCAAGATATCGTTGCTGTTGCTCCAGACGCATGTAGCCCAGCCGCAGTTCGCGCTCCAGTTTTGGTCCGACGCGATCGCGAAAGCCGGGCAGCGCGAGCGTTTCGATGTCCATCGTGAATGCCCGTGGGAGCGAAGGATCACAGCCGATATATTCACGATACTGTTCGATGGTGATGGGTTTGTATTCAGTGACGACGAACTGCGTTTGATTCTGAAAGGTGTCGAGTTTTCCCGTCACGCCCCACAATCCGGGCGTTAGATTTTCCCGCCCTTCCAGCACGTCGGCCCAAATCTTCAACGCCAGTGTGCCGGTCGCATTGCGCGCGCTGGCTTCGCGAAACGGCTTGCCCTGTTGGGTGCGTCGCTCGCGCACGGAAGTCACCGCGACCATCAACCACACTTCTTCGGCGAATGGAAGTTCCGGGATGGGGATGTTGCCCTTCATTTGTTAGTTCGTTTGCGATTCATTAACCCGAGGATGACCACAAAGACGATCGCTTCCACAAGAAGCAATGCCATCAAGCCGGTTGACGAAAGGCCGCCCGCGATCGCCACGATGCCTGAAGTGTGCGGCTCGTTCGACAAGAAGTTTCCCAACAGCATCGAGATCAGCGGATAGAAAACATAAAGGCAGGTCAGGACGAAGCTAACGATCAGCGACAAGAATAGAGCAAGCAGGAAATCTCTAGTTCTCATTTCAAATGCTTCAACTTTAATCGATGCG
>Ga0209648_10000548_pt1 | contig 28770 bp, 27 predicted proteins | sample GraSoi2013_115cm_FD_185830 | JGI IMG/M metagenome (GOLD analysis project Ga0209648, IMG submission 185830) | Grasslands soil microbial communities from the Angelo Coastal Reserve, California, USA - Sample 9_17_2013_115cm (SPAdes) (version 2) | ecosystem: Environmental > Terrestrial > Soil >...
GATGCTTACGTCCTTGGCTTCACTGCATTGATCGCGCTTCTCGCTGGCATCCTGTTCGGCTTGGCGCCTGTTCGGCAGGCCTGGCGGGTTGATCTGCGCGAAACTCTGAGTGAGACCAACCGCGGAGGATCGGCGCGGGCGGTATTGCGAACGCGCGCAGTCCTGGTTGTTTCTGAGATCGCCCTGGCGGTGCTACTGCTGGTCGGAGCAGGTCTGCTATTTAAGAGCTTTGAGCGCCTGTCCAGCGTGTCTCCAGGCTTTTCCACTGATCACATCTTGATCGCGGATGTTGTCCGCTCACCCACCGCATATCGTGATCCGAATGTGCGTTTAGGTTTTTTCGACCGCTTATTCGAGCAGGTTGCAGCGCTGCCGGGAGTGCGTTCCACTGGAGCTATATCGTTCCTGCCGGTGACCGGCGCCGGATCATCCCTGCACTTCAACATTCAGGGCCGCCCTCCCAAGTCTCCAGAGGAGTACACGATTGCCAATTATCGCGTAGTCAGCGCAGGCTATTTGAAAACATTGGGTGTGCCGCTGATCACCGGCCGCTGGGTTGAAAACCACGATCGCGAAGAAGCGCCAGCGGTGGTGGTGATCAATGCCGCGTTCGCGCGGACCTATTTCAGTGGCCAGTCACCTATCGGCCAGCACATACAGCTTGGAGCGGCGCCCGATCCCACGGTCCCCTGGATGGAGATCGTCGGGATTGTTGGCGAGGTGAAGCAGTCTCTGGCTAGTGCGTCCCCGACGGAGATGTACGTTCCTTATCGCCAAGCCGATAAGGTGCTCCCGGTCTTTGCGCTGTCGCTGGTGGTGCGAACCTCCGGCGATCCGTTGGCGCTGGCCAACTCGGTGCGCGCAGTGGGGCATGGTATCGATTCCAATCAGCCGATTACCGGAATCCGCACTATGGAGCAGAACATCGCGCAATCCATCTCCGAGCCGCGATTTCGCACTGTTCTGCTTGCCATCTTTGCCGGCATAGCCCTCGCGCTGGCTGCGGTTGGTATCTTCGGCGTGATGGCATACTCGGTCGCCCAACGTACGCGCGAACTTGGAGTACGCATGGCCCTGGGCGCTTCGCGAGGCCGGGTGCTGCAACAGGTCCTAGCGCACGGAGTGCGTCTTACGCTGCTGGGAGTAGCCATTGGACTTGCCGCTGCCTTCCTGTTCACTCGTTATGTTTCCAGCATGTTATTCAACGTCCCTCCCTATGATCCTGTAACCCTGGCCAGCGTGGCGGCAGGATTGGTCGTAGTTTCACTTTGCGCCTGCTATTTTCCAGCCCGGCGCGCGACCCTGGTTGACCCAATCGTGGCCCTGAGAGAGGAGTAACAGAAGTAAAACCTGCGTTGACATGCTCCCAAAACATGGGTGACCGCTACCCTACACCGAATCTGACGACTCAGCATGGAGTCGAACCGTGTCCACTTCCTACGCCTTAACAAGAAGCAAGTCTTTCGGAGTGCGGACGGGCATGTTCTGTCCCAGTCGAAAATAAAAAAGCTTGACTTAAAGTCGACTTGAAGAAGGACAGTCGTCTATGGACGTTTTGAACGTTCCATAGGAGAGAATCATGAGTAACTAGAGTGTCACCGCCGTATAACTGGTATAGGCGTAAGATCGGCATTAGTTTCACGCTTGCGACCATTAAAAGGGGGAGGTTGCAGATGTCGACCTCAGACGTCACCAGACTGCGCGGTGCAGACCGTGCCTTGCCCAAACGCTGGTTAAGACCCTGTATGGCAATCTTCGGGAGCCTGTTTGTCCTGGCGGTTCTTGCTCTCGGGACACCCCAGTACCGCAACATCATTCTCCAGGTGTCGTGCGATCGTGTCGAACATGACTTCGGTGGTGGACCGGGCGGAAGGCCCGCACCCGACGCTCAGTGTGATTCCGGTTTTGTTGCAGTGGGTTTCCACGTTCAAACCGGCGAATATTACAACGAGGCGTGGCTGGATTGCGCTCCGCTCCGTTCGGATGGAACTTTGGGCGAAGAGCGAAGAACCACGGGCAGAACCGGCAGCCCGGGCGGCCAGGCGGTCCACGATGCTCGCTGCGCTGGCGGCCGCGCCCTCCGCGGGCTCAGAGGGCGAACTGGCTCCTCAATCGATGAAGCCGTCGGAGAATGCAGCTATGTGCGGGACATGGGAGAGAGATTCGAAGAACCTGGCACAGAGTTGACCGAACCGGTGAGCAGACCGAGAGCGGGAGGCAGACCCGCCGAAGCCCAGTGTCCCGCCGGTTCCGTCCTAACCGGCTTCCGTACGAAGAGCGGCACCTGGATAGACCACCTCTGGATTCTGTGCTCTGATCTGCAGCGGAGTTACTAGCAGTCTTAGTGCTGCGGTTGACCGTAGCTCACGCTGAATCTCGTTGAGGTAATTCGGTTTTGTGGCTGCTTCCTAACGATTCCGTTCGATAGCGACGACGAGAGTAGTATGATACCAGCAGCTTTCCTACTGGCTTAATCCTATTGAAGGCACGGGGAACGGACCGCGTCGTCTGTATCCATTCGACTGCTTCCGTCGCTCCGCCGCGGGGAGGGCATGCTATGCGGTGCTTGAGTTCCAATCGATTCCGGGTCCAGACGACTTTCTTTCAGATAGTTCTCACCGTATTACTTTTGAGCGGTTTGTCGGCTGCGCAAGCTGCTCCCAAGTATGACCCTGCCACCGAGACGAAATTGAAAGGAACTGTCGAGGAACTGAAGTTGCCGGCCAAAGAAAACACCAAAGAAGTCGCCCACCTGATGATTAAGAACGGAGACGTCGTTCTTGATATTTACTTATGCCCGAAATCCTTCATGGATGATATGGGCGTGACTTTCGCCAAAGGCGATGAGATCGCTTTCACCGGGTCAAAGGTTAAGCAAGGTGACGCCGAAATGATTCTCGCGCGCGAAGTTGTAAAAGGCCCTGACACGCTGATTCTTCGGGACGAGAAAGGCAATCCGGTGTGGAGCTGGCGACGCTAGGCGGACGGGCGGAGCCCGAAAGCCAAAAGCCCAAAATTCAGCCCAACCACGCATTGTCCTGTCCATGCACCGTTTTTCAGAGCGCCGAGGACATCCCGCGCGTCGGATAGCGCAGGCAACCCAACATCACCACTTGCCGGGTCATGATGTCGTAAGTTTCCGCAATGAAGTACGGCCTCAGGCTGGTATGCGGCAAAAGGATACCCAGGTAGAGTCGCGGAATAGCCTGAAATGCATAGAGACGCAAGCGAAGGGCATTGTCGACCAACTTCCCGGCTGCGGCTGAAATGGCGGGATCGGAATCTTGTTTGGCAGCTTCCCCCAAGCGAATGAGAATGGCAGCGTTTTGCGCCGCACACCAAACGTACTCGACGGCAGCCAGCATTCGTTCGCGATGAACGCTCCTGAACTCGTGGGCAGGAAGACGCTGGCGCAGGAATTCCTCCTCGCGCGCATCAATCAGGTTACGGAACGCGTCAACATCAATCGGGCGCAACTGCGATGTGAGCTCGTCGAGATTGCCTCCGGTGGCATGATGGCCTTTGACAAGGTAGAGGATAGATGCCAGAGCCAAAAAGCCGATGAGTACAAAAATTAGAGGAATCATCGTCGCACCATTCTTTGTAGTTCTTGGTCCCAAAATTCCAGATCTGACTTCTCCAAGCCCCTGCCGACGAACTTTGGCGCACCCTCGGGCAGGAACAAATAGACCAGCCAGACAACCACACAAACGTGGAAAGCCGCCATCTGCGTTACATCGGAAGCGATGAAGTCACTGCTGCCGAATTCCGCACGTAGAGCCGCAGTCGCCAAGTCAATGCATGCGGATATTCCAAAACCCAGCGCCACTCCCGTGGGCCAGCTTCGCCAAGAGATATGCAGGACCTTACCAAATAGAAAAAGGGTCACCAAAAGCCCGGCGAGGAACAAGCTGGAAGAAAAATCCAGCACTTGGAAAACATTCGCGACGCGCGCCACACTAACTCCGGGAAGCATTGCGGAGGAAAATGCGGCGAGCAGTATGAGCGCGGCAGCGCCCCAGCGCAGCAGAGGACGCAAAACTCCAGCCAGCGACGAATGAGAGAGAAGCAGTTCGTTCGCCAACTCGTATGCAACTCCCAACGTCAGCAATGCGCTTACGCCTAGTCCGAAAACAAAAATCCAGCGATAGACATCGGTCGCCGAGGGCGACAGAACCCTACTTATGGTGAACAGGGCCAGAAACTTAACGAGTTCAAAGATCACGAAAGCGCAGAAGATAGGGCTCTGTCTGTACAGCCCCCGTCGAAGAAACCAGATCAACAGGAAGCCCAACAAGGCGTGCGGGGCGATCCAAAGGTAGTATCTAAGAAAAAGCATGGGCTACCGGAAAATACTAGCTGCTTTGCCAGCAGCCCACAATGGATTTGTTTATTGCAGGATGCAAATCATGCGAGGAGGACAGAACGGATTCCCGTCCGCGAGAACGGTGCTCAATGAGGCAGTCTTGCCGGGCGAGTTTCGAGGATTACCATCTGCGAACGTCGGCGGGGTCAGGGACAACGCTGTAAGAACGGCAGCAAGCAAAAGCAATGTTTTCTTCACGGTGAAACTCCTTGTTGAACTTGGAATTGCACCGTGATAATGTTCCGGGCATGATCACTCAGCTCGGGGACGTGAAATTATTTGAAGTTCCCGAAAACGTAACGAAAACGTAACGAAAATGACCCTGAAATCCGCACTCGAAGACCTCTCCCGCACTACGCTCGAAGCTTTATCCGGCTGTCTGCGAAAGCTGGAATACCTGGCAGGGTTGCGCCAGTCCAAAGGGAACTATGCACATTGGGGATTTAGTAAAGTTTACGGAGAAGCACCAGCAATGAAAGCACTTACGGCAGCGCACCGTATTGCTGTCTCTGAGGTACTCTCTACTCCGCTGAGAAACCTGCTGGAGGATGTGGAAGCCTCGAGTCAAGAAACAGGAGTGGGGACAGAGCGGTACTTGGAGAGCTTAACGAAAAAAGAGGATGAGTTGCTTCCCAATGACCCCGGAGCCGGATCAGCGCGCCACCTCAATTCAGTGCTGCACGCTCTTTTGGGGCTTGCGCGGAGTCGGGAACGGAACGCCACTCGCCGAGCCTCATAGCTACCCCTACAACCTGCCCAACTACCTCCGCTTGTTGGGGATAGCGCAAAACTCGGGGTGCGACCGGAGAAAGCGGATGCGGCTGCAGAATAATGTCTTCGCGCGATATCGTACACCAGCAGCAGACATGATCTTCACGGGTCTCGATGAAGTAAATCGGGCGCTCATATTCCGAACGCCAGCCCCCTTCAAGGACCTTATTTCGCGCTTCGTCTACCTGGATGAAACTGCCTGGAGGGAGAATGGGATACATGGTCAAATCTTCACTGCCAATGTACCCGTATGTGTAGTCAATCTTTGACAGTTGTTCAAGATAAGCTAGTGGAACCGCTCCCCATTGCTCAACCATACGTCCGAAATTGAGAGTCTTGCGTGGATCAAAACTGGGATCCATTCGGACCGGCATCTGGACCACCTGGCTACTGGCAAGGGCCTGAGAAAAGTGGGACTTGGGAGGCGCGCATATCAACAGATCGGCAGCCGCGGAATCGAGCTTCACGCCATACCAGGCGAGCAGTTCCCGGAAATCCCGCCGGTAAATTATCGCCAAAGAGTAGAGGCGGTAAATGCTTGGAATCACGCCTTTTGTTTCGAAGTCGGAGAGCCGGCTGATGGGTATCAAGTACTCATCGTTGCCACGCCTGTGGGCAAGCCGCTCGCTGGCCGTTTCGATGTCCCGCATCGTGAGTCCCAGTTTCTCGCGCAAAATGCGGAGATTCTGGCCGCCCGTGACCATTCCCGTCCCCCTCGCGGTCTGCCAAATAACAGCCGTTTCAAACCGCCTGTTGTTACAAACATTTGTCGCAAAAGCGACAAGCATTTGTTCGCAAAAGCGTAGAGCAACTCACCTCACCAGTTCTCAACAGTTTAGTCGAAAACCGTCCGTTTTGTTCCGAATTTGTAACAGACTAACGCTATCAATGCAAAATCGAACATGGAGACTGGTCGAGGGGGAGTCCGTCCCTTGCGTTGGAGGTCTTCAGCGAGTGTGGCGGGGGCAGGCAAAACAGGTCATATTGGAAACGGCGGTCAGGATTCCAGCCTTGGTCCGAAAATAGCTACGATTCTTTTCGAAACACAGGAATTCCGGCATAGTCGCGATCATTGCAGCCAAACCGACTTCGAGCTTACCGTGAACGGGGAAGCTGATCAGTCTTTTCTTATGCCCAGGATAACTCGTGAGCACGGCGAGCCCCAGGGCAGAGCCGCCGCAGATCAACGCCCCAAAGGCAGCCGGGCGGTTTCTGGGCCAAAACCAGGTTCCAGCAGCAAGGAACGATCCAGCTATCACGTAGTCCGCCGCCAGATGAGCATGGGTGGAGACAATCTTGGGCAATTTCTGCGTGAGTTCATCCACCACCGTGCTGAGCACCGGCATCTGCTCTCCCGACCGACTGTTGGATGTCAGGAACCCAGAAGATGTTTCACCGCAACCACAAAGGCTGTGCCCGGGGGCGCTTACCGCTTCTAGTCTGCAGCCTGCGAAGCCGGCTCCGTGGCATGGACGAGCGGACCCTCCACCAAGTGTTCACTCAAGAACCAAGCCTGAAGCTCATTTGGACGAAGCACCTCGCTTACGACCATGTCGTTAGTTCCCTGGTCTCCTAGTCTCGCAGAGCGTTCGGCGAGTTCGCGGCAGTAGCGAACAATGATCTGGTGGGCATCGAGCAACCGGGAGAGCACTACCGGCACTTCTTCCCTGCCCCGCGGCGGACGCTCAACCCGTGTGGTCTCGGCGACATCGTGCGCCATCGCGATGGCAAGTCCGCCAAGCAACTGGATGCGCTCGGCGATCGTGTCCACAATCTCGACCTGTTCGTTGAAGTGCTTGTCGAACAAAAGATGGAGTTGATAGAAGGTTGGACCCGCAACCTGCCAATGAGACTTCTTGTACAAGTCGCGCAGCGTCATTGAATCCGCGAGCAGCTGGTTCAGCTGCTCGGTCATTTCCAAACGGACTGGCTCTTCGAGCTCCAGATGAAAAACGTGAGTGACAGTGCCGTAAGGCTGAATCTCCCGCCCGCGCTGATGAACCCGCGGTTCAGCGTTGAGCACTGAGTGGTTTACAGAGGTGCTTCTTTTTGCCATAGCAGTTCTCCTAAACTTTTGATTGGCCCAATTTTGATTGGTTAGATGAGAGCCAGACCTTGTGCGCCGCAACAAAACTTCCTGCAATTTTTCTGGGTCTTTGGTTATGGTGCATTTTCCGATTTGCCCAGTGAGGCATTCAGCAAAAATCTGCAGAATCTTCTATCATGGGAAGTTCCCATTAACAACGTGGAGAAGGCAGACTTGGCACAGACCCCGGTATTGGCAGAACCTCAGCAACCAGCGGCAGCCTCGAGAAACAACGATGGATTGGAAATGCTGGAGACCCGCGAGTGGCTGGATTCGCTCGACTACGTGCTGGCCCGAGGCGGCCCGGAGCGCGCTGGACGGCTGTTGCAGCAGCTTTCCCTTCATGCCCGCCGCGCCGCCGGCGTCAATCTTCCCTTCACTGCGACAACCCCCTACCAGAACACGATTTCTGTTCGCCAGCAGGCGCCATTTCCCGGAAGCCAGGAGATGGAGCGTCGTATCAAAAGTCTGGTGCGCTGGAACGCGATGGCTATGGTCGTCCGGGCCAACAAAATGGAAAACGGAATCGGCGGACACATTTCGACCTACGCTTCCGCGGCGACCCTCTATGAAGTGGCTTTCAATCATTTTCTTCGGGCGCGCACTGAAAACGGCGATCGCGACATTGTTTATTTTCAAGGCCATGCCGCCCCGGGAATGTATTCACGAGCCTTCCTGGAAGGCCGCCTGCCCAAAGAAAAGCTGGAAAACTTCCGTCGCGAACTAAAAGCTGGAGGAGGCCTCTCTTCTTATCCGCATCCCTGGCTGATGCCCGATTTCTGGGAATTCCCCACCGTCAGCATGGGATTGGGACCGATTCAGTCGATTTATCATGCCCGCTTCATCAAGTATCTGGAAAATCGTGGGTTGAAAACTACCACGGGCGGCAAAGTCTGGGCATTCCTGGGCGATGGCGAGATGGATGAGCCTGAGTCGCTGGGTTCAATTACGTTGGCTTCGCGCGAGAAGCTCGACAATCTGATCTGGGTGATCAACTGCAATCTGCAGCGGTTGGACGGCCCGGTGCGCGGCAACGGAAAAATCATCCAGGAACTCGAAGCCATCTTCCGCGGCGCCGGCTGGAACGTCATTAAAGTGATCTGGGGCTGCGACTGGGACAGTCTCATCCAAAATGATCGCGACGGTCTGTTGGTCAAGCGCCTGGGCGAAGTCACCGACGGCCAGTACCAGAAATACTTCGTAGAAAGCGGGGCTTACTTCCGGCAAAACCTCTTTGGAACCGACCCGCGGCTGTTGCGCATGGTGGAGCATCTTTCTGACGAGCAGCTTTCACGTTTACGGCTAGGCGGGCACGATCCTATCAAAGTGCATGCCGCGTACAAGTCAGCGGTCGAGCACACTGGGGCGCCAACCCTGGTTCTGGCAAAGACTATTAAAGGATACGGCCTGGGCGAGGCAGGTGAAGGTAAGAACATCACTCACCAGCAGAAGAAGCTCAACGACGATGAGTTGCGCATGTTCCGCTCACGATTCGGCATTCCCATTCCTGATGCCGAATTGCACGATGCGCCTTTTTATCGTCCGGCGGATGATAGCCCGGAGATCCGCTACATGCAGGAGCGGCGCAAGCACCTTGGCGGCTATTTGCCCGAGCGGAAAGTTCGCTCCAAACCGATCAAAGCGGTTTCCGAGTCTCACTTCGAAGAGTTCTACAAAGGCACCGAGGGCCGTGAAGCCTCGACAACCATGGTCTTCGTGCGGCTCTTGGCGAAGTTGCTGCGCGATCCGGAAATTGGCAAGCTGATCGTTCCCATCATTCCCGACGAAGCCCGCACCTTCGGCATGGAGGCGCTCTTCCGGCAGGTGGGAATCTATTCCAGCGTCGGCCAGCTTTATGAGCCGGTAGACATGGATACCTTGCTCTATTACAAAGAGGCGAAGGACGGCCAGATTCTGGAAGAAGGAATCACCGAAGCTGGTTCGATCAGTTCGTTTATCGCCGCGGGCACAGCGTACTCGAACCACGGGATCAATACGATCCCGTTTTTTATTTATTACTCGATGTTCGGCTTCCAGCGCATCGGCGACTTGATATGGGCCGCAGCCGACATGCGCACTCGCGGTTTCCTCCTGGGCGGCACAGCGGGACGTACGACTCTCGCTGGTGAAGGATTACAACACCAGGACGGCCACAGTCACGTGCTGGCGCTCTCCGTGCCAAATCTTCTTGCCTATGATCCGGCGTTTGCGTTTGAGATTGCGATCATCATCCAAGAAGGCATCAAGCGCATGTACGTGGACAACCAGTCCATCTTCTATTATCTGACGGTCGGGAACGAGCCGCTTCCGATGCCTGCCATGCCTGATGGTGACGGCGTTCGCGAGGGCATTCTCAAAGGGATGTATCGCTTCAAAACTTCGCAAAAAACGGATGCGACGCTGCGGGCGCAACTCTTCGGCAGCGGAGCCATCATGTTCGAAGTGCTCAAGGCCCAGGAACTTCTCGAGAAATATGGGGTCGCGGCAGACGTGTGGAGCGTGACCAGCTACAAAGAGCTGTATCGTGACGCTAACGACTGCGAGCGCTGGAACATGCTGCATCCAAGCGAGGCGCCAAAGGTCCCGTTCGTGACCCAGCGCTTGAAGGACACGCAAGGGGTTTTGGTTGCGGCCTCGGATTACATGAAAGTGCTGCCGGAGTCCATCTCCCAGTGGATGCCGGGTCCTCTGGTTTCACTGGGTACTGACGGCTTTGGACGAAGCGAAGGCCGGTCTTCCTTGCGCGACTTCTTCGAAGTAGATGCCAAACACATTACGCTTGCCACACTGCACGCACTGGTCCGGGAGAAAAAGATTCCGATCGAGACCGTGCAGAAAGCAATCAAAGAACTCGGAATCAATCCAGAGAAAGCAAACCCGGCGATTAGCTGAGTTTTCCTCTTTGGACCTCTGTATCTTCGGTGGTCAAGAAAAACTTTAACCACAGAGGACACAGAAGTTCACAGAGGCAGCACACAAAGGAAAAACCACGGAGAAAGTTTGCGTGACGGAATTTAAGTTACCGGAACTCGGCGAAAACATTCATCAAGGCGATTTGGTTCGACTGATGGTTTCGCCCGGCGCGACCGTTTCTGAGGGTCAGCCGGTGATGGAGCTTGAGACCGACAAAGCTGTTGTGGAAGTCCCTTCGTCGGTAAGCGGCGTCGTGAAAGATGTTCGCGTGAAAGAGGGAGAGAAGATCAAAGTCGGCCAGGTAATTTTCACCGTCGAGAACGGCGCGGGAGGAAAGCGAGCAGCATCCGCTCCCTCAGCGACTGAATCTGGAACCGAGAGCACGAGCCCTGCTAAGGCTGCCCCGGCTGAACCTACGCCTGCGCAAACAGCCGAGCCGGTCCTTTCCGGAGCTGCATCGAGCACGCCCGCCCCAGTTGTTCCCTCAGAAGCTGCAGAAGTTACCGAATTCAAGCTGCCCGAGCTGGGGGAGAACATTCATCAGGGTGATCTGGTGCGGTTGATGATTTCTCCCGGAGCCATCATTTCCGAAGGCCAGCCCGTGATGGAACTCGAAACCGACAAAGCCGTGGTCGAGGTACCGTCGCCTGTAAGTGGCATGATCAAAGACGTTCTGGTTGCACAGGGAGACAAGATCAAGGTCGGACAGGTAGTTTTCACGCTCGAACCCGGCGCCACTTCGCAGCCGCATGCGCAGCAGGCCTCCCGCGCAGACGAATCACACCAGCATGAACAACAGGCATTTCAGGCCGCGATCCAGTCTGAAGGCAGGACCGAAGAAGAAGCGCTGCCTCCTGATCAGCCCAGAACCGCGCCAGTAGCGACGTTCAGCATGCCGCTGGACCTGGACCGGGCCGCTGGGGTTGAGCATCGCGGTCCGGTTCCGGCTGCACCCCATGTGCGCCGGCTGGCTCGCGAGCTCGGCGTAGACATCCACAACGTTCCGGGCACTGGCCCGGGCGGACGAATCAGCGAAGATGATGTAAAGGCCTACACCAAGACGCTGCTGGCCTCAGGCACAGGGGCAGCTGCAGCTACTCACCCGAAGCAACCTGCGCTTCCCGATTTCAGCAAGTGGGGAAAGATCGAGCGCGTGTCCATGCGCGGCGTTCGACGGAAGACGGCCGAGCACATGTGGGAGGCGTGGAGTGCGGTACCGCACGTCACCCAAAACGACAAGGCGGACATCACCGAGCTCGAACAATTGCGCACTCGCTTTGGGCCGAAAGCGGTGGAGGCGGGCGGGAAGATGACCGTGACCGCGATTGCTCTGAAGGTTTGCGCCTCCGCACTAAAGATTTTTCCGCAGTTCAATGCCAGCATCGACATGGAGAAGGAAGAAATCGTCTACAAACAGTTCATCAACATCGGCGTCGCTGTGGACACCGATCGCGGGCTGCTGGTGCCAGTAATTCGCGACGTAGACAAGAAAAACATTGTTGAACTGGCAGCGGAGTTGACACAGCTCTCGAAGAAAGCCCGGGACAAGAAACTGGCGCCTACAGACATGGAGGGTGGTACCTTCACGATTACAAATTTGGGCGGGATCGGCGGCACAGGATTTTCGCCGATTGTGAACTATCCCGAAGTGGCGATTCTGGGACTTTCGCGTTCCAGCATGGAGCCAGTATGGATGAATGGAAGATTCGAGCCGCGCATGGTGATACCGCTTTCGCTCTCTTACGATCACCGTTTGATTGACGGCGCCGACGCAGCGCGCTTCTTGCGCTGGATTGCGGAAGCATTTGAGCAGCCGTTCTTGCTCTCAGTGCAGGGATAGGGATAAAGAGAGCTTAGAGGCTTAAACCACAAAGGACGCGAAGGTTCACGAAGGAAACCAGAACCACCTGTCATTCCGAACCGCTTCAGCGGTGAGGAACCTGCTTTCCCCCGGCGAAAAGCAGGTTCCTCGGCGACGAGTCGCCTCGGAATGACAGAGTTGTCTTTTACTTTTAAGTTCTTGGCAACCCGAATGACTGAAACCTCTAACTTGAACTTAGCCGTAATTGGTGGTGGCCCTGGCGGCTACGCATCTGCCTTCCTGGCTGCCGATCTCGGCATGAAGGTCACGCTGATTGACCGCGAGCAGAATCCGGGTGGAGTTTGCCTCTATCGTGGATGCATTCCTTCGAAAGCGTTGCTACATGTTGCCAAGTTGATTAACGAATCGCGCCATGCGAAGAATTGGGGGATCGAATTCGGCGAGCCGCGCATTGACCTTGCCCGCTTGCGTTCGTTCAAGGAAGGCGTGGTCAACAAACTCACAGGCGGCCTGGGGCAAATCTCGAAGCTGAGAAAAGTGAAATACATCCGCGGCGACGCCAGCTTTGAAAACTCGAACACCATCCGCGTCGCTAAGAATGGCGGGGGTGAAGAGACGCTGACTTTCGACCGCATCATCGTCGCAACCGGATCGCGGCCGGCGGTGATTCCTAGCCTGAAACTTGATAGCCCACGCATGTTGGACTCAACCTCGGCCCTGGATTTGAGCGACGTCCCCGACACGCTGCTCGTCATCGGCGGCGGATATATCGGTCTTGAGTTGGGCACGGTTTATGCGGCACTGGGATCGAAAGTCTCTGTCGTTGAAATGACCGCTGGGCTGCTTCCTGGGGCAGACCGCGATCTGGTACTGCCTCTCCACAAGCGCCTGGAAAAGAGTTTCGCCTCAATTCTCCTGCATACCACGGTGACCGCCGTCGAGGAAGAGGCCAAGGGGATTCGCGTCAGCTTCGATGGGAAGGACGTGAAAGAGCGCGAGAAAGTTTTCGACAAAGTACTGGTTTCCGTTGGCCGCAAGCCGAACTCGGAGATTCCCGGCCTTGAACGCACCCAGGTCCGGCTGGGACAGCGCGGGTTTGTTCAAGTAAACAAGCATCTGCAGACCGATGATCCGGCAATTTACGCCATCGGCGACGTTGTGGGCGAACCGATGCTCGCGCACAAAGCCTCACACGAAGGACGTACTGCGGTCGAACACATTGCTGGACACAAAGTCGCGTTTGAACCGAATGCAATTCCAGCGGTCGTATTCACTGACCCCGAAATTGCCTGGGCAGGCCTCACCGAAACCCAAGCTGAGAAGGAAAGCCGCGAAATCAAAGTTGCAAAGTTTCCCTGGGCCGCTTCCGGACGCGCCATGACGCTGGACCGAACCGAAGGTATGACTAAGCTCATTCTTGACCCCGCAACCGAGCGGGTGCTGGGCGTGGGCATTGTCGGGACGGGAGCGGGCGAACTGATTGCCGAGGGCACGCTGGCGATCGAGATGGCAGCGCTGGCGAAAGATGTGGCGCTTACGATCCATCCCCATCCCACACTGTCGGAGACAATCATGCAATCGGCTGAGGTATTCTTCGGGACGAGCACGGATTTGTACCGGCCAAAACGATAGCTGCAAACGTTCGTGGCGGGGCAGGTGAGGGCACCTGCCCCTACACGTGCTCTATTGGGCGAACCTTCTCTCATAATCATCACTCCCTGACTTTCTGCCATACTCCCTCACACGGAGGCATCTTGAGCGACTACCTGCTGTCAATCATCCTCGGCATTATTGAAGGGCTGACGGAATTTCTACCAGTCAGCTCTACGGCGCACCTGCGCATTGCCGAATCGCTGTTCCACATCAGCTTGTCGGATGGCTACTGGAAGATGTACACGATTGTGATTCAGCTAGGCGCGATTCTTTGCCTGCCGATCTATTTTCGTGCGCGCATCGCCAAATTCCTGTCCACCTTTCCACGAGGCGAAAACGGCGACCGCACGGCGCTGACGCATCCTCTTGGTCTGACCATTGTGGCATTCGTTGTCACCGCCATCCCTGCATTTCTTCTGACCAAGGTCATCGGCAAGCACCTTGAAAGTCTGAACATAATCGGGACTTCTCTGCTCGTAGGCGGAATCGTGATGTGGATCGTGGACGCAATGAACGCGGCTTCAGAAGCACAGGGTCCTAACACTGCAGGAGGCCGCATTCACACCTGGCGCATGGAGGCGATGAGCCTGGGCCAGGCTGTGTGGATCGGGGCATGTCAGATTCTGTCGGCCGTGTTTCCGGGGACTTCGCGATCCATGTCCACAATTGCTGCGGGACAGATTGCCGGGATGTCGCGGGCGTCGGCGCTGGAGTTTTCATTCTTTCTTTCGATTCCAACCATGGTCGTGGCGACCTGCTACGACTTGTTGAAATCACTGCGCGGCAAAGGCGCAAACCCAATCGGAGTCGCGCAAATCGATGCCCATGGCTGGATCGTGCTGGCCATAGGGTTCGTGATTTCTTTTCTTGTGGCCTACGCCGCGGTGGCGTGGTTCATGGGCTATGTACGTAAGCGAGGGTTCGCTCCTTTTGCAGTTTATCGAATCATTGTGGGAGCGCTGGTGCTGGCATTTGCAGGACGGATGGGGTGAAGCTACGAGCCAAGAGCTAACAGCTAGGATCTAAAAGGTAGCGGCTGTTTCTTCAACTCCTCCATCACACTCTGGATCAGCGCTTTGGCGTCGGTCAGACCTTTCATCACGATTTGAATGTCGAGCACCGGGCGCCCGGGCCAACGCTGGCTTTGGCAGTAAACTCCGTGCTGTCCGACCAGCGCCATGGCATCGGTGATCATATCCATGGTTACCGCAAGGCGTCCACGCGGGACTCCCATCATGGTTTCAAAATGCTCCAGCTCTTCGCGTTTTTCCTCGAATATGGCCATTGCAAGATTGTAAAGGAGCATGCGGCTGGTGTTGGCCTTGGTCTCGCCGGTGGGAGAATTGCTAACTTTCGCCTCGCGGGAATAGTCTAAAGTGGTGCACTCTGACATTTAGGCTAGTCAATCGAAGCAGGCCTTGGCTGAGTGCTGAATACTGATTGCCTCTAAGGAGACCTCCATGTTGAGACCGATCTTCCTGGTTTGTCTTTTCGCCGTTGCCATCTGTTCAGCTTCTCTGGCTCAGGAAAATAAGGGCCAGCGCCCCAGCCCGCCCGCGCAGGCACAATGCAAATTTTCCGATGGAAAGACCATCACGGTCGACTACTCCAGCCCACGCATGAAGGGCCGGAAGATTTTTGGCGAACTGGTGCCATATGGCGAAGTCTGGCGCACGGGAGCAAATGAAGCGACCACTTTCGTGCCTAGCGGAGACCTGACGATTGCCGGTAACCTCGTTCCCGCCGGCAGTTACACCATCTTCACCATTCCTGCCGCTGACAAATGGACCCTGATCATCAATAAGAAAACGGGCGAATGGGGCATTCCTTACAAATACCAATCTGAGGAACTGGCCCGCGTGCCCATGGCGGTTTCAAAGACTCCGAGTCCGGTTGAGAATTTCACCATCAGTTTCGACCAGTCGGGAGGAGGTTGTACCCTGAAACTGAGCTGGGAGAATACGCAGGCGTCCCTAAGATTCTAGGAGAAAACTAGCTCGGACAATATGGGGAAGCCTGCCTAAGGACACCCAAGGCGGGATTTCCCCACTTTCTGCAGGCGAAACTTTTTTCTTTGGCCCGGCCGTCGCTACCCCAAGAAAATCACAGCTCTGGTGTTTTCTGGACTGCGGTACAATTGCGCAAATTCCCCGCGGGAGGCATTTTATGCCCGTGTACGATTATCACTGCAACGACTGCCGCAAGAGCTTCGAGAAAGTTCTAACCCTCCGTGAGCACGACGGAGAGAATATCAAGTGCCCGCATTGCGGCAGTAAGAAAACCGAGCAGGAGGCCGCAGCATTCTACGCTGTGACTTCGAAAAAGAGCGCCTAGAAAACCAGGCTTCAGGCTTCAGGCTTCCAGCGGAGCACGGGTCTTCTGGCTGCGGCTGTTTCGTCCAACCGCGCGACACGGGTTGAGTGTGGCGCAGTACGGACGATTTCTGCGTCATCTTCGACCTCCTCGGCGATCGCTTTCATCGCCTCTACAAACAAATCCAACTCTTCTTTGGATTCGCTTTCTGTGGGCTCAATCATCAACGCGCCAGGCACGATCAGAGGAAACGCAGTCGTGTAAGGATGAAAACCGTAATCGATCAGGCGCTTGGCAATGTCCATGGTGCGCACGCCTTTTTTCGCCTGAAGTTTGTCGCTGAACACAACTTCGTGCATGCTCGCGCTCGCGTAAGGCAGGTCGTAAGGGCCTTCGAGTCCGTTGCGGATATAGTTGGCGTTCAGCACCGCGTCTTCCGTAGTCTGGCGCAGGCCGTCTGGCCCATTGGCCAGAATGTAAGCCAGCGCACGGACGAACATGCCGAAATTTCCGTAAAAAGCGCGAACTCGGCCAACCGATTGTGGACGATCGTAGTCGAAGCCGAGAGTGCCGTCTGGCTTTGATATCAGGACGGGGGTTGGCAGGAATGGCTCGAGCACTTTCTTGATCGCCACCGGCCCGGATCCGGGTCCGCCGCCGCCATGCGGAGTGGAGAATGTCTTGTGCAGATTCAAATGCATCACATCCACGCCGAAATCTCCGGGGCGGACTTTGCCGACTAGCGCGTTCATGTTAGCGCCATCCATGTAGAGCAGGCCGCCTTTGGCATGGAGAATATCGGCAATCTTGTGGATCTCCTGCTCGAAGATGCCAAGCGTGTTCGGATTAGTCAGCATCAGCGCCGCGACTTCTTCGTTCATCTGCGCCTCGAGGGCCGCGATGTCCACCATTCCGCTGGCGTTCGATTTCAGGTTCTCGACCGCGTAACCCACCGTTGCTGCAGTGGCAGGATTGGTGCCGTGCGCCGAGTCGGGGATGAGGACTTTCTTTCGAGGAACTCCCTTGGAGTCGTGATACGCCCGCACCAGCAGCAGGCCTGTGAGCTCTCCATGGGCGCCCGCCGCAGGCTGGAGCGTGATTTCGTCCATGCCGGTGATTTCGAGAAGGCAGTCGCTCAGTGTCTTGATGATCCGCAAGGCGCCTTGCGAAATTTTCTCCGGCTGATAAGGATGCCCATTGGCCAGACCGTCAAGACGCGAAACAACCTCGTTCACCCGGGGGTTGTATTTCATAGTGCACGACCCGAGCGGATACATTCCGAGGTCAATGGCATAGTTCCAGGTGGAGAGCCGGGTGAAGTGGCGAATGATTTCGATCTCGCTGACCTCCGGCATGTTGCCCAGATGCTTTCTTTCGAGTGGTCCTAAAAGCTCATTCGTGTCCACTTCAGGCACATCAAGCGGCGGCAGTTTCCAGGCGGCTTTGCCGGGAGACGACTTCTCGAAGATCAAGCCTTCATTCTGGCTAACGTGACGCGTGGCTTTGCGGGTCATGTGCTTCATCGGGCCACCTCTTCCGCCGTTTCTTCTCTGGCGCTTCTCACGGAACGCTCGCTTTCCGCAACCAGCCCAGCCGCCGTGTCGATGGCGCTTCGAGTACTCAGTTCAGTGCAGCACCACAGAGCGGCGTTGCCGAGTTCGGGATAGAACTTCTTCAGAGGAAGCCCGCCAACAATTTTGTGTCCGAGCAAACGCGAATTGATCGCGTAGGGATCTTCGCTGGTTTGGACCACAAATTCGTTGAATCGTGGAGCACCGGGGAAGAGTACTCTGGCGTGCTTTCCGAATTGTTGCGCTGCATATGCCGTCTTTGCGAGATTCTGGCGCGCCAGCTCCTTCAATCCAATCTTTCCATAGACGGTCATGAAGATATTCGCCATCAGGGCAATGAGCGCCTGGTTGGTACAGATGTTGGATGTAGCCTTTTCGCGGCGAATGTGCTGCTCGCGAGTTGCGAGGGTGAGGACGAATCCGCGTTTACCGCTGCGATCAGTGGTCTGGCCGACGAGACGTCCTGGCATTTGGCGTACGTATTGTTCGTGAGTGGCAATCACTCCGCAATAGGGGCCACCGAAACCGAGAGGAACGCCGAATGACTGCGCCTCCATGGCAATGACGTCAGCAGATCGCGGTGGCTCGATGATCCCCAGCGAAATTGCTTCCGCGATCGAGACCACAAGCATCGCGCCTTTGCGGTGCGCAATTTCAGCCACCGCCTCGACATCTTCAATAGTCCCGAAGAAATTCGGCGACTGGACTAGAACGCACGCCGTATCCGAGGTGATTGCACTTTCAAGAGCCTTCAGGTCCAATCTGCCGTTTTCTGTGAACGGCACCGTCGCCAGCGGCATGCCCTGATGGAAAGCGTAGGTAGCGAGCACTTCACGATATTCCGGATGAACGCTTCGCGCGACTGCAACCGAGCGGCGTCCCGTGAGCCGGACCGCCATCATCACGGCTTCTGCCGCTGCCGTCGAACCGTCATACATGGAGGCATTGGCCACTTCCATACCCGTGAGTTCGGAAATCATCGTCTGAAATTCGAAAATAGACTGCAGCGTGCCTTGCGAGATCTCCGCCTGATACGGCGTGTAGGCGGTGAGAAACTCGCCGCGTAAGATGAGGGAATCGATGATGACCGGACGATAGTGATAGTAAGCTCCGGCGCCGAGGAAAATTGCCTGACCATCGCCATTCTCGCGAGATCGCTCACGGAACCAGTCCACAATTTCCGACTCCGCCATCTGGCGCGGAACCTTCAAGTCGCGATTGAGGCGATACTCGGCGGGAATCGGAGCAAAAAGATCATCGATGGACTTCGCGCCGATGGCCTTGAGCATGGCCTCGCGGTCAGTCGGCGATTTGGGCAAATAGCGCATAGACAGTATTAGATGAAACGAAGAGAGACTTCGAACTTAGAGCACGAAGTACACAAAGGTACACGAAGGAAACCTTGATGAAAATCCTCATGAGCCGAACTTCCGTGGTGTAACTTCGTGCCCTTCGTGGTTGATGATTCTTCAATGGCCGCTTTCCTCAGCTACAAACGTCTCGTAGTCGGCGGCGGAGAGCAGCGAATTCAGTTCGCCAGGATTTTTGAGCTTGATCTTCAACATCCAGGCGCTGTGTGCGTCTTTATTTATCTTCTCGGGCGCGGTGGTTAGGTCGTTGTTAATCTCAGTCACCGTTCCCGACGCCGGCGCATACAAATCCGAGACCGCCTTTACCGATTCGACAGTGCCGAGGGTTTTTCCGGCGGTAATCTCAGCGCCGACTTTCGGCAGATCCACGAACACGATGTCGCCGAGCGACTCCTGTGCGTAGTTCGTGATGCCGATCGTGGCCGTACTGTCATCGGCTTTGATCCACTCGTGTTCTTTGGTGTATTTGAAATCTGCGGGATAAGCCATCGCTACTTTTGCTCCTGATCTGTGTCGTCCCTGAAGGGACTCGACTTTCTAATCCATGCTTCCCCGGCACTTCCGTGCCGGGCTGTCTCATTCCGCCCCTTCGGGGCTGTTTCCGATTCGGCCAGAATCTCCGTGTTCCTCGAGAGGAAATGACTTCCCAGCTTCTCTGTGTTCCTCTGTGTTCTCTGTGGTTAGCGCTTCTTCGGTTTTCTGTAAAACGGAGTCGGCACTACCTTCGCTTTTACACCTTGACCACGAATCTCGACTTGCAGTTCGGTGCCGACCGACGATAACTCTGGCGGAACATAGGCCAGCGCAATGTTTCTTTTCAAGAACGGAGCGTATGATCCGCTGGTCGCGTATCCGATCTCACGGCCGCCTTCGTCCCAAACTTTGTAACCATCGCGGGCGATTCCGCGTTCGATCATCTCCAAACCCACGAGCGTGTGCTTCAGGGCTTCGGATTTGAATTTCTCCAGCGCGGCCCGCCCGATGAACTCTGGCTTCTCCATTTTGCAGAAGCGGTCGAGGCCCGCTTCCCACACGTTGATGGTATCGGAAATCTCGTGCCCGTACAGCGGGAGCTTTGCTTCGAGCCGGAGCGTGTTGCGCGCGCCTAACCCGCATGGGATTGCGCCGAGCTGTTTGCCAGCTTCCAACACTTCGTCCCAAACGCGGGCACTAGTCTCTTCGTCGCTCGGGATGTAGATCTCGAATCCGTCTTCTCCGGTGTAGCCGGTGCGGGCGATTAATGTGTCCCTGAGGCTGCAAACAGTACCCCGAGTGACCCAGTAAAATTTGACTGCCGAGAGATTGGCATCCGTGAGCTTCTGCAGCAGGTCAACACCCTTCGGCCCTTGGATGGCAATCTGCGTAAAATCATCGGACAAATTCTCGACTCGACAATCGAACTGAGGGGTGTTGTCGCGCACCCAATTGAAGTCCTTCTCGCGCGTACCGGCATTGATGACCAGCAGATATTCTTCTTCGCCCAGCCGATGGACGATCACGTCATCCACAAAGGTGCCTTGAGGGTAAAGCAGCGCCGAGTATTGTGCCTGACCCATGGCGAGCCGTGACGCGTCGTTCATGGAAATGTGTTGCACCGCGGCCAGCGCTTCGGGTCCGGAGAGGCGTATATCTCCCATGTGGCTGACGTCGAATACCCCAACGCCGGTACGCACCGCCATGTGCTCGGCAATAATTCCCGACGGATACTCGACCGGCATGTCCCAGCCATTGAACTCCACCATCTTTGGCCCATTTTGTCTTCTGTCGAAACTACACCCACTGTCCGCAAGACCGGGCTCAATGCCGTGCATCGATCATCGATTATTGGCGGTAGCTGGGCCGCCGACTGGAAACCCATGAGACTAACATGCAGGAGACGCGCGGTTCAACAACCTCTACACGCCCACACACGCCCACGCCCCGACACGCCCCGAGGATGCTAACATTTCTTTTGACGTTGACAGGCAACACAGCTCCGAACCGGAGATCCAGCTATGGCCGCGCACGTTTCCAGCGTGAACCGAAATTCCTGGCCCGAATTGCCGCTTGAAGCATGGCAGGACACTTACAACACTCTCCACATGTGGACGCAGATTGTGGGCAAGGTCCGGCTTGCGCTAAGCCCGCGGGTTAATCACTGGTGGGAAGTTCCGCTCTATGTCAATTCTCGGGGGCTCACCACTTCTCCTATTCCTTATGGTGACGGGATTTTCGAGATTCAGTTCGACTTGATCAGCCACCAGTTGACCATCCAAACCAGTTGGGATACGTCCAAGACTTTGCCGCTGGTGCCACGTTCGGTCGCTGAGTTCTATGCTGCATTCATGTCGGCTTTGCAGTCGCTCGGCATCCACGTAAAGATCTGGAAAATGCCGGCTGAGGTGGCCAACCCGGTGGCGTTCGACAAAGACAGGCTGCACGATTCTTATGATGCCGTGTATGCGCACCGGTTCTGGCAGATATTAATTTTGTGCGACACCATCTTCAAAGAATTTCGGGCAAACTTCATCGGCAAGGACAGCCCGGTACATTTCTTTTGGGGAAGCTTCGATCTCGCGGTAACCCGTTTCTCCGGACGCCGCGCTCCTGAACGTGCTGGGGCTGATGTCATTACTCGCGAGGCCTACTCGCATGAGGCGATTAGCGCGGGATTTTGGCCTGGAGGCGGAGACGTGAAAGGTGCGGCGTTCTACGCTTATGCGGCACCCGAGCCGCCAGGCTTTGCAGAGCAAACAGTCTTGCCATCGGCTGCCTTTTATCATCCCCAACTTCACGAGTTCCTGTTGATGTATGACGATGTGCGCCAAGCCGCCTCACCCAGGGACGCCTTGCTCAGTTTCTTGCAAAGCACCTACGAGGCTGGCGCCAACCTCGCCCATTGGATTCGCAAAGAGCTCGAGAGAACTTAGCTCGGAACATTTGCAAGGAGTCGAAAAATGTCACAAAAATGTACCCACCTGAACCAAATCTCGATCAGGACGACCGATAAAACCGTTTGTGAGGACTGCATCAAAAAGGGCGATACATGGGTCCACCTGCGCCTGTGCATGTCATGCGGGCGCGTCGCGTGCTGCGATTCTTCCAAGAACAAGCACGCCACCAAACATTTCCACCGCAGCAAGCATCCCCTGGTCCGCTCCATTGAGCCCGGAGAAGATTGGATCTGGTGCTACGTGGATGACATGATCGCCGGTGAGGTCGCGGCCTAAACGGTCGTTGCCATCACCACCTGGTTACTAACGACAGGGGATGCACCACTTAAGCCAATCTGCCACTCCCGCAAGCCATGCTAGGCTCCTCTTAGCGCTAGCTTCGCGTTGGAGGACAGATGCGGAACTTTTTCGCAGCGACCCTGCTGCTTCTCGTCGCCGGAAGCACGATCGCCGCTGCCCAAGAGCAGAAAAATGAGATAGCAGGGACGATCGGCCGCACATTCATCAGCGACCAGAGTCCGCCAAACACGAATTTCTTTGACAACACGGTGCACTCCGGCAAGGGCACTTCATTTGAGATCAACTATGCGCGAAAATTCAGGAGCTATCGCTGGGGAGATCTGTCGTTCGAGGTGCCGGCGATTTTTAATCCTGACGAAGATCTAAACTATGGGCTGAACCAAGTGCCCAACCAATACAGCTCGGTTTTCATCACGCCAGCCGCCCGCGTCAACCTGATTCCTGATGTCGCTTTTTCGCCATGGGTAAGCTTCGGAGGAGGCATTGGCCATTTTGTGGCGAGCAAGGACCTGGTTCTCTTCGGAAGGAACACCGGTCACAGAATAAAGACGACGGGCGTGTTGCAGGGCGGAGTGGGATTGGATGTACGCCTGCCGAAATTCCACAGCTTCAGATTCCGCGTGGAAGCACGCGACGACTGGAGCGGCGTGCCGCCGATCAATGTGGATACGGGAAAGACCCGGCAGCATAACTACTACGTCGGCGGTGGAATCGTGTACCGCTTCTAGCTCCCTGCAAAATATTTAGATTCAGATTTTGGGTGGCGTAGGCCTTGCAGGCGTGTACAACTCTGTGCCGCCCGATTTCTCGCAACGCTGAAAACGCTCTCTACCTAAAAGCCTCTACTCTTTTCAGCAACCTTTTAGCCCACCGGTCAGGGGTTGGCTTTAATCTCGTCGTAAAGTTCAGGCAGGCGGGAAGCATCTTCGGGGGACTTGCCGAAACGCGCGTTCTCATAACGCTCAGTAAAGCCAGACACACGGTCCTTGAGTTTCGGATCGGCGATGGTAGCGGCAAACTCTTCGGGAGTCTGGGCGGGTGACTTCTCCCATCCGCGTCTTGCGGTCTGCTTCAACATGCGCTCATACCAAATGCTGGCCGCCATCTGCGGAGATTTCTGCGGGCGCCGGGCAAGACGGAATCTGCGGATTACCGTCAGCAACCGAGGAATACTCGCCACCAACAAAGCGCAGAGGACAAGGCCGAGGGTCCGCTCTCCCCATTTAACGGTCGAGTCGCCGATTCGATCTTCCGTCCGGCGTGCCCACGCCAGAATCTTGTTGTACTGGTCACGGCCCCAGGATTGCGCCTGCCCCACAATGGCACGGCTTCCCCGGTTCGCGTCCTGAGTGAGCCGGAGTTGATGGCCGAGGTCATAGTTGACCACCCATTCGCGCCAGAACGAAGACATGGCATCCAGGTAAAGCATGAAGCGGCTCCATTGTGTGTGGGCCTGACCACCGCCGGGAGGCGTGGGGTCAAATTCCATCCATCCTTCGCCGGGAATATAAGCTTCGACCCAGGAATGCGCGTCGCTGCCGCGGACCACGTATTGCGAAGTAATGTCGTTAAACTCGCCGCCGGCAAACCCGTTCACTACCCGAGAAGGGATTCCAATCGAACGCAGCATGATTGCCATGGCGGAAGCGAAGTATTCGCAATGGCCCTGGCGGCGTGCGAACAGGAAGTTGGCGATGGGATCGTGCGGCGTGGTGCTGGGGAGTTGCAGCGTGTATCCGTAATGCCCGCGCAAGTAGTTTTCGATAGCAGTGGCCTTGTCGAATGAGCTGGAAATGTTCGCCGTGATCTGTTCCGCCAGAGGCTTGACGCGCGGGTCAAGAGCGGGTAGTTGCAAATAGTCGAGAAGAACTTCTGGAGGATAGCCGCCGGAATCTTTATGCAAGCGGGAGGCAACCGGCCGGCGAAGTTCCGAGTCCGCCTGGTAGCGAGTCACGTTGTGCTCGGTATCATGGTCAAACACGTCTCCAGCAGGGTCTTCGGAGATCGCGCGGTAATTGCCTTCGAGCGATCGTGGCGTGGCCAGCAGGAAAAACACCTCGCTGAGAAAGGGCTCCATGGTGACTCGATAGTGAACGCGTCGTCCCCTGGTCTGCGGCGATTCCGGATTCGGTAGAGTCAGGTCGAAGCGCCCATCGGCTCCGCGGCTAAGATTCACCTTGTCGCGAGTGTTTGCCCAGTTGTGGCCGTCGAAATTGTTCAGCGCAACCCCGCGGAGTTTGAGCGAGAAAGCGCCAACGGTATCGCCGTCAACCTGAACATGCATCATTACGGTCTTAGACTGCTGAATTTGGCCAATGCGGCCCAGCTCCACCCTGTCGGAGAAACCGCTGGTGAGGTCATTCGCTCCGGTATAAGCGCTCAAATATCCGGCGGAAACGCGTGGCAAAAGAAAGAAGATGACTGCGCCGCCCAGAAAAATGAGAAGCAGGAGCACCGGCGCAATGGTGACGACCGCAAAGGAAAGCTTTCTGTAAGCGTGGTGTACCTGCGGATCGCGTGCCAGCACCGGCGATCTTTGTGCGGAGTGCATCATCTCCATCAGAATAAACGCCGCCACGCCGACCAGAACAAACCCAGCCAGTGCCAACAGGAATGTACTATCGACCGTCAGCACGGCCGCAGCAAGCACCATAACGAACGATAGGGCAACCAGAAAATACCGGTGGCGATCGCGTTGCGCAGAAAACAGCATCACCACCATCACAAAAAGCACAAGGTGGACAAGTGCCCCTAAGAAAGCTTTGGAAATAAGAAACCAGTCGGCAATGCAGAAAGCTGCGCAGGCAATGGTCAGCAGGTTGGTCCAGCGTTCAGACAGAAGCACCTGGCGGCGGCGGGCCAGAACGTATCCCCGAAACAGGAGGGCCGCAGTCACCAGCAGCACAGTCGAAATATCGAGGCCGCCAGTCGAGGCAAGGGTGCCGAATCCGGTAAAGATCAGCAGATAGAGGACGACGTCAAAGTAGCGGCGAATGGCCGCTGCCAGAGTGAACTCTCCAGTTTGCTGGTTCCCTGCCATGGGATACGGCTATTGTTGGCGTTTTCGGGGCAAAGGTAAAGGGTACAAAAGAGTAGGCCTTGGCTTCAGGCTTCGGCATGGCTCTCATATCCCCCAAACCCATGGTCGGGTGAATCCTAGCCCGGAACCTGAGGGCCTAGAACGGATGTTAAGATTTACCTGTCAGGCATCGGTCCCGCGCGATGCATTCCCGCCAACCCCGCCAGGTCCGGAAGGAAGCAACGGTAACGGGCTCTTGCGTGTGCAGTGGGTCTCCGGTGCCTGGCTTCCATCAATGGGACTGTTGTATTGGCGATTCCGCCCTCCCTGCGTACAATTGACGATTCCAATGCATCTGGGAGAATTGGCGATTTGAACACACTTGTGCGAGTGAAGATCACTGCCCTGGGAACCTACGTCCCGCCTCGGCTCCTGACCAATGCCGACCTCGAAAAATTGGTCGAGACTTCCGATGAGTGGATCATGTCGCGAACCGGCATCCGCGAGCGCCACATTGTGGATAAAGGTATGGCCACGAGTGATCTGGCGGTCGAAGCGGCAAAATGCGCTCTGGCCGAACGTGGTATGGACGCCAGCGAAATTGAAGCCATCATGGTTGCCACCGTGACTCCCGACATGCTGTTCCCTTCGACTGCGTGTCTGGTGCAGCACAAACTCGGGGCCAAAGGGGCCTGGGGATTTGACTTGTCCGCGGCCTGCTCGGCGTTTGTCTATGCGCTGCAGACAGGCGCGCAATTTGTGGCTACCGGTGCGCACAAGAAAGTTCTGGTCATCGGGGCGGATGTCATGACCTCCATCCTGGACTTCAGCGATCGTGCAACTTGCATTCTTTTCGGTGACGGCGCTGGGGCCGTAATCCTGGAGCCCTGCTCCGAAGACGACGTGGGGATCATGGACTTCATTCACGAAGTGGACGGTTCTGGAGGGTGCTCGCTCTACATGCCGGGTGGGGGCAGCTTGCATCCCGCTACCCACGAAACCGTCGACAAAAAAATGCATTACGTACATCAGGATGGACAGGCAGTCTTTAAATTCGCCGTCCGGAAAATGGCCGAGGTTTGTGAGAAGCTGCTAGCAAAAAACGGCGTGAAGGCGAGCGACATAGATTGCTTTATCCCTCACCAAGCCAATCAGAGGATTATCAAAGCCACCGCCGACCGGCTGGGACTGAAACCGGAAAGCGTGATCATCAATATTGAGCGCTACGGCAACACCACCGCGGGCACGATTCCGCTGGCCATGCACACCGCCCGCGAAGAGGGCCGGCTGAAGAAGGGCGACCTGGTGCTGCTGGCTTCAGTGGGGGCAGGATTCACCGTCGGAGCAACTCTGCTGCGCTGGACAATCTAGAGCGACTGGGATTCTGCCAGTGGTTCTCCTTCGTGTACGAAGGAAAAACCCAACCCCCTACAGCTTCGCTCTCAGCAAACTAATCACATCGTCCGAGGTAATTACACCGGTGAGTCTCTTCTCGTCATCGACCACTGGCAGCGTGACCAGGTTGTACTTATCGAAGAGCGCGGCCACTTCCTTTTCCCGGCAGCCGGCATGGCAGGAGATTAGCGGCTTCTGAGTGAGCGAAGAAAGTTTATCGCTGGATTTGGCCAGCACCAGCTTGGCCAGGGGCACGGCGCCGGCAAGCTTCCCCTGCTGGTCCACGAGATAAATAGTGCTGACCGTCTCCACGCCGCCTTCGAAATTCCGCAAAGCCTCGATGGCATCATTCACCGTAGCGTCCGCGTCGACCGCCAGATATTCAGTGTTCATCCGGCCCGCGGCGGTGTTCTCGCCGAATTCCAGAAGTTCGGCCATTTCCTCGCGCTCTTGGGGGGCCATCTCCTTCAGGATCTCCGACGTGCGCTCTTCCGTCAGATCGCCTAGCAGGTCCGCTGCCGCATCCGGATTCATTTCTTCTACGATCTCAGCGGCGCGCTCCGAATCCAGAGATTCGAGGATCGACTTCTGGACCTTGGGCTCAACTTCTTCGAGCGCCCCGGCTGCGACTCCCTGGTCGAGGGTCTCGAACACGGCTTCACGTTCGTCTGGGGCAAGCTCCTCGACGATGTCCGCAATGTCTGCGGGATGCAGCTTTGCCAGGCGCTCGTGAGAAATCTTCAGCTTCACCCGCCGGGCAGGGTCGGTTTCGATCAAGTCCACGAACTCCCAAGGGATCAGCCGCGGCGGAATTCTTTGCAGCAAATGCTTGAGGGCGGCCATCGGAACCATGCCTTTAAGCAGGCGCCGGATTGCGCCACGGGGCCCCACGTCTACGGACCCGATCTTTAACTGAACCCGGCCATTAGAGGTCTCGGGGTGCAGATCAACATCGTTCACTCGCACAACCTTGCGGCCGTGAACGTCAATGATCTGCTGATCAAGCAGGTCGCGCTCAAGCAGGAACAACCCTTCGGCGTCGGGGGGAGGCCACGCGGACGCGGAAGACGAGGCATGCACTCCGCCATTGAGCGACGAAACCAATGAGAATGGCAGGAGCCGGTCGCCGCTTTTTGTGCGGACAATCAGAGTGGAAACATGGACACGATCTTCACCGGGAGTAATGGCCACCTCGCGCACACGTCCGCAATGAGCTCCAGAAGCCTCAATCACTGGCGCGCCGAGCAGTTCGGTGAGCGCGATCGTGCTCATATCTTGAGGATGTGCTGAGATTCGAAATGTGTCAATAACGCGAGAGAAGAAATTTTACGTTGGATGATGGCTGGCTAAAGCGTTAGTCCATTGGGTGAGTCGACGCCGGGGACAGAGTGCCGCAGACTGAAGGCGTTGGGTTGCGGGAATCGGTGGAGGTGCGGTTCGGGACTATATGTCAAACCGCCTCTAATCAATGGCAATCCCCGCTGCCAGAGTCTGCGAATGTCTTCCCTTCCTCCGGCACGAACTGCCAATCATAGCTCTTCGGATGCAGGGTCAGCTTTAACACTCCAAATGTGTCGGCTTGGTGCGTCTCACTGTTGGGTCGAGTGAGGGCGAAGACTCGATGTGAATTCTTCCCGCCGGTGCCGACCACAAATTCGCGGATGCCATGCTTGGGATCAGAGTTCCCGTCCGGATCCTGGGGCGCGAAGCGTTCGTAGTCATGATCGTGTCCGTTGATGACCACGTCTGCGCCCCCGTGGTACAGCATTTCCCAGAGCGACTTCATTTGCAAATCATTACCGTGCGCCAGACCGGAACTGAATAACGGCTTGTGAAAGTAAGCCAGCGTGCATGCGGCGGGATGTTGTGCCAGATCCTGCTGCAGCCACTTTCCTTGCTCGGATTCAGGCCCACAGCCGCCAACTTCAGCGCACTCGCTGTTCAGCACAATAATGTGCCACTGCCCGAGATCGTAGCTGTAATATGCTCTCTTCGGATCACCCGCAACCGCACCCCAATAGCGCGCGTAACCAGACGCGCCGCCGCCACGGTATTCGTGATTCCCCGGCGCCGGGCGGGTGCGATCTTTGAAGCGTCCCCAGGTAGGTCCATAACAGTTGGCGAACTGCTCATCGCTTCCATCTGGATAAGCCAGATCGCCAGCCGCAAAAACTGTTCCCGGTATTTTTTCGATCAACTTTGCAGTCGCATACGCTCCGGCAAGATCGTCACAACTGGCGATATCTCCTGCGCCTACC
>Ga0209648_10000549_pt1 | contig 28763 bp, 28 predicted proteins | sample GraSoi2013_115cm_FD_185830 | JGI IMG/M metagenome (GOLD analysis project Ga0209648, IMG submission 185830) | Grasslands soil microbial communities from the Angelo Coastal Reserve, California, USA - Sample 9_17_2013_115cm (SPAdes) (version 2) | ecosystem: Environmental > Terrestrial > Soil >...
CGAGAGAGTCCGCTGTCGGTCAGTCCGTAGCTGCCAAGAAATTCCGCCGCGTCTTCGTCGCTCATCTCGGCCAGTTCGGCTTCCACTTTGCCGCAGATGGCGCTGGCTCCGGCATTCGGATGCGCGGCCACTTCGGTCAGCTTATATTTTCCCACCGCCGCTTCCAGGTCTTTGCCGAGTTCGGTGCTCTCTCCGATATTGAGGACGTAGAGCATTGGCTTCTCGCTTAGAAACATGAAGCCCCTGATTCGCTTCTTGTCGTCGGGCGACATTTCCATTTCGCGCAGCGGCTTTTCGGTTTCCAGAAAGGCTTTGGCTTTGATCAGCAGTTCGTTTTCTTTTTCCAGTTCCGGCGTCTTCATCTTCTTCAGGTCTTTTTCCAGGCGCTCGAGCCGTTTTTCTATCTGGCCCAGGTCGCTGACCATCAGATCGAATTCGACGTTCTTGATGTCGCGCAGCGGATCGATGGCGCCAACGTGCGGAATGGCGTCGTTTTCAAACGCCCGGAGAACGTGAATGAGCGCGTCGACCTGGCGCAGATGACCAATGTAAGCGGTCTCTTTCAGGGCGTCCTGGCCGATGGCGCCTACGTCGACGTATTCGACCGAGGCGTGCGTCAGCTTCTTTGGGTGATAGAGCGCAGCCAGTTTGTCGAGGCGCTCATCGGGCACCTTGGCGACGCCGATGTGCGCCTCGCGCGGGTTTGAATACGCTTGGTCAGAGAGATTCACCTTCGTCAGAATGCGAAATAGAGATGTCTTGCCGACTTGCGGCAGACCGATGATGCCAGTTTTCATGGGGAGTTCTCAGTTCTTAGGTGTTAGGTCTCAGGTTCAGTTCCACAAGCAGAATAAATCATCGAGCACGATGGGGGATATGCGCTGCTCGGGCTAAATTCATTAAACACAAACGACACGAAGGTACACGAAGGTGGAAAAGTCTTGGGACTTTCCTTCGTGCTACTTCCTGCCCTTGGTGGTTATCGGGTTCGACGTGCGTTGCGCAGATCGGACGTGCTACGCTCGGCGCAATGCAGCGCGACGGCAAAACTCTCCCCACAAGATTTCTTCGCCATCTTGGCGGGACGCTGATTGCTTGCATCGCGTGCGCCGTCTGCGTTTCGCCGCAGGCAATCCACTTCCGCTTGCAGACGCGCGACGTCGTCGAGGGCCATCTGAAGTCGTTTTCAACTAAGAACGGCGAACGCGAAGCGCTGATCCGGAGGTGGTTTACAGACGCCGGGTGCAAGGACGCGAATCTCTCCGAGCAAGCGCTCGACCGCGAGCTTCCGCCGAATGTCATTTGCGTGTTGCCTGGCGAAACGCACCAAGTCATCGTGGTCGGCGCTCACACCGATCACGTCGACAGCTTTGGCGACGGCGTGGTCGACAACTGGACTGGAGCGGTTTTGTTGCCCGCGCTGCTCTATGCCTTGAGCGCGAAGCGGCGTCACCACACTCTGATCTTCATCGGATTCTCGGGCGAAGAAAAGGGGTTGGCCGGATCGCGGTATTACGTGAATCACCTCAGCGATGCGCAGCGCGCGCACATCGAAGCCATGGTGAACTTCGATAGTTTGGGCCTCGGTCCGACCGAGGTCTGGGCTTCGCACGCCGACAAAGTGCTGCTTGACGTGCTGGCTTCGGTCGCGTTCGCCAGCAAACTCCCAGTGACCACAATGAATGTGGACAACGGTGCCAGTGCCGATTCTGAATCGTTCAGCAGCTACCAGATCCCGCGCATCACGCTGCATTCGGTGACGCAACAGACGTGGTCGATCCTGCATTCGCCGTTCGACAAGCTGGCAGCCGTCAAGATGAACGATTACTACGACAGCTATAAGCTGGCCGCCTGGTATGTGGCGTATCTCGATAACGTGCTGAAAGCGCCACCCGCGCCGCATCAATGAGTTATACGGTGGAGCGACGGGCGTCTCGCCCGTCCCCAGCGTTGTCCCAGCCGGGCGGTGACGCCCGGCACTCCACCAGTTGGTTATCGGAGCGCTTGCGCGGTCGTGTACAACGCAACCAACCCCAACAAAAGCACCGCTTCCTCTAACTTTTCCGACCACACATGGAGACGGTCGAATTCCATGCGCAGCGGATTGTCCGGAGGCACGCTATCGATAACGCCAATCTCGGCGCGAATGGCGTGCATCTTCGGGGAAATGGCGAACTGCGAGACCGCGGTCAGCAGCAGCATAAGCACGATCAGAAGGTGCCGCGCCGCCAGCGGCCGCGCATTTCCAGCGACCATCCGGCTGTAGAGCATGGACGCGATCAGAAAAACAATTCCGGAAACGATGGCCATATAGTGCAACCCGTCGAGCGAGCGGCCTACGATCGATCCTGCGAGGTGGCGGGTTGGGAGAAGTCCGGGCGAGAACGCGGTGGGCGCGAGCACGAAGGCGAAAAAAATCAGTCCGCCCAGCCAGACCACGAGCGACAACAGCATGAGGAACCGGAGAAATGACATGAGCGAGATTATAGTTGCACCCGGGCAGCGCCTAAAGGCGCACTCATTTTTCAGCAATCTCGGCATGCCTGAAGGCATGCCCTGATACGAATCGCGCCCCGCAACGCGCTGCCGGCGTTTCGCCGCGCGGGCCGCGATCTTCAGACGAGTTATCCACAGCCCGAACCAGCGCTGTCACTTACTCCCGTGTGCGCGACTGGTTACCCTCATTCTTCCTCAGTCTGTCCGGAGATAGCCATCCAAATGCAGCGTTCGTTAACCGCCACCGACGTGAATTTTGTTTCGTTGCAGTCGGCAATATTTTGCGTGCAATGTGAATTGCTGAGTGAAAACAACACGCCGCGGTGCCTGGCCTGCGGCAGTGGCGCGGTGCTGAGTCTTTCGCGGGTGCTCGGGGGGGCGCTTCGCGGGCAGCGGACCGCGCACCTCATCGCGGATGCGGAACTGGGCCGACTGGTGCGCTCGCTGCTCTACACTGTTCCGAATAGTGTTCCGAGTGGCGTTTCGCAAACGTCAGCGGAACCTGAGATCGAGTTTTCTCCGGCGGCAACTTTTTCGACCCGGCATCATTTGCGGCCTCGCCATCATCGTCATGGACCGGTCTTGGCGTCCGCGGCGCCTGCGCCGATCGACACGGGCGAAATTGACCTCGAGCCGGGCATCAGCATCATCGCGGAAAAGGCGCAAACTTTAACCGGCGCTACCGGAGCGGCCATCGCGTTGCGCCGGGGCAACGAAATTATTTGCCGGGCGCGCACGGGCCGCACCGCTCCGGATATCGGAGTCCGCCTGCAAACTGATAGTGGGCTTTCGGCGGAATGCGTGCGCACGGGCGAAGTGCTGCTTTGCCATGACGCCGAGTCGAATGCGCGCGTGGATTGGGCGAGTTGCCGGCGACTGGGCGTGCGCTCCATCCTGGTCGCTCCGCTGCGCCACTTCCGGCGAACTCTGGGGGTTTTCGAAGTGCTGTCGTCAACGCCGCACGCGTTTGACAGCAACGATGTAGCCACGATGCAGTTTCTCTCCGGTATGATGGTGGCGACGATCTCGCGTCTTTCCAGTTTGCAGCCGCCGACGGTAGCCTCGGGCGAGTAAACTTGGCTCTGGACATCCGTGGTTTGGAGATACGGGGCTTGCCCCGTCTGCTCGAGGCGCAGCGGGAGACGCGGCAAGCCGCGTCTCTACGGGAAATAGTTCTCGCCTCGCGGTGCGAGCGAAGTCGCGGGTCGGCAAGGAGATTCCGATGAAGAAGTATGTCTTCGGGATAGCCCTAGTGGTGGCGGTGGTCATGGTGGGCTGGGAGATTCTTGAGCCCGAAATAACCAACATAGTGTTTCAAGATGAGCTGCATGATATCGCGGCCCAGGCTGGCACCCGCATCGGACTGCCGGCGCCAACCTCGGACGAAGAAATTCGCAACGTTGTAATTCGCAACGCCCTCAGACATGACATCGCGCTCGATCCCCGGCAGGTGACGGTGCGGCGCGGCACACAGGACGCTCCCGCCCTATACCTCGCGGTCGACTACACGGTGCCCGTGAAGCTGCCCGGATATTCGTTCACCTTGCATTTCACTCCCACAAGCACCGGCGGCAGGTTCTGATCGCGATTCCTGCGTTCTTCGCCCTCTGTATTTGGGTTATCGCCTCGCGCTGGTGTATCCTACTCTGAACTTCGTTCGTGTATTGCGCGTGGTCGCGCTTCACCAGCCCACCCAACACACTCCGCAAGACAGGACACACAAAGCAGGACCAAACAATGCAGGACAATGGCCGGGGGTGTCCCTGGTCCGACCGTATCCCAATCTCCCCCGGAGGAAGCAATGCTTCGAACGTTCCCCAAGGTTTTCATTGCGTCTGCCTTCGCGCTTACCGCGGCGCTGGCATTCGCGCAACACGCCAACACCAACGCAACCGTAAAATACCCTTCTGCATTTGCGATCTCGCAGCCGCTCTCGGAATTGCCGATCGAAACAACGATGGCGGTTGAAGAAAAGGAAACTCCTCGCCCGATGCCGGTTCCCCTCGGATCTCGCGCCGGCGCCGCTCCCACGGAGGCAGACTCCGTGTTGCAGAAGGAGGTGATGCCGTTCGTTTCGGCCGCGAAAGGCGCCGCTTTTGATGGCATCAGCGCGAAAGGTTACGCGCCATCGGACGTAAACCTGGCCGTCGGACCCAACTACATTGTGCAAACGGTGAATGTGCGGCTGGCGGTATACAGCAAGAGCGGCGCGCTGCTTTCGGGTCCAACCAACCTCACCACGTTGTTTGGGCCCCTGGGCGGTAACTGCAAGGCCGGAGCGAGTGATCCGATTGTGAACTATGACCGGCTGGCGGACCGCTGGGTGATCAGCGACGTCGGCATCAGTGCCGGCTTCACCACCTTCTCGGAGTGCGTGGCCGTGTCCAAGACCAAGGATCCGACCGGGGCTTATACCCTCTACAGCTATTCTTTCGGTACCAATCTGAACGACTATCCGAAGCTAAGCGTTTGGCCCACCGCCACCAACAGCGCTTACCTCGCTACCTACAACATTTTCAAGAACGCCTTGCTTTTCGAGGGCGCCGACCTGTGCGGATTTGACCGGACAAAAATGCTTGCCGGTAACGCGACGGCAAAGCAGATCTGCGTCAAGACGCCCACGAGCGAGGGCGGTTACCTGCCATCCGACCTTGATGGTCCCACTCCTCCCACAAGCGGCACGCCCGGACTCTTCCTGACCTGGCAAAACAACAACCCCGGCCAGTTGTTTCTACGCAAGCTCAAGCTGAACTTCGGGACGGGCACGGCTTCTCTGTCGGCCGCGATTACCATTCCGGTAGCGAACTCCAGCCTCGCCTGTGGCAACGGCGGCACCTGCGTTCCACAAAAAGGTACGGTTGATTTGTTGGATAGTTTGGGCGACCGGCTCATGTACCGCATGGCCTACCGGAAGTTTTCCGATCACGAGCGCGTGGTCGTGAACCACGCCGTCGGCAGCGGGAGCCGGGTGGCAGTCCGCTGGTATGAAATCCTGGATCCGAGCGGCGCGGTGAGCGTGCATCAGCAAGGCACCTTCGCCCCGGATACGACCTCCCGCTGGATGGCCAGCGCGGCCATGGATAAATTGGAAGATATCGCCATTGGCTACAGCGCCTCCAGCAGCACGATTCACCCCGCGATTCGCTTTACCGGTCGCGTTCCCAGCGATCCACTCGGCACCCTGGAAAGCGAGACCAGCATCCTGGAAGGTGCCGGATCGCAACTCGCCGGGCTGAGCCGGTGGGGCGACTACACCGCGCTGCAAGTTGACCCGAGCGACGATTGCACATTCTGGTATACAAACCAGTACCAGAAGGTAAATGGCACGTTTGATTGGAGCTCGCACATTGGGTCGTTCAAATTCGCCAGCTGCCCGTAGCGGCGCGAAGACCGTAGCTGAATGGATAAGCAGGGCGGGATTTTGATCTCGCCCTTTTCTTGCGCTGTGGAATAGAGATCAGGCTGCGTTCGGCGTGCAGACCCTGGCATACGCCGAAAGGCAAATATCACTCATGGGGTCAGGCCAATGCGTTTGAGCAGGTCGAGGTATCGGGGGTCGGAGCGCCACGGGTCTATTGCCGGAACGACCTTTACGACCTCTAGCCCACCGGATTTTTCCGCCGCTGCCTTGTCGAGCCAGGCGAAGGTTTGCTCTTTGTCGCCGAGTGCAGCGTAGTCGTAAGCGATGTCGGCAGGATCCACATAGCGATGATTTGCCAGTTGCTTTCGCATCTCGATCCCTCGCAGGAGCGCGGGCTTCAGCCCGGATTTGGAATAGACCCTGGAAACATCCTCGGCAATCGCCAATTCATCGGGGCGCTGAAACAGAACCATTGATTTCTTCCAAGTCTCCAGCCACAAATCATATTTGCCCATATCGAAATATTCCCGCGACAATTGGCTGACCGCTTGAGCGTAGTTTGGATCCATCTCCAGAGTCTTCTTTAACTGCTCCACGCTGGCATCATATTGCCTGGCATTGCCGAATGCCTGGCCGAGATTCGTGTTGTATTGCATGTTCAAAGGATCAAGTTCTACGGCCCGGCGGAGGTGAGAAATGCCTTCGGTGGGACGCGCGTCCCACGACAGGAACTGTCCGTACCAGTGATGCGCGTTGGCATAATTCGGATTAAGTTCCAGAGCGCGCCGGAATTCCTTCTCCGCGTCGGCGAACTCAAGCCGAGCCCAGTGAGATGCGGCCAACGCGTTATGGGCCTCAGCAAGGGAGCCATCAATGGCCAATGCTTTTTCAGCCGCGGCTCGAGCCCCGGCAGCCGCTTCGCTTTCCGGCACCGGGCTATAGTCGGCCACTACGTTGTAGTAGTCTGCCAGGCCGACGTAGGCTTGGGCATAATTCGGATCTCTCTGAACGGCTTGGTTGAAATATTCTTTGGACTTTTCCAGCGACTCCGAAGTGCGCTTGCCCCAGTAATAGCGGCCTTTCAGATAGAGCTGGTAAGCCTCGGGATCGTTGGTGCCGCCTTTGGCAATTTCTCTCTTGGGTTCGGCCGACAGCCGTTCGCGCAACTTGGCGGAGATGGCGCCGGTGATGTCCTGCTGCACCGACAGCAGATCCGACATCTTGCGGTCGTACTGGTCTCCCCACAGATTGTGGTTGGTGCGCGCATCAATCAGTTCCGAGCTGACGATAATCTGGTCGCCGCGCTGGATGATGCGCCCGGTGACAACCGCCTGCACCTTCAGATCTTTCGCCACCGTTTGGGGATCGACATCGCGTCCCTTGTAGCGAAACACGGAAGACCGGGCCATGACCGCAAGGTTCGGCAACTGCGACAGGCTGTTGATCAGGCTTTCGGTAATCCCGTCGCTAAGGTATTCGGTGTTCGGGTCGTTGCCCGTGTTAACGAAAGGCAGCACGGCAATGGAGGAAATTTCCTTACCCTCGCTCTGGCCGCGCCAGATGAAGATGAAGAAGGCAGCGGCGAGGATCGCCAGCAGCGCGGCGGCGCCCACGCCGGCGAAGAGCATCTTACGGCTGCTTTGGGCTGGCTGTGAATCGGTGGTGGCCTTTACCTGGGCCGAACTGGAATCGCGGCGCAGGCGCCTCAGGTCGGACAGCATCTCTGCGGCGCTCTGGTAGCGCAAGGCCGGATCTTTTTCCAGAGCCTTATTGATGATGTGTTCCAGTTCGGCCGGCAGATCGGGATTGATTCGCTCCGGCGAAGCGGGAGCCTTGTGCAAGATGGCATCGAACACCAGCGCCGACGTGTTCCCGCTGAAGGCCATGCGGCCCGTGGACATCTCGTAGAGCACGGTGCCGAAGGAAAACAGATCGCTGCGCCGGTCGAGTGTCTCGCCGCGCGCCTGCTCGGGCGACATATAGGCGATGGTCCCGACGGTGCTGCCTGGACTGGTAAGGTTCGCCTCGATCGTCGCTCCCTCGCCTAACGAGGCTTCGGGCTTCCCGGTCAGTTTGGCCAGGCCGAAGTCGAGCACCTTGGCGGTGCCGCGCTTGGTGATGAAGATGTTGGCGGGCTTGATGTCTCGATGCACGATGCCCTCGCTGTGGGCGGCGTCGAGCGCATCGGCGATCTGGACAGCGTTTTCGAGCAGTTGCTCTAGCGGCAGCGCGCCCGCCAGCAGGCGGTGCTTCAGGGTCTGGCCGCTCAGCATTTCCATGACGATGAACTGCTCGCCCTGGGCTTCGTCCTGGGCAATCTCGTGGATAGTGCAGATGTTGGGATGGTTCAGAGCCGACGCGGCCCTGGCTTCACGGCGAAAACGCTCCAGGGTCTGGGGATCGCGAGCCAAATCCCGGGGGAGAAATTTGAGCGCGACGCGGCGTCCGAGGTTAAGGTCCTCGGCCTCGTAAACTACTCCCATACCGCCGCCCCCTAGCTTCTCTAGGATGCGGTAGTGCCCGACAGTCTTGCCGATCATGCTTGGCCCTCACCTCCGAGCGGCAATGGTAGGTTGGGCCGCCGGGCAAGTCAAACAGAACCGGTCAATCAATCGATCAAGATCGACGTGCCTTGCCTACCCAACGGAAGCCCTTGATAAAGCGCTTCAGTTGAAACCAAACCACCCGCGGGACCGTGATCGGAGAACCGAGCCAAAATCGTCCCCAGAAGAAGACGTATTCGGGCAGCAGGCGTACCACATCGGCAATTGGCACTTCCGGGGAATGTTCGCGGTGCTGGTAGTGGGCAAGATTCTGTCCATCCCATGCGACTGAGAATCGCGGCCGATATCTTAAGGTGCTCAATCTCGGGAAGCTATCTCCCAGACGGCAGCATTGCGGCTCAACCAAAAAGCACTTGCCACCCTGAATAAATTGAACCCAAGCGTGGCCGGTCCCATATCTTCCATGTTGGCCGAAGACAACACGAGCGTCGTAGCCCAAGTCCATGAACTGGCGCCAAGTCCAGAACGAAAAATCTTCGCAGTCGCCTTTCTTCCTTTTTTCGAAATCGTCTGGCGGTTGCCAATAGTCGTCTTTATCGAAAAGCTCTTTATCGGAAACGGGATTTACACCCGATTAAGAATTTGCGGATTTCTTCGATTGAATGGCAGTGGATGGCAAGCGGTTGACTTACATAACGACCGAGGGGAAACGTAGGCCGCAGTCCTTTACGGCGGTCGAACGGTCGAAAGACCTTCTTCCCTTCCGCATCGTAAGCAGCCGGAATGGCTTCCGCGATCATTTAGACAGTAGTTGAGAACTGAAAAACTAACTATACCGGTACCGGCACGCTCTCGACGATCTCGCGGAGGACTTGCTCAGCCTGGTCGGATTTTTTCAGCGTGGAAGTGTAGAGCGAACTTACTACTACGCGGTGGGCGAAGACGGAGACGACCAGGGGCTTGAAATCTTCGGGAGTGCAATAATCGCGGCCATCCAGGAAGGCCATGGCCTGGGCGGCGCGGTAGAGCATCTGCGAGCCTCGGGGAGATACTCCCAGGGAGAGATACTCGGACTCGCGGGTTCTGTTGACGATATTCAGCATGTAAGTGATGAGCGATTCGTCCACGTGGACCTGGGCTACGGCTTGCTGGATTTCGACTACGTCGGCGGCGTTGAGCACGGGACGCAGGTGTTCGAGTTGGGCGGCCCCGGCTTCGGCGCGCAGGATCTCGCGTTCGGCGTTGCCTTCGGGATATCCCATGCGCACTCGCATCAGGAAACGATCGAGTTGCGACTCGGGCAGGGGATAGGTGCCGTGGTGCTCGATGGGATTTTGTGTGGCGATAACTAGGAACGGTTGCGGCAGCGGATAGGAATGCGCGTCGATCGTGACCTGGCCCTCGTTCATGGCTTCGAGCAGGGCGGACTGCGTCTTCGGAGTGGTGCGGTTGATTTCGTCGGCTAGCAGGACGTTGGCGAACACCGGTCCGCGCTTGAATTCGAATTTCTGCTCGATGGCGGAGTAGATCGAGATGCCCAGCACGTCGGAGGGCAACATATCGCTGGTGAACTGGATGCGCTGGAAGGTGCAGTCGATGGCGCGGGCGAGGGCTTGGCCGAGCGTGGTCTTGCCGACTCCGGGGACACCTTCGATCAGCAGGTGCCCTTTGGCGAAGATGGAAACCAAGGCGAGGCGGAGGACATCGTCTTTGCCGCGGATGACAGTGCGGAGACTGTTCTCGAGTTCCGCGGCGCGGCGGGAGGTTGCTACCAGAGTTTCGGGAGCCATCAGGGGCGATTTTACTATGGAGGTGGAGGAGCGGCCGGTTACGGGAGTCATCGTCCAGTTCTCAGTCGGCAGTTGTCGAGCTTCGCTCGACTGGACGGACGAATGCGTCCGTCCCTACGTGTTACTGGAAGAATTCCGCCGGCCTTCCCGTCAGACGCTCGATTCTTTTTGCCGTTGGCGGATGCGTCGAGAAGAGGTTTCCGAAGCTCATCCCACCTAAGAACGGCGCAATGATGAAGAGATGCGCCGTCGATGGACTGGCCACCAGAGGCATGCGACGGGAGTAGGCTTCGATTTTTGCCAGGGCGCTGGCCAGGGCATAGGGATTGCCGGTCCAGTGGGCTCCGGTATCGTCGGCACCGTATTCGCGTGAGCGCGAGACGGCGAGTTGGATCAGCATGGCTGCGAATGGGGCGAGGATGATCATGGCAATGGCAGCTATGCCACCGCCTCCGCCGCGATCGTCGCGCTCGCCTCGCATGCCGCCAAAAATCATTCCCCATTTGGCGATTGACGCGAGCCAGGTGATGGCGCCGGCTAGAGTGGCGGCGATCGAACTGATGAGGATGTCGCGATTGCGCACGTGGCCGAGTTCATGCGCGAGCACGCCTTCCAGTTCCTCGTCATTGAGCAAGCCGAGAATGCCCTGGGTTACGGCGACGGAGGCGTGGTTTGGATTGCGTCCGGTGGCGAAGGCGTTGGGCGAATCGGTCGGGATGAGGTAGACCTTGGGCATCGGCAGGCTGACTTTTTGCGCCAGGCGCTCGACGATGTTGTAAACGCGCGGCAGATCATCGCGACCGACAGGCTGAGCGCGGTAAGTGGCGAGCGCGATCTTGTCGGAGAAAAAGTAGGAAACGAAATTCAGGACGGCGGCGAAGGCGAGCGCCATCAGCATTCCGCGCTGGCCGCCGAAAGCACGACCAGCCAGCATCAGCAGCAGCGTCATGCCGGTGAGCAGGAGTGTGGTCTTGAATATGTTGCTCATGGTTGTTGCCTCAGTTTTCTTGGCTCAATCGATTAGATGCCGGGTGCCGGGCTTTGGGCTCTGGGCATGCGCTGGCCATGGGCAGCTGCCGAGTTGCGCTCGGCTTGGACGGACGAATGCGTCCGTCCCTACGCGATCCTACCCTTGGCGCTTCAGTGCCCGGTCTAGCGTTTGGTCTAGGGCTGCTCTGGCTTTTTCGTAATCCGCGGGCGTGATCTTGCCTTGCTTTCGTTCTACCTCGAGTTGGAACAATTCTTCTTTCAGCGCTTCGAGCAGCATAGAAGATCTTGCGACCGGAGCGCTGGCCGCGGATGTCGCGGGCACCGTCGCGGTTGGCGCCGTTGGACGGACGCTTGCGCCGTAGTCGCTCGACGTCGCGCCAAGCTTCGCTGTGGAGGTGGCGACTGCTGTTACAGGTTGCCGTTTCGTGACCACCCATCCGCCGATAGCAAGCAGCACAGCGAATCCGCCAAGGATGGGCCAGCGATATTGCTGAAGTGCATCGGGTGCATCGATGGGGACGCCGAGTCCGCCACCGGGGCGATTGTCCCGTGTCTGAGGTTGGTCCGGTTGCTGCTGTTGTTGCTGCATCTGATCCTGCTGCCGGGCTGCGCCGGAGGCAACCTCTCCCGGCGATTCGGTGATGACGCCGTTGCCCGTCAGGATGAAGCTGAGCGGTTGGCCGGGCTTCGTCTTTCTTGCAACCTCGACTTGGCTGTCGCCTTGGCTGGGATCCTGCATGGACTGGAAGCTCGGCGGATTCGCAGCTTTGAATTGCATCGTCTTCGGAAGAACGACGACGAGGTGCTCGGCGGGATAGAGTGGCTTGGGATCGATCTTGATCTCGCCGGAGTAGGGCAGAGTGAACTCCAACTGGAACTGCGTTTCTCCGGGACGGAGCGGGAAGTTAATCGCGTAGCGGTTCTTCTCGGCCTGGGGCGCGGCTTCCGAACTGATCGGCTGGCCGTTCGGGGCGCGGGCCTGTATTTGTTCAATCTTTGCGCCAGGGGGGACATAGAACTCGAAGTTGTGATCGTTCATCTGCGTCTTCGCGGGAGAAGACTGGTTATTGACGACAAACAGGCGCACGCCCTGCATGCTTCCGCTGTCGGCCTGGAAACGGATGACGTCGGCAGTGACGGTGAGGCCGCTTACTTTGGTCGCGACGTCATAGACGTTCACGTCAACCGAACTGACGCCGGGAGGCGCGATCTGGTGATAGGTGACTCCCTGGTGGACGGCGCGGATGAGGTGTGGCCCGGCTCCTCCGGTGAGTTTGAAGCTGAATTTTCCGTTGCTGTCGGCTTTGGTGTTGGCGGCGATTTCCATAGTGGTGGTGAGGTTGATGAGAATGACCTCATCGCCGACAGCGGGCTTATTGGTGGTGCCGTTGGTGACGATGCCGGAGAGGGTTTGGGCGGCAGCCGAGGCGAGGGTCAGCGCCAGAACACATAGGACACGGATAGCGGTCAGTAAGGCGGGCTTTGCTAGTCTGGTCAAAAAAGCTCCTGGGCTGTCGCAGATCTTTTTCCGGCGCTAGGAAATCAGCGCTTCATAGGCCTTGTGATCGCCAATCCAGAACCACAAATATCCATCCGTCCGTTTGATCGCAAGAGCGCGATGGTTCAGCGTGATGCGGGCGGACCACATTTCCTGGCCGTGGCGCTCTCCCACTCTCTTAAATTGTAGCGAAGGATGCTGCGAATTTGCTTTGAGCAATGCAAACTGTTTGTCGGCGCGGGCGCGGACTTCCTGCGAGAGGGTATGGTATTGCCGCCAAAAATCGGTGGTGGCGCGATGCTGCATGGGCGCTAAAGAGGCTGTACGCGACCGTTCTTCTCGTCGTCCAAGGCACGCTGAATGGCAGTGTCGAGGCGTCCGGCCGCAAGGTCGGCTTGGACGCGAGCATCGATTGGCGGCGGGCAGTGTTGCTCAAGCCACACGTACAATTCCTCGATTTCGCGCGGCGTGAGCGCTCCGATGGCGCGTTCAATCTCTTTGATGGCATTTAGGCTCATGGAACTCTTATTTTAACCGCGCCGAGGGGAAATCACCAGAACGAGGCGAGCGGGGAGCCGAACTTGCCGGGCCGAGTTGCCTTGGCGCCGCCGGCCGCGTCCATGCCGTTGGTGAGGTTGATGAGAATGACTTCATCGCCTGTGGCGGGCTTGTTGGTGGTGCCGTTGGTGACGGTGCCGGAGAGGGTCTGGGCGACGGCCGAGGCGAGGGCTAGCGAGAAGATGGCGGCCAGGAATGCGGACTGGGCGAGTTTCTCCAAAACAACTCCTTAATTCAGCGGTTCCTTAACCCTCTTGAAGGATATCTATTCTTGCCATTCCGAGGAGCCGAGGACGACAGCCCAAACTCGTCTACCGTTTGCACAACCAGATATGAGCCACCCGCTTGAGCTTTACGTCCTCATCCTCGGATAAACCCTTAGTTGTGGACATATCCTGAATTGTGATTTTGCCGCGGAACCACACTGAATCGTGCGTTCCGTTTATTCGGACAAAATGCTCTTGGACGATCTCTTTTTTCGCAGGGTATTCGATGAGATGCTCATCCCAGTTCCCTTCAATATTTAGCTTTTTGCCCGAAATATGACCCTGTAGGTGTATGCCGTTGTTGTTCGGTGCTCCCTCGTAGACATATAGCAGCACGTCGACGGTGGAGTCGCTCAGCTTCCTAACTGCCAACTCGAATCCACTGACATCGCCGGTCTCTTCGGAGACAACGGCGTTTGAATAAATCCGCATGGATGCGGTCCGCGCACATGTGTCGTCCGATGTTCCTTGAGCCAATGCACAAGAAGCGATCGTCAGGAAAGAGAGGGCGGTGCATAAGACAGATTTCATTCCGGCGGACGTCCTAGCCTTCATCGAGGTCGCTATCGATAATCGCCTCACACTACCTGCCCTGCCGCCTGCTCTAACCGCGCGATCTCCGCCATGATCGCAGCCGCCTCCTCTTCGAGCGAGGCGCGCATGGATTGGTAGTCCACGTCAGGCACCTTGCCGGCCTTGTATTCGAAATTCAGATCGCGCAGGTTCTCATAGACTGCTTCCTTGCGCTCGCGGAGATAGCCGAGCCGCGTTTTTTCTTCTCCGGCGTAAACTTCTCCGGGATAGAAGAAAACGTAGTAGAGAGCGGCGGCGGTGACGACGGAGCAGATGAAAGGGATCATCGGGTTATCTCGCTGCTAAAAATAGTATCGCCCGTGTCTGGCGGCATGATTGTTGCCACTTGTCGCCCCTTATTAAGGAAAATAGTCCCGACTGTAGCGCCGGCATCCTGCCGGCTGTCCCGAGGGCGTCTCGCCATCGGCGCGGCGGGCGAAGACGCCCGCCGGACAGCCGCCGGGACGGCGGCGCTACGCCTGATCGTCATAAGTCGGTCTCCTTCCGCGCTTTGCGGCGGAACTCGTCTAGCTCGCTGCCGCGCGGGATGGTGATGCCGTCGGCTAGGGCCGGTGTGGGCCGATTCCTCCACGAGCGCACTATGTACACGACAAAGGAGATGCCGAACGCCAGCGCGGCGAAGGGCATGATCCAGGCCACGCGATTGAAGCCGGTGGCGGTGGGCGCGGCGATCACGGTTGGTCCGTAGTCCTGCACGAAACCTTGCAGGATGAGGTCGTCGTTGTTGCCTTTATCCAGCGCGGCCTGAAGTTGGTCGCGCATCTTGTCCGAGTACGTGCAGCCGACGTGATTGCATTCGAGCAATATCTGGCCGCATCCGCAGGCGCACATCATGCGATGGCCCAGGTCTTTGAAGCGCGCGGAATCGTCTCCGGCACCCATGAAGAGGAAGACGGCGGCGGTGAGGATGAGGGCGTGGAGTGCGCGGCGGGCGGGCTTTGCAGGTATGGACCCAACCGATGGCTGGGTGGGTTGGCCCTCAGCGGCTGAAGCCGCGATTGATTTTGCTGCGCTTACGGCGCGGCTGAAGCCGCGCCCCTTCAAAGCAAAGTCAAAACCGCGCCCGTTCAAAGCAAGGTCAAGATCATGATTCGAGAATTTCATCTCAGTCACCTGCTCCCACATGAGCCGGAGCGCGAACGGGCGTGGTTGCGGCCACCTGGACGGCGACGGCATTCGGCACGAGTGCGACGATGGTGCCGAAGACCATGATGATCAGGCCGATCCATATCCAGGGGACCAGCGGATTCAAGTGCGCTTTAATGATGGGCCGTCCGGTGGTCTCGTTCTTGCCTTCATAGACAAGATAAACGTCAGTCACCAAAAACAAATCTTCGCGGAAGCTGGGGTAAATGCGGGGCAGCGTCTGCGGCTGTTGGCTGGCTTTATAGAACCGGCGCTCGGGATACATGGTTGTAATCTGCTTGCCGCCGCGGAACACATTGATGATCGCCCACTCGTTGCCATAATTGGGATTGTCGTCCTGCGTGTAGGACTGGCAGACCAGAGTGTAGGGGCCAATGGAGATTTTGTCGCCAAAGCCCATTTCCTTCTCGACTTCTTTATTGAAAGGCGTGCCGAGGATCCCAATTACGACCAAGGCGACGCCGAAGTGGACGATGTATCCGCCGTAACGGCGCGTATTCCGGTGGCACAGCTGAAGCATCGCGGAGAATAGATTTTGCTGCGTCTTACCGGCGATGACGCGGCCTCCGCGGAGGAACTCTGAGATAACGGTAAACATCACCAGGGCCGCGAGGACGGCGGCCATGGTGGCATAGAAATACGACGGATCCTCCCAGGGACGCACGCCGAAAAGAATCATCATCCCGCCGATCGAAAGCGCGCCGATCGCGGGGTACAGGAAATTGCGCTTGAGGCTTTCGAGGGAAGTCTTACGCCAGGCCAGCAGCGGTCCGATCGCGGTGAGCAGCAGGAGCAGCAAGGCGACCGGGACTGCCACGCGATTGAAAAAAGGCCCCCCGACCGTGACTTTGTGTCCCTGTACGAATTCCGACAGGATCGGGAAAAACGTGCCCCACAATATGGTGAAGCATAGGGTGAGCAAAAGAAGATTGTTGAACAGGAAACTGGATTCGCGTGAAACGAGCGCCTCGAGCTTGTGCTCGCTCTTGAGGTGCGACCGGTTCAGCACAAGGAAGTAGGTGCAGACCGCCAGGGTCAACGCGATGAAGACCAGGAACCACGAGCCGATCGATGATTGTGCGAAGGCGTGCACCGAACTGATGACGCCCGAACGCGTCAGAAATGTTCCGAGCATCGAGAGCAGGAACGTGGCGAAGATGAGCGCCATGTTCCAGACTTTCAGCATGCCGCGTTTTTCCTGCATCATCACGGAATGCAGAAACGCTGTTCCAGTGAGCCATGGCATGAGCGAGGCATTCTCGACGGGGTCCCATCCCCAGTAGCCGCCCCATCCGAGGACAGCGTAGGCCCAGTGCGCGCCGAGGAAAACGCCGATGGTGAGGAAGCACCAGGTCACCATGGTCCAGCGACGGGTGATGTGAATCCATTTTTCGCCGGGATACTTCATGATGAGCGCGCCCAGAGCGAAGGCGAAGGGAACGGTGAAGCCGACGTATCCCAGATACAGCATTGGCGGATGGATGACCATCTCGGGATACTGGAGAAGAGGATTCAGTCCGGTGCCATCCGCGGGGAGCGAGCCCTGCATGATGGCGAACGGGTGCGCCGCAAAATTCAGAATCAGCAAAAAGAAAACCTGGACCGAGGCGATTACCACCGAAGCATGCGCGAACAGCCGCTGATCGGTTTTGTAGCGCAAGCGGAGAACGAATCCGTAGCCGGCCAAGAGCAGCGACCAGAACAGCAGCGACCCTTCCTGCCCAGACCACAGCACGGCGAACTTATAGGCGGCTGGCAAGTCGCGATTACTGTGATGGAAGATGTAGGCGATGGAGAAGTCGTCGTTGAACGCGGCCATTACCAGCACGATGGCCGCGAGCAGGACGGCGCCGAAAGTGGCGATGCCGGCGCGGCGGGCGGTCTCACCAAGACGGGCCGAAGCGGCATCCCGATTGAATAATGCCAAGAGGCCTGCGAGGAAAGAGTACGCACTCAGGCAGAGCGCCAGCAGGAGCGCAAAGCTTCCGATTTGAGACATCGCTGGGGGCCCCACAGTGCCGTTCATTATTTTTTCAGAGAAGCGGGTGGTATGCAATCCGCGGCAAGCCGGCGCCGAGTGTTACTTCGATTTTTCGAGCGGGTAGCCCCGTTCGCGCCAATCGCGAATTCCGCCATCCATGGAAATGACATTCGTGTATCCCATTTTTTGCAGGTTATCGGCGGCCAGCGCGGAGCGGAAGCCGCCGCCACAATATAGTACGAGCGGAGTTTCGAGATCCGGATACTTGCCCTCAATGTCGCGCTCGATGATGCCCTTGCCCAGGTGGACGGCTCCAGGCAGGTGGTCGGCGTCGAATTCGCGGTCTTCGCGGACGTCGACAAGAACGAATTTCTCGCCGCGATCAAGCCGGGCTTTGACTTCGTCAACGTTAGTTTCACGGACGCGCTGCTTGGCGTCGTCGACAATCTTCAGAAAGCGCGGTGGATGCTGATGAGCCATAGCCTGAAAGTCTCCGGCGAGAATATTAGCAGGTCGCAGAGCAGCTCTTAGCTTTCAGGAAAATCTCGCGGGGTCTGGCTGAGTTCTGAAATCCCCAAACTGAGAGCTGAGACACTTGACACTTGCATGATCCGGTGCCTCGTGTGCTAAAGATAAGGGACGCTCCATGACTCTTATCATTCGCCAGTCTCGCATTCACTCCTATGGCTGCTACACCACGCGGCCGATTCGCAAAGGGACACTGATCGTGGAATATGTGGGCGAGTACCTCACCTACGAACAGGCCGACGATCTTTACGACGATTTTCCGAGCACCTATTTGTTCGGCCTGGACGGCGGCAAACGCATCATTGACGGCTACGGGGTGGCTGCGTTCGTCAATCATTCCTGCAAACCGAACTGCGAAACCGGTCAGATCCGGGGCAAGATGTGGATCATCGCGCTGCGCGATATTGAGCCGGGAGAAGAATTGACCTACGACTACAACCTCTACGATGGCGAGGATGACGCGCCTTGTTTATGCGGAGCGCCGCGTTGCCGGGGAAGTCTGTACTCGGCCGCGCACCTGCGCAAGCTCGCCAAAAAGCGCGCCCAGGCTGCGGCGGCTTCGTAGGTAATCGTGTGGCGCGGGCACTCTTGCCCGCGAAATGTCGGCACCCCTCGGAATTAACTGGCAACCATCTCTATCCCGTCACTTGATTACCGATACGCGGAGGCGGACAAGAGTGTCCGCCCCACACGATCTTTGTGTTGTGTGGCTTGTTTGCGTGACTCATGAACTGACACAACATTTTCCGATGCTACAATCATTTCTTCCAATCGCATCCGCGATTCTGGAGTTCTGCCTTGAACCGCGCTTCCGCAGGCCTCGAAACCGTCATCGCCAACGCACTTCACCGCGCGCCTGCCTGCGAGAGCCCGTTGCTGGCTTGGCCCGTCGCGTGCGGCAGCGCGGTGGCTGAACGGACCCGGGCGCTCCGTTTTTCTGACGGTATTCTGCAAGTGGAAGTTGCCGACGCGGGATGGCGGCGGGAGCTAGCCAACCTGGCGCCGCGTTATGTGGCATTGATCAACAAGTATTCCGCGATTTCGGTTAAGCGAATTGAATTCGTGGTGAAGGCTTAGCAAGCTGCGGCAAGAATCGGGGTTCGTATCAGGGCATCGCTTTAGGTACGCCGTAATGTGTCGAAATCAGAAGCCCCTTCAGGGGCTGGGCACATGATGAAGGTTACCGATAAAGACGTCGCTTACGTGGCCGACCTGGCCAACCTCGAGCTGACCGAGGAAGAGCGCGCTCGCATGTTGCGCGATTTGAACTCCATTCTTGAATATATCGAGCGGCTCAGCGAACTGGAAACCGAAAAAGTCGCGCCCATGGCTCAGGTCTCAGACCGCTACGGCGTGGACGAGTCGCGACAGGGAAGCGACCGATTCGCGTACGCCATCCGGGAAGATGTGAAGAACGGACTACGGGAATCGCTGCCTCACGATGTGGCCGTGAAAAATGCTCCCGACACTGACGGGGTATTTTTCGAAGTTCCGAAGGTGATTGAAAGATAGAAGATAGATGATAGATGCCTGAATTGACCATTGACGATGTCCGGAGCGCGGTAGCAGAGGGCAGCAAGACGGCGACCGCACTCGCGGGCGATTTCTACACGCGCATCCGGCAGGAAGATCCCGAGATTGGCGCGTTTCTGACACTTTGCGAGGAGCGCGCGCTGGCGCAGGCTGAGCGGGTCGACCAGATGGCCGCGGAGGGCCAGCCTCTCCCGCCGCTGGCGGGAGTTCCGGTTGCGATCAAAGACGTCATGGTGACGAGCGGCGTGCGCACCACGGCGGGTTCGAAAATTCTCGATACTTTTATTCCGCCGTATGACTGCACGGCGGTGGCCCGCCTGGAAGCGGCGGGCGCGGTGATTCTGGGCAAGCTCAACTGCGATGAGTTTGCCATGGGCTCGTCCACGGAGAACTCGGCGTATCACGTCGTGCACAATCCGCGCGACAAGAGCCGCGTGCCGGGCGGTTCGTCGGGTGGATCGGCGGCGGCGGTGGCGGCGGAGATGGCCGTGGCGACGCTCGGCTCCGATACCGGCGGATCGATTCGCCAACCGGCGTCGTTTTGTGGCGTGGTCGGTTTGAAGCCGACGTATGGACGGGTGTCGCGCTATGGGCTGATTGCTTTTGCTTCGTCGCTCGATCACATCGGCCCGTTTGCGAAAACGGTGAAGGAAGTCGCGCTGATGCTGCGCACGATTGCAGGCCGCGATCCCATGGATTCGACTTCCGCAGAAGTGCCTGTGCCCGACTATGTGGCGGAACTTGATAAACCGGTCAAGGGCCTAAGAGTCGGCGTGGCCAAAGAATATTTCGGTTCGGGGCTCGATCCCGAGGTGGGCGCTGCGGTTGAAACCGCGATTCAGAATCTGGCTGAGTTGGGATGCGAGGTTGTGCCGGTGAGTTTGCCGCATACCGAGTACGCGATTCCCACGTATTACATTGTCGCCACGGCGGAAGCGTCGTCGAATCTGGCGCGCTATGACGGTGTGCGCTACGGCTTCCGGGCAAAAGCGAGCACGCTTTCCGAAATGTACCGACAAACCCGCGACCGCGGATTCGGAATGGAAGTCAAGCGTCGCATCATGCTCGGCACTTACGCGCTGAGCGCTGGATATTACGACGCGTACTATCTGAAAGCGCAGAAGGTGCGTACGCTACTGACGCGCGACTTCGACGAGGCCTTCAAGAAAGTGGATGTGATCGCTGCGCCGACCTGTCCGACGCCTGCGTTCCGGTTAGGCGAGAAGGTGAATGATCCGCTGGCCATGTATCTGGCCGATATCTACACCGTAACTGCGAACCTGGCGGGCATTCCGGGAATTTCAGTTCCATGCGGCGAGAATCACGAGAAGCTGCCGATTGGTTTGCAGTTGTTCGCTCGGCACTTCGACGAGGCGACGCTGTTGCGGGTAGCGCATGCGTACGAGCAGTCAAGAAAGTCGTAGGGACGGCCGCCCTCCTTTGACTCCGTTCAGAACCTGGCCAGGCGGCAAAGCTCTCCTCCGTGAATCCCCTGTGTTCCTCTGTGTCCTCCGTGGTAAAGCCCTTGACGTTTTTCCCCCGTAAACCGCGCTGAATCGCCATCGTCTATACGATTTCGTAGTACCGTTCACCGGCACAGGCCCGGCACAGTACACGCCCTTCGCGCAAAACTTGGCGGCGGAAGTTGATGCCTTCGCCACACTCGGCACAGACGATGCGCTCGCCCTTGTATCCGGGGAATTCCTCCGCGGGGAGGTCGACCTTTACCCACTGCTTCGTGAATAAGTCGTCCTCCGGCATCTCGCGATAGGCGAGCATCTGCTGCTGGTTCTTGCTTTCGATTTCGGGATGCATCGAGCGCGCCAGCGCTTTGGACGATTCTTTCGCGGCGATGCGGATGGCTTTGCCGGTGCTCAGGTCCACGAAGGTCGCGGCCATCTTTCCCCAGTCGCGAAATTTCAAAGCGCGCTTTCCGAGACGGCACCCGGTGACCACGGCGATGGCGTCGGTGGCGCAGCGGTCGATTTCGACGAAAGTGACCAGACGTTTGCGATCTTTACCTCGCGGGTCTTCGATGCCCAGCTTTTCGAGCCCTAACATGGCCAGACGCACTCCCAGCACCTGCCCCGCGCAGAGATGGCCGTGGGCGTTTTCGGCTTCACGAAGATATTCGTCGAGGGAGAGCATTTGTGTTTTGAACATTGTAGTCGTGGAGCTATGAGCCTGGAAACGCGCTTCGGGGAGGACGCGCTGCAACTTGACTGGAGGAGTTGGCGGAGTAGGGTCCTTCGACTCCGCGTGCCCTGCGTTTCACGCGGGGCATGCTCCGCTCAGGATGACATTTCTCTTGGAACAGCCGGCAAGATGCCGGCGCTACTTTCTTCGCCAGCGTACGCCATCTTTTGTATTCTCCACGATGATGCCCGCGGCGGTGAGCGCGGCGCGGATGGCGTCAGACTCACTGAACTTCCGAGCGTTGCGGGCCGCCTGCATCAATGCCACATGTTGGTTCACGTCTTCGTCGGCAAGATGGGCTGAGCCGGCGATCTCCGTCAGTTCAGGGCTGATTTCTTTTTCACGGCCTTCGGTGCGCGCCCAGTCGAGGATGGCTTTCATCTTAGGCTGGTCGTCATCTTTCAGCACGCCGAATATCTCGTCGAACTTTTCGAGCGCTGCGAGCAGCGGCTTCACGTCGTCCTGGCGAACTTCCCCACTGTCGAGCGCGGTGTTGGCCTTGCGCAGCATGTCGAAGATGGCGGCCTGCGCTTCGGCGGTATTCAAGTCATCGTCGAGTGCGCTTTTCATCTGCACGAGGGTTTCGTCCGCGAGTTGCGTCATGTGAGAGTTCGCGCCTGTGGGGAACTGCGCGCTCGTCAGGCGGAAGCGGAAGTTGCGCAATTTTTCCACCGAACTGGCCGCCGACTTCAAGCCATCGAATGTGAAGTTCAGCTGATTGCGATAGGGGACCTGCGTGAGCAGCCAGCGGATCGATGACGGCTTGTGCCCGCGCAGCACGAGATCGCGGATGGTGAAGAAATTCCCGAGACTCTTGGACATCTTCTGGCCCTCGACCAGCAGAAAACGCGCATGAAACCAGTAGCGCACGAATTGCTTTCCGCTGAGCGACTCCGACTGCGCGATTTCGTTTTCGTGATGCGGAAAAATCAGGTCTTCGCCACCGGCGTGCAAGTCGAAACTCGGCCCCAGTTGCTCCATCGACATGACCGAGCACTCGATGTGCCACCCCGGACGCCCCGGCCCGATCGCCGTGTCCCACGAGGCCTCGCCCGGCTTCGGAGCCTTCCAGAGGGCGAAGTCGCGGGCGTTGTCCTTGTCGTATTCGTCCACGTCCACGCGCGCGCCGTCGGTCATGCCCGCAAAATCCTTTTTCGAAAGCTTGCCATACTCGGGGAATTTCGCGATGCGAAAATAGTAAGAACCGTCGTCGGTCCGGTAAGCGAAGCCCTTCTTCGCCAGTTCACCTATGAAGTCGGCCATGGCATTGATGTGTTCGGTGGCGCGCACCAGGACCGGTGGTTCAATGCTCAACGTAGCCGAATCTTCCAGGAAAGCCTGAATGAACTTCGCGGTGTACTGCTGCACGGTCGCGCCGTCGTGCTTGGAGTTGCGAATGATCTTGTCGTCCACGTCGGTGATGTTCATGACGTAGCGGACGTCGTATCCGTTCTGGCGCAGAAAACGATAAAGAAGATCGATGGCGACAAATGTGCGGAAATTGCCGATGTGGCCGTAGTCATAGACGGTCGGCCCGCAGGCATACATGCGGACCCGGTTGCCGTCGAGCGGATGGAAGTCTTCGACTTTCCCGGAAAGAGTGTTATAGAGGCGCAGTGCCATGAATGAGTTCGCGAGCGCAGTACGAATCTTTCATTCTAGGGGTGCTGAAGAAAATGGGTCAAATGGGTTGCGGGGATTGAGGCATCTGATATGCTCAACCGCATGGAAAACCGTTCCTTTAGCGATGTGGGTGGCACGCCGGGCGGGCTCGGCCATTTCCTGCTCGGTTTCTTCATGACTTGCATTGGCGGATTTCTCATCGCCAATCAGGTCAAGGTGGTTGGTTCGTACTGGAGCTTCTACGGCGCAAACAGCTTTGGCATTACACTCTTGCCAATGCTGTTTGGAATCGGAATTGTGTTCTGGAACGGCCGCAGCATTATCGGATGGGTGCTCACCATCGCGGGGGCGCTCTTCATCTTCGCTGGGGTGATTGCCAACATGCACATTTTTTTTGCACCGGCGAGCCTCTTTGAAACCATGGTGATGCTGGTGTTGCTGGTCGGCGGCCTCGGGTTGATCGCCCGCGCCATCGTGCCTCATCCCACGAAAAGTAGCAGCTGACACCGATTATCCTGATCCTTGCAGATTGCGCGGACTGCTGTCATGGGCACTACGCCGAGCCATTTTTCGCATCACAATTTCGCCAGAACCATTTGCGATCTGCAATAAGCGTCCTAGACCAAGCCGCTAGACCCAGCGTTGACATTGGTCTCAGCGCGACATAGCATCCTTTGTTGACTGTTGGAGGGAGCTATCTATCCGGGGCCAAGCGGACGACCCATTGATCGAACTGGCACCTGCCAGAATGACACTGTACCGGGGCCTGCATTTTCAGTAGGATACTGTTAAAAAACTTGAGATTGCATGTGCTCTCGGTGCGCGGCGAGGGCCGTGTTAAACGCCTCAGGTGCTCGTTTCAATTTCGGAAGGGGAAGTGACGAAAGAACCAAATGAGCAAGTTTATAGACACCATCAAGCACGCCATCGTTGAAGACGATCCCGAGCCAAAATCTTCGCCGGCGAAGCAAGCGCATCCGGAGGCGCATCCCGAAGCGAGTACTTCCGGCCCTGCCGCCTCGTCCCGCGAATCGGTTACGGCGGCTAGCCAGGAGAGCGCGTCCTACAATTCGCTGGGTGAAGAGACCGAACACGTATACAAGAAAATCCTGGCGAAAACGGATTTCCAGGCTACGCCAGTATGCGCGTGCATCCACAAATACCTGGATCCCTTATCCGCGATTCCCGCCATGGACGAGCGCACGAAGTTCAAGACTGCGGTGGTTCAGGCGAGGGCGCAGGAAGGTCTTACGCAGGAGAAAATTCTGGCCACCTTTGATGGCCTCAAGGTCGCCCTCCAGAACGAGCAAGAATCGTTTGCCGCCGCGGCTGAGGCGACCAAAGACCAGGAGATTACGAGCCGTCAGAGGAAGGTGCAAGAGATCTCAGACGCGATTGCCGCAAAGCAAAAAGAGATCTCCCAACTCCAGCAGCAGCTGTCACAAATGTCAACCGGCTTGGTGGAAGCCCAAGGCAAGATCCAGCGCGCGGAATCGCAGTTCACGATTGCGGCTCAGCGCAGGGCGGTTGAAATCGATCAGGAGAAGGCTAAGTACGTAAGTCTTCTCCAAGGATGAGGAACTATGAGTCTAACGCCTGTCACTCCTACTAACCTCGGCCAGGACATCAAGTCGTTCTGGTCTCGCCCAGAAGGCAAGACCGGCATGATCGCCGTGGCCATTCTTGCGGGGGCGCTCGTCTACGGGTGGGGAATGATCGTGCCGTTCATCGTTTCGATGCTGGCTGACACTCTCCACATGGTTTTCCTGGCGCTGATTCTGGCGGCAGTTTTGTTCGTGTTGTTCAGCAGCCGCACGCACCTGCTGTTCCGGTTGCTGATGCGGGCGATCACCGGGTTAATCATCAACATCGATCCCATCGGCATTCTCAAAGATCACTTGGAGCAAATGAGAAAACGCCGGGAAGTGATGGCCCAGCAGATCAGTAACGTCAGCGGCCAGCTCCGGTACTTGAAAGACGTCATCGATAAGAATCACGAAATGGCGAACGAAAACATGCGCCTGGCAGCGCGCGCCAAGAAAGTAGCAACCACGACCGCCGACCAGAATGAGCAACTCCGCATGGCGCTGCAGATGAAAGCCAAGGCGAATCAGGCGGGGCGGCTGGAAAAGTCGAACCTAAGCTACCAGCAACTACTGGGCAAGCTGCAGAACATTTACGACCTGCTCAGTAAGTGGGCGGTCCACATCGACTTCTATATTGAAGATACCGACAACGAAGTCAAGCAGTCGGAGATTGAGTACAAGACGATTAATTCCGCTTACCGGGCCTATCGCACCGCTCTGGCGGTCATCAAGGGTAACGGGGACGAAGCAGAGCTGTACAACGCGACCATGGAGCACCTGGCCGAAGAGGCGGGACGCAAACTGGGCGAGATGGAGGATTTCCAGCGGCTGGCACAAAACTTCATGGACACCATCGATTTGGAAAATGGAGCGGTCGAGACCGAGGCGCTCCAGAAGCTCGACGCCTACGAACAGAAGCTGCTCACTTCGGGAGACTCAGACACGGCATTCTTGCTGCCCGGAGCGACCGCGGCGCCAGTGCCGGTTCCAGCCAAGAGTTCCAGCGAGACCTCGACTGCGGCTCGGGGTGCAAGCGACTACGGCGACATGTTTAAGTAGCGAATAAGGTGCTGGGTTTTAAGCTAACGCTGTGTACGGGGAGGAAGCGCTAACTATGGCACGTCTAAAGACTGGCCCGAAAGTAGTCCTGATCGTCCTGTTGGTAGTGCTCTTTGTCTTCGGGCTGCGCAAAGCCGCCGAGCTTGGCTGGATTCCCACTCCCGGGGTGATGAAAGCGCTGGTGCCCGAGAAGGCGGTATTGCCTGACGTGAAGGATGCGATGGTGCAGAACGTCGAGCCCGCTCCCCTTCCAGCATCGACTCCCGCGAGCGTGCGCTCCACTCTGATTCGCGGCGAGATTTGGGAATGGAACGCCCAGATCGGACTGATTTATGCCAACGGCGGAGCGTCCACGACGAAGGGCTCGCTGATGGAAAAGCACGGCGTCAACCTGACGTTGATCCGCCAGGACGATACCGGCAAGATGCAAGAGGACCTGATCGCGTGTGCCAGAGAAATCTCCAACGGTTCGTCGCAGTGTTCCAACGGCGCGAATTTCGTCCTGATCATGGGTGACGGTTCGGGTCAGTTTCTGGCGGCTATCAATCCACAGTTGAAGAAGCTCGGACCCGACTTCCAGGCCAAGGTCATTGGTGCGACGGGCTACAGCCGTGGTGAGGACTCTTTCATGGCGCCGCCCGAAGTTAAGCGCGATCCGCAAGCGGCGAAAGGCTTGCTGGTAGAGGGTGTGCTGCGCGACGGCGATTGGAATATCGCCCAGAAGTGGGAAGGCGACAACGGCATTAAGAACAATCCAGACGAAAAGACTTACGATCCTGACGCGGTCAACTGGATCAACGCTTCCGACTACAACGTAGCTGCCGCGGACTACGTTGCCGGAAAGTGCGACGATCGCAAGGTCGTGAAAGACGGCCACCTTACCGGCGAGACCAAGCATGTTTGCGTCAATGCGGTTGTGACCTGGACGCCGGGCGACGTGACCGTCGCCAAGGGCAAAGGCGGATTGGTCAAAGTGGTGAGCTCGAAGCAGTATCGCTCGCAGATGCCCGATGTGATTGTAGGCCCGAAGACCTTCTTCGAACGAAACCGTCCGGAGATTGAAGGCTTGCTGGCCGCCGCTTTCGAAGGTGGCGATCAGGTGAAGGCCTTTGACCAGGCGCTGCATAAGGCTTCCGCCATTAGCGCCAAGGTCTACAGCGACCAGAATGAAGCGTACTGGTACAAATACTACAAAGGTGTGACCGAAAGCGATGCCCAAGGATTGAAGGTGGAGTTGGGCGGATCGACGGTCAACAACCTCGCCGACAACCTCATACTCTTCGGCCTGGAGCCCGGTACCAACGACAACTTCCGCTCCACGTACACGGTCTTCGGTAACATCGCGACGCAGCAGTATCCTGCGCTGTTCAAGGACACGCCGATCCCCGATGTGAAGGACATTGAAGACAAGTCGTTCATCACCGGCGCGCAGGCCCGCATGACTAGCGGAGGCGCGGAAAGCGAGGCGCCGCAATACGCCGCCAACGAAACCGGACCGGTCGTTTCCAAGCGCTCTTACTCGATCAACTTCGATACCGGCAAGGCAACTTTCACTCCCGAAGGTGTACGCACCATGCAGGGCCTGAAGGATTCTCTGGCCATTACTGGTTTGTTCATTCAGGTGGACGGTTACACCGACAATACCGGCAGTGAACAAGTGAATCAGGCTCTTTCTGACGCGCGTGCCGACGCCGTGAAGGAATGGTTGCAGAAGCACGCTCCCAGGAACTTCCCAAGCAACCGATTCCGCATTGCCGGCCACGGTTCCCAGAATCCGGTGGCCACGAACGAGACTGTCGCTGGAAAGGCGGCGAACCGCCGGGTGGAGATCACTCTGCTCGGTAGCTGAGTTTGTTCTGAGAGTTGGGGAGGGATGCATTGCCCTGCCTTTTCTTCAAGAGAACAGTTTCGACACCGGTAACCGATGATGGATATGCGAGATGAATGAGGCGATCGAGCTCTTAGCACCCAACCGCGTTATCTCCAAGAAGACGATTCGGTGGCTGGTTGGATTTCAGTTGCTGATGCTGCTGTCGATTTGGTTCTTTTCGCCCACTGTCTTCCTGCCAAAGCCCAAAGAAGTCTTCCAGGCGCTTAGCGAGATGTGGTTTGCAGGTCTTGGCGGCGAACTGATCACTAGCTTCCTCTTAAATCTTGAAGCGATCGCCATCTCGGCCATCTTGTCCCTGTTACTAGCCTATCTAACCGTTATCCCATTTTTTCGTCCCATTGTGGCCTTGCTGAGCAAACTACGTTTCCTATCGATGGTTGGTCTCACTTTCTTCTTCACCCTGATGGCGACGACGGGCCACGAACTGAAATTGTTCTTATTGGTTTTCTCGGTATCCGTGTTTTTTGTGACGGGTATGGCGGAAGTCGTCGCCAGCATTCCTAAGGAGAAATTCGATCTGGCACGGACTCTTCGCATGGGTGAGTGGCGCGTGGTTTACGAGGTGATTGTGCTGGGCCAGGCCGATAAAGCGTTTGAGGTTTTGCGCCAGAACGCGGCTATGGGCTGGATGATGCTTACGATGGTCGAGGGCATCTCCCGCTCCGAAGGTGGAGTGGGCGCCATGCTGCTCAATCAGAACAAGCACTTCCACCTGAGCGCTGTGTTTGCCATTCAGTTGACCATCCTGCTGCTCGGTTTAGGGCAAGATTACGCGATCGGCCTGTTGCGGAACATTTTCTGCCCTTACGCCGATCTGACACTAGAGCGGAAATAGCGAGGGCGGCAGCGTTCAACGCGAAAAAAAAGTAGTTTAAGACGAGATTATGGTTTCGTACACCTACGGCAAAACCCTGCTGAAGATCGAGAATGTTTCTCTCGAATACGATGGCCGACCCATCCTCAAGAATGTCAGCGCGGAGATTAAGGACATTACCCGGCCCGACTGCATTCAAGGTCAGGTTGTGGGCTTCCTGGGTCCGAGCGGTATCGGCAAGACGCAGTTGTTCCGCATCATCGCGGGCCTGAATCCGCCGACCTCGGGCCGTGTGACCGTAAACGGTCTCGACCGCCCGGTTAAGGCGGGGGAAGTCGGGGTCGTCGCT
>Ga0209648_10000550_pt1 | contig 28763 bp, 29 predicted proteins | sample GraSoi2013_115cm_FD_185830 | JGI IMG/M metagenome (GOLD analysis project Ga0209648, IMG submission 185830) | Grasslands soil microbial communities from the Angelo Coastal Reserve, California, USA - Sample 9_17_2013_115cm (SPAdes) (version 2) | ecosystem: Environmental > Terrestrial > Soil >...
AAATCGACCGCATCGCGGGCGCGATCAAAGCTACTCACCCTGAATTCCGATATCAGCCAATTACCGAGCCCGCGGAATCGGGCAATGGCGGGCTGGTCCGCTGGGTATCAGGCCGCCCGGGTGAGGTGCCAGCTTACGCCGGGACCGATTTCATCATTGCGCAGGACGGTCGGATCGCCGCCGTTTATCTCTTTTTCGACAAGCTACGGTGACCTGAACTCTGCGGTCCTTAGGCACACGGACAACGAGCGGTTTGTCGGCAAGCCTTACCTTGGGATTACTTCCTGCTTGCCCGTGACTCGGGCAACAATCGACACGTAACTAGACGAACCACGTCTCCAGATCGCCGGCTTATCGTCTACTTCTACCTCGATTGACGGTGTATCTCGAACAAGGAATCTTGCTCGGGTGCGGCCATTCAGCTACCCTCCCCAGATCATGGCATACGGGAAACCATCTCGTGGATTCCCGTGATGATGCAACTTCGACGGTCAAGCCCTCAGCTGTGGTACGTGGTTCGGGTTCATGGAGATTCACGTTGAACGCAACTCTCATTGTCGGGCTAGCCCTAGGTATGCGACATGGCACAGACCCGGATCATCTCGCAGCAATCGATGGTTTGACACGCATTCGTCCACGATCAACAAATGGAATACTGTTTGCTCTCGGGCATGGATTTGTTGTCACAATGCTTGCAGCCGGTATCGGGCATGTCATTGCAGCCCGATTTGCATTAATCGGTCCGTGGACGCTGATCCTGATTGGCGGGGCGAATCTGTGGCGCATCGTTTGCGCTCCGCAGCTGCCGGTGGCTGTGAAGCGTCCAATTGTGGCTCAGCCCTTCCTGCTAGGCATGTTGCTTGCGGCCGGGTTTGAAACAGCCTCGCAACTTTCGGCATTGATTCTCGCTGGACAGACCAACGCGTGGCTGCTCGGAACATTTTTTTCTTGCGGAATGTTACTCGTGGACGGTCTGGATGGGTATCTGGCGGCTTCTACCCAACAGCTGGCTGCAATCGGTCATGTGAATGCTAATGCCGCCTCGCGTCTTTTGGGTATCCTTGTAGTGATCTTCTCGTTGGGCCTTGGGGGAGCTGAGTTAGCCAGCATGAATCTTGACCGGTTCGCGCTGCCTCTGGGACTCACATTGTTCGTCATGGTGATCGGAATTCGAGTCTGGGCGCGCTCTTCCTCTCGGTTGTTTGCTCCGGGCCAGCACTGATTTCAGATGCTTCGGCCTTGCGGTCAAAAGTGCCTGCTCGAGTTGTGTCTGATAATCGATATGTGCCCCGCCGTTCACTGTCCCTTTGGAACCCCGGAGCTGGCCGCCAGCTCAACGGGCTTGCCGTGCGGGGTGTGCCGGTAGGCATCGGCCCAGGCTTCCTTGCGAGCGAGGAGCGAGGCGGGATCGCTCAAGCCTTTGGAGGTGACGAGGCGCTCGAGTGCAGCGAGCCAGTGCTGATAATAACGAGACCCATCATCGGGCTCGCCGCGACTGGCAGCGGCCCTGAGTTCCTCGGCGAGCGCGGACGCCCACTCCTTCCAGGTGAAATGCCCTTGCTCGGAGAGCTTGACAGCGAGCGCAAATGCCTGAGCCTGCCATGGCTCGGAAAATACGGGTCCACCCTCATCGTGAGACAGGCGCAGCAGCGCGGCCAGATTTGCGGGTTGCGGAATCGGATCAGGCTGGCTCAAGGTAGTCATCCCATAGATCAACGTACACGGAATCTTTCGGTGCGGCTTGCTCGCCCCAAAGTTCGCGCGCCGCGAAGCACACCGAATAAACATGCTGTGGTTTCTCGCCAAGGAAATGCGCGTTGGTATCCGGAAAAACGAAAACACCGTGATCGCGGTCGATCGTCCCGAATTTTCCGCGCGCGTAACGCGGCAGCCGCGTGTGCCCCACCGGATGCATGTTGCGCGCGCGCACCCGCTGTCCCGCCTGGAACCATGCAGTCAGCTTCACGTCCCGGCTCGCAGGCAGACCCTTTGCGACCAGTGCCATCGCCTTGTCAGGAGTCAGCGCCGGAACCGCCTTTACGGAGCGCGCCGCAGGCGCTCCACTCTCGACCTCGGCGCGCGTCGCCAGCTCGCTCTTCACAATCAGGTCGACCAGCCCGGCCACCCATCGTTCGTAGTAGCTCATCCGCAAGTATTCAGCCGGCGGAATCAACTCCCGAGAATGGCGCGAAGCGTCCAGGTTCCACTTCCGCCATGCTCCCATGGCCCGATTCATTGCGAAGATGCGTGCCTCCCAGGAGTGGTGAAACACTGGCTCGCTCTTTTCCGCTTCCACCGGACCCATGCCGTGCATGCCGCCCATGTCATGCACGCCGTTCATGCCGCGCTCCCCGCCTTCGACACCGAAACCTTCGCCACGCCCACCATCGCATCGCGTGTCACCAGCGCCGCGAGTGCTTCCTCGCCCATCCCTTCCGTCCCCGCAGGCCTCTCTGGCAGCACCAGGTAGCGCAGCTCCGCGGTGCTGTCCCACACGCGCACTTCTACATCCTCGGGCAATTCGAGCCCAAACTCGCGCAGCACGCCGCGCGGGTCGATGACTGCGCGTGACCGGTACGGTGAGGACTTGTACCACACTGGCGGCAGCCCCAGCACTGGCCACGGGTAGCAGGAGCACAGCGTGCACACCACCAAGTTGTGCACCTTCGCCGAATTCTCTATCACCACCATGTGTTCGCCTTGCATCCCGCCGTAGCCCAGTTCCGCAATCGCGGCATTGGCATCGCTCAGCAGACGTTGCTTGTACGCAGGATCGGACCACGCCCGCGCCACGACCCGCGCGCCATTTCGCGGCCCAATCTTGTGCTCGTAAGTGTCCACCAACGCATCCAGCGCCGCCCGATCCACCAGCCCCTTCTCCACCAGCAAAGACTCCAATGCCTTCACCCGCAACGTCGGGTCCGACGGCACCGCTTGGTGCTCGTGCTCATGCTGATGCGCGTGGTTCAGATCGGGGGTCATGGCCGCTCCCGCAGTCGCTGCCGCTGCTGTCAAGAAATCGCGACGGGTTGTGGTCATCGAACTTTCCTTACCCTTCTGTGACGATCGTCAGAGGATTGTGAAACAAGCGGCCTGATGACTGCGAATTGTGGTCCACCAACCCAGCGGTGTCAACAGGCGAATACGTCGAAAGTTGCAGTTAATCGCGCTAAGGAATGAGGTGAGCAACATAGCTCTTTAGCGTCCGTATCGTCGGCAACCCTTACCCAATCGCGTTACGTCAGAGTTGCCCGTCACTCGGGAGTGATTCACTCCAAAGTCCATGATCCCGTTAATGTGCTCGCTCCTCACGCGGATTCGTCTGATCGGCAGACGGTACAAGATCAGGCCAATCATTGAGTCCATGCTTGCGGCCCTGGATGGGCGCGCGCACATCGGCATCAATGACCAACACTGTGGGAGCGCCTGCGGGCGTTTTCATGTGCGTCGACTTTGGCAGGTAGAGTAAGGTAAAAACTTGCGCCGCGCGGAGAGTTGTCGGCAGCCCACAAGCGGCCGCCATGCGATTCAACGATGGATCGGCTGATCCGAAGCCCCATGCCGGTGCCGTGCTGTTTGGTCGTAAAGAAGGCATCAAAGATCTGATCCGCCTGCTGCGGGGGCAGCTCCGCGCCGGTATCGCTGACCGACACCAGGACTTGCCCGTTTTCGGCTCGCTGCGACTTGATGATTAGCTCGCGCGTCCCATCCACGTCCTTCATCGCATCGATGCCATTGATCATGAGGTTCATCAGCACCTGCTGCAATTGCACGCGATCCCCCACGACCTGGGGAAGATCTGCCTCCAGCTCCGTCCGGACTGATATCGAGTATCGCATTGCCTCGTTGCGCAGAAGGACGATCATCTCTCGAATGACTTCGTTTATATCAACCAACTCCCGTTCCGGAGTACCCTTCTTGAAGAGCAGGTGGATCCGGCTGACGATTTCCCCCGCACGCTTTCCGTCATTCACCATTCTCGTGACAGCCGCGCGTGCCTCTTCCAAATTCGGAGGGTTGGCGGCGAGCCAGCGCAAGGAGGTATTGGCGTTGGTGACGGCGGCGGCAATCGGTTGTTTCACTTCGTGCGCCAGGGAGGCGGTCAGCTCTCCCATGGTGGTCACCCGGTTGACGTGTGCGAGATCCGCCTGCGCCTGGCGCAGCGCCTCTTCAGCCTGCTTGCGGTTGGTGAGATCGACCATGAGACCACGTACACGTGTTACGCGATCTCCCTCCATAACCACGGTTACCAAGTCGCGCAGCCACACCACCCTTCCATCGGCGGCGATCATGCGGTATTCAAATTGGTAGTCGCGTTTCTCAGCTGTTGCGTTTTGGCAGAACTGCAGAGCCCACTCTCGATCTTCTGGATGAACGTGGTCCTTCCAGAATGTCGGTTCGGACAGCCAGCGTTCCACCGGGTAGCCGAGGACGCGCTCGGCCTGCTTGCTGATGAACAAAAACTGGAAACTCGGCACATCCGCTTCCCAAACAATCCCCTCGACCGAGTTGACCAAGTTAAGGAACCGCTGCTGTGCAGCTACGGATTCGGCGAGGGCCGCTTGCTCCCTGGCTAGCAGGCCCTCGCGCTCTTCATCCGCCCGCTTGCGCTCGGTGATGTCCGTCGCGCTACCCACGAATCCCATCAAATCCCCGTATGCATTCAAAACAGGATGGCCGACGGTGTGGATGTATTTGACAGTGCCGCCCGGAAGAAGGATTCGGAATTCCACTTCGTAATCCGACTTTGCGCCTATTGCCCGATCGATTGCCCCTTGCCACTTGGCTCGATCCTCCGGATGAACGCGATGCAGCCGTTCTTCCCAAGCCGGCATTCCCTCTTCTGGATCGAAGCCATATATGCGATACCATTCCTCGGAGAGATGCAAGGCGTCTCTTCCCGCTACCCGCCAGGCCCAACTCCCCGTATGCGTGAACCTCTGCGCTTCCGCCAGATAACTCTCGCTCCGCCGCAACGCTTCTTCCGCCCACTTGCGCTCGGTGGTGTCCGTCACCGCTCCGACAAACTCGATGCCGCCCGATTCATCGCTTAAGGCATGAGCGACTATATGGACATATTTGATGGAACTATCCGGCATCACCAAGCGATATTCATGATCAAAATCCCTCCCAGCCTGCGAGGCACGCTCGATTGTCTGTTTCACAAGGACCGCGTCTTCCGGATGAGCGCGTTGGAGAACAAGTTCCATGGTCGGTATCGTCGTTCGGTCGTATTCGAAGATTCGAAAAGTTTCCTCTGACCAGATGATCTCGTCGGTGGAGAGCCTCCAGCCGAAGCTCCCCGTGTGACTCAGCCTTTGAGCTTCCGCTAAGTACGCCTCGCTTCGCCGCTCGGCACGCTGACGTGCGACGAGAATGCTGGTTGCATTCTGCAGGGCAACCGATCGCAGTAGCTCGTTTTCGTCACCCTTTATGGTCACAAGTCACCTCCGATACGTTTCTCCGCAAGTTTTGTGCCCAGCACACGCGCCCGGATCTTGGCAAAGGCAGTGTCACGGCTCGTGGAAGTGTCATCACTGAAAGGCGAGAACCCGCAGTCGTCGGTAGTGCCGAGTTGCTCGATCGGTATGTACTCAGACGCTTCAAGTACACGGTCGCGCACTTCTTCTGGGGTCTCAATGTGTGGGTCGATCGGAGCAATGACTCCGGCGAAAATCAGCTGATCCGGTTTCAGGTATTTGCGTATGATTTTCAGAGCGTGGCGGCGGTCCCGCTCACCCGCCAGCGCGATGTAGAAATTTCCCGCCTTCAGCTCAAACAAGCTGGGCAGCAACTCTGCGTAATCGACATCCGCACTGTGCGTCGAATCGAGATCATTCCCCGGGCAGGTATGGACCCCGATGCGCCTGCGCTCTTCTGGCGAGAACCGCGAGAGCGCGAGATTGTTTAAGTCAATGAAGCTGTTGAGGAGATGCCCAGAAGGATCGATCTTCACGGCCAGCCGTCCTTCGGTGAAGTCCACCTGAACTTTATGCGCGCCCTTTTTCAGGCAGCGCCGTATCTCGGTTTCATGCTCGCTCAGCAGATCGTCGATGAATTGCTCGCGCGAATAATCCCGAAGGCTCTCGGCTGGGTACATCAGACTCAAGGCCGAAGGCGATATCACCGCCTGCTTGACCGGCACGTGCGCGTAGCGCATGGCGACATCCAGGTAAGAGTCTGCGTACCGCCTGTAACGGAAAGGGCCGCGTGTGAGCCGCGACAGGCGGCGCGTATGACCGTCTGAGTACGCGATTTTGAAACCATCCGGGGCCGTGTTCGGAAGCCCATGCACGCAGTACGTGCAGAAATTGTGATACTTCCTCTGTTCGCCGTCCGTAACAATCGGAGAGCCTGTGGCTTCAAACCGCTCAATGGTATCTCGAATCGCATCTTCATAGAGAGGAGCGAGATTAGGATCCTCACTGTCGCCTCTTGCGACTCGCTCGATCAGATCAACGGGTCTTGGGATACTGCCAATTGGCTCGGTGGGTATCGCGATTGGTGCAGGCTTGGCCATACTTACCGCCTTGCTCGAAGTATAGAAGTATAATTGACCTCACCGTTTTTGGACCTAAAAGGATTTCAGTGTCTTCATCGTGACGAGACGAACCCGAACCTCGATGCGAACGCTTTTCTGATAGCTCCCCGATTGTCCGCAACCCTTACCCAATCGCGTTACGTCAGAGTTGCCCGTCATTCGGGCACAATCGCCAAAGTGAAAAAGGCAGGCAAGTGGGCGTCAAAAGCAGGCTGATGCCTTGTTGAGTCTTGATGTTGGCTTAGATGAAACTGTCACTTACGGAAGCCGTGTCACGAGGGCAGTGCGGTTCGCGGCTCATTGGCCAATTTCCGAGGCCTACTGATTGCCTTCCAGCGTGTTCCTGATGGTGGTGAGTGCATTTTGCAGATTTGAAACCGATCGGCCCACTGCGGCCTTTCGAACGATCGACCCCTTGACACCCGTAAGACCCGCCTGCTCGGAACCCATGGCCATGATCAGGTAGAAGCCCGGTCGCTTCTGGTTATCACTCCCGCGGACACAAAACGAGAGGTCCAACGCGGTCTCGAAGTAGTGGCTCGAATAAAGCTGTTTTTCAGCGATCGCATATGCTATCTCGTCAGCGGGGTTCCCACGCATGGTTACTACCTGTACGAGACGCAGCGTCGGCTTCAATCCGAATTTTACTTTGGCCCAGTAGAAGGTGTCTTCCACGTTTGCGGGCCTGCCATTGGGATACGTAAGAAGATAGCCGTAGAAATCCGGAAGGTACTTCGGTAGGGCCCTTGAGTAGCTGAGCATGTATTTGAACTGCTCGGGTACGACTGCCGGGTTCCGCTTGTCGTTATATACCCCCAGCACCTGGTTTCCTGCCCGCTGGTATGCGACGAGACGTTCGAGTACCGTCTTCTGGAGTAGTTGATCCACTTGTTCTTCCGCGTCGGGAGCAGACAAGTCCACGGATCGATGGAGCTCTTCGATGGAACTGGTCGGCATTTGAATCTGGCAGTCACCGGGTTTGCAACTCTTCAACGCTTTGATGTCTTCGCTATCGAACGTGAAATCTTTCAAGTCAGAAAGCTGTGGAGGATTGCTGGACTCACCGATTGCCAAGTATCCAGGAAGCTTGCGAAGGCGGTCGAAATCACGCGAAAACTTGAGGTAGCTTTCCGGCGCAGCATTGATGTAGATCGCACCGAACACGAAAACCTCATCGGGAGTGCGGGAGTGGAGGGTCTTAGCAATCGCCTGTCCACCGCGGATGGCCGCGATCTGCCCATCGCTGAGTCCGATATACTCCTTGAAATAGGTTTGTAGATCTGGATTCGCCTGAGAAAAACAGGGCGCAGCGCCCGCGGCAATCAAGACCAGCAATACAGCAGTGCGGATAACAATGCGGATTAGGGCAAATCTGTCTCCGTCCACAATTCTTGTGGCAAACGGAACGACGCTTATACCGTTTCTTTTTACGGTCCGCCAAAACAAGTGGTACTTAGAAGTAGCAACGTTACGTACGGTTGTGTCCTCACTCATCTTCACAAAGGACCGCACTTCGTCAGGACCCATCAGAGTTGTGGTTATCACCTTAGCTCCTTAGTGTGGCGATGCCGCTAAGACAAAACCACGCTGGCGCACACAACAAGTCATGCCTTCACCTGGGCGAGCGGCTGATCGGAGTGGGCAGTGGAGGAGTTCCGAGTCGAGAAACATTCTAGCCACACGATTCGGAGCACGGCGACTGCCGGCACCGATAGGTACACGCCGGCAATGCCTCCCACCTGACCTCCCACCATGAGCGCAAATATGACGGTCAGGGGCTGTAGTTTCAAGCTGCCACCCATGATGCGAGGCGAATTCACATAATCCTGCACAAGCCTCCACACAACCAGCAATCCCGCCATCCAGATCCAGTGGGAGTGTGTGAGGAAACCGACCGTCAGGATAGCCACAGCTGAAGCGATCCATCCCACCGCTGGAAGAAATTCCAGAACGCCTCCCAGCAGGCCCAGCGCGATCGCATACGGGAATCCCAGGACTAGCATTGAGACGCTATAGAAGACGAAGGAGAGGCCCGCGAGGACGAGCTGCGCGCGAATATACTTGGCAAGCATCGTATCGACCCGCCGAAGGATTCTCTTGACCAGTGTTTGGTCGCCGCGCGCGCTAAGGGCATCGCTGAACGCATCCACCATCTGACGTCCATCTCGCAAGATGAAGATGGCCAGGATGGGGATGGCGAAAAGCCAGACTGCGCTCGCGGCCACATACGCTGCGGACGCCGCGCCACGCTCGAAAACCCGGGCGATGAAGTCATGGTGACGCGCTAACAGGTTCTGGAGCCACAGTTGCTGAGCGGCGGTCAAGCCATGCCTGGCCCCCAGACTGGCGGCAGCCCTTCCACTGGAAAGTTCTTGCAAGATCGCGGGCACGGCCGTATTCAGATTTCTCATTTGCGCTACGAGGTGCGGACCGAACTTGTAGGCCAAGCTGCCAAGCACAAGCGTCCCGACCATATACACCTGAACAATCGCCCAGGTGCGATTCTTCCGACCAAGCAGCGAATGCTGCTGTAACAGCGCGATTCCGGGTTCGAGCAAGTAGGCAAAGAGAAGAGACAGAAGCAAAATGAGGAACGCACTACCCGCCATGTATAGGATAGCCGCCGCGGCCATGAAAAGCGCCACGGTGGTGATCACGTTCCCAGCACGATCGTCTAGTGAGAACATGCTGTCATCCGCGCCGCGCAGCACCCTGCTGCCCCCAGTGCCCACTTAGCAATTGGCCTCAGCGCCGTATCTGTTTTTTACCATCGCAGACAACCGCGTCGCTGAAGCGCTGAGCGATTACGCGTTCCCTCTTGCCTCTAGACTGGTTCGTTCGTGAATCCCGCTCACGATCAGGCTGATTCCACGGGCCGCGGCTGCAACACCAACGACGGCACCGACGAGGACCGCACCCGCAAAGGCCCACCTCATCATGCCGACGCCGAGCGCGATCGAAGCAATCGCGGCGATGAGCAGTAGTGCCCGGTCCCTTGCAGAATCGCGGGCGAAAACAAGTTCCAGAACCCCGATCAGAACGGCCCAGAGTCCGATGAGCTCGACAGCAACGAAGGCGGTTATGCCGGGCCAAAAGATGGCCGCCAGCGCGACTGCCACTCCCACGACGCCGCGAATTCTGGCGGCACGTTTGTTCATCACGCCGGCACCGAACAGGTTTATCAGGCCATCGACTGCTACCAGCGCTACGAGTGCGAGCATGACCGCGACCGCAGTCATGCTCCCGGACACGGGTTTGGTTTCGCCGAAAATCACATCCAAGATGCGCCTAAACATGATGTTGAAAGGAAGCAAAACGGCCGCGATTCCCAATACTAACGCCAAGAACCCGGTCAGTATGAGCTTCCACCAACTGCGCTGCGCTCCTGAATCGAGACCTAACATTGTCATAGTCATAGCTCCACATCCTACTCTCTCTGTCGTTAGGCAGTTCTGGCTTGCACTTTGGGCAAGCTGTGAATGGCACCTGCGAAACCTATCAGGGCCCCACCATCCAAGATGAGATCGACGCCGATCGCCAGGCCAATAAAGTAGGTGCTCGCCGTAGGCCAAGTAGCCAGAAGGTACGCGCCAAGGACGACAGAGACTAGCCCGGCAAAGACTGTCCACACCCATCTCGGGAATTGAATAACACCCGCTCCGGCTGCGCGGAACAGCCCTCCCACGATGAAGAGTGACGCGAGTAGCATGGTCACCCCTGCGGCTTCTGCATCCGGATGACGAATGAGGAGGTATCCGCTAACTCCGCGAATCAGCGCGTTTAGCAGGTACAAGAAGAATCCGTGCCAACTGAGGGCCCAAATTGCATTTACGAGCCACAACACTCCGCTGATCGCAAGCACCCAGCCCAGCGCCAGGATGGAGAAAGTGGTTGCGGTCTGCGCTTTGCCAACACACAGGACGCCAAGAATCACCAGCAGAATGCCGAATACGAAGAACCAGCCCCAAGATTTCCTGACTTGCTCGAGGCCAGCGACCAAGAAATCAGAAACAGTGGTCATTGTCTTTCTCCTTTCGCACACTGCCGGTTCGGCAGCACGGTTGAATCGATCCTCAGCGCAAGAACACCTCGGGAGCGTTCTTGGGAACGGAAAACGGCGTAGCCGACTTCGGATCGGAGTTAAATTTCCCGAAGACCGACGGACTCTTCTGGAAGTGTTGCTCTAACGCCTCGACCCGATTTTGATCATTGGGGTGATCTGATAAGAGCTGGGGTACCTGGCCGATGTTGGCGTTTTTAAAATCCTGGAAGAGCCATATGAGTCCCCACGGGTTGTATCCGGTGGCGGCACAAACATCGGAACCGGTCAGGTCCGCTCTCGATTCCACATCTCGGGAGTAGCTGAGGGAATGGAGCTTGCCGATGAGAGCGATTGCCAAGATATGCGCACGAGTGGGTCCCATAAGTACGGCAGCTCCGACTTCTCGCTTCTCGATTTTTCTTTGTTTTTCCATCAAGGTTACCGTGTCGTGATGAATTGTGTGTGAGACCTCGTGGCAAAGCGTGCCCGCAAGTTCCTCCGTGTTCTTTACGAAATAGAGGAGCGAATCCACGACATACACGTTGCCGCCTGGGGTTGCGAACGCGTTCGGCTGGGTTTCGTGAACCAGGTAGAACTTGAAAGGGTGGTTGTATCGGGGCTGCGCCTCTCGGGTAATAGCGTCCACAATCGGTCGCAACTGGTCGTACAGAGGGGAAGATTCAACGATCTCGCCTTTAGCCTTCAGTTCGTTGAAGACCTCCTGGCCCATCTGCTGTTCCTCGTCCTGATTGGGCTCTTGGTCCGGCAATGAGGTTCTTCCGTTGCCAAGTCCCGCGAGACACAACGCCGCGGCGGAGGCACAAAGAAGCGCCCTTCGTCGTACTTTAGGTGCATTCATGGCCGATCTCCTCTGCAGCACCTTTGGCCTCCTCGACGTAATGCCGATGAAGCATTCACGCTTACACCGGAGCTACTTGGGCACCTCGCTCAAGAATTGCTTCAACGTGGTTTGCACGCCCGCGATTTTGTCTTTCAAAGCCTGCGCATCGGTCTGAGATTTCTGAATCATTTCGTTGGCCTTGCTGACGTTGGCCGGAGATAAATCCGTTCCCAAGAACGTTTTGATATCGTTCAAGTTGTTCATAAAGGGCTGCAGCTGGCGTCCGATGTCGCTCAGCGTGGCGGCGAGCTCATCGTGGTCTTTCATGACTTTGGCTCGCCGCTCCGTGCTGGCTTTTTTGAGCTGTGGGTCTGACATCTCAGCGATCGATGTGTCCCAGGAAGAAAAGTACTGCGCACCCGTCGATTTCATTTCATCGATGTCAGAAGTTACGTGTTTCTGGGCTTCCTCAAGCTTGCCTATTTCCTTGGGGAAGGACTCGTACTGCTTCTTTATGTCGTTGCCCTTGGCTTGGCTAACTGAGGAGAGTGCCTGTTCGGTTTTGTCGAGCTGGGTCACATATTTGTCGACAGCTTCGGATGTCTTCTCCGTTCTCTTTCGTAGCTCCCCCGATTGTTTGAGCGTGTCCTGGACCGCACCGACTCGCGCGGCAGCGAAGGTCACGGCCAAACTGCAAAAAGCCGTCGTCAACAGTCTTCGAATTGGTTTGTACCTAGCCAAGATTCCTCTTCCCTAAGCAAGACTCCTGCGTGTTAACTGTTAGCAACAACGTTCCTTGATTCTGGCCTTGCCACGGCAAAGGCCCTGCGTTTCCACCTGTCAAGAAACCCAAAAGCGTAGCAGTACCCATGAGTACGGATCGAATTAGCCTGCATGTAGTCATGCGTTTCAATCTTCCGCGGCCGATCATTCAATGGGCGCCAGTTGCAGGAGGGAGGCCTTCACGACCTCCCTTGGTTCGAGTGGTGTCGAGACGAGGTGGGCCTCGACTACTACGCTCCAGCCTTCGCAGCCGCGGTCTTGGCCTTTGCCTTGAGTATGTCGACTTTGATCTGTGCCTCGCGCTCGGCAGCTTGGCGCTGTTCTTTGGCTTTCTGTAAGTGGGCTTGCAACTTTGAGTTGAGTTGGTTGATCTTCTCCTGGAGTTTTGCTTTGCGGTCGGTGCGAGCCTGGGCATGCTCGGCTTTCATTTGCGCCATGTCCGCCTTGATGGCGGCGACGTCCTCGTCGTCGACGGTGTCCTCGACGTCAGAAAGAGCGCGCCGGAATACGGTTCCGCCGATCGCCTCCATGCGAGTGTCCACTGGGGTCGTCCAGTCCTCCTCAACTTCGGCGATCAGCGCGACCCTGTTTGGCAACAAAACTTTGGTCACGTCATCGATGAAGTCGTCGCTAATCCTGGCGTTGTGCAAGTCCACTGTCGCGCCGGCGGTAAGCCCTGCGGCTGCGCCAATGGCCAAACCTGCGGGACCACCCAGCAGGCCAATCAAACTCCCAAGTGCGGTGCCGGTAAGAGTGCCGAGCGGCCCGCTATCGTCGCCTTGCTTCACCGTAGTGGTGCCATCTGAGTTTTTCGAAACGACGGCGTATCCGTAGGCGCTGATGCTGCCTTCGCCATCTAGCTGCAGAAGGGCCTTTTTCCCTTCGTATGCCTTGCTCTCATTGTCAAAAACAACCACTAGCATGCGATCCATAAGCTATCTCCTTTATCTTGAATTTCAATCGGTCCGACATTCGCGACAAGTGAGCGAGCCATTGAAGATTGTCCGTTCTCCCTGGCATAGATCCGAGCGCCGTCCAGCCGATGCCACTACAAGATGACTTTTGTTCCGATCGTTAAAGCCTCAGTGATGCAGCGTTCAAACAGCGTAGGGGTGGACTACAATGCTACCCTCGTTTTTCAATTGAAGAGGAAGCGCCTTCTTTCCTTCGTACGCTTTGCTTTCGGTGTCAAAGACGACCACTATCATTCTGTCCGTGATGGACTTCGCTCCTTTCGATTTGGTCCTCTCTTTCTAAACCTCATGAATGCAATGCAAGCGCCAATGCGTAAGCCCTTCAAAACACTGGCCTCGTGCATCAAAGGGCCGAAACTTCTTCGTGAATTCGCGAAGTTCGTGAAAACCTGTTCGATTGTCGAGGGGAGCGTCTTCAGCCTCGAGCCGCTGAAGCGAACTTGGTGAGATTGATCGATCTGATCTTCGATTCCAGAGTAGATGGCGGAATATCAAGCTCGAGTGCTGCACTCGGTGGGCCCGATGGTCGGCCGCGTTTCCGGCCAAGGCAGGTCATTCTGAATTTCTTACCATCACAATCCATTTGCGGATATAGCCCGGGCAATTCTCCAATTTAGCGCCATTGGCCTCGCAATTTGCGAGAAACGTCACTGCGTCTCGATGTACGAGCGTCACGTCATTCAAATCCAAAACCAGGGGTTGATCGACTGTTTCCAACGCGAAGAGTCGTTGCAACTCTGCTACGTCTTCCGCCTCGATTCGACCAATCAGGGTAAAGACCACGTCACCATGTGCTGACCTCCGGATTTTCAACATGGCTTTGTCCTTGAAACCACATTTCGTGGCACAATATTCCACGAACGAGCGGAGCAATCTGGGAGCCAGGGTAAGTCGTTTAAAACACCCATATTCATTAGCCGAGAGTTCGCGACTTTGGCGAATTCACGAATTTTTCACGGGCAAGAAAGGCGTGCCTGAGAGAAGGTCCGCCGCTATTCGCTCTTAAAGCGATATTTGTTAATTTTTAGTGTTCGGACCTTTGAGTCTAGCGTCGAAGCAGGAATGCCGAGCCTTGCGGCAGCACCCGACGGTCCCGAAATCCGCCCTCTGGTCTCAGCCAAGGCGGCCTCAATTACTTCCTTTTCCTGAGCCGCAGGCCTCTTCGAGAGCGGTTGGCCGGCAAGTCGAGCCTGAGCCAATTCCGGAGCAAGCCAACTCTTGTCTATAAAGAAGTTTTCCGTGTCGCAAACGATCACAGATCGTTGAATCACATTCTGGAGCTCTCGAATGTTTCCCGGCCAGGAATAGGACTGCAGCAGTTCTAGGGTTTTCTTGTCGATGGTCCGTATCTTCTTTCCGGCCTTCCTTGCGTAGCGGTCAATGAAGTACTCCACCAGCATCGAGATGTCTTCTTTGCGTTCGCGCAATGGAGGTATCTCGATCGGAAATACATTAACACGGTAATACAGGTCTGTCCGGAACGCATTAACAGCGATGGCGGTCTCCAAGTCACGATTGGTCGCTGCAATCACGCGCACGTCAGCTCGAATGGTCTGATTGCCACCCACTCGCTCAAACTCTCGCTCTTGCAGCACGCGCAATAAGGCAATTTGAGTTTCCGGAGGAATCTCATCGACCTCATCGAGGAAGATCGTGCCTCCTTCCGCAATTTCGAACCGCCCCGCCCTCCGGTGCAGGGCTCCCGTGAAGGCGCCCTTCTCGTGGCCAAATAGCTCTGAGCCTATCAAGTCGCGTGGGATGGTTGCACAATTCACACTCACAAAAGCTCGCGAGGAGCGCTGCGATCTCCTGTGGATAGCCCGAGCAATGAGTTCCTTGCCCGTGCCGGTTTCGCCGGTGATGAGGACCGTGGAATCCGTTGGCGCGACCTTGGCGACACGTGCGAGTACGGCTTGCAAACCCGGCGACGCGCCCACGATCTCCTCGAACATCGATGCTTTGTCAACTTCTTCGCGTAGCGCGATGTTCTCTTTGTAGAGTTGGTCCCTCAACTGCTTGATTTCATCAAGAGCCTTCTGGAGAGATTCTTCGGCCCGCTTTCGGTCTTCGATGTCGGTACGTGTACCGTACCACCGAGTGACGCGCCCCTGTTCATCCCGCAGCGGATTGTGTCGGATCAAAAACCAGCGATACTGTCCGTCCGTTCCCCGTATTCGTGCCTCGAGCTCAAAAGGGGCCCCGTCGAAAAGCGCGCGCTCACGAATGACCTCTAACATCTTCAGATCTTCCGTATGAGAGATTCTCGCAACTGCGTCTTTTGACTGCGCCTCTTCTCGAGTAAGGCCGGTGTATTCCAATTCTCGTTGGTTCGCAAAAAGAGGACTCCAATTTGAGTCGAAAACAAGGACTTGCTGCGGAATCGCATCGATAAGCTGCAGAAGCTCTCTTTCGCTATTCCTTAGTTCCGCAGTCCGCTCCAGAACTTTCATTTCGAGTTCATTATTCGCTTGATGTAGCGCGTCCTCTGCGCGTTTTCGCTCGGCAATTTCGAGCCTCAAGGCTTCCGGGCTGGGGAGTGCTAGCATCTGAGGAACAAACTCAACAAGCAGTATCGCTGTGGGTACCGAAGCCATAGCAGTAACAACTTTGATCGCCCCAGAGAGCCAGTAGGTCCCGTGCCAAAGTGTCCAAACTTCCATGGTGTGGGTCGTACCACAGGCCAGGATGAAAATCCCAAAACTGACAAACATCCAGTTGAAGGGTAAGTCTCGCCGCTTACGTATGAAATACGCTAAAGTTACGGGAATGGAAAAATAGGCGAGTGCGATAAGGACGTCCGAAACAACGTGGAGCCAGACCAACCCCGGCTTCCATAAATAGCAGTAGCCGTGGGGCATGAAATCCGACGAGAACAACGTTTCTAGAAATTCTTTCATGTGCTTTCTTCCTTCTGCGTTACCTCAGTTGTTTCTCGCGGCATTCGTCGTGGCTGCAGTCGGTTTATGACGTTGGTTTCCGTCGTTTGCCGGCTATTGGAAGTGAATCGTCCCTAGAGCTCTTGTTTCGGAAAGATCCGGGAAACGCTCAAATAACTGGGGCCGCTGGTTGTTTCCATTGGGTTAAGCCCTGATGTCAAATTAGCGCTCAGTCCCTGAGATCCGCAAGCCGGGGCCGGCGGCCAAGTATTGATGGACGAAGGCGACGGCCATGGTGCCTTCACCGACGGCGGAGGCGACACGTTTCATAGAGGTGGAGCGGACGTCACCGGCGGCAAAGACCCCGGGATGACTGGTTTCGAGAAAAAAGGGCGGACGGTGCGCGAACCAAGCAGGAGAGTCCCTAACAGTCGGTCCGGTTTTGACGAATCCTCTTTCGTCGGTTTCGATTTCTTTGGGCAGCCATTCTGTGTGGGGTATGGCACCGATGAATGTGAAGACCGCTGGGGCGTTTATGCGCCGCCTTTCGCCCGTGCGGTTGTTCTTGATTTCCACTGCTTCGAGATGACTGCCACCCGATACGGAGGCAATTTCGGTGTTGGTGAGAATTTCGATGTTGCCGGTCTGCTCGATTCGCCTGGAAAGGTAGCGAGACATCCCTTTATTGATATCGTCGCCGCGAATGAGCAGGAAGACTTTCGTGGCGCGCTCGGCAAGGAAAACGGCGGCCTGGCCCGGAGAATTTGCGCCGCCGACTACGACCACTTCGGAACCCGCGCACACCTGCGCTTCCATGGGAGTGCCCGCATAGTAGATGCCCAAGCCTTCGAAACGCGCTACCCCCTCGGCGTCCAGCCGACGGTAGGACGCGCCGGTAGCGATGAGGAGGCACTTGGCAGCGACGGACTCGCCGTCATCGAGCCGAAGGACGGGATAGGCGTTGTCGAACTCGAGGCTGCGCACATCGCAAGGCGTGGTGACCTGGGCGCCGAATTCCTGGGCTTGCAGGTAGACACGCGCGGCGAGATCGCCACCGGAAATTCCCATCGGGAAACCGGGATAGTTTTCGATTCGTGAGCTGGTGCCAGCCTGACCTCCGGGGGCGGTGCGTTCGAGGACAACGGTGCTCAAGCCCTCGGAGGCGCCGTAAACGGCGGCGGTTAAACCGGCAGGGCCAGCGCCGACAATCGCGAGGTCGTAGAGTTGCTCCTTTAGAGAGGTGAGAAGGCCCAGGCGCTCGGCGAGCTCACGGTTCGTGGGATTGCGAAGTATCCAGTCATTCCCGCAAGCCACGACGGGTGTGTCAGCCTCGCTGATATGGAGCGTCTCGAGCAATTGGGCGACATGGGGATCGTTTTCGAGGTCCACCCAGGTGTAAAGGACTCGGTTTTTGGCAAGAAAATCGCGAATGCGGAAAGCGTCGTTCGAGAAGCGCGAACCGATCACCTGGTGAGGCGTCAGGTTCAAATCGCGTACGGCCTGAATGCGCGCGATCAGAGTGCCGAGAATGATGTTGCCGAGCTTAGGCTCCCCGTCGATGATGCGGCGGAGATTTTCCGGAATGATTTCGAAGGCTTCGACATCGCTTTTTCCGACGCGGGCCAGATTCGAGGCCCTGCCGAAAAGAAACGTGACATCGCCCAAGAGCTCTCTCGGGCCGGCGGTCCAAATGATTTGCGGCTCGCCAGTGGAAAACTCGACGGCGTCCACCTGCCCGGAACAGATCACATAGAAGTTGGGGCCGCGGGCGCCCGCCTCGACAAGCGACTGTCCGCCCTTGAAGGATTTTAAGGTGCCAAACTTTTCGATGATGCGGAGCTGCTCATCGTCGAGAATGAGCATCGCGCCGGGAAAACGTTTTCGCAAATCCTGGTCAGGCATTGTGTTCCTCCGTGCGAAGGATCCACGGGCTGGGGAGGTACTCGGCTAGACGTCACCCGCCTTGAACAGCGGTTCTTCACCTCTGCCTTCACGTCAATGACCAATTGACGAGCTTCGTCTGGTGTCATATACAAAGGAACGTTACGCTGATAGCAAGCAAAGTTCCAGCGTCGAGCGGTTGTGCCTAATTAACGCGCTATCCGCAGAAATGGCTGCACTTAGCGTCCTCGATTCGAGCCGCCACACGAAATGGCTCCCGGATGGTCGGCAAGCCGGAAGTAATGGTGCGGTTGGGTTTCCTGGGATTACTTCCGCGTAGCCCGTCGCTCGGGAACAGTCGCCACGGTGTCAGGAATGGCCACATCTCCGGATTGCCGATCTTTTATTCTCAGTCCGACCTGAGCGCTAGCCGCCCATTCGGTTGAAGGCCCGCCCAGCTACTGAACAGCGCGCCCGCATGTCTGTCGAGTTCTCCATCTAATGCGCTCAGCGGCGAGTTCGGCGGGACCTTCAAATCTGCTCTGGGTAACAAAATGACCCAGCTCATGCGGAACGCACCGCAGAGCCGTATCAGAGTCCGTGAACACACGGGAAGAGAGGTAAATTCTCCTGATCGCCAGGTTGGAAAAGGCGAGCTTGGTCCTGTTGGCGTGAAAAGCATCCCGCGCTTGCAAGAACTTCTGCTGCTCGAGGATGAGAAAAGTCATCGGCTGATCGGAATTTGGGAGCGCACGAAGCTCATTGGCTGACACTTTGGCGACACAAGAGACGAATCGTTTCTGTCGTTCGGTGCCACCTATGACGACGACGTCTCCCGCCAGCGCTGCGCTTGGCACGGACAAGAAACAAACAAGGATTAGAGATTGGATACATATCCACAATGAGAATTGTTGCCGGTAGTTCACGGAGGGCCTCCTCGCCACGATTGCGCGCGGGGCAGAAAATTCCTTTTGGTGGGCGAAGCCTCACCCGCGATCAGCGTTGGCACGGAGTCTTGCGCGGAGCGAGATAGGCGCTCAATGGAACGCGGCTGTAATTCTAGGGAGGTGTGGCTAACATCCGAAGGTGCTGAGCACAGACAGACGCTCCGCGGTTGTCAGCCTCATTATGTTCGTCACGAGGGACGATTCGGTCGGCCCCCTGCGGAAGGCAGTCGAGGCAGAGTCTCTAAGGGGTTTCGGCCACGATCCGCGTCCCGGTGAAGGTGCCGCTCCTCGGAAGAAACCCGGGGATTCCGTGGCCCTCGGCCGTGAACGTCCCGGTCAGCGTCCCGTCAACCACACGTGCGGCAAACTTGCCGGTGATATATCCGGTCCTAACCCCAGCACTGAAGTCGAACAATATGTTACTAAAAATAATCTCGCCATCCTCGGTGCGGTTCCAAGTGCCAAGCGCTGCCGCGTTGTTACGCCCGTCGATCCGCGTGAACACACCGCCCTTGGCGAAGCCATAGAGCGCGTCGAACGTCGCTGGGCTCGGCTCTTTCACTTGGACCGTGATGTACCAGCTCCCTGAACTTGCTCGTCTTCTTCCGCATTGAAGACTGCAGCTGGTACGGCTGCGACTGCGGACGCTTTTCCGATAGTTCGCGTTCCTCCACCGACCAGCAGGCTGGCGATCAATCCACAGAAACCTATCCAAGCAGGAAGTCGTGTCATTATCTCCTCCTTGTGCATTCTTGTTCTAAGCCGCTTACAAAGCGCACATGCGTGACGACTGTCGCTCGGACTGCAGTTCAGGGTCAATGGACAGCATGCGGCGCTTATCTGGAACGATTCTGACGGTGCAGGGCATTGGAATTGGAAGAGTTAGCGTAGGAAATGACGGTTCTCGAAGCGTTTTCACTAGACTCAAATTGAGTGGTAAACTGCCCGCAATCCGAGGAAGTCCGTTGGAAATACCCGTCCGAGCCCGAAGAGTTCGCTTCGGCGCCTTTGAAGCCGATCTGCATTCGAGCGAGTTGCACAAACACGGCGTGAAGATCAAGCTTCAGGACCAGCCCTTCCAGATCCTGGCACTACTGCTGGAACGTCCCGGTGAGATCGTCACGCGAGAAGAGTTGCGACGCAAACTCTGGCCTGCAGACACCTTTGTGGACTATGACGTTGGCGTCAACACCGCCATCAAGAGGCTGCGCGACGCACTAGGCGACTCGGCCGAAAGCTCGCGCTACGTCGAGACGCTTCCCCGCAAGGGCTACCGGTTCATCGCTTCGGTGGAAGGCATCTCTTCCGTCCCGCATCAGGATTTGACAATCCATGCCGAACATGCTGCTGAACGGCCCACGGAAGGTTTGACAGAGCGCCGAGCCGCCCGGCTCTGGATTGTGACAGGTGTGCTGGCTGCGATGCTGGTGCTGTTCGTCGCCCTCAATATCGGCGGGTTGCGGCAACGACTCCTGACGACAGGCGTCCCGAGGGAAATACAATCTATCGCCGTGCTACCGCTCGAAAACCTTACGGGTGATCCCGAGCAGGAGTATTTCGCTGACGGGATGACGGACGAGCTGATCGCCGAGTTGGCCAAGATCAGCGCTCTGCGGGTGATCTCGCGGACCTCGGTGATGCGGTACAAGGGTGTGAAGAAGCCGCTGCCACAGGCTGCGCAGGAGCTGGGCGTGGACGCGGTAGTGGAAGGAACGGTGTTTCGCTCCGGGGACCGGGTGCGCGTAACCGCGAATCTGGTTCAGGCGTCGCCCGAAAAGCATTTGTGGGCCGAGAGCTACGAGCGCGACTTGCGCGATATCCTGGCACTACAGAGCGATGTCGCCACCGCAATTGCTCGCGAGATACAGATCAAAGTCTCGCCTCAAGAACAGGCGCGGCTGGCCAGCTCCCGACCGGTCAACCCAGGGGCCTATCAGCTTTATCTGAAAGGCCGCTATTTTTGGGAAAAGCGGACCACGGCAAATCTAAACAAGGCCCGCGAATACTTCGAGCAGGCGATTGAGAAAGACCCGACCTACGCGCTGGCTTATGCAGGTCTCGCGGATTCTTATGTCCTGCTGAGCGACTACGGTGCACTTCCGTCGAAAGAGGGTTTTCCCAAGGCGAAGGCGGCAGCGCTCAAAGCACTGCAAATTGATAACGCGCTAGCGGAAGCTTATCCCTCGCTGGGTTGGGTCCGGTATTTCTACGATTGGGACTTCCCGGGCGCCGAGACAGACTTCAAGCGCGCCATCGAGTTGAACTCCAATTATGCAACGGCTCACCACTGGTATGGCTGGTACTTAGCCGTGATGGGCCGGTTCGACGAAGGGTTAGCAGAGCTGAAGAAGGCCCAGGAACTTGATCCACTATCGCTGGTCATTAGCACCAATTTAGGAAGGGTGCTCTACTTCGCGCACCGATACGATGAAGCCATCCAACAGCATAGGAGGACGCTGGACATGGATCCGAACTTCTCCAAGGCCCACGCCGACCTCGGATGGGCCTATGAACAGAAGGGGATGCACGCCGAAGCCGTCGCTGGGTGGCTAAAGGCGAGAACATTATCTGGAGAAAGCGAGGTAAGGGTAGCCAAGCTCAAAGAGGCGTATCGAGAATCAGGAATGCGTGGTTATTGGCAGGAGGACCTCGAACTGGCAAAAGAGGAGTTGACTCATGGACACGTTTGGCCAGCAGGGTGGGTGGCAAGAATCTACGTCCACCTGGGAAACAAGAAAGCCGCGCTTGAATGGCTGGAGAGGGGGTTTAAGGAACAAGACGGCTCACTCGTTTACCTCAAAGCGGAACCAGACTTTGACCCGCTGCGCTCAGATTCCCGCTTCCAGAATCTGATGCGCCGCGTCGGCCTCCCGCCGTAGACTCGTCCCAAGCGGAATGCGAGGCACAGGCCCGAAGGATGCCATCGGCGTTTTCGCTGAGGTATTTCGGTGCGTACCCCATCGCTAATGTATGTAGCGAGATGGCGCGGGACTTCCAGGTTTGCGATTCTGGGCGTATCGTCGGCAACTCTTCCCTAATCTGATTGTGGAAGAGTAGCCTGTCACTCGACCGCAATCAAGGCCGGCTCGTAGGCCAGGAGCGGCGGGCCTTCACTAGCTTTTCCGCTCTGCTAGGAGAGGCCTCGGTTCTATCAACTCGGCGTAGACTGGACAAACGCGATGAACTGTTGGTAGCGCAATGCTGTCAGGGGATCGGTGCGCATCGCGCGCCGCGCCGGTATGTAACAGGCGAAGAGGGCGACGAACAACAGCAAGATGGCGACGGCGGCGAACGTCAGGGATCGGTCGCGCTGACGCCGAAAAGTGTGCTCGACAAGGCGCGCGTGAGCGCGAACGATGCAGCCAGCCCGATGACGATTCCGAAGAACGCTAAGATCGCACCCTGACGCAGGACAAGGCCGAAGACATCGCGAGGCTCTGCACCGAGCGCTATGCGGATGCCCAGCTCATGCGTGCGCTGACGCGTGGTGTACGCGAGCACGCCATAGACTCCCACAGCGGCAAGAACCAGCGCGAGGATGCCGAATGCGCCTACAAAGACACCGCCAATGCGATCGTCGGTGGTGTTCAGCTCGATCCGCGAATCCAGAGTCATGAGGTCGAATAGGGGAAGATCGGCATCGAGCTCATGAATGGTGTCCTGGACTGCAGAGACATATGCCAGAGGATTGCCGGCGACGCGCGCGTGAATGGCGATTTGTGAGACGTAATCCTGGAACAATGGAAGATAGAGAAATGGCTTGGGCTTTTGGTTCAGGCTGTCGGTATCGCTATTGTGGGCGACGCCGACGACCGTGAACCATTTGCCATCAGCGCGGAGACGCTTACCAATGGGGTCTTCACCAGGCCAGTAGCGCTGCGCGAATTCCTGATTGACGACGGCCACGAGTTGAGATGTGTCGGTGTCACTCAGCATGAATTCGCGACCAGCGACCAGCGGGATCTGCATGGTATGTAGATAGTTGGGGCTGACGCGGACATCGTCAATGTCCATCGACTCCCGGGGCCGGGGCACGTAGCCTTCCGCGTCGACGGTGGTCCTGCTCCTTGTGAAACCAAGAGGAATCCAGTGGGCCAAGGCGACGGAATGTAAGCCGGGGAGCGCTTGCAGCTTGGCGAGGAGCTGGCGGTGAAATTCCGTGCCGGACTTTTGATCGTAGCCGACTCCACCCAGGTCATACCAATCAAGCAGGACGTTGTGTGGGTTGAAGCCGGGATTGAATTTTTGCGCCAGCCGGAAACTGCGGATGAAGAGTCCCGCACAGACAAGCAGAAGCAGGGACATAGCGATTTGCGCAACCACGAGGATGCTCGAAAGGCGCGCCTTGCTCCGGCCGCCACTCGCGCTGCCGGACTCTTCCTTGAGCACAGCGGCGGGCGCGAGATTGGAAGCACGGAGAGCAGGCAAGATGCCGAAGATGATGCCGGTCACCAGCGAAATAACGAACGTCGCGAAGAGAACGGTACGATCTCGGTGTGCGGCACGAAATCGGAGAGAGTTCCGGCGCTCCACAGGGTGAGCAGCATGGCGACGCCGCCGCCGGATAAAGCGAGAAGAAGGCTTTCGGCCAGCAACTCGCGGACGAGCCGCCAGCGCGTGGCGCCGACAGAGAGCCGAATGGCTATCTCCCTGCGGCGGCCCACGCCACGTACAAGCAAGAGGTTGGCGACATTGGCGCAGGCAAGCAGAAGGACCACGCCGGAGATCGCTATCAGGAGAAACAGGATCGTCCGAAGGTAGTAGTTCGCGCCAAAGGGCGCACGCCAGAGTGGATGGAGGATCACGGAGTCGCGGTCTTTGTGCGCATCGGGAAACCGTTTCGCAATCTGGCCGTAGAGGATGTTCATGTCCGCCTGGGCCTGTTCGCGGGATACATCCGGTTTCAAGCGGCCAATCGTCATGACCCAGTGCGCGCCGCGATTTCTCAGAAAATCGTCGAAACCGGTGGCAAATTGCTGGACCATCATCACGGGAAGCCACATGTCAACACGCAAACCGCTCTGCGGGCCTTGAAAAAGCGCAGGTGTCACGCCAACGATGGTGTACGGGCGCTTGTTGATCTGAACGGTCCGGCCAATGATGGAGGGATCGCTGCCGAAATAGGTTTGCCAAAGGCGATAGCTGATGACGACAACGGGAGCCCCGCCAGGCTTCGTGCCTTCGACGGGCAGGAATCCTCGTCCGAGAATAGGATGGACATCGAGGGCATCAAAAAATTCTCCGAAGCAAACATCCCCCATACACGCTCGGGCTTTGCGTTGCCAGTCATGTCCATCGACCACATGGCGTAGGTCATCAGGCTGGAGAGGGTGTGATTGCCATCGCGCAGGTCCAGGTAGTCCGGGTAGGAGATGGGAGAGTCATTGCCAGTTGGGCCTACGGTCAATTCGACGTATTGGCTTGCATTGGCCACGCCGGGAATAGGGTCGAGCAACGTGGAATTAATCCAACTGAAAATCGTCGAGTTTGCGCCGATGCCGAGGGCCAAAGTGAGAGTCGCAATGATGGTAAAGCCCGGCGATTTCAGAAGTGCGCGCAGGCCGTAACGAAATTCCCGAATCAGCGCCCTCATGTTCTGCTCCCGGAGCACAAAAGCCGTGAGGCTCCTTCCACAGAGGAGAGCATGCTGACATCCAAATAAAGAGCTTGTAAATGGCGTCTTTTTAAATGGTTGCGCGCGAGTTGGGAAGCTACGCCTGGCGGGTTGGTCGGTATTGGGATGCTAGGTCCCGGCAACGGACAATAGGACCAAGAATAGGGGAGGGCCGTAACCGAAGCAGGTCGTGACGATGGACTCTCAAGCTCGTTGGTCAGGCTCGGGTGACAGTCACTTCTAAGTACTCGGCAGAAACCAATGTTCGGTCGTTCTCACCTTTATTGTGTTCGGTCCAGAGTTTTTCCAACTCTGCTGCAAGCGATGATTGCCCTGCTCCGTCGAGTCTTGAGAACGCCATTTGAGTGGGGCCGAAATAGTCCCGGAAAAACTGCACGACTTGCCGTGGAGGGAGTGGGTAGTCGAACATGATCGCCCGCCGCACTGTGTCCATCTCCGATGCATACGCGCCAAGCCGCTCCCTTACGACGTTTTCGACGCCCCACAAGACGGGAGCCGGGATACCCTGTGGCGGCGGAACATAACGGCTGGTCAGACCGAACGTCTTTCCCACAAATCCTTCCGGGGTCCAATTTGCCATCACAATTGTTCCTCCCTGACGACACACTCGTGCGAGTTCTGACGAAACTCGTTGGGGACGTGGAGCGAACATCGCGCCGAACATGCTCATCACGAGATCGAACTGCGCATCTGGATAAGGCAATTGCTCGGCGTCGCCTTCTTCGAAAGTCGCTTGCAAACCTTGCCCAGCAGCTCTGCGCCGCGCCTGCTCCAGCAGGTTTGGCGCGATATCGACACCGGTCACCTGCGCACCCCTGCGCACTGCTGGTATGGTCAGATTCCCGGTGCCACAGGCGACGTCGAGCACGCGCATCCCACGTGAAATCGCCAAACGATTCACAAATTCCTCAGCGCCCTTGGCCGAGTACTGCGCGATCTGGCCGAAGTCGCCGGCCATCCATGTACCGCGCATGCGCTGCTTCAATTGTTCGAAATTGATTTGCATATCTTGCATGTTTTGTCCTGTCTCGGCAATTCTACAAGAACCTCCGAGATGCGGTGAGTTCGATTCCTGAACCTAGCAACACCGCTTCGAACATCTGGAGTCCGTTACAGATCGATTTACACAATTTGGAGTGCTCACAACAACCGTTATGCTGACGTCTCTACTAGAGAGCCGCACTTGCGCATCTCCAGCATCTCGACCGGCGCGATAAACGGCGACCGTGTCGCACAGCGGCGCTCACTCGGCGCACCGGTCGCCGCCGCTGAACCCGCTTCCGGTGGGTGCCGCGGTGCGGCTGCAGATCCACCGGACACGAATTGCTGTCGGATTAGTTGAGGTCAAGATGATCGCTAGAATCTGGCACGGCCTGGTTCCTGCTTCGAAGGGCGATGAACATTTGGGCCTGATGCAGAGAATTGCGCTTCCCGAGTACGTCGCGACGCAAGGAAATCGTGGCGCATGGTGTTTGCATCGCGCCGAAGGAGACGTAACGCATTTTGAGATGCTGACGTTTTGGGACGACGTCGACGCCATCAAACGTTTTGCTGTCGACGACTACGAGCGGGCCAAGTACTACGACTTCGACCCGAGCTACCTCATTGAGATGGAGGCCCGCGTCCGGCACTACGAGGTGTACTCAGATAGCTCGCCCGATCCATTCAGACCAAATCGTGGCCGCAGTGAGGGAGACGAACACGATTGCCCGTGTCTGGAGGGGAGTTGTCCCCATCGAGAAGGCCGAGGCCTACTTGCGCTATTTGGTTGACTTCGGCTTTCGAGATTATCAAACCTCCTCTGGCAATCGCGCGGTCCATCTGCTGCGTCGGACGGAAGCGGCGCGGGTGCACTTTCTCCTGCTGTCGTTCTGGAGTTCGCGTCAAGCTATTATGGCGTACGCGGGCACCGACATTGAGCAAGCCCACTATTACCCTTGCGACCTTGAGTGCCTCATCGATCCGCCAAGTAACGTCGAGCACTACGAAGTGCTGCCGCGCATAGTGCCTGCCGGGAGTTAGACGGAAGGCCCTTCGCCGCTTCGGGATTTGAACGACTTCTCGCGCTGAGGCTGAAGTTTCGTTAGCGTCCGAAACATTTCCGGACGAGTCGTCGGCAATCCCGAAATTACGACTAGTGGTGGCGCCAAGTTCCGAGCTATCGCATGTCACCACCGAAGTAGATGTGCAGCCGATGGAGCGGACGAACAAATGGGTGAGATGCGGAGGCGGTGGTGATTACGAGGTTCGAAATTCGAAAGCATCGTGGACCGGACCGCAGTGACAAGCAAATAAGTACAGAGGTCAACTTGGGCATACTGCGTTCCTGTTCGGTTTCTACCAGCATAACCCCATGCGAACAGTGGCATACGCAAGGTAATATTGTGGGACGAAAATCATCGCTCGGGCCGTGCAACTCAGAACGCCCGCATCTCCACAAAATCAAGAAAGACGAGCGGGCAGAAGGAAGGAAGAATGCGTTTAGCCAATGCAATTCGTTTGTTGGTAGCCGCGATGGCGATGCTGGCGCTGACATCGGTGCTGCCAGCGCCCGCGACCGCACAAGTGAGTGTTGGCATTTCTGTGGGCTTTCCACCGCCGGAGTTGCCGGTATACGTGCAGCCGATTTGCCCAGGAGAGGGGTATATCTGGACCCCAGGTTATTGGGCCTGGGACCCCGACGATGAAGACTATTACTGGGTGCCGGGAACTTGGGTGTTGGCGCCGGAAGTTGGTTTCCTGTGGACTCCGAGCTATTGGGCCTGGGGTGGAACCGCGTTTGTGTTTTACGAAGGATATTGGGGACCGGTCGTAGGTTTTTACGGCGGGATCAATTACGGCTACGGATATTTTGGCCGCGGGTATGAAGGTGGCCGCTGGGACGGCGGGCGCTTCTACTACAACCGTACGGTGAATAACATCAACGTGACCGAAATCCACAACGTGTACAACACGACGGTGGTGAACAACAACGTCACTGTTACGCGCGTGAGTTATAACGGCGGCAACGGCGGCGTCAACGCGCGAGCGACGGCCCAAGAGCAAACCGCGGCTCGCGAACGCCATATCAGGCCAGTGGCGGCGCAGATCCAGCACGTACAGGCGGCGCGTTCGAATCGCGAATTGCAAGCCTCGCAAAATCATGGGAAGCCCCCGATTGCTGCGACACAGAGACCCGGAGCGTTTAGCGGCGGCGCTGTAGTGCCGGCTAAGGAAGGAGGCAGGTACAATCCGCCCCCAAATCGTGGTGCAAACAACCGTGCTGCGAACAATCCAAACCGGCCACCAAACGCCAACCCGTCGGAAAATAACACGAACCGTGCGGAGAACAATGCCAACCGGCCCAACTACGTTCATCCGAACGATTTACCAAAGGCGAACCGGCCGGACAGGCCGCCGAATACGGGAAATCCAAAAACCGACCAGAAATACCAAAAGGAACAAGAAAAGATGTACCAGAAGCAAGAACAGGAGCGGCAGAAGCTGCAACAAAAACAAGACCAGGAACATCAGCGGGTGGCGCAGCAGAGGGCTGATGACGCGAGAAGACAGCAGATGGAACAGCGGCATCAGCAACAGACGCAGCAAATGCAGCAAAAACATGAGCAGCAGCAACAGAGAATCGAGCAGCGTCAGCAGCCGCCTCCACATCCGAATGAAAAGAGGGCGCCGAACGAACCATAAGAGTACGTAAACTATCCGGAGTTCGAGGAAAATGACCCTGTGCTGGCGATTTGCACTTGCGGAAGGGGCAGCAGGGGGGAGCGTGACGGCGTTTCGAGGGCGCCGAGCCACAGGCGGATTGTCGCTCGAAGCGGGGCGACCGCGACTCCGGCAAAGGCTTCTGGGTAGGCGTCCAGACGGCGCAACGCTGATCGCAGCAACGAAATGGTTCCGGCGCAGTTGCCGCGCTGAAAATGATGGAAAGCAGCAGCGATCTGAATCAGCCCTTGCAGAAACGTCCTTTCCGGCTCTCGCGCCGCGAGCCACACAGACTCCCAGTGTTCGTGGGCTTTGAAGAACGCGCCGTAATGGAAGCAGCGCAGGCCTTCGTGTAAGTCCCCCTGGGTCCAATCGAGTGACACGTGGCGGCGGAAACATGAATCCGTTTCGCCAGCTTTGGCACTGAGAGAGAACACAATTGAATTCATGCCTACTATCATTTCCCGCCGCTCGGTAAGGAACCCAAGCTTTTCCAGGATCCGAATCGAAGCGAGGTTTTCAGGATGAACGATTGCGGTCA
>Ga0209648_10000551_pt1 | contig 28749 bp, 21 predicted proteins | sample GraSoi2013_115cm_FD_185830 | JGI IMG/M metagenome (GOLD analysis project Ga0209648, IMG submission 185830) | Grasslands soil microbial communities from the Angelo Coastal Reserve, California, USA - Sample 9_17_2013_115cm (SPAdes) (version 2) | ecosystem: Environmental > Terrestrial > Soil >...
CTTTCAGGCCGGTGGATTCCAACTCCGGCAGCAACACTTCGTCAGTTGTACCAGGGTATGTCGTGCTTTCCAGTATAACGAGCTCTCCAGGATGCAGGTGTGCTCGTACCTGCTGTGTCGCTGAGATAATGTAGGAGATATCTGGATCGCGTGTCTTCCGCAATGGGGTGGGAACACAGATACTAACCGCGTCGATGTCATCTAGCGCATCGTAATCACTGGTAAAACAGATGCGTTGTGTAGCGATGAGTCTCTGTAACGTACTGCTCGAAACATCGGGGATGTAGCTCTCACCCCGATTGGCCTGGTCGACTCTTTGCAGGTCTGCGTCAATGCCAGTAATGTGGAAGCCAGCCTCTGCGAACGTAACTGCGAGCGGTAACCCTACATAGCCGAGGCCAATGATTCCAACACGCAAGGACCGTGTGGAAACCTTTTCCAGGAATGGGCGCTCCATCGCTTTCTCCTTTTCTGCTGTCGCCGTTTGTGGTTCTACACGAGAGAAGCTACAAGATCACGATTGATCTTCTTTCTTCGCTTTCAGGCGCGGTATGATAATAGTAAGATCTGATGGGTCCCCCAGACCGTTCATAGAAGGTTTTCCAGGCGGTAGGACAAGGGTAACAACCTCTGATGATTCCACCAGACCATTCATAGAAGGTATTTCAGACGGTAGGACAAGGGTAACAACCTCTGATGATTCCCCCGGGCCGTTCGCAGAAGGTGTTTCAGGTAGCCTGGTCATGTCAGGAATAGCTCTTCGATGGTGCCGCGCATCCTTAAAATACTGACGAATCTCTCCATGCTCGGGCCAGCGACTCTTGTTAATGACAACCCCTAGTACCGGGGTGTGCATTTTGTCTAACAGATGCTTGACACGTAATAATAATTTGCGAGGCGTTTTAGATGGGTCAACAACCAGCACTATCGACTGAACATAGGAAGCCAGAATCTGTGTATCAGCCGCCGGAAGCAACGGAGGGGTATCGAAGATAACATAGTCAAAAGGTGTTTTCTGGAAAGGTTCAAAGAATAGGTTACCCTGAGACAGGAGCAAGTGCATGAAGTCGGGGGGAAGCGCTTCTACTGTCAGGACTTGTAAGTTCGGAATATCAGTCAACTGGCCATCCAGGTACTCTTCAATCTCTGCCCGCGCTTTTGTAAATGCGTTTGCATGTTTCGACCGTTTTTCGAGTTCAAAGTATTGATCTAAGGCTGGATTGCGCAGGTTGGCATCTACCAGTAGGACTTGCTTGCCTGCCATTGCCAGAAAGGAGGCAAGATTGGTGGCGATGCTACTTTTGCCTTCACCTGCCAGGGCGCTTGTGACCATCACCAGCTTGGAGGGTTTGATCTTCTGTGCACCATCGAGTCTAGCGCATAGTATACGATATCCTTCAGCCAGGGCCGGTATCTCCTCGGCTTTTTTGGCGCGCTGTCTACGTGAGAGCCAGGGGATAACCGTCAATAACTCCATACCCAGAAGCTCTTGCACTTCCTCGGAGCTTTTCAGACGATCATCGGTCCATTCAAAAATAACAATGAGTGCCAGGGCAAGTCCCAGGCCGACCAATGCACCGATAATCGCATTCGTCCGCGTTTGGGGTCGGATAGGTTCGATAGGCATCTGTGCAGTTTGCAGAATCTGTATCGTATCTGGAAGTTGTGCATTCGCGAATTGCGCAAAGCTCTGACTAACCTCGTTCGCAAGGTTCATCGCCAGTCGCGGATTTCGATTCTCGACATCAAGCTCAATAAGTGGTGTATTGGCTTGAGTTTTGGTGGTGATCATTGCCTTAAGTTGATCGGGTGCCAGTCCGGGATGCCGTTCTGCGACAGGGTCGAGTACTGCTGGGCTTGTAAGCAACTGAGCATACGTCGGTACAGCCTGCACACTTGCGGTGAAGTTCTCATAGGCTGAGGTCGATGTCCCCGCAGTAAGAATGAGGGTTGCAGAAGCTTGATAGACACGAGGTGTAATCTTACTGATCCCAAAGCTTGCACCACTACAAAGAATAATTCCTAGTAGTATCATCCATGCCCATCGCTTAGCAAGCATGGTATAGTAACTTAACGGATTTTTCATGAGAGGCCTATCCTTCGAGTGATTATCTGTCTTGAAACAACAAGATTCGAGATCCATCCCTGGATTTTTCAACGGACCTACATTCAACGTTTGGCGTGAATTAGATCACCGGGCTTTAATAGTGGTGCCATTTTAACGAAATGGCACCATCGTACCTATTGGACCAACCTAGCGCCCTGCTCACTTTCCCCCTCAAGGATACCGTCTCTCACATGGGAATTCGGTTTTTGCCGACGTTGCGATAGTGTTACAAAAGGCGTATCCTAGTGTATATTCCTCTCCTTCTTTTTTTGCCTAAAATAAAGGGACCATTTCTCCACACTTCCTGCCCGGAGCTTCACTAATTCTCCACCATAACGAACATCATATCAGCACTTGCAGATGGTATTTTCCAATTGAAATGGTACTATGCTTCAATGTGAAACTCTCCAGTTGTGTTGAGGGGATGGACAGTAACCTTGCTGTGAACGTCTGTAACGTTGGAATTATAAGTGGGCTAGAAAGTAGAATATGATGAGTGATTCTGTAAACACATTTCGAACTTCCAGTCGCGAACTGCCTGCAGAAGATCGAGAGACCACAACTCGCAGCTCACAACTCGCAACTCGTAATGTAGCATATGATGCACTGGTGCTTGATGGGAGGCTGCGGCAATCCTTGACTACCGTACGTTCGCTCGGGAGCCACGGGCTGCGTGTTGCGGTCCTGGAAACCGCTGATAGTGGGGAGGTGCCTACCTTCGCGTCACGCTGGTGTCAGCAGCGGTTTGTCTGCCCAGCAAGTCAGGGCACAGAAGCCTATCTGAGCTATGTGGAGCAGTTGCTTGACCAGATCCGTGTCGGGGTGCTAATCACTTCCTCCGATGCCACGATCGCGTTAATCCGCCGCCATCGTGAGCACCTCGAGCGGCGCGTACGCATTGCCCTGGCCAAGGAACCTGCCCTGGGCATCGCCATCGATAAGGAGCAAATGTTGGCGATTGCCAAACAACTAGGAGTGGGGGTTCCACGTACTGTCACCGTGGGAACGGTGAGCGACGTGGGAGCAGCGCTGCACGAGATTGGACTACCGGCTGTCATCAAACCTGTGGAGTCATGGGCGTGGGATGGGCAACAAGGAGCCAGGATTGTGTCGCAGTTAGTGACGACCCCCGATGAGGCACGACGTGCAGTTGAGGAGCTGACACGCTTTGGGGGGATAACTCTCTTCCAGGAGTTCCTCTCGGGCAGACGTGAGTCCCTGAGTCTCTTCTCTGCGCATGGCGAGGTCTATGCACGGTTCGCCTTCTGGGGGAAGCGCACATTTCCCCTGTTGGGCGGTATATATGTACTGCGTCAGGCTATTGCCTTTCCACCGGACACCGGCGAGCAAGCAGAACGTTTAGTGCGTGAAGTAGGTTTGGAAGGCTACGCTCAAGTGGAGTTTCGGCGCGACGCTGCCGGAAAACCCTACCTGATGGAAATTAATCCGCGTCTCAATTTGGCGATCGCGCATGCTGTGAGTGCGGGGGTGGATTTTCCGTATCTGCTCTATCGCTGGGCGAACGGGGAGCCGCTCGAGCGCGTGCAGAGCTATCGTGTCGGTGGTTGGATGCGCTATCTGAACGGCGATATCAGGGCAACAAAAGCAGCGGTGCGGCAGCGTGGGAGGCCGGAAGTGCCCTCACCAGCCAGGGCCATCCTCGATTTCTGTCTCGCTTGCTTCAGGCCGATGAAGTATGACTACCTTGATTGGAAGGACCTTCGTCCAGCCTGGATGGCGACGAAAGGGTTTTTGACCCCCTATTTACAGCGACTGCCAGGAAGGCGTCCTTCAGTATGAAAGTGATTGGGCATCGTGGAGCAGCAGGTCTGGCACCAGAAAATACATTTGCCGGCTTTGATATCGCCTTAGCTCTTGGAGTTGACGGCATAGAAACCGATGTACAAAAGACACAAGACGGACAGTTAGTGCTTTTCCATGATCACCTCTTAGAGAGAACGACTAATGGGAGAGGAGTTTTACAAGAAACGCCGTGGCAAGCGTTACAACAGCTTGATGCTGGCTCGTGGTTTGATAGTACCTATGCAGGTGAGCGCGTACCCCTCCTCATAGAAGCGCTGCAAAGGTATGGAACACGAACGTATCTCGACCTTGAAATAAAACAAGTTGACATTGAATATGAAGTGTTAAACCTGGTTGAGCAATTAGAACTTTTAGATCGTGTCACCTTTACTTCTCAAGACTTTCCAACGGTCTGCACTATCAAAAAGAAAAATCCTCTTGCTCGTGTCGGGTATATAACAGCGGATTTCTCGGAGGAAGTTGTAAAAAGAGTTGTCGAGGCAAAAATGCAGGACTTTTGTCCAAGGGCGGAAAAAATTACAAAAGAGCTAGTTAATCACTGGCGCTCTTCAGGATTATTCATTCGGGCTTGTGGGGTAAAAAACGCCGAAATGATGAAAAATGCAATCTACGCTGGTGTTGACGGGATGACCTTTGACTTTCCTGATGTACTCCTCAAAGAGTTGGGAAGAGTGTGAGCATCTGCCCCTCAGCGGTGATGAATAGAGAGGAGGAACCAGGATGAAATTCTTTCAACACCGACAAACACCTGCTATGGTCCTTCCGGTTCTTGCCCTGTCCCTGATTGCCGTTTCTCCTATGGCCTGTGGGGCTCAGCAACAGGGGGCAGGAAACGCCACCCCCACCTTTTCTCATATCTTCACCATCGTACTGGAAAACAAGGAAGATACAACCATTATCGGTAAATCGTACGCACCCTATCTCAATAGCTTAGTAAGCAGCTACGGTCTTGCAACACAGTACTATGCTATTGGACATCCTAGCCTTCCAAACTACATGGCTCTGACGGGAGGAAGCACCTTTGGTATTACCAGCGATTGCGCTACCTGCTTTCAGCATACCCAGAATCTTGCGGATCAGATAGAGGCAAGTGGTCGTACTCGGCATATTCTTAGGAGACAAGTGATGCATACGAGAGAAAAGGAACTAAGTATATGGAAAGTAACCAGCTTATAACTCGTGACGCACAACCAGCACCTCGTCAGGTAACATATGACGCGCTGGTGCTTGACGCCGGGTTGCGGCAATCGCTAACGACTGTACGTTCGCTTGGTAGCCGGGGGTTGCAAGTTGCAGCCCTGGGAAGCTCTGCTGGACTGCCCGCCTTCTCATCACGCTGGTGCCAGCAAGCCTTTGTCTGCCCGGCGGATGTGGGGACGAGGGACTATCTGACGTACCTGGAGCAGGTACTTGACTGTACGGGTGCGCGAGTGCTGATTACCTCCTCAGATGGCACGATAGCGTTCATACGCCGGCATCGAGCGCAACTTGAACAACGGGTACGTATTGCGCTGGCCAGAGAACCAGCCCTGGGAATAGCCGTCAATAAAGAGCAAACGCTGGGGATTGCCAAACAATTGGGGGTGGGTGTCCCAAGGGGGGTGGAAGTGAAGGCGGAGGGCGAGGTGGAGGCGGCACTGCGTGAGGTTGGGTTGCCGGCGGTGGTCAAGCCGGTGGAGTCCTGGGATGCACAACACTCTGTGCTCCTGAAGAGTGAACTGGTGACAACTCCCCAGGAGGCTCGCCAGGCTGTTGAGAAATTGACATGTTTTGGAGGAACGGTGCTCTTCCAGCAGTTTCTCTCGGGCGAACGTGAGTCCCTGGGCCTCCTCTACGCGAATGGTCAGGTTTATGCGCGTTTTGTCCAGTGGACCAAGCGCAGCAGTCCCCCCTTGGGCGGTACAAGTGTGGTGCATCAGAGCATTGCCGTCCCGCCCGACATCGGCACCCAGGCAGAGCGTTTAGTGCGTGAAATCGGCCTGGAAGGCTACTGCCAGCTGGAGTTCCGGCGCGACGCTGCCGGGAAACCCTGCCTGATGGAGATCAATCCACGCCTCAATATAACGATTGAGAATGCTGTCCATGCTGGGGTTGACTTTCCCTACCTGCTCTACCAATGGGCGAGCGGGGATCAAATCAATGCGGTGAACGATTATCGTGTAGGCAGGTGGATGCGCGATCTGAGGGGTGATATCATAGCAACGATGGAGGCGCTTCGGCAACGTGGTAGGCCAGGAGTGCCCCCGCCAGCCAAGACAATCCTCGATTTCTGCGTTTCTTTCTTCATACCTATGAGCTATGTTTATGTTGATTGGAGGGACCCTCTTCCGGCCCTCATTGCAACAGCAAACTTTACCCGTGGCTGGGTAGGAGGAGCGCTCACGAAGAGGCTGTCTCGTCTGAGGCGTTGGCTCTCTCAATCATTTCGGGGCGGGCGATAAAGCACCGGCGGGTGCCAATGCTGGCCAGGTAGCACACGCACAGACAGGAGGAGGGAAGATGGCCTTTATCCATAAGGAGCACTTGCGCGTGCTCGTTGCTGCATGCCTGTACTATAGTGGGCTAGTGAGGTTTGCCCTCTGGTGCATGGCGCGCTCAGGTCAGCACCTGATTATCCTCAACTACCATCGTGCTAGCGGAGGGGATTTGCGTCGCCAACTGCTCTACCTGCGCCGTTACTATCGCATCATGCATCTGGAGGACGCCTTAGAGGAATTCTACCTATCGCACAAGGAGAAGAAACAGAGGTGTGATCGACGCATACCGTTAGCACTGACCTTTGACGATGGCTACCACGATAACTATACGAATGGCTTTGCGCTTGCACGTGAGTTGCAGGTTCCTTTCACTATCTTTCTGATTCCGGGGTACATCGAGAGTAGTGAGCCGTTCTGGTGGCGAGAAGGTAAACGCCTTGTACGCAGTGCCCAGGTGGACGAGGTGACGATTGAAGGGCACGCTTATCACCTGGCGCAGCTAGAGGAACGAAGAGCATTGGCACAAATAATTGATACCCGAGCACGCCATGCCCAGTCGGTTGCAGAGCGTGAAAGTTTCCTTGCGGACACCCGGAAGGCATTAGGAGTACTCTCCTCTGCGGGAGAGGAGGAGGGCGCGCTGCCTTTGACGTGGACGCAGGTACGTGAGATGGAGGAGAGTGGGTTAGTCTCGTTTGGCGCCCATACCATGCGTCATCCCATCCTGGGGTACCTGGCAGATCCTGCCGAGGTACGGCAGGAGGTAAGAGAGTGCCGCAGAGTGCTGGAGCAGCAGTTGGGGCATCCAGTGCGCACATTTGCTTACCCTGTCGGAAAGCCTGAACATATCGGTGAAGAGGGACTACAAGCTGTGAAGGAAGCAGGGTACAGGTGGGCATTAACAACTATTGAAGAGGTAAACATTCCACAGACTGATCCTTATCTCCTTCGACGTCTTCCTGGAGATCTGGCTCAGCACTGGTTGGTGATGGCATCAGAACTGGTTGGCTTCTTGGGCGTCGTGTCTCGTCTGAGGAAAAAATATCGAACATGGACCCGGGGTTTCAGCAGATCGGGAAGTGACCCAACGGGTTTTTCATAAGGGACCCGTTTCTCTACACTTCCTTCGCAGAGCATCACTGATTCTCTACCACAACGAACATCACATTAGCACTTACAGATGGTATTTTCCTGATTGGAATGTTCTTATAAAATCTCCTAATCATCCTATTCATCAGGACGATCACAAGTGGCCTAATGCATTGGTAGAATGAGAGCCTTTATGGATCTACAACAGTTTTTTTATAGGCGGCAGTCTCGACGCAAGGTATTGCGGCAGTTCGGTATGCTTGCAGGAATGAGCCTGGCGCTTGATGCATGTAGCTGGAATGATCCTCCTCCAACGTCAACTTCGACCGCGCTCGATTCCATCCAGCATGTGATTATTGCCTGCCAGGAGAATCATAGCTTCGATATGTACTTTGGCCATTACCCGAGGGCAGGCAAATTTGGCATCCCTTCCAACTTTTCGCAGCCTGATGGCAGGGGAGGCACTGTCAAACCACATCATTTTTCGAGCCCTACCTCAGCAGATATCGATCATAGCTGGCCAACCATTCACAGTGAATGGAATCATGGAGCTATGGATGGCTTTTTTACCGCCGATGGCCCTACTGCGCTCGGCTACTATGATGGCTTCGACCTGGCTTACTATTACGCGTTGGGCGACTCGTTCACGCTCTGTGGCAACTATTTTTGCTCGGTACTTGGCCCTACCATCCCGAACCGCCTGGCGCTGATGGCTGGAACCGCTGGTGGCAAAACGACTGACGATCTTGATGATGGCACCCTGGATTATCCGACCATTGTCGACCTGCTGGATGCTTCCCGTGTGAGCTGGAAGTGTTACAATCTCGGCCGGGGTACCGGCAGTACATCATCAGTGTCACACTACAATGTGCTGAACCTCTTCAAAAAGTGGCACAGTGATCCCCGGCTCCAGTTCAAGGAGAAGGACTACAAAGAGGACCTGCTTACCGGAACCCTTCCGCAAGTGTCATTTTTGATTACGGAAACGGGGATTAGTGAGCATCCCCCGGATAATATTCTAATAGGCCAGCAAAAAATAGCCCAGGTGATCCAGACTCTCATGGACTCGAGTGCCTGGAAAAATTCGGTTCTCTTCCTCGTCTATGATGAGGGCGGAGGCTTTTTCGACCATGTGGCACCGCCCCAGGTGGATGCCTACGGGTTGGGGTTCCGCGTGCCGATGCTGATTATCTCACCTTATGCCAGGCGGGGGCATGTCTCGGGGCAATTGTACGAACATAGTTCGATCCTGAAGTTCATTGAGCGTCGTTTTGGCTTGCCCTCGCTCGCCAGCGTCAATCACCAGTTTGATACCTCGACTCCTGGCACCAATAACGATGCGGCCAATGGGCAAGCCTTTGGCCCACCCGCTCGACCACGTGATGACTTAGCGCAAATTGGCGATTTTTCTGAGGCCTTCGACTTTTCGCAGGACCCGAACTATCATCCATCTTTGCCATTTTTGTAACTGGAGGTACGTATGAGACTACGGTTAGTTTTGGGTGTTGTGGTCTTTTTCATAGTAGTGGCAGTGGTGCTGGCTGGTAGCATGTTCGGGCCAGGCTTGTTTGCTTCCAGGACGAGCGGCGGAGACTCGCAAACACTTGTGACTTCAGGGAACCCGATCGTCATTGAGAATGCTCACCTGGGAACGGACAGCTGGATGATTCCCCGGGGAAAAGAATCTACCACCCAGATTCAGGCCTACGCGAGTGCGACATCGGTACTGCCTGGACAGAAGCTGACCTTCTACGTGAGCACGCAAGTTGAGGGCACCGCCTACTCGATCGACATCTATCGACTGGGCTGGTATGCAGGCTTTGGTGGACGACTGATGACCTCAGTGCTATTTCAGACCGGTCATGCACAGGGATATTACGACTCGGCCAAGTATCTCCTGGTGGACTGCCACTCCTGCCACGTCGATCCAAAGACCGGTCTTGTTGAGGCCAACTGGCAGCCTTCCTACACACTAGCTGTGCCACCTGATTGGACCACAGGCATTTACCTGGCAAAATTCACTGACGCTAACGGCAAGCAGACCTATGTGCCGTTCGATGTACGTGGCAATTCCCATTCGCTCTATGTCGCCGTCACGCCGGACACAACATACGCGGCCTATAATGACTGGGGAGGCTATAGCCTCTACCAGGCAGGGAGTAGCACCCCATCGGAAGCAACAACAAACATGCAGAGAGGGGTGAAGGTATCATTCGACCGACCTTACACAGTGGATGACGGTTCGAGCCAGGTGCTGGTTTTTGAGGCCGACGCTATCCACTGGATGGAACGCCAGGGCTACGATCTTTCCTACATCAGCGATGTCGATTTGCACGAGAAGCCCGCACAGGTGCTGGATCACCGGGCCTACCTCTCGCTTGGTCACGATGAATACTGGACGAAAGAGATGCGCGATGGAGTCGAGCACGCACGCGACAGTGGCGTAGGCCTTGCGTTTTTGGGAGCCGACGCAGGCTTCTGGCAAATGCGCTTCGAGCCAGATAGCGCAGGCAGACCAGATCGGACGATTGTCTGCTATAAAGTGCAGACAATCCACAATGATCTGGCACTCGATCCACTCTATGGCCGGGACAATACGAGATTGACCACTCAGTGGCGTGATCCTGCACTCTCCAGCCCAGAAAACGCACTGATCGGCATTATGTACTCTAACCTTTCACATCAGCAACAAGGCTTTCCCTGGATGCTGAGTCCTCTGGCAAAATCAGCGCTTTTGGATGGAACAGGGCTGCGACCAGGGCAACAATATGGCTGCGGCCTTGTAGGCTACGAGTGGGATCGTGTTTTTGCAAATGGTACACCAGCGGATTTACAGGTACTTGGTGCGTCACCTACGGTACATGACAGCAATAAACCCGATATCAGCAACACGACCTACTATATCGCTCCCTCCGGTGCGATGGTCTTTGCCACAGGTTCCATCTATTGGACCCTTGCGCTCGACAACTACCGATTCCGAACGGACGCATCGTGTGCCGGTCAGGACCTCGTGGTGCCTGGCATGCAAAAGCTGATGGCCCGTGTGATGGATGCGTTGGTGATCCATCATCCCGTGTGAGGAGATCTGCAAGGAGGAGAAGTAACTCATGCGTAGGCAGGTAGGTGTGTTTGTTGCTGCATGCTTCTACTATAGTGGGCTGGTGAAACTTGCGCGCTGGTGGACACAGCGCTCGGGGCCGCGCCTGATTATCCTCACTTACCATCGTGCAAGTGGAGGAGACCTTCGCCATCACCTGCTCTACCTGCGTCGTCACTACCGTATGCTTCACCTTGAAGAGGCTCTTGAAGAACTTTATACCCCGTCCAAGGATGGGGAGGATAGGTGTGACCGACGCACGCCACTGGTGTTGGCGTTTGACGATGGATACCGTGATAACTATACGCATGCCTTTGCACTCGCATGTGAGTTACAGATTCCTATCACCATCTTTCTCATCCCGGGCTACGTGGAGAGCGGTGATTATTTCTGGTGGCAAGAGGGTAAACGGCTTGCACAGCATTCGCAGGTGGACAAGGTGACAGTTGAAGGACGCACTCATCAATTAGACCAACCAGAGGAGCGAAACACGCTTGCACAAACAATTGATACCCATCTACGTCGTGCTGGATCTGTCGCAGAGCGCGAAGCGTTCCTTGCGGCAGTACGCGAGGCTTTGGCCGTGCCCTCGTCTGTCGCTGGGGAGGAGGCGACGCTACCATTGACATGGGCTGAGATACGCGAGATGGATAGGAGTGGCTGGGTCTCATTTGGTGCGCACACGATGCATCATCCTGTTCTGGCATACCTGTCGGATCCGGCAGAAGTGCAGCGTGAGGTGGGAGAGTGCCGTACCGTTCTGGAGCAGCAGCTGGGCCATCCAGTGCGTACTTTTGCTTACCCCGTTGGGAAGCCTGAGCATATCGGCGATGCAGCACTGCGAGCTGTTCGAGAAGCAGGTTATGATTGGGCAGTAACAACTATTAATGGTACCAATACTTCACAAAGCGATCCTCACCAGATTCGGCGTGTGGCAGGTGATGTGAGCCGGCATTGGCTGGTAATGGCGGCAGAGACGTCTGGTGTGTGGAAGTTTTTCTCTCATCTGTGGAAGAATCCCATGGTTAGTTGGATGGAGAGGGACTAGCTTTACTACCAACATCTATCTGGCGTTCAGAATATTGACGAGTAAAAGGTGTAGTGCAATGAATGGTCCTTTAAACGAATTTCTCGCTGCAGATACAGGCTTACAAGATGCTAATTCTACCCGCCTGCAAGCCCAGGGCTTGCAACCTCTCGTTGGTAACTCGATGTATGACGCATTAGTACTCGATGCCGGATTGCGGCAATCGCTGGCGACCGTGCGTTCGCTCGGGAGCCGCGGGCTGCGTGTTGCTGCACTGGAAACCGCTGATAGTGGGGAGGTGCCTACCTTCGCGTCACGCTGGTGTCAGCAGCGGTTTGTCTGCCCGGCAAAACCGGGGACAGAAGCCTATCTGAGCTATGTGGAGCAGTTGCTTGACCAGATCAGGGTGCGGGTGCTGATCACCTCCTCCGATGCCACGATCGCGTTAATCCGTCGCCATCGTGAGCACCTCGAGCGGCGGGTGCGCCTTGCCCTGGCCAAAGAACCTGCCCTGGGCATCGCCATCAGCAAGGAGCACACGCTGGCGATCGCCAGGCAACTGGGCCTGGGGGTGCCGCGTGCGGTCAGCGTGGCAGCGGTGAGCGAGGTGGCCGCTGCCCTGCACGAGATCGGCCTGCCGGCGGTCGTCAAACCGGTGGAGTCCTGGGCGTGGGATGGGCACCAGGGCAGCAGGATTGTGTCGCAGTTAGTGACCACCCCCGAGGAGGCCCGCCGTGCCGTTGAGGAGCTGACGCGCTTTGGGGGGACCACGCTCTTTCAAGAGTTCCTCCCGGGCCGACGGGAGTCCCTGAGTCTCTTCTGTGCCAATGGTGAGGTCTATGCCCGCTTCGCCTTCTGGGGCAAGCGCACAAACCCGCCGCTGGGTGGGACATATACGTTGCGCCAGGCCATTGCCTTTCCGCCGGACACGGGCGAGCAAGCCGAACGGTTAGTGCGGGCAATCGGCTTGGAAGGCTACGCGCAGGTGGAGTTTCGGCGCGACGCTGCCGGCACGCCCTACCTGATGGAGATTAATCCGCGTCTCAATTTGGCGATCGCGCATGCGGTGAGCGCGGGGGTGGATTTTCCGTATCTGCTCTATCGCTGGGCGAACGGGGAGCAGGTCGAGCGCGTGCAGAGCTATCGTGTCGGTGGCTGGATGCGCTATCTGAACGGCGATATCAGGGCAACAACAGGATCCGTGCGGCAGCGCGGCAGGCCAGGAGTGCCCTCGCCAGCCAGGGCCATCCTCGATTTCTGTCTCGCTTTCTTCAGGCCGATGAAGTATGACTACGTCGATTGGAGAGACCTTCGTCCAGCCTGGAAGGCGACGAAAGGATTTTTTGCCTATCATTGGTCGCGACTGCCAGGAAGACGTCTTTCAAGAAGGTAGGAATTAATTTATAGCTAGAAAACGACTGTTTCTCAAAAGCAACCGTCGGAATAGTGATAAAGAATATGAGGGGAATATAGTGAGCAACCGTTCAGATAAATTGCAAATTCTCAATTACCAGCTCCTAGAAGAAGATGACGCGGTCATAAACCAGAACTCACCACTGGCAACTCGCCAGGAAACATATGATGTGCTGGTGCTTGATGCCAGGTTGCGGCAGTCATTAGCCACTGTACGCTCGCTTGGGAGCCGGGGATTGCGAGTTGCAGCCCTGGGAAGCTCTGCCAGGCTACCTGCCTTCTCATCACGCTGGTGCCAACAAGCCTTTGTTTGCCCGGCGGATGAGGGCGTAGAAGCCTATCTTCCCTACCTGGAGCAGTTGCTTGACCGTATCAGTGTGCGTGTACTCATCGCTTCATCAGACGCCACAGTGGCACTGATACACCGGCATCGTGAGCGACTTGAACAGCGGGTACGGATTGCCCTGGCCAGAGAACCCGCTCTGGGAATCGCCATCAACAAAGAGCGAACGTTGGAGGTTGCTAAGCGACTAGGGTTGAGTGTCCCTCATAGTGTCAGCGTGAAGGGAGTGAGCGAAGTAGACACAGCACTCTCTGAGATTGGACTACCAGCGGTTGTCAAACCCGTGGAGTCATGGGTGTGGAACAAACAACAAAAGGGGTTGCGACTGGAACGCAAGCTGGTAACGACCCCTGAAGAGGCACGACGTGCAGTTGAAGAGTTGACAAGCTTTGGAAGAGCAGTACTCTTCCAACAGTTCATCCCAGGCAGACGCGAGTCTATAAGTCTCTTGTATGCGCAGAACCAAATCTATGTATGTTATGCTCAGCGGCATATGCGTATCGTAGGCGGTGAATCCTCTATGCGTCAGAGCATCGCCGTTCCACCGGACATTGGGAATCAAGCGGAACGTCTCGTACGCGAAATCGACCTGGAAGGTTGCTCTGAAATAGAATTTCGGCGCGATAATGCTGGCAATCCCTACTTGATGGAGATTAATCCGCGCCTCTGGACATCAACAGAGCTTGCCGTACGTTCAGGAGTCGACTTCCCCTATCTGCTTTATCAATGGGCCAGCGGGCAGAAGATCGATGAGGTGAAGAGCTATCCCGCGGGTGGCCGACTGCGCTACCTGACGGGTGATATGAAGTATATGGTGAAAGCACTGGCAGCGGCGAGGCAACAGGGTAGGCCGGAAGTGACCCCGCCAGCCAGGGCAATATTTGATTTCTGCGTTTCTTTCTTCATCCCTACAGGACATGACTATGCTAATTGGAAGGATCCCCGTCCGGCCTGGACGGCGACAGTTGGTTTTATTCGTGATTTGTTGCGGCGGGTAGGAAAGAGCCCAATTAGGAAGGAATAATGTCTGAACATGTGCGTAAGAACCTTCTTTTCCTCTCGCTCACGTATAGTCGGTCTTATAGTTGGTCTTGTACTTCTTGTCATTCTTATTCCTCTGACTCTTCTTGAAGTCAATGGACAGCAGAATTTTAAGGGTAATGCGGCCTGCTCTCCTGCGCTGACTAGACTAGCAACAGGAGGCACAGACAGCACTAGCGCAAGTATAAGCACATCTACTAGTAGGAGCAACGCTATCCAGCATTATGAGTATGTCTTTCCTGATGGGACGATGTATGTGTACGACATGGATAACGGCCACAGCCTGGTCAAGCGTATCAACCTGCCGACGAGTGCGGGAGTCAGAGGTGTTGTCGTGGGCCTTGCCACTCACATGCTCTACGTTAGTTACGGTGGTGATGGTGGAGGGAATGGCAATGGATCATTACTTAAGTATAACCTGGTCGCCGACAAGATTGTCTGGACGAAAAACTATTCGCATGGCATCGATAGCATGGCAATCACCCCCGATGGCAAAACGATTTATATGCCTGATGGGGAGCTAACCCCCAATGGTACCTGGTATGTTGTCGATACGAATACTGGTAATGACATCGGTAGCATAGATGCTGGTACAGGCCCCCACAACACGATCGTTAGCCTGAACGGTACCCACGTCTATATGGGGGGCAGGAACTATAACTATCTTGAAGTTGCTGATACCTCAACCAACACAGTGATCGCGAAGATTGGTCCGCTCTTGAGCGGTGTCCGGCCATTCACTATTAACGGCATGGAGACCCTCGCCTATACTACCGCCACTGGATTCCTTGGCTTCCAGGTCAGTGACATCTGCACCGGTCAGGTACTCTACACAGTGCCTATTCATGGATTCACCTGGAATCCTGCTACTTCCCCTAGTGCGCCAAGCCACGGCATCTCTCTGTCTCCCGATGAGAAGGAACTCTATGTGATGGACTCGCCAAATAGTTACGTCCACGTCTTTGATGTATCGGGCGCACCTGCTTCTGCACCTAAGCAGGTTGCAGATATTAAGCTAGTGGGGTCAATGGCAGGTGATGAGTTCCCTTGCGCATATGATTGCCTGAGAGATGGCTGGGTGCAACATAGTAGAGACGGACGCTTCGTCTACGTCGGTGATTCTGGGGATGTTATTGACACAGTAACGAGAAAAACTATAATCACCTTATCTCCTCTTCACAATACAAGAAAGATGTTGGAAATTGATTGGCAAAACGGTGTGCCAATCTTCAGCACTTCTCGAAGCGGGTTGGGCTATATAAGCAGCTCAGGAAGTAACACAGCTTCTCCAGCACCTCATTCTACGATATCCACTTCTTCGACAAACATCGTAATTCCAACTCTTATTGTGATGGACGCCAGACGCAAAGCGTGAATCGGTAAATGCACTGCTCCCTAGAGAGGAAGCTTCTTGTGGAACCAGTAAACGTTTTTGACTATGAAATCCTTGCCCAGGCTCGGATAGAACCAAGTGCTTGGAACTACTACGCGAGTGGTAGCGACGACGAGGTGACGCTGCGTAGCAACCGCACAGCATTTGAGCGCATTCGCCTTCGACCGCGTATGCTTGTAGATGTTAGCATCTGTGACATGCGTACCGCCGTGCTTGGTACTCCTGTAAGCATGCCCATTCTGATAGCCCCGACAGCATTTCATTGCCTTGTACATCCTGAAGGAGAGTGTGCGACTGCACAGGCTGCGGGGAGAGCGGATACTTTGATGGTGGTCAGCACCTCTGCAACTCGTAGTCTTGAGGAGATTGCCAGAGAGGCGAGCGGTCCACTCTGGTTTCAACTCTACATCCATGATCGCAAGAGTGCGGAGGAACTAGTTCATCGCGCTGAGGTGGTCGGCTACCGTGCGCTTGTTCTCACAGTGGATTCCCCATGCTGGGGACACAAAGAGCGAGCCATTCGGAGCGGTTTTCAGCTTCCACCACACATGCATAAGGCAAACTTCTCAGATGAAGATCCTACCGAGATAGATGCCGCCTTCACCTGGGAATCGCTGCTGTGGCTGCGATCAGTGACCTCACTGCCGATCGTCCTCAAAGGCATTCTTACGGCAGAGGATGCAATGCTGGCTGTGAAGCATAGAGTAGACGGCATCATTGTCTCCAACCATGGCGGGCGACAACTTGATAGTGTTTCAGCGAGTATTGAAGTGTTGCCTGAAGTCATCGAAGCCGTTGATGGCCACTGCGAGATCTATCTAGACGGGGGGATCCGTCGTGGCACGGATATACTAAAAGCGCTAGCTCTGGGGGCACGAGCCGTGCTGATTGGTCGCCCAATTCTTTGGGGACTTGCGGTAAACGGCATGGAAGGCGTGCTCCATGTACTGGAGTTACTGCGGACAGAACTTGAACTTGCAATGGTGCTTGCTGGTCGTCCCACATTACATAGCATTGATTGTTCTCTTGTGAAGATGATCTGAGGATGGAGGGCTTCCTCATGACCAATAAGTCTCGTGTGGTGCTCATCACGGCTCCCATTGGGGGAGACTGGCTGGAGCGCTTGCAGAACCTCTCGCCAGATCTCCGGATCGAGCAACGGCCAGCCCGTTCTATCGAAACAGTCCCGGACGCCTTGTGGCAAGAAGTGGAAATTCTCTTCACCTCGTTTGCCACCCCCTTGCCGTTGCCAGAGCAGGCACCTCGGTTGCACTGGGTACAGTTATATTCGGCTGGGCCGGATCGCATCCTCGATCATCCCCTTACTCAGACCCCAGTTATTTTTACTACAACGAGCGGCATCCATGCCATCAACATGGCTGAGCACGTTCTTACTATGATGTTGGCCTGGTTCCATCGGTTTCCCCGACTACTCTCATACCAGCAGCGAGGGCAATGGCCGGCTCCCTCGGAGCGCTTATCTTCGTTTGTGCCAGAGGAATTGAGGGGGAAAACTATTGGTATTGTGGGATATGGCAGTGTTGGTCGCCAGGTGGCACGGTTAGCCACCGCGTTCGGAATGCGTGTGCTGGCTATGCATCGCAGGACCGATCATCGTGATTCCGGTTTTCAGTTCCCCGATATTGGCGACCCGGAGGGAACTCTGCCCTATCGCTTTTATGCACCTGATCAATTGCACAGCATGCTGAGGGAGAGCGACGTGATAGTCATCGCTGTACCGTTGACTCCCAAGACCAGGAAGCTATTCGACGGCGCAGCCTTCCAAGCAATGAAGTCGACAGCTTTCTTAGTGAACGTTGCTCGTGGTGAGGTCTGTAACGAGACAGCTTTAGTTCGTGCTCTGGAGGAGAAACAGATCGCAGGGGCAGCCCTGGATGTCTTTCACCAGGAGCCTCTACCTTCCAACCACCCTCTGTGGCACCTTCCTAATGTCTTCATCAGCCCTCATACTGCGGGCCTCAGCCCATTGTATAATGAACGCGCCGCAATGCTCTTCGAGGAAAACTTGCGTCGCTATTTAGCCAGCGAACCCCTCTACAATGTTGTAGACAAAACGCAGGGCTATTGAACGAGGATACCAGATATGAATGTACCACAGCAACAAGTGAATGCCTACTTCCAGTCCCAGTCGTCCTATTGGGAGGACATCTACAGTAGTAGTGGCGTGCAGGGTGAGATCTACCGAGATCGCCAGGCAGCCGTGCTCGCCTGGATTGACAGCCTCGCTCTTGTACCAGGCTCCAAAGTACTCGAGATCGGCTGCGGTGCTGGTTTCATGGCGGTCGCCCTCGCCGAGCGGGGGTTCCACGTCCACGCTATCGACCCAACCAAGGCGATGGTCGAGTTGGCACGTCAGCATACCGCAGAGTCCGGAAACGCCGACCTGATCTCTTTGGAGGTGGGGGATGTTTCTGCGCTAACCTTTGAAGATGGGTCCTTCGAGCTCGTGATCGCAATCGGTGTCATTCCCTGGCTTAAGCAAGTGGAGCAGGCCATCCAGGAGATAGCTCGCGTGACCAGGCCGGGTGGACACGTCATCCTCACAGCCGACAATCAAGCGCGGCTGATCTATCTTCTTGATCCGTGGCTGAATCCCACACTCAAGCCGCTCAGGAAGGGTGTCAAGGCGGTGCTTGAGCGGCTTGGATTCCCTCACTGGTTTTCGAACGAGATCAATTCGACCCTACACAACCGCCGTTTTATCGACGGCACCCTGGCGCGTGCCGAACTGGTCAAGACGAAAGACATGACGCTTGGGTTCGGGCCATTCTCCTTCCTTCGCCGTAGAGTTCTCCCAGAGCCGTTTGGTACCGCATTCCATCGTCAGTTACAAACTCTTGCGGATCGCAATGTACCCGTACTCCGTTCCACCGGTACTCAGTACCTTGTTCTAGCCAGGAAGTCGGCACCCCGGCCTCTCGCACAACCGACAAGTGCCGAGAAACTCGTTTCTAATGCCACAAGTGCACCATGATCAGGAAATGGAGGATTAATTAGTGAGAAACGCTAGCAACCAACTCAGTACACGAGACTATTTGCGATTGATCGGTGTTCCGGATCTGCCGCCGTTGACAAGCCCATTCGATCCCGGCTATGACCCGATCACTCTCGAGGGCCATCTCGAGCAGAGTGCGCATCTGATGGCCACCCTGAAAATATCGATGGCATGCTGGCAGATCGCCAATGAGGCAGCGACCCGCCGAAAGATCGCAGCAGCACGAGCCCACAACGTGCCAACGGTCACAGGAGGAGGCCCGTTCGAAGTAGCCGTGGCTCAAGGGCAGCTTGAAGCATACCTCGACCTGTGTGCAGACCTCGGCGTCACACGGATCGAGTGCGGAGAGGGCTTCACCGAACTACCTCTCAAGCCACAAGCAATCGTACAGATGGCTCATGAGCGGGGACTGGCCGTTCAGTACGAGATGGGCAAAAAGCACGAGGGTCCCTTTACTGAGGAGTCGCTCGAGGATGCAATCACACGAGGTCACAGGTGGCTCGATGCCGGGGCTGTACAGGTTGTCGTCGAGGCCCGAGAAAGCGCACGCGGTGTAGGAATGTTCGATAGCGAAGGGAAACTCAATGCCGCCTATGCGGATCGATTCGCCCAGGAATTCGGGCTTGCTGTTGCAATGTTCGAAGCTCCCAACAAGCCAAGCCAGTTCGCATTCCTCGAGCATTTCGGACCACATGTTCATCTCTGCAATGTGCGTCTGGAGGAGCTACTACGTGTTGAGATCTTTCGGCGCGGTCTCCATTCAGATGCGTTCGTCATGCCCAACCTGCGACCTGCCCGCCCAACATCCGAAACAAGTAGATAGGAGTTTGTGATGCGAAAGACAGTAGTGATCGACTGCTTCCCCGAGAGCCTGGTGTCATATCGGAAAGGCTACGCGATCGCAGCAGTTGATGTCATCAGGGCGACGACGACAGCTATGACTGCCGCTGCTCTTGGTCGAAGGTGCTTTCCGGTTCCGTCGCTCGAGGCAGCAGTTCCACTGGCCGCGAGGCTGACCAATCCGCTGCTGGTCGGAGAACTGGGAGGAAGCATGCCGTACGGTTTCGATTTGAACAGCAGCCCAGCCGACCTGGAGGCCCGGACCGATATCCACCGCCCGATGATCTTCCTCTCCACCTCAGGGACCAGGCTTATTTGTGGGGCCGAAGAGTCACAAGCGATGTACGTTGCCTGCCTCCGCAACTACAACGCACAGATCGCTCACCTGGCGGCTCATCACCCAACGGTTGCCGTGATCGGTGCCGGGTCTCGAGCCCAGTTCCGCGAAGAGGATCAGTTATGCTGTGCCTGGATCGCTGAAGGTCTCGTTCGCGCAGGCTACGAGCCGCAGGACGAGAGGACAATCTCAATCATCGAACAATGGAGCGGCGCGCCTGTCAGCGTGATCACCGAAGGCCCAAGCGCCGACTATCTCCGAAACAGCGGCCAGGTCAGAGACCTTGAGTACATCCTGGCTCACATCGATGATCTGGACGAAGTCTACCGATACGAGCGAGGCCAGGTGATAAAGCATATCGAGGAGTTACTACCCGATATGCCAACATACAGATGACAAGGCACCATTCGCGGAATCCAGTCCCAGCGGAGGAAACGGCAAAGAGTTCAGGTCTGCATAATGGCCGTGCTTATCCTCCGCTGACTGCAATGGAGAGGGAGAAGTAACTCATGCGTAAGAGCGTGTTGACATTTATTGCAGCGTGCCTCTACTATAGCGGGCTGATCAAACTCGCACGTTGGTGGATACGCCGATCAGGGCCACACCTGGTTATCCTCAACTACCATCAGGCGACTGGAGGAGACCTGCGCCGCCATCTGCTCTACCTGCGCCGCCATTATCGTATACTCCATCTTGAGGCGGCACTGGAAGAACTCTACATGCCGTCCAAGAATAGGAAGCAGGTGCGTGACCGACGTACACCACTGGTGCTTACCTTCGACGATGGATACTACGATAACTATACGCATGGCCTTGCGCTTGCACGCGAGTTGCAGATTCCTTTCACTCTCTTTCTCGCTCCAGGCTACGTGGAAAGTGGTGATTACTTTTGGTGGCGAGAGGGCAACCGCCTTGTGTCTCACACACAAGTGAGAGAGGCAACGATTGAAGGGCGCATTTACCATCTAGATCAACCGGAAGAGCGAAATATACTGGCACAGGAAATCCTCGCTCGTTTATGCCAGGCAACCTCGGTTGCCGAACGTCAAGAGTTTCTCAGGGCTGTTCGTCAGGCACTGCCAGTCCCTCCATCCGTGGCTCCCGAAGAGAAGCCTGCTCTCCCCCTGAAGTGGGCTGAGGTGCGCGAGCTGGAGGAGAGCGGGTGGGTCTCGTTCGGCGCACACACGATGCACCATCCAATTCTGGCGTATCTGACCGATCCTGGGGAGATGCAGCGCGAAGTAGAGGAGTGTCGCACAATGCTTGAGCAGCAATTAGGGCATCCTGTGCGTACTTTTGCCTACCCCATTGGGCAGCTTCAGCACATTGGGGACAATGCAGTCCGTGCTGTGCAGAAAGCGGGTTATGAGTGGGCACTCACAACTCTATACGGCTTCAATACTCCACGAAGCGACCCGCATCTCCTGCGGCGTATTGAGGTGGATGTAAGTCAGCATTGGCTGGTAATGGCAGCAGAGACATCGGGTTTATGGGGCTTCCTCTCTCGACTGCGGTGGATTCCTATAATTCAAATAATTCGAAAGACTCCTTACAGAGAGGGTAGGACTATATTAAGTGGTGGAGACCTGGTAAATTGAGCTTAATTTTGTTCCAGATCGAATATACCTCGGTTTGACACCCCGATTTCAGATCCAACACAGCCACTCGCGGAGAGAGCTTGGAAGCTCCTGTTGGCGAGTGGCGTTGGCACGACTCCCCCTGCAGGTTTGAGTGTCATCATGCGGGTTTGAGGGCAATCAGCATGGTGATATTGGAATTGGCGCCGCCATTATGGGTACCGTGAATGCTGCCGGTTGCCCCAACGGAGGCGAAAATCTCCTGGGACATCTCGGAGGTGGTCATCGAACTACTGGTGGTACTCCACTCCTGAGTAAAGCCTGAGGGGACATTGACGGTCGTTGCGACAGTGATCCCAACAGCGTAGACTAACATATCGTTGGCGGTGGTGGTGGTCACCCCGCTGTTGTCCACATTGCTACTGGACGGGTTGTATTGGGCATGGCTGGCATCTACCGGCGTGGTGGTGTTCACCCCAATATAGCTGGCAATCCCTCCTGAGGCCTGCCCTGAGGTGCCGAAACTCCAGGTATAGTTGGCGGGTTCGGAGGTCCCTGCCACTTTCACATAACTGGCCGTCGAGATCGAGGAAGTACTATCTTGCCGCAGCACCAGACTCCACCCTGCCGGAGGGGTAATCGTATTGCCGGCGTTGCGAACAACCACGTGGGCCACCATGACATCACCGCTTGTGGTTCCCGCTGGTAGACTGATGGTGAGGGTGGAGCCTCCTGCCCCATTATTGCCTGCTGCGGTGGCTCGAAGCGTAATCCCGCCTGAGGGGGGTGTTGGCGTCGGCGTTGCTGTAGAAGTGGGCGTCGGCGTCGGCGTTGCTGTAGAAGTGGGCGTCGGCGTCGGCGTTGGAGACGGGTTCGTTAAAGTGAGGCGACTCTCGCCAATGTAGGTGGACCAGTCACCAGAAGCAGATGAGTACTCTCCCGCAAACCACACGTTATCGGTGCTCGGGCCATCATATGAGGTAGCATTGAAGTCTCCCCAGAGGTTCGCTGCTGAGAAGCGTGCATCTCCTACCCTGAGAGTAGCACCTGCGTCATGGAATAATCCTGCTGAAAATGTGACACGACGAGAGACGTAATCGACCTCGGGGTTGATCGAACTGCTCGTCCTGTTAAACACCATGAAGAGATTGCCATCATTGTCAGGCATGAGAGCGCCATAGCAGGCTGCTGTATCGCCTGAGTAATCGAAGTAACCGCTCTGCCACACAGATGCGCTCGTGATGGTGGCTGTATCTTCGTTAAGTACGGGGCTGACCTGTCCCCAGAAAATTCCTGGGACAACCTGGGTGCCATTATTGACCCCTGTATTGAGGGCAAAAGAAATCAAACCGTTGTGGTAGATCGGTGTGCCCAGGATTTGGGTCTCGTCCGTATCTATACAATGTGTGCATCCAGGCTCGTCGGCATACGGAGCAAGGGTATAGGTTGTAGTAGTGAGAAAAGCACTCGTGATCGAAGGACTTGTAGAGGTTGGATTAGCTAATGCCCAGACAACGAGACCCTGGCAACCACTGCTGCAAGAAGTGTTGCCGAACTTGTAGTTGAGCGAGTTTATGAACAATCCAACATTTGGCCCACTGTAACTGTGTGCCTCGGTTTCGACAGGCTGGACGGAATCCACCGGCACGCCATTCAACTGCAAGTTGAAAAAGCCGTGGGCCGTGACACTCGCTCCACTTTCCATAAGTGCCTTGCTGACCGCAAACACCTCGGCATACTGAAACGTTGAACCGGACTGATTAAACATATTGCCTGTGAAGTAAACCGCCTGGGCGTCAAAGCCAAACTCGGTGAAATCCACACCGTTGGTGGTGCCATTGCTCATGTCGAAGGAATACACATTCCACGCTCCATTAGGGTTGCTGCTCTGGCTCACGGCAATCCAGTAGAGTGCTTGGAAGGGACAATTGTCGCCGAAGGAGCCTAAGGCATTCTCATCCTGAAGGATAGCAGCCCAGAAGCGCCCATCGTTGGGATCATAAAAGGCACGCACGTCAATTAAATAGGGAACAGTTGCGCAGTTATTCGGAGGATTGGGAACCCCAAAGAAGTTCTGTGCATTCTTCGGCCATCCGGCCTGGAGCGCTCCGGTGGGACTGTAGACAGCAAATGAGGTGTTGACACCCTCAAGCACCCAGTTTGGCGAGGCAGCGAGGGCCTGGTCTGGAGCTGCGCAACCACGAGGAGGACAGATAGTGCTCGAATTGGCCATGCCCTGGAAGCCCGTCGTGAGACTGGGAGTCTGGATACCGGCTGCCAACATGTTTTTAGTAGTAGAATAGGCGGCTGGGGCAACGGGAGCCTTCGGGTTATGCGCCGCCATCTCTTTGAGTTGTTCTATTCCTGCTGGCCGCTCGTTCTCTGGCCCCGAATTGGGGGCAGGCTGCTTTGACGACGGGGACACAGCCGGCACGCTACTCATCTGCGCAACATGCTTGGAAAGCATATGTGCAACGGCAGGGGTAGCAGAGGTGGTATGAGGTGTGTTGCCAGCAGTGCCTTGTGGATTTACAGCAAGTACCAGGCCTGCACCAAGGACTCCGGCAAGCAGAATAGAGAGTGCGAAAAACAAAATGATGTAACTTTTGTACGTTTTTTTGGGCATTGTCCGAATCCTCCGAGTTCAGAATAGCGGTTCACACCATCATAAGCAAAGGTAGTCAAGACCTACATCCAGATCTTTATTTAAAGGCTGGCTGAGCATCGTTGCCTGTTCAATATTAGATGCCAGCCCTCCCCATTTATTCTTCAGCGCTCCACGCGACGGCAGCGTTATTTGTAAGTGCACCATCCATTGAGCGCCTGCTTGTCGCTGGAGCAAATACTGGTAATGCCAACCCTTTGCATCCTTCGTGGCCGCGCCAGGTACCCTCCAGACAAGGGTAATTGTAGCAGTCTGGCCGTAAGAGAGCGTGAAAAAGCCTGCCCATACCTCGCGCCCAAAGACCGTACTCGTGCCACGTGATTGCCATCCATTCTGCACCTGCAACACACTGCCAGGTGGTACATAGACACGCACATAGTCGCGATAGGTGTCTGAGCCGTAGACAGGGCCCTTACTTACCCATGCATAGCGGATGGTAGTGTGATGAATGGCATTTCCCTTTTCATCAATGGCAACCTGGTCATTCAACGTATTAGTAATAAAGCTGTTTGCTTTACTTGGTGAGATGTTCGCATCCACAACAAAGAGGCCGTCACCTCTTGACGATTGAATTGACGAGTCGAGGTGATAGCTTTGGAGCAGGTTCTCTGCACTGCTGGGATTGAGATAGACCTGCAGATCCTTTGAGCGCAGCGAACTGATCATCAGTTGCAGGAGCTTGGGGAGGGCAGAAGATGAAACCTGGCGGACGCGAGCCAAAAATTGCTCTGCCAATAGAGCCGTAAAGTGTTTACGTACTGAAGAAAGTCCATCAGGCGAAGGAGCATCTCCATCAGCTGTATCCCCTGGCCCGACCTGGTAATAATGGATACGGTCAACCAGGTTCTGCGCCGTCACGGTCTCGTGATACTCAGGAACGTTGATCGGCCCTGTAATTTCAAGTGCCCGCTCAATGAGCTGCGGCGTAATAGCGATCACCCCCTGAACAGGAATGTTGCCTCCTTCGCGTGCATAGTTCAGTTCAGCATAGCGGGCCGCAGTTGGAAAGTCTGCATCCAGATTAGAATCGCGAAAGCTCCAGCTCGGGGCTAAGTCAAACCAGGTATATGCCGATGGATAAGGAATACGATGACCTGTAGCATCATAAGCTTTATCGAGCAAGTAAGTATCCGTGATGTGAGCAGCCGTTAACCGTCCTCCCGAAAGAGTAGCGATGCCATAGTTTCCAATAAAGCCACCACCAGGCCTCAGTTCGGTCGAATCAAGTATTTCAATGAGATAATTTGCCGGCGTGCCGATGCCGAGCAGCGTAGGGACGACAGGGAGAAGGCGCTCTATGGTCTCAAGCCATGCCTGGAGTTGTGGTATATCTGTTTGGAACGTGGCGAGGTATCCGCCGAGGTGTGGGTCAAGCTGCAAATCAGATGGCTGTAAATGATTGACCTGGTTAACGATCAGAGTGAGGGTCGCCTTGATCTGCTGAAAATCCTTCTCTATAACTGTGAGATCAGCCATTGTAATGCCCTGCGCCCGGGTATTCAATGGATTATGCAACCTCGAAATGATTAAATTCAAAACCTCGCAACCAGTCATCCCAGTTTGAGATACCTCAATAGCCAGGGGCAACACGTGGAATGCGGCGCTTAGACGAGTCCCATAGACTGGAACAGACGTGCTTATCCCTGGCAACGATTTTAAATCGTTATCCACCTGAACAAAAGCAACCGATGATGCAGCAAACTCATGCTGTGCCTGGCTCACACTCTGAGCATCAAAGGGGTTTTTGGGCAGCGTTTTCAAAAGCGCCTCAGCCGTTCGCAGGTCTTGCATTCCCACTTGTGCTAAGGACAAGTCTCGATGGTAGTCCCCACTGTACGTTTGATATCCAACAACCGAAAGTCCTGCACCCACCCCACACGTGAGTGCAAGGGTAAGAATAAAGATGTAAAACTTCTTTAACTTTTGCTTTCCGCCCCTGACCAGTTGTTTACCTTTCATATTCACATTCACTTGCGATAATTTGGAGTGGATACTCGCACTTTAAGGATAGCGTCTTTTCTTTAGGATTCGGGTATTTACGGATGTTAAGATACTGTTGAGATAGTCGCACTGTGGTATAAATTCCTAGCCTCTGCTTCTTCATCATCTGAGAGCAAAATAAGAGCGGGATCAGGCATGAATATTTAGGCAGCTAGTCCATCAGCATATTCTTTAATGCCTGGAGGGTCGCCTTCTCTGGCGGCCAGCCTTCTGTCCCGGGCGGCGCTGCAACAGCAAGATAAGCTCTAGAATGAGAGACACAATCGCGAGCACATAGGCCACGATGACCGGCATGTTGCTCGTGATCATCCCTTGGGTTGAGGCCTGTTTTGCGGGTGCCTTTGGCGGAGTGATATCAGTGGATGGTGGATAGAGGCCCGTGATGACAAAGTGGGGCGTACCCCCGACATCGACCGTATAGGCAATCTGCCTGTGCGGAAGATCAAGCATCACGACCTTGCCACCACGGAGGGCAATAAAGCCGAGCTGTCCATCGCTGGTGATCGCAACTGATTCGGGTGGGACACCGGTATGAATGACACGAATCGGCTCTTTGGGCAGTGTTGTACCAGCGAAAACGGGGGTCAGGACAGCAAGCAGATTGTGCTTCTCATCTGGCACGTAGACCTCATCTGTGAGCGCGTCGTAATCCATCTGGCCAAACGCTCCACCAGCGAGTAGTTGATTGACTGCTCGTGTTCTGATGTCTACCGCATCAACAGTCCCTTGCCGTGTTGTGACGTAGACTGTCCCTCCAGGTGGAAGAGAGATATACTGGGGGCCGCTTGGAATAGGAATTTTGCCAAGTTGCTGTTCCGTCAGGCCATCGAAGATTGCCAATGCGTCCTTTCCCGCTACCAATAGCTGGTGAGTCACCGAGGAGCCTGTAGCAACGACAGCTACTGCCAGTCCATAAACAGGGCTTTCCATCTTAAAGACATGTCGTACTGCACAGGTGGTAGGATCAAGAGCAGTGACGCGAGCAGCTCCACTCCCTGCTGCGTACAGGATATTGCTGTACTGGTCAAGTGCCAGGAATGCAGGTTCTCCGGGGAGTCGGGCTGTACAAACAGGCCGCCCTGTTTCAGCGAGGATTACACTCACCTGTCCTAGTCCTGGTTGGGTGACGTACAGTAAACGCCCGTCGAGGCTGAGCAGGATGGTATGGGGTCACCAGCTACGGAGATTATTTTCGTTACCTTTCCCTGTAGCACGTCAATCACACTGATGCCAGAGGGTGTACCTGAGACATAGGCCAGGTTGGGCGCTCCGCCGTCAGCATGAACTCTCAGAGGGAAACACATAGAGAGCAGCGTGAACACAAGCAGAAACGAGAGAGACCAGCGATACCTTCTTGAGACCGTTCTCATCACTCTATTGCCTTTCGCCGGATGCAAGTTGTAGATGCCACTACTTTATCCGAGAAGTTAAGCGTTGTCCAGTCCTGCGTGGTTGGTCAAGTGTGACGCACTTGGTTTCATCCTATTGGGCAACGGGAGAAAAGGTGGTAAGTAAACAGAAAGCATAACTAAAAGTAGATAATCTCTACTGCATCTCCACCAGATCTTTACCGCTTTGTTCTTGACATTGCTTCCCACGTATTTGACAATTGATAGGTATATACTTTAGTTTGTAGACAGACGAGGAGGCTTATGAGCGATTTACAAGAACGAGCATTACGATCGAGTCTAATTCCAAAGCGGCCATCTCAGCAACCTGGGCGGCCATTATCTCATCCAAAGCGACTATTGCTCCTGCCCCCTGTGCCGGCGCCAATTTCAATAAGTATCACTGAACAAGCTATGCAGCCGTTATCTCATCCAAATCGTGCTTTATTACTATGGAATGAGGTGGACAACCGGTCCCCACTCAGTGAGATAGCAACAGTCAAGTGTGAAGCTCTTAGGCCTCAAAAGTCCCGTGAAAGGAAGAAGAAGGCGATCTCATATCCAGCAGTGGTCGGTGGTAGAAGATCTGGCAAGCCGAGCTTTCTCACCCGGGCGATCTCCTTCTTTCTTTAATACTGGGTGTACATTTAGCACTACAGCCTCTTAGGGATTTCCGAAAACTAGATTGTCAAGGAAGATGGGTCTCTTTTTTAGACAAGAAGGACGGAGAGGAACATACACCAGGATACGCCTTTTGCAACACTATCTCAACGTCGGCAAAAACCGAATATTCACGTAAAAGACGGTATCCTTAAGGGGGGAAGTGAGCGGGGAGCTATGTTGGCCCATAGTACGTAGGCAAGGTTCAATTTGGGCAATTGCTTCTTCAAAGGACGTAAACCTCCTGCATTCCAGTTTTCTTTGTTGAAAGGCTCTATTTTTTAGGGCCACTCGGATGCAGCAATCAGAATGAGGTATACTATGCATGACGTGCTATCTACTTTCCATGCGGGGCACTTAATACGATGGCAATATAGGGTGATCGATCTCCTTAGCCAGGGAGCATCTGGTGCCGTCTACCTCGTCGCAGACGAACGTACCCACCAAAAACTAT
>Ga0209648_10000553_pt1 | contig 28735 bp, 22 predicted proteins | sample GraSoi2013_115cm_FD_185830 | JGI IMG/M metagenome (GOLD analysis project Ga0209648, IMG submission 185830) | Grasslands soil microbial communities from the Angelo Coastal Reserve, California, USA - Sample 9_17_2013_115cm (SPAdes) (version 2) | ecosystem: Environmental > Terrestrial > Soil >...
GCCACACGCCAACTTCCGACAATGCTTCCAGCGAATACATGATCAGGAAGCCGCCATCGGCGCGGAGGAGCGAACCGGCGCGCAAATCCATGAAGTCGCTGGTCCAGCCGCCGCGCGCGTCATAGGCACGCTGGATGGTGCCGAAGAGATTGGCGTAGGTAGGCGTGGTCTCGAAAATGACCGGAGATTTGTCCTCGCTGTCGTGCGCGAGAATCACGTTCACGCCGTACACGCGGAAGGGATCGCGCTCCGGACCGGCTTGCGGCTTGGGCAATCCGTCCGGTGTTTCTTCGTCGTGTTCGCCTTCGCCCTCTCGTTCCTTGAAGGGGTCGAGATTGTCGAGAAGATGGTGGCGCACTTCTTCGAGATATTCGGCGACGCTGCTGCCGGGATATTTTTCCTTGAGTTCCTCGATGACGCCGTCTACCAACACGGAAGCCGCTTCCTGCTCGAGGTAGCTCAATTCGCTGGCCAGTTCGCGCGAAAGCGTCAGGGTCTTCCGGTAGACCACGGTGAACTCCTGGCGAAATTGCTCGTACTTCCGCTCAATATCCTCGGCAACGGGGCTTTCGAGTTTGCCCTCGTGGACCATCTTGGAGATGTCCTCGATGGGCACCATCTGGCCTTCGAGCACGGGAAAGATTTCGGGCAGGGCCACGGCGCCCACCTGCATGTGGCCGAGGGCAAATTGTTCGCGCGCGATACGGCGCGTGAAATCGTCCATCAATTCTTTTTCACGCACAGTGAAGCGTTCGACGATCCGGCCTTTTTGCCGCTGGAACGGTTCGCCTTCGAACACTTGGGGGATGCGCCGACGCAGAAAATCAATCCCCGCCTGCATGTCTTTTTTGAAAGCGTTTGCTTGCCCGCGCGGGAGCGCCAGTAATCTTGGCCGATCCGTCAATTTGAAATTGTTGACGTAGCAGCGATCGAGCGACTCTTTCGTGGGCGGGTGAAGCTCTTCGATCATGCGCGCGATCGTTCCACCGCGGCTAGTGCCGGCCAATCCGCACACAAAAACGTTGTAGCCGGGCGCCGAGAGCTCTGCGCCCATCTTCAGCGCGCGCAGGGCACGCTCTTGTCCGATGAAGCCTTCGCGCAGTTCGGCTTGCGCGGTTGTTTCGAAGGGGATGCGCGATAGCTCGCACCGCCACCGCAGTTTCGCCGGAGGAAGCTCCGCAGGTTTCGGGGCAGGTTTGGTGGTCATGAAATTCCTTCGAGCGCGTTACTCTAGCACACTCAAGTGACGCTCCGACCGCGAGACAATTCACTTGTTATCGAGCGGTTATGGGCGGGCTTTCCGGCCGCTCCATGTATACCGCCAGGACTCCCGCGGCCGTGGCTACCAGGATCGGACCGAGAACCAGACCGAGCATTCCGAAGAGGCCGACGCCGCCAACCACGCTGATGAAGATCACCAAGCCGCTGAGTTCGGTTCGTCCGCCGAGCAAGAGCGGCCGCAGGACGTTGTCGACGATCGTGGATACTCCCGCGCAAATCACCAGCAGCAGAATGGCCCGTCCCCAATGCCCCGAGAAGCCGAGCCATAACGAGGCCGGGACGAAGATCAGGCCGGAGCCCACGACGGGCACCAGCGAAAAAAAGGCCATCGCTACGCCCCAGAAAAGGGGCGTTGGCAATTTCACGATGGCGAATCCCGCACCTCCAAGAATCCCCTGAATCGCCGCAATAATCAGGCTGGTCGTGACGCTCGCGGAAATGAGGTCGCGTGACTGCTTCATCATAGTGTCGCGGTGCTCGGCGTCAAACGGCAGGATGCTGCGGACGCCGCGGATGATTTGGTCGCCGTCGCGAAAGAAATAGAACATCGCGAAGATCATGACGAACAGATCGAAAACGAACTCCGCGATATTCCGCAGGACCGTGCCGAGGCGCTCCGCGAGAAAACCCGCCTCTTTTTGAACGCCCTGCTCCACCATCTCCGCTACGTTGGCGTTGGGATCCAAGCCAGGGACGTGTTGCGCGATCCACGCCCACTTCTTCGCTACCACCGGCGCGCGCTCTTCCGCGATGGAATGTTGCACGCCGCGCGAAATTGAAAGCGCTTCGCGCACGAACAGAGTAGTCACCAAAATGGCCGGAACGATGAGCAGAATGGTGACCGCCAGCGTGCTGAAGACCGCGGCCCGCCTGGCGGAGAATTTCCGCGCCAGCCGCTCGTGCATGGGGTAGAAAAAAATCACCAGAATGGCGGCCCATCCGAGAGCGGCGAGGAACGGTTCGTAGATGCGGAAGACGAGGTAAATGAGCAGCAGCAAAACACCGTAGGAAAGAAGAGTGGTTAAACGGTCACTCGTGGTCGCGTTCGCCGAGGGGGCAGGATTCTGATTCATCATATAATGTTGATAGGACGGACAAAGGCTGATAACTTCCAGCCTGCGCTCCACCAGGTCACGCGCGGATCACCGAGCCCATTCCGAATGTCTACGAAGTCCATCCCGCTCACTCCTTACCAGATTCGTCTTCTTGCTGTACTTGCTTTGATCAATTTTGTCAACTTCGCCGCGCGCCAGGCGGTCATTCCGCTTATCCCACTGTTGCGGGACTATTTCCACCCCACGGACGCCGAACTCGGCTGGTTGCATGCCGGGCTCCTGGCCGTTCTTGCGGTAGGGAGCATTTCGTTCGGATTCCTTGCCGATCGCTACAGTCGCAAAACCATCATCGGCATCGGCATTTTTTTCTGGAGTGCGGCTTCGTTCGCCGGGGGCCTGGTATGGACATTTCCTTTGTTTCTTATAACGCGAGCAATGGTCGGCCTGGGTGAAGCTGCATATGCTCCCGCCGCGCAATCCATGATTTCCGGCGCTTTCCTCCAGGAGCGCCGCGCATTCGCGCAAGCCATTTTCGCTTCCGGGATGTTGCTCGGCGGAGCGTGCGGCGGGGCACTTGCCGGCATCATCGGGGCACATTACGGGTGGAAATACGTTCTTTTTGTGATGGCCTTTGCCGGTATTCTCCCCGGGCTCGCACTTTGGGGGATGGAGGAGCCACCGCGTGGACCACGATCCGAAGTTGTACCCATCCGGCGGCTGCTCAGCGTTCCCGCATTCGTCGCGATGATTGCTGCGGGAATCTGCATCACTTTTTCCACCGTGTCACTCATTTCGTGGGGAGTAGACTTCGCGAAAAGCTACAAAGATTTCAGTCTGCGCGAAGCTTCGGTTTCCCTTTCGCTGATTACGCTTTTCTCCCTGGTGCTCGGAGTTTTGGTCGGGGGGTATGTCGCGGATCGCCTGCATCGAATGTTTGCTTACGGGCGGATTATCGCTGTGGCAGCGGCTTTCCTTCTTGCGGCGCCGTTTCTCTTGCTGGCCATCCAGTCGGAGGAAAAATCAATGGTGCTCGTCGGCTTATTTGTTGCGGGCTTTTTCATGTCCTGGTATCACGGTCCAGTCACCGCCGTCCTGCATGACATGATGCCGCGCCGCGCGCATGCGACTTCGGTGGGTGTGTATATGTTTGCGACCCAACTGATCGGCGGCCTTGGTCCCGCCGTGGTCGGCAAAATCTCCGATCTTCACGATTTGCAACTAGGACTGCAAATCGCAGTCGCCGTTATGGTTTGCGGCGCGCTGCTGATGCTGCTCGTGATCCACTTCATTCGCCGGGACGGAATTCGTCATCCGACCCTCGACGCTTTCCACGCCGAAGCTGATGACTGACCGCTTCCACCAAAAGTGGCGGGCAGAAGCTTGTTGGTGATTTCTACTTGATGCCGACCTGCGAGATTAGGCGGAGAACTTCGGTTTCGGGGACGTCGTAGAGGGGCCGCACATCTTCTTCTTCGAGGCGTTCGCGCAAATACTCCGCAGCGATAAAGCTCGCTTCGCGGTCGGTCAAGTCGCGCCGGTTCTTCTCGCGGAATTTCGCAAACGCGGTGTGCGCTAATCCGACAACATGGGCTTGGCCATCGACAAAAAACTTGGTGTCAATGGTGTCGGCATGGCGGGTCGCAATGCCGTTCCACATATGCGAGAAGCGGCAATGATATGTTTGCCCGGTCAATTTGGAGGTCACTTCAAAGGCGCCGATGAATTGGCTCATGGCACCGGTATTCGCAAGCACTGGGCGTGTTGTCACGCGCCCTCCTCTTAAATGGTTCTCAGTTATAAGTAATAAGTTTTTAGTAAGGAAACGAAACTTTGAAGCGCGATTTTCGTTTCTTCTTTATTTCTTCGACGTTGCTTTTTCCTTTTAGCGGCTGACAGCCGCGGCGGTTTCCACTTGGGAGTAATTTCGGATAGCCGCTCCCACGCCCGCGCCACTCGGCACCCGGAAGCTCTGATCGAGCAAGCACTTTTCCAGCGCTGCCAGGAAGAGCAGCACGAAGGGCTTCTGGCTGCAGTAGCCCATCAATCCCACGCGCCAAATTTTCCCTTTCACCGTTCCGAATCCACCGGCGATTTCGATGTTGAACTCGTCGAGCAATTGATTGCGCACTTTTGCGTCGTCAATGCCGCTGGGAATCATCACTGCGGTGACCGTCGGCAAACGGTCCGCCGGGTTCTTCACCAGAAGATCGAGCCCCATGGCCTCGAGGCCCGCGATCAGAGCGAGTTGATTCACGCGATGCCGCTCCCAGCGCGCCTCCAGGCCCTCTTCGACTACCAACCGCATCGCTTCGCGCAGCGCGAAAATCAGCGAAATCGGCGGCGTGTGATGATACAGCCGGTCTTTGCCCCAATAGTTCATGGCCGTCGTCAGGTCAAAATACCAGCTCTGCACTTTCGTCTTGCGATTGCGAAACACTTCCTCGGCGGCAGGGCTCACGGTAATCGGCGACATCCCGGGGGGCGCGCTGATGGCCTTTTGCGAACCGCTGAAGCAAATGTCAATCCGCTGCTTGTCCACATCGATCGGCACGGCGGCGAGCGACGCCACCGTATCCACAATCAGAAGGGCCCCCAATTCGTCGGCAACTTTTCGGTAGGCGTCAATGCCGGTAATCACGCCGGTGGAAGTCTCCCCGTGCGCGAAGCCGATGATCTTGATATTTTTGCCCTTGCCAGCCCGGCGCACATCTTCGGCATCCACCGGCTTGCCATACGGCGCCTCAACCTTTACGACTTTCGACGACGCCCGGGTGGCAATCTCGTACATGCGCTCAGAAAAAACGCCGTTGACTGCCACGATGCCTTCATCGCCTTCTTCGAGCGTATTCAGAACCGACGCTTCAATCCCGCCCGAACCCGACGCCGAAAGCGGCATGGTGATGCGGTTTTCCGTCTGAAATATCTGCCGCAGCAGGATTTGCGTCTCGTCCATGCACCCCTTGAACCACGGATCCATGTGCCCCACCAGCGGCGTGGCCATCGCGCGATAGACTCGCGGGTCGATAGAAGAAGGCCCGGGGGTCAGCATCAACCGAACGGGAGGATGGAGTTCGCCAACGTGTTGCGTCATGAGGTTTTGCCCTTCTTTATACTTGCGATCAACTCTCGCTGCTGAATCTCGAACCGCCCGCGAAGGCGCTCCCGGGGAGATTTTCCTGCCACGGCGGGAACTTCAATTTTCGCGCAATCCCCATAGGCGCGCAACCGACAATTTGGCTGGCTCCGCTCGTGTAGGGCCTCTTATCTGAACGGGCAGATTCGAAAATTCCGCGGCTGCAAACCTTTTGATTCATGTCATTCTCGGATGGAACCCACAACCCAAAGGAGCTGTCTTGATGCCACGCCCTCTCATTCTCTTACTTGCGCTCGCCGTGTTACCCTTTGCGCCAGAACTTTCCAGAGCGCAAGGCGACGAGACTAAGATCATCGCGCTGGAAAACCTCTGGAATCAGATGCAGATAGGCCATGACGCGGACGCCATGGGGAAAATGCTGGACAGCGATTTCGTGCTCACCGACTACGACGGAACCGTGTTAACTAAGGGGCAGTTTCTAGCGTCCATCCGGGACAATTCCACCCAGCTAACAGTTGAAGTCTCCACGGATATGAAGTTGCATCGCCACGGCGACACCGTGATCGTCATCGGCGCAACTCACGAAAAGGGCACGGAGAAAGGGAAACCGTTCTCGCACGTGGGCCGGTTCACCGACACGTGGATCAAGAAAGACGGCCAGTGGCTCTGCATCGCCAGTCAGCTAAGTATGATTGGCAAGTAGAAGGTGTACTGAGGAACGTGGCTGTCTTTCAATCCAAGTGAATTGAGCAACCTGGGCAAAGTGGACAGCCGTGAACAAGGCCAATTAGTTTCGTCCGAGGTTTTGCTCTATCAACCGGCTGTAGACGAAATTCAGGTACTCCTGGAATCGGCGCGTGCGTGCCGCATTCGTTTCCTTCTTGATCATGGTTGCAAGAATCGGTTCCAGGAACCGGCCGTAGGCCTTCAATGTCGCGGCGTCTTGAGTAGCAAACGCCGTCTTGACCGCTTGTTCCGTTGCCGGCGTGATGAGTTCTAGCCGACCCACAAATACGCGCACGGTTTGCGCGGGTGCGGGATTGATCGAGAGAGGCAGCACCTCGTTCACGAACGCCGGAGGCACGATATACAGCAGCCGGCTACCTTCCTCAAACCAGGAGCCACGCCACGTTTCGATCATGGCACGGGCTTCGTCCAAATAGAGACTTTGGGCAACGAGAATTCCCTCCAAGTCGCGGCCAAGATCATCGATGGTAGAGGTCATCTCCGGCGGATCCAGAATCGCTTTTTCCTTGACTGCCCCACCGATGCGGTAGCCCACTTTCTCGCCGCGTCGCTCGAACAGAATAGTCGCTGGGATCTCCTGATCGCCAATGTTTTTAATAAACAGCTTCCCTTCCGCGGCGAGCGTTGCGGAAAGAGGGACGAAAAACGTCGAAACGCCCCGGTAGAACAGAAATTTTTCCTGCTGCTCTCCTGCAGCGGTTTTCACCCGCAAGGGCATCGAAGAAGTCATTCGAGCGGCGAAATAATGATTGTTCTGGTCCCCGGTCGGGAAATCCGGTCTCTGATTTGGCGCAATCGTCACCGAATCCCAAGCGATGCCTCCCCTGGCTCCTGCTTTTTGGAGATTTTCAGCATAGAGATTTGCCGCTGGTTCGACGCGGCTGGCGCGTGGATACCATTCTGTGATCACACCTTTGGCGAACGCCACGCTGACCGACACCCTCTCTTCCTTTGAACTGTAGAAGTACAAAACCGGTGTTTCCATTCGTACTGTGCCGCGCAACCCGAGTTTGAAGCCCGCATCGCGAAAGTGTTCGACGAACGAGGGAAGATCCGTGGATCCGGCGAGCGGTGACCATTCGACGGCGCTGCCATCACTGCCGGCAATAGAAGTAAAGGTGCCCCATTCATGGGCGGTGAGACTCGCATACACAGGGCGGGCTTCCCCACGCAACGCATGAGGCAGGGCATTGTGGAGTGGCGGGTCTTCAGACCCGCCCAGCGTACGCGACGAGGTAGCAAAGCAGCAAACGAGCAGAGCATAGGGCAGCAAGAGCTTTAGTTTCTGTGGCATGGTCGGCCTTCCTGACGCCTTCGGCGTTCCGTGTTCCGTTTACACCCAGCCAAGACGTTAGGCCATCGCAAGTTGTTAACGAGGCTCGCTTGTATCCCAACAGCCACGCGAGAGGTAATGGTCCTATTTCGGTTGACGAGCGAGCGTTTCCGCCGTGAAAGCCGCCAGCTTTTTGAAGAGAGTTTCGGCCTGCGCTTCCTTTTCTGTGGATGGAAGTTTCAAGTGTTGCTCGACTTCCGATTCCAGGTGCTGAAGTTCCTTTGAGGATGCGATTTCCGCAAGTCGGCGGAAAAGCATCTTATGCGCCCGCTTGCGTTCCATCACTTCGAGTCCATCCAGTATCTGGCGATGCGACGTTCCCTCCCAAATCGCGAGAATCATGGCTTCGCGAAGCCATCGTTCCGCGCCGTATTCGGCCAGCACACCTAGTCCGCCGTGCACTTCCATGGCCCACTTTGCCGTATCAACGGCAAACTCGGCCGTCCAGTACTTCGCAAGATGCGCCACCAGGCGAAACAGATGATAACGATCGGAGTAAGGAGGCCGCTCCATCCACACGTCGTTGAGAAGCTGAACCGACTCCCACGCCAGCGCAAACGCCGCTCGAAGCGCAATCACCCGATTTTCAAATTGTTGACGAAGCATCGGATGATCGAGAATCGGCTTGCCGAATGCAGCGCGGCGCTCGGCATAGGAAAGTGCATCCGCCACCGCGCGCTGTGCCAAAGCGACGCTCACCACGCTGTTTGCTACACGCGAAAGGTTTAGCACTTCGAGAATCAAGTAAATTCCCGAGCCAGCAGAACCGAGCAGGTAGCCTTCGCTGTCTTTCAGCTCTATTTCTCCTGTAGGAACAGAGCGGGTCGCAATCTTGTCCTTCAGCCGCCGGACAAAATAGTTGAGCTCGGCATCTTCGCGGTATCGCGGCACCAGGAACAAAGCCAACCCGCGCACACCTGCTGAGGCACCTTCCGGGCGCGCTGCGACAACGGCTAACTCCGCGCCGGCATTGCTCGCAAAGTATTTTTCTCCTGACAACCGCCAGCCGCCGCCCGCGGGCCAGGCAACCGTCTCGACGGCAGCTCCCAAATCGGAGCCGCCTTTGATCTCCGTCATCCACGTGGCGCCCTGCCAGACGGAATCGTCTTTCCGCGAGAGTTGAGGCAGAAAGCGGCCTTGTAATTCGGCGCCCCCATATTTCGCAAGAGGCACCGCTGTGCCGAGTGATACGGTGTAAGGGCAGCAAATCCCCGGATCGTGGAACGAAATGGTGTACATCAATGAATACGTAGGAAGCAGCGATTTTTCTTCCAGGGCGCGCCACACTACTCCGGATCGGTAACCTCGCCTCAAAATTGTTTGATATTCGCGGGGGTAGAGAATTTCATCCACGCGTTTTCCGAGACGATCGAACATCCGCAACCACGGTGTTCCGAGCCGGTCGATGGCGCCCGAAATGGCGACTCCTTCGCCCTTCCACCAGATTTCCTCGGCTTCTAGCACATCGCGGTGAGGGATATCTGGTAGCCTGTCCTGCAGAAAGCGAACAGGAGATCGGAGTACGTTGAGGTCTTTCATTTTAGCGCATGTTAGGTCGGCAGCGTGGGAGCGTCAAGTTAATCGGGTTGAGGCGGTAGCGCTTGAAGTAGGCGCTACAGAATGATTCAAAGAGTCTGTCAACGGCCCCTTGGCGTGTGAAAATGAAAACGGGACAGACATTGCTGTCTGTCCCAATTATTGGGCTGGCTTTGTGTGAGGCAACCTCAACTTAGTAGGAACGAGGTTGTCGGGGCCTTGCCAGTCAAATCACCTGCGATTGATAAGGCAGTCTTACTGTTTGTCGGAGACCACAACGTTGAGCACGTCGTGTCCCTCTGAGTCCTTACCTTTGAAGGTCGAAGTGCGCGTCTTTCCGTCTTTGGAGACCACCGAAGTCACAGTCATCACCACTTGGCCACCCTTCTTCATCGTGGACACGATGGTGTCGGCGCCAATTCTCTTTACCGAAACCATGTCGGCGTAGGGAACACCTGTAACCGGATAGTCCTTGCCGTCGAATTTTGCATCGTACTGAACGTGAAGAGCACTTCCGTCGACGTTCGTGCCCTCAACGCTGACCTTGATGCCATTCTCGTCGGATTCGATCTTTGCGGTGGTATTCTTTGGCGCTGGCCCCGGGCTGTACTTGGACTTATCGGGATTCATCTTCCAGGTTCCGGAATGCTGATCGGCAGTCGCCGCTGTAACCGCCAGAGCGAGAGTCGCGAACAGCAGTACGGTCGTGAAAACAACAAACCTGTTGGTTCGCATAATTTGACCTCCGTATGTGTATGTTTGGGATGGGCCGATTGGTGTAGACGTTATGCGTGGAAATTCGCGGAAAGTCCAGAAGATTTTTGCGATCCTCCGTGGGTTTCACGCGAATGCGAGAGGCAATCGAGGCTGGCTGCGAACGACCGAATAGTTAACGAAATGAAATCGCCCCCAACGAACGGAACTTTCGCTAGGCGGCGATGGTTTGCTGGGTGAGCAGGTGTGTGGGAACCTTTCGGAGGTCCCAGACAATCCCCAGCCAGGACATGATCTTCAGCGTGTAGTAAGTGATATCAATCTCCCACCAGAAGAAGCCCTGGCGTGCCGAAGCCATGAAGTGGTGATGGTTATTGTGCCAGCCCTCGCCGAGGGTCAGCAGAGCGAGCAGCCAATTGTTTCGGCTGGTATCTGTTGTCTGGTAGCGGCGTGAACCGAAAAGGTGCGAGAGCGAATTAATGGTGAAGGTGTCATGCCACAACAGCACCGTGCTCAGGCAGAAGCCCCAGATGAACAGCGTCCATCCGCCGATCAGCCACAGCACCACGGCCAGCGTGACGGGCGGCACCAGGTGATACTTGTTCAGCCAGCGCAGTTCGGGAAACTTGGCGAAGTCGCCGATGTATTCAAGGCGTGTGTCGTTGTATTTGTCGGAGATGATCCAGCCGACGTGCGACCAGAAAAATCCGAACAGCGTAGGAGAGTGCAAGTCCAGTTCTTGGTCCGAATGCCGATGATGGTGGCGATGATGTGCCGCCCACCAAAGCACGCCCTTCTGCGAAGAGGTCATGGCCATGAACGCGATTACGAACTGAAACACGCGGCTGGTCTTGAATGAGCGGTGCGAAAAATAGCGATGATAGCCAGCGGTTACGAAGAACATTCGCACGACCAGCAGTGCCAGGCAGGTCACCAGGTAGTACAAGTGAAACGGCATAAAGAAAATCAGCAGCGAGGCGAGGTGAATGAGCGCAAAGGGCAAAGAAAGAATGAGGGAAATCCGCGAGCCGTTCGGGAGCGGTATAGACAAATAGCGAGAAGCTGAAGCCATCCGGCAAAATCCTCCGCGTCCACATTGAGACGCTTATTAAGCAAAGCTTTCCGCGAGCGCAAGAGATCCGGCCGGGACTTCGCGCCACGAATCAACAATTGCAGTGTACGGTTGCGCAGAAGAAGGGTCAAGCGCAGCGAAGTACAGGTTACACCAGAATAGATGCCCGAGAGTACAGGTTGGTTGTGAAAACTCGAAAATTAACTTCCTCTAAGAGGAAATTCGCCGGAATTGTGACGAAGCTCACAAGAATTCTCTCCTGGGAATATGCTATCTTCGCTGTGCACCGATAAAATCAGGAGCAGCGGCCCCGGAGCCACATGGGGCCACAAGAAAAATGGCTGAACGCCCCGTACTGGTTGGACTTATCCCGCAAGTCGTCGTGCTTGATGAAGGCGACCAGGTTTCCTGGATCTCCGACGCGGGGAATTTGCGGGTGGAATTCGACGTGAACCGTTGTCCGTTCTCGTCGAATGTTTTTCAGGCACCGGCCGGCATGCGCCTGCTCAGTGGTCCGCCGCGTCCAGGCAGCAAGGCGGCAACATATAAATACCGTTTGTGGTTGAACGACCAGCTGGTAGGCCACGGCGAAGTCATCCTGCGCGAGAAATGAGCCTTAGAAAAGCATTCGCGCGTAGCCAGAGTTACCATGGCGAAGGAACACTGCCAGTGTTTTAGAGTTCCGCGCTTTTTTCGCAGCGGAAACGCTGCGCTCATTCTTTCTTTGCGGGATGGTAGCCAGCCTTGATGGCATCGGCTTCCGTCATGTATTTTCCCTGTTTCGTCTTTCCGTACCAGCGGGTGCCAGGCTTGTGATACACGCCCGACTCCGTGTTGACCCAGACCATTCTTGATGTGGAGACCGACGAAGCCTTTTGCCCGAGTGCTGGTTGATCGGAAGCAGGTGCAGTGCCACCTGGCGAATCCTCTGACGCAGCGCCAGGGGAAGTCGATGCTGCTGAAACGGCGGATTTCTTCGAACTGTTTTTCTTTAGCGTTGCCGCGCCGTCAGCATTCTTCTTTTCTGCCTTCTTAGTGGTGCTGGAGTCCGTCTTAGTCCGATCGGTGGCCTGTTGCGCTGACTGTGCTTGAGAAGCAAGGCTCGCCGCGATGATGAGCGCGGCCGCAAGCAAGGCGATAAACATAGTCTTTGCGTTTTTCATTTTTGAATTTCACTCCTACTCCGGTGGCTGAACTATGATGTAGCAGAGTATATGATAGTCAACAACGCAGACAGTACATAATGTAATTTCTTGCTCTACGCAGCTGGATGGAGTGCAAAGGGATTGGCCGGGAACCTTAATGCCCCTCTTAGGGAAATAATAAAATGAGGGAGTTTGCGCTGGCTAGGAGACTGGGGCGGGGTTACTTTGGGTCTTGGGTTTACGTCTTAAAGCTTGTGAGTTCTCTCAAGGGGGATGGCCATGACCGAGCACGGGAAGCTGTTCAATCGATTGAGTCTATTGGTGCTGCTCTCTGCAACGATGGTCCGGGCGCAAGCGCCTGCAACGGCTACAACGGGTCAAGAACAAGGACCGATTGTGACAGAAAGGCTGATGCAGAGACCGGAAGAAGGCCAGGGCCAGGCCCTGTTCGGAAAGATTGCGGCAATTGGCAATGGGTCGGTGGAATTGACCAAGCCAGACGGGTCCACCGTCTCCGTGAAGATTACCGACAAGACGCAATACCACAAGGATCGGCAAGCAGCAAAACTGGGGGATTTCAAGGTTGGCGACCTGGTATTCGTACGATTGGACGAGAATGCGGATTACGGCATGACCGCAAAGTTGATCGGCGGGCGCTCCGGAGCAGGACCCGAAGGCGGGAACAGAGTTTTTGGCGAAATGGGAAGGGATTTCGTTGCGGGTGAAGTGAAATCCGTCGATGCGCCGAAACTCACGGTGTTGCGTACGGATAACGTCACGCAGACGCTGGAATTGAACGAAGAGACCTCGCTGCGCAGAGGGCGCGAAAGCATCACGATGGCGGATATACAGCCCGGGGATCACGTGGTGATACGCGGAGCGGTGCAGAATAATGCGTTTGTGCCGAAGAACGTGATGCTCCTTACCCCTGAGCAATGGGAGCGCCTGGAGGAGATGCGTAAGATGAACGGAGTGGGTCCTGCCGGGAATGCCCCGGCCGGAGGCAAGCCCGCACCCGCGCCAAAAGGCAATCCGCCGCAGCAATAGTTCACTCAGGGAGACCAAGATTTGAAGTCGATCGTTCGGGGCGTATTCCTACTCCAATTCTTCGCGATTTTTTTCGCGGCCAACTTGCTCGCGCAGGAAACAGCGCCACCTCCACCAACGCCACCATCCGAGACGACTCCGGCTGCAGCTCGGGCGTATGAAATCAATGGTTCGGCGAGAAGCGGCAAAACTCCCCTCCCGGGAGTGACCGTCACCGCCGCAAACACACTGACCGGGAAAAAGTATGCAGCGGCAACGAATTCGGAAGGCAAATTTGGATTGTCCGGCATGACGCGCGGGAGATACGTGGTACGCGTCGAGTTCATGGGCTTCGCTATTTTCACGCGGGAGGTCGTGCTGAATCCGGAGAATCCGTCGGCGAAAGTGGACGCCGAATTGATTTTGGCTTCTCGCCAGCAGGAACAGTCGAACAACACCAACGCGGCGATGGCGGCGGCAGGCCGGGGGTTTCAAAACCTGGCATTGGACAGCGCACTCTCTGCGCTTTCCGGAGGGAATTCCAGTTTCGGCGGTGCGAGCGGCGCGGGCCAGGGTAACGGTGATCTTTCCAGTCTTCCTTTGAACGGAGCGGGAGCGGAAGGACCAACCGAGTCGGTAAGTGTCAGCGGAGCGCAAGGGCGGACGCAGGATTTTGGCGGCGGGAGCGAACAGGATTTGCAGGATCGGATCCAGGAGTTTCGCGATCGAATGCAGCGCGAAGGCGGCGGTGGTTTCGGGGGCGGTGGAGGAGGAGGCGGCTTCGGCGGTCCCGGCGGTGGGGTCATTGCGATTGGAAGGATGCCGAAAGGATTCAACATCAATCAGCCGCATGGCCTCCTGTATTTCTCGGATGATACATCCGCGTTGGATGCAAGGTCGTACTCGCTGACGGGAATGGAATTACCGAAGGCGAATTACAACCAGTCCCGCTTCGGCGTGAACGTCGGCGGGCCACTGAACATCCCCAAAATATTTAACGGCGGAAATAAATGGTTCTTTTTCGGCGGATGGAACGGGTCGCGCGGGAGTTCGCCTTACGATGCGTTCTCTACGGTACCGACAAAGGATGAACGCGCCGGCAATTTTTTCGCAGCGACCTACAATGACCGCAAACCGGTTGAAATTTTTGTTCCGAATATAAGTCCGGCGATTAATCCAACGGTCTGCCAACCGGGGGGAGTGACAGACTCCATCGCGGCCAGTTGCATCAGTCCGGCCGCGACGGCGCTTCTGAACAGCTTTCCTTTGCCAAACATCATGCCAAACGTCACCGCGACGTCTTCCGGGCAGAATTTTCACTATGTGACGTCCGCGGCGAGCAGTTCCGATACGGTGATCCTCCGGCTGGTCCACAATTTCGGGGCAAGCAGCAGTCCCGGAATTGGTCCTTTCGTAATCGGGGGCGGAGGCGCTGGTGGGGCTGGAGGCGGTAGGAGGCGTTCGCAGAACAATATTAATTTTGGGCTGAACTGGTCGCGAAGCTCGAACAATATCGTGAATCCATTTCCTTCGCTGGCAGGAGGAACGGGAACGCAGGGCCTCAACGCCAGCGCGGGGTGGACCTATGGAAAAGGCCGTGTCACAAACATTTTTCGCGTGAACTATAACCACAATCATGTTTCGACCACCAATCTCTACTCCAACATCATCGACGTTTCGGGACCCGCTGGCGCGGGAATTAACGGGATTTCACACGATCCATTTGATTGGGGATTGCCGGGAATCAGCTTCACGTCGTTTGGCGGGCTGAGCGACCCGACACCGCGCCGTGAGCTCGACCAGACCTATTCACTCTCTGAGACAATTTCCTGGAATCGCGGAAAACACAATTGGCGGTTCGGCGGAGACTACCGCCGCATCTTGCAGAGTTTCCGCTCGGCAAGAAATGCGGAGGGAAGTTTTGTGTTTACGGGATTTGCGACGTCGCAATACGCGGCGGCAGGCACAACGTCTTGCCCTGGGACGCAACGGTGTCCGATGGCGGACACGGGGTACGACTTCGCCGACTTCCTGCTGGGTTTCCCGCAACAAAGTTCGTTACAATCCGGCGCAACTTCGTACAACTTCCGCGCGAATGCTTTTGATCTCTTCACGCAAGACGATTGGAGGTTCCGTTCGAATCTGTCCTTCAATCTGGGGCTGCGCTATGAATACAACGGGCCATATACCGAGGCCGGCAATCGCATCAGTAACCTGGACGTGGCGCCTGGATTTACGGCTGCGGCGCCGGTGCTGCCTGGCCAGGCCGGGCCCTTCGATGGAACATTTCCGGCTTCGCTCGTCCGGCCGGGTCGCAACAATTTTGCTCCGCGCATCGGGATTGGCTGGAAACCAACGAAGCAAATGGTGGTGAGAACGGGCTACGGAATCAACTACAACCTGGCGCAATACGGCGCCATGATTCAGAACTTCGCGTTTCAACCACCCTTCGCCGAAGCGGAGACGAATTCCGCGAACGTCAACGGCCTGGTTGCCGGCAACCCGCTGACGCTCACGAACGGATTCCCTCCTGTCTCCCCGACCACCACAACCAACAACTTCGCCGTCAACCCCAACTACCGCTTGGGCTACGTGCAAGTCTGGAATCTCGACGTGCAGCAGGGATTGCCTGCTGGCGTGGTGATGAACGTGGGCTATAACGGCTCGAAAGGAACGCGGCTGGATACCCAGCGCGCGCTCGTAGTCGCCGGTGGGCAGCCATTTACCTATGAGTCTTCGGAAGGAAACTCGATCTTACACGCGGCGTCGGTGCGGGTGCGCAAGCGGATGGCCAAGGGGCTGGGGCTGAGCGGCCAGTATGTGTTTTCGAAATCCATCGATGATGCTTCGTCGATCGGGGGCGGGGGAAGCGTAGTGGCGCAAGATCCGTTTGACATTTCGGCGGACCGTGGGCTTTCCAGTTTCGATCAACGGCACAAATTCACGGGAAACTGGATTTACGACTTGCCGATCGGAGACAACCGGCGGTTTGTTCCAAAAGGCGCATGGAGTCATGTTTTGGGTGGGTGGCAATGGAGCGGTGACTTCGCCATCGGTTCCGGGATGTATTTCACGCCCCGCGTGCTGGGCGGAGGGCTCGACATCGGCCGCGGTGTAAGCGGATCGCTTCGCGCAAACCTCGTGGCCGGGCAATCCGTTTCCGTGAGCAGCCCGACTGCCCTCCGATGGTTTAATACCGCGGCATTCTGTACCCCGAATGTTAGCTGTCCGGCCGGAAGCCCGACAACTTTCGGCGACGCGGGGCGAAATATCATCCAGGGGCCGGGACAAGTTTCGATGAATATGTCGCTCAACAAGACGATTACAATTAAAGAATCCCGCGCGCTCGACCTGCGCATGTCGGCGAATAATGTTTTTAACATCGTTCACTTCACCTCACTCAATACCGTGGTGAATTCACGCACATTTGGGGAGATCACGGGGACGGGCGGCATGCGGCGCGTGACGATGCAAGCGCGTTTCCGGTTCTGAGGGAAAACGTATATGCGGCTTCTTAGAAAGACATTTTCAATCTTTACCGCAGCAGGGCTGCTCTCACATGCGGCTGTCTCGGCGATGGCCCAGCAGACCGGGCAAGCCGGAGTGAATGAGGCGCGCATCGAGGTGACGACGGAACTCGTCCTGGTAAACGTTGTGGCACACGACAAAAAGGGGAATCTCGTTCGCGATCTGAAAAAGGGAGACTTCACGCTCTTCGAAGATGGGAAAAAACAAGAGATTTCCACCTTCGATTTCGAGAACGTAGACGAGATGCCAACCGCTGGCGCAGCGGAAGCAACCGTCACGGGCGCCGCAGAACAGGGAACGTTGCTGCGTTCGGGGAAGAAGGCCCAGCCGTCTCTGGACGCGCGTGACCGCCGACTGATTCTGCTCTTTTTTGATTTTTCGGCAATGGAGCCGGAACAGATTGACCGGTCCGTCGAAGCTGCGAAAAAATTCGTTGGCACAAAAATGCAGGCGGCTGATTTGATGGCTCTGGTTTCGCTCGCCACGAACATGCATGTGGACTTGGATTTCACCGATGACAAGACCAAGTTGCTGGCCTCGCTGACGGCGTACAATTCCGGACAAGGGCAAGGTTTCGAAAACGGAAGTACGGGAAGCGCCGAGGGCGCGGCGGAAACAAGCGGAGCTTTCTCCGCTGACGATACGGATTTCAACACCTTCAACGCAGACCGCAAGCTCCTGGCGCTGCAGTCGCTCATGCAGGCTCTTGGCAAATTGCCGCAGAAAAAGAGCCTCATCTATTTTAGCAACGGAATCACCCAGTCGGGCACTGACAACCAGTCGGCGGTGCGCGCCACCACGGCGGCAGCGGTGAAAGCCAACGTATCGATTTATTCGATGGACATCCGCGGCTTGCAGGCGTTTCCACCGGGAGGAGAAGCGCAATCGGCCAGCCTGCACGGGCAATCAGCCTATTCGGGCGCCGCGGTGCTGAACGATTTAAATGGGAACGCCGCATCGCAGGAAACGCTGGCAACTCTTTCTTCGGACACCGGTGGCAAGGCTTTCTTCGATTCGAATGATTTTGGGGCAGTATTCTCGCAGGTCCAGAAAGACAGTTCGGCGTATTACGTTCTAGGCTTCACGAGCAACAACCCGCTCAAGGATGGAAGATTCAGGCGGTTGAAGGTGCAGGTAAACCGCTCCGACCTGAAGCTCGATTTTCGCGCCGGTTATTACGCGGGAAGAGATTTCGAACATTTGAAACGCGCCGACCGCGAGCAGCAGTTGGAAGACGAACTTGCCGCGCAATTGCCGCGAGTGGATGTCCCCCTTTACGCGGGAACGGCATTCTTTCGCAAGGATGATTCGCATTACTATCTGGCAGTTTCACTGGTGGTACCGGGCTCCCAGATCCCCTTTGTTACGGAAAAGGAAAAAGACAACGCGACGATCGACATCATGGGTGAAGTTCGCGAAGGGGGAAAATTCCCTGTCGGACAGTTGCGCGACACGGTAAAGCTGGCAGTAGACAGCACGCAGCAGGTCCGCCGCAAAAACGTGCAGTACAGCACGGGTTTTGTGCTTGCACCCGGCAGCTACCATCTGAAATTTGTTGTCCGCGAGAATCAGACGGGAAGAATCGGTTCGTTCGAGACGGACGTGCAAATCCCCGACCTTCGCAAGGCTCCGCTGAAAATGAGCTCGGTGGTGCTGAGCAGCCTGCGCGCTCCCGCCACCAATAAGAAGAACGCAGCGAATCCGCTCGTTCGGGACCAAATGGAGCTGGTTCCCAACATTACCCATGTGTTCGCGCCCGACCAGCATCTTTACTTGCAATTCGAAGTTTACGATGCAGCAAAAGGTAAGAATCCAGCGCCCGCGGCGGTCATTGGACAAAAGGGGGAGCAGAACGGGGATCAAAACGGGGCAACCAAGGCTACGTCGGCTAAGCCGGCAAAGGACAGCATTCGAGTCTTTACGAGCATTGAGTTTTTGCGAGGCGCTACAAAAATTTACGAGTCAAAGCCAGTGGTGGCGAATGAGGTGACGGCCCCCGATCGCAAGGCGGTCATTTTCCAGATGGATTTGCCGCTGCAGGCTTTGAAGCCTGGGCTGTACTTATGCCAGGTGAACGTGATTGACGATGTGGCTGGCAGCTTTTCCTTCCCGAGGTTTCCTCTGCTAATCCGCGAGGCCGTGCCTGCGACACCGAGCAAAGCTGCGGATTAAAACAAATCGGCTAATAAGCTTTCAGCCGGAGAAGTGATTCAAAATAATGGAATTACGATCAGTCGCCCGCGGCAGCGGCGCTGCGAGGCATTTCGACGGATTCGGCTAGTCCACGGCGCATCGGCCCCAGCACGAAGGCGGGCACTTGGCGCTCCGGAGCGAGCGACACGCTAGTAGCCTTTCGGGGGAATTCCGCACGGCGATCCAGGCGTAATCCTGCTTCTTTCAGAAACTCAGCCGAAAAGCCCATGTCTTCGGCGCGATCCACGCCCCAAAACCACAGCTTTTCTTCCTGGCGCTGGAGAAAATCCAGAGCTCCTTCGAGTTTTTTCATCGCGCGATCGAAGGAGGAGGCCAGGAAGTACGTGCTCAGCGTCCAGGCGTGCCGCGGGTAGCGAACCTGGATGCGAACGCAGTATTTGCCTGATTGGTTGCGGTCGATGCTGCAGCGGTAGTCATTGCGAGCGGATAGTGTGCGAGCTGCCATGTTAAGTCACCAATCTGTGGAGTTGCGGCGCTGGGTGGCCATGATCGCCTCTGTTCCGAATCGCAGGAGATATGTCCAAACCCAACTAAGCCTTTGGACGGACGGTTCGGGTTGAAACTCGGCTTTAAGGACACCAATAGGGTATCGAGACGCGCGGGGAAAGACAAGTCCACTGTGTCGAGTAAATAACACCTTTATTTTGTACTAGTTACATTAGCCAAAGGTTCCGAAACTCTTCAGCTTTTCAGGCATGAGTTTCAGCTTGCCTTCCGCTTTCAAGCGATTGTCGAGGGCCGTCCGAAAGGCCTCAAACGCCAAATTCCGCTTGGATTGGAGGAGTTCTTCGGTCAACTGCTTCTTTTGTTTGTCAAAATCGGCGAGGTTGGCTTCGGTTTTTTCGGCCACGCGATAAACCATCCAGTTCTGTCCCAGGCTCAAAGGAGCACCAACGTCGCCGGTCTTCAAATTGAAGGCTGCTCCGAGCTGTTTGCCGCTGGCCGCGCCAGGTATCGACCCATCGCGCGCGATGGAATCACTTGTTTTCGGCTCGAGACCGAGGGCGCGGGCGGTGGCATCGAATTTCTCACCAGCTTTGACGCGTTTGATGAGCTCATCGCCCTTGGCCTTCGCCAAGTCGGTGGACTTTTCGCGCTTTAGGTCCGTGATCACACGGTCGCGAACCTCGTCGAGCGAACCCGCGTGGGCCGGCTGGCTAGACTTCACTGACAGAACGACATAGCCGCGATCGGTTCGGACCGGTAAGCTCAGCTCTCCAGGCCTTAAGCGAAAGATGGCATCCTTGGCTTCCTGGGAATTAGCGAGCTCCAGCAAGGGGTCTGTCGCGCTGATAGCGCGCGTTTCGTTCACCGTCAGGTGGTACTGTTTCGCCAGATCGTCCAGAGGGATCTTGTTGGACTGGCGGATTGCAGCAGACAATTTGTCGGCGGTATCGCTGGCCAGCTTGTCCGCTTGCGAGAGCAAGAGCGGAGCCCGCAGAGAATCCTTCACTTCCTCGAATGGCTTGGTGTGAGCCGTCTCTTTTTCCAGCACCTTGATGATGTGGAAACCGTACTGCGTCTTCACGAGGTCCGAAACCTGGCCCGGGCTCAGGCTAAAGGCTGTCTTTTCAAATTCCGGGACAGTCTGGCGTTCAGTAATCCAGTTCAAATCACCGCCCTTGTCCTTTGATCCCGGGTCTTCCGAGTACTTTTTTGCGAGGTCTTCGAACTTACCGCCTTTCTTAACCTGCTTTAGGACGTCCTCGGCCTTTTTCTTGACCTCCTCAACTTCCGCATCCGTCGTTTTTCCGACGGTCATAAAGAGGATGTGCTGGACGTGCACGCGGTTGGGCACTTGATACTGCTGCATGTTCGCCATGTATTGCTGCTTGAGCATGTCATCGGACACTTGCAAGTTCTGGCGGATCTGGTTTATGTCCACGACCGCGTAGCGCACCACGCGCCGTTCAGGCACCTGGTATTTCGACTTGTTCTTTTCGTACGCGCTACGAATTTGCGCTTCATCCGGCGAAATCTTGCCTTCCAAGTCTTCCGGCTTAATCAGCGCGTAGTCCAGCTTCAATTTTTCGTTCTTGTAGCGGAACTCATCCTGGAGTTCGGCAGGCCCCACGCTGATCCCGTCGGTCACCAGCTTGCGGAATTTTTCTTCCAGCAAGCCCTGCCGGATGAGCTCTTCGAACACGGGCACTGTTAACTGGAAGCGCGCCTGGACTTCCGTCGAATAGCGGTCCATGCCCACAAACGTGCCACCAATGAATGCCGTGGGAACGTATTGGCGAATGCGATCGGCACGTTCTTGATCAGACACGGCGATTCCGAGGCGCTTGGCTTCGTATTCAATCTCTTTTTCAAACACCAACTGTTTCAGGATCTGCTGGGCGTAGAGAGACTCGAGCGGCTTCATGTTGGGATTCCGTTGCTCGATCTGGTTGAGCTGCTGGCGCACGTCTTGCACGCTGACCGACTCGTCTCCGATCTTGGCCAGAGTGTCCGTGGAGATTTCGCTGCCGACCGGGGACTGGGGAACGAGGTACATCAACATGCTGCCTCCCAGGACCAGGACGACGATCGCCAGAAAGATGCGATACCCAAGTTTGCTTTTATCTTTTGCGCCAACCATCCTACGAGTCCCCCAGTCAGTAGACAAACTTAAATTATAGGAGATATAGGCACCCGCCTCAAACATAATCGTCCTCTCCAGCAGTATGGGTGCTCTGGCGATCGGCTTTGCGCATTCCAACCCCTCGGTCCAGTGATCTAAGACATGAAAGAGTAGACTAGCGTGAGCGAGCCACCATGGGCGGAGGCTGCGCATCGTAACCGCATGCCGATCAGCGCTAACCGAAAACTCAGGGTGTCTCTTGCATTTAGTGGCATGGTCGCGTTTGTCTTGCTGAGGCTAAGCGGATCGCATGCACAGTCCGCTCCCGCAACGAGTCCGCCGACTTTTTATCGCGAACTGCTGCCGATCCTTGAGAAGCGCTGCCAAAGCTGCCACCGCGCCGGGGGCATCGCTCCCATGCCGTTTGAAACCTACGAAGAAACAAGGCCGTTCGCAGGCGCGATCGCACGCGCAACGCAGGACAAATCCATGCCGCCGTGGTTCGCCGACCCGAAAGTGGGGCAGTTTTCCAATGATCCATCGCTCAAGCCAGCGGAAATCAGAACGCTCGCAGCCTGGGTCGACGCGAAATCACCGGCCGGGAGTGCAAAGGACGCCCAGTCATCCCGGCTTTGGGTGGAAGGCTGGAGCATCCCGAAGCCGGATTTGATACTGAAGATGCCGAAGGCGGTGCCGCTCCCAGCGAGCGGCGACATCGAGTACACCTTTGAAATTGTGCCCACAAATTTCAAGGAAGACCGCTGGGTGCAGATGGCGGAGGTTCTGCCGGGGCTGCGTTCGAACGTGCATCACGCCGTTGTGTATGTTCGCCCGCCGGATTCGAACTGGCTCCGGCATGCTCCTGTTGGCGTTCCCTTCACGGCCTCAATACTGAGCGATCCGGAAGATCGCCGCGGCGCTCACTGGACGGACAGCGACGTCTTGCTCGTCTATGCCCCCGGGAGTTCGCCGGATGCGTGGCCCGAAACAATGGCGAAATTTATCCCTGCAGGCTCCGACCTTGTTTTTCAGATGCACTACACCGCCAACGGTCGCGCGGCATCCGAACAATCGAGCATTGGACTGATTTTTTCGAAGCATGCGCCCGAGCAGCAGGTGCTGACTCTGCAACTCACCAACGATCATTTCGTGATACCACCGGGCGCGCCGGACTACCGCGTCGAGGCGCGCGGCACGCTTCCCAATGACGCCACGTTGCTCAGCTTCTTCCCGCATATGCACCTGCGTGGAAAACGATTCGAATACAACCTGCTTCGCAAAAATGCCGGTGCAAATGGCGGGCCACAGTATGAAATTGAGCCGCTGCTTCGCGTCAACTATCATTTCCACTGGCAAATGAGCTATCGGCTGGCGGTGCCGCGTTATTTGAAAGCGGGAACAGAACTTCAAGCAGTCGCGTGGTACGACAATTCCAAGGCGAACCTGCACAATCCGGATGCGAGTGTCGAAGTGCGCTGGGGCGAACAGACCTACGACGAAATGATGGTGGGATTTTTCGACGTCGCCGTGGCTGCTGGAGTAGACAAACAGCACTTTTTCATCCGCAAAAAAGAATAACAACAAGTCCTATGGGAAACCTGCACCAAGGGACAGGCGAAGGGCAATTGGGGCCAGGTCCGGCGGTGCTATTTGCAATTTGACTACGCGAACTCCTGCAATTCATCCATACGGAAATCGCTGTGCTACATTGAAAAATTGGAGCTTTCACAACACCGGCAACCGTGACGACACAAACACCAATCGATCCAAGATCCACGCAGGCCCACCAAAAGGGGCCTCACGTTGAAGTGTACTGGAAGGCCGTCACATATAAGACGGTGATCGGTTACGGGCTCTTGGCTCTTGCCATCATTGGCGCATTACTCTACGTGGCCAAGCCCGACTTGTATCAGGCGCTTTTCAAGAAATTCGAGAAAGCCGTCGATACCGAAATCGACGCCGCGGGCGCAGATCAGAAACACGCCAAGTTCGTCAACCTTGACGGCAAAGTCGAAGTCAAGAAAGTTAATTCCGTCCAATGGATGGTAGCGGATTTTCGCACCGCGCTCGACAGAGGCGATCAGATTAAGACCGGTCCGGATGGCGACGCCCGTATCACCTTCGGTGATGGCACCCAATACACCATGAAGCCTGGCTCGCTGGTCGTTGTGGAAGAGAATTCCACGGAGAACAACAAGCCGAGCAGCTCCGGCATCGGAATCACGACCGGTGAAGTTAACTGGGCCACGCCGACATTCACTCTGGCCGAGTCGAAGGCGCAGGTGCGGGTCGAGGACGCCAAGGCACAATTAGGTTCGAACAGCCGCGGCAAGGTGAAGGCGGACCCTGAGAATAGGTCGAGCGAAATCTTGGTTTCGAGCGGTAGTGCCCAGGTGCAGCGTGGCCAGGAAAAAATTGACCTCACGCAATTTGAGAAAGTTACGATTCCCAACAAAGGCGCGTTTCAAAAATCAAACGTGCTGGCGCCGCCCGATCTTGTCGCGCCTCTAAACCTCTCGCCGATCATCGTGGAAAATCCGAAAATTTCGCCGGTTCGATTCGAATGGAAGCCCGTTCAAGATGCAGTATCCTATACGCTGCGAATCAGCACGACCTCGATGTTCACAAAAACCGTGAAGGAAGCGAAGGTTAGCTCAACGGCGGTGGAGATTACCGGGCTCGATCCCGGCGACTACTTCTGGAACGTTACGGCCACGGATGGAAAGAAACAGACCAGTGAAGTCGGCGAGATTTTCAAGTTTACGCTCGTTACCCAAGGCAAGTCTCAATCGATGCTGCTCGAGATTGACTCAACCCAGTTGCATGGACGCGTGGCGGAGATTGTGGGCCGCACAGAACGAGGAGCGGCTCTGATTGTAAACGGTCAATCCGTGCCGAACGTCTCTCCGGATGGGACTTTCCGGCACTTCACCGAGGCGCTCGAGCCCGGGCAGCACACGATTTCGATTATCGGTTCGAATCGCCGGGGTGGAACGGCGATGAAGCAGGTGTCCATCGTGGTTCCGAAGTAAGAGATCCGAAACAAGACCGAAGCGCCTTTGCGCTGGTCGCGGTGTCCGGAGACAATAGGCGTTGGATGCTGGCCGCGGTGAAACCAGCGCGATTGCCGGCCGGACAGCGGAGAGACTTTCTCCGCGGGGGGATGTGAGGATGAACAAGAACGGTTACAACATGAGGTCGGTGTTCAGTCTGTTTTCTTCCGACCTCGCCATTGATCTAGGCACCGCCAACACGCTGGTGTTCGCGCACGGCAAGGGCATTGTCGTCAACGAGCCTTCGATCGTGGCCATCAATAAGTCCAGCGGAGAAGTCGTGGCCGTGGGCCGCGAAGCCAAAGAGATGCTCGGGCGGACGCCGGGCAACGTTGTGGCCATCAAACCCATGAAAGACGGGGTCATCGCGGACTTCAAGGTCACCGAAAAAATGCTGACCTATTTCATCCAGAAGGCCCACAACCGGCGCGTGCTGGTGCATCCGCGCATCGTCATCGGCGTCCCGAGCGAGATCACGCCCGTGGAAAAACGCGCCGTGCAGGACTCCGCCTACCGCGCGCGCGCCAGCGAAGTTTTTCTCGTCGAGCAGGCCATGGCTGCGGCCATTGGCGCCGGGTTGCCGATTGAAGAGCCCTCCGGCAACATGGTAGTGGACATCGGCGGCGGCACCACGGACATCGCCGTCATCTCCATGAGCGGAATCGTTTATTCACGGTCCGTGCGTGTGGCCGGCAACGAGATGGACGAAGCGGTTATGCAGTATCTGAAGCGCAAGTACAACTTGCTCGTTGGCGAACGTACGGCAGAGCAGATCAAGATGGAAATTGGCTCCGCGTACCCGCTGGAAAAACCTCTCACGATGGAAGTGAAGGGCCGCAACCTTATCGAGGGCGTTCCCCGGACGGTCACCATCGACGACAGCGAGATCCGCGAAGCCCTTAGCGAATGCGTCGCAACTATTCTCAATGCCGTACGCGTGGCGCTCGAGCGCACACCTCCCGAGCTTTCTGCTGACATCAGCGACCGCGGAATCGTGCTGACGGGCGGCGGTGCACTGCTGAAGAATCTGGATAAGCGGATTCGTGAAGAGACCGGCTTGCCGGTTTCAATCGCGGATGATCCTTTGGCGTCGGTCGTGCTTGGCACTGGAAAAATGTTGAGCGACTTCAATCTGCTGCGCCAAGTTTGTATTGATTGAGGCTTTGCTTTTTGTCGGGAGCGCAACATGGCGCGTTCAAAGGTACTTGCGGCGATGAACCCAATTTCACGTTTCGATTTTCCAATTTCGAGTTTCTAATTTCGGATTTTACATGGTAGCCATTCCCTCGCGCCACAAATCGCTGGTCCTGCTCGCCGGAGTCGTCCTGCTGCAGGTACTCATGCTGGCCGTGCAGATCAAGCGCCAATCGGAGGGGCGGCTTATTCGCGTCTGGACTGTTGGCGCAGTCTCGCCATTTGAACGTGCAGGCTCCTCGGGCTTCGGGTGGTTTCGCGACGCGTGGCGCAAATACTTCGCGCTGCAAAATACTACGCGGGAAAACGAGCAGATTCGCCGCGAGAACGATTCGCTGAAATTGCAAATCGCGCAGTTGCAGGGCAAAGCCGCGGAAGCTGACCGCCTGGCGCTATTGCTGAAGTTCCGCCAAGCGCATGCGGAAGTCCCCATGATTGCCGCACGTGTGATTGGCGTGAGCGCCGGTACCGCCAGTCTGACAATTCAGTTGGACCGTGGAGAGCACGACGGCATCCGAAAAAACATGGGAGTGATCACTCCGGATGGCGTGGTTGGAAAGGTCGTCGAAGCGTATTCCAATGCTTCCTTGGTGCTTCTGCTGTCGGACAAGGAGAGCGGCGTCGGCGCGTTGTTGGCCGATTCCCGTATTCAAAGCCCCGTTGGGGGTCAAGGTGAGCCGCTGCTGGTTATGAAATACGTCCCGAACGACGACTCGGTCAATCTCGGGGAACGTGTGATTACCAGCGGTATGGATCGTATCTTCCCACGTGACCTTCCAGTGGGCACCGTCGCAGAAATCAAACCTGGCAATCCTTTTAAGCAGATTCGCATTAAACCGGCTGCCAATCTCGAACGGCTTGAGGAAGTGTTCGTTCTCTTGTCGCTTCGTCCTCTTGAAATGAAAAACGAAGGTAATTCCGCTGACGCACAGGCCCCAGCACCCGGCGCGGCCACTCCTCCACCTGCGGTAAGACGATGAACCACGCCTTTGACATCCGCGGCGAATCGCACATCGAAGTTCACAAGTTTCGCGCCGGCGCCATCATCGTCGCCACGCTGTTGGCGCTGGTAATCCAGTCATCGTTCCCGATTCATTTTGCGAAGGCTGCCGTCCTCGATTTGCCGTTGCTCGTCACGATTTATTTCGGCCTCAGCCGGCGCAATCCTTCCACTGGACTTCTCCTGGGCATGTTTATTGGGCTTCTGCAGGACAGCCTCAGCGGACCAACTGTCCCACTGGGACTTTACGGCATAGCGAAAACGATCATCGGATACCTCGCTTCATCTATCGGCGCGCGCCTCGATACCGAGCACCCTGCTGCGCGGTTCGCACTCACTTTTGCGTTCTTCATTGTGCATCAGGGCCTGATCGTCCTGACCCGCCGTATTCTCCTTGCACAACCGGAGCCGTGGTTTAACATGCACCTCATAGTCGCGGCGCTCGTCAACGGACTGGTCGCCGTCTTCCTCTTCCTTCTGCTCGACCGCCTCCGCAAGAATTAGCCAGTCGCGACCCGATGCTACTGGATCGGGATGGTCTTCTTCGCTACTTATTGGCTGAGAAGAAACTGTTTGAATTCGTCGTAGGAACTCGAAATGGGCAGCGAAAGCTTTTGACGTTTCAAATACGCGCCCAGGCGGTCCGGCAAAGGCGGCGCTGCGCCAATCGCTTTCATCACGACGTCGGCAAACTTTGCAGGGTGCGCGGTAGCAAGCACCAATCCTTGCGCCGGTTCTGCATGTTGACTCTTGTAAGCTTCCCATCCGAGCAAGCCAACGGCCGTGTGCGGATCGGCGATGTAGCCGAACTTATTGTGGAGCATCCTCATAGCGGCGAGCGTTTCTTCGTCTGTCGCGCCGTGGCCCCAGATTTCCTTCTGCAAGTATTCAAGGCGGTTGCGGCACAAGTCGAGTAGTCGCGGAAAATTGTTTGGATTGCCCACATCCATGGCATTCGAAAAAGTCGCTCGTGCAGCGCGCGGATGAAACTCTCCCGTCCGCAGATATTCCGGCACTACATCGTTCGCGTTTGTTGAGGCTACGTATTTCGCTACCGGCAGGCCGATGCGCTTGGCAAAGATTCCCGCCGTCAGGTTCCCGAAATTTCCGCTGGGCACGGAAACAATCAGCGGCACGGACGCCACCGGCAATTGCCGGTAAGCCGCCACGTGATAAAACATCTGCGGCAGCAGCCGCCCGATATTGATGGAATTCGCGGAAGTCAGCCAGGCGTGCTTGTTTAGCTCTGCATCGGAAAAGGCCTGCTTCACCAATCGTTGGCAGTCGTCAAACGTGCCCGCCACTTCCAGCGCGGTGATGTTTTCACCGAGTGTGGTGAACTGCTTTTCCTGCGCTTCGCTGATGCGCTTCGACGGATAAAGAATCACCACGCGAATTCCCGGTACCTGCAGGAAACCGTGTGCGACGGCGCTGCCGGTGTCCCCGGAAGTCGCCACCAGCACGGTAAGAAGCCGCGTTTCGCCGCGAACGAAATATCCCATCAGCCGCGCCATGAAGCGCGCGCCGAAATCCTTGAACGCCAGCGTCGGCCCGTGAAACAGCTCCAGGATGTGCAGACCGGGCGAGAGTGAAACCAGCTTCACGGGAAAATTGATTGCTTCGCTCACGACTTGCCACAGTACTTCTTCCGGAACGTCAGGAGCGGCAAACGGGCGGGCCACGCGAAAACACACTTCCGTGAACGGCAGACGGCGAAATTCCTCCAGTTCCTCCGATGAATGCCGCGCAATCTCCGCGGGCATGTAGAGTCCACCGTCGGGCGCAAGCCCACGCAGCACCGCACCGCGGAGCGAAGTGAGCGGTGCCTTTCGCGATGTACTTCGATATCTCAATGAATTGGACTCATCGCGCGCTTCCCATCTTGTCGTGAATCATTTTCAAGAACGCAGGGGCGTCTAACGCTGCTTCGCGCAAAGCGGCGACTTGCAGTGTGTAATGCGCGAGCGCTGCATAACTCTGACGCCGGGCGGCAATCAGTGCCGGATAACATCGTGCCACTGTATCCCGTGGTTTTTCTCCCGCTCTTCGTTGAAACGCACCTCGCCACAACACCGGCTTTGGATCGTTCAAATATCTTTCGATCAGCAGTTGCTGCTCATCCGCGGAAGCCGCGAGATGCACGATCGTCATTTGGCGCCGCAAGCGCATCAGCAGAT
>Ga0209648_10000554_pt1 | contig 28725 bp, 20 predicted proteins | sample GraSoi2013_115cm_FD_185830 | JGI IMG/M metagenome (GOLD analysis project Ga0209648, IMG submission 185830) | Grasslands soil microbial communities from the Angelo Coastal Reserve, California, USA - Sample 9_17_2013_115cm (SPAdes) (version 2) | ecosystem: Environmental > Terrestrial > Soil >...
GAGCCGATGTCGGACTCGTGCTTGCTGCGCTGCCGCCGCGTTTTCGCAACCGTCTTGCCACCGCTATCGGCGGGGAAACCCTGCAAAGCATGCGGCGGCCGCCCCGGGAGTGGTTCTTCGCGCAGCGCTGGGCTTATCAGCTTGGGTATTGGCTGGTCATCGCTCTGTTCAATGTGTTCCCGCTGCCGCGATTTTCCGGGTTTCGCGAGAGTTTCCGCTACGCGGGCGAATCCGTCGACCGCGGCTACAGCGTGCTGGTCTTTCCCGAAGGCGAAACCACGAAGAGTGAAACGGGTGGGATGGCGCCGTTTCACCCGGGCATTGGCCTGCTTGCAGAAAATCTGCGTATCCCGATTGTGCCTATGCGTATGGATGGTGTGTGGCAGATGAAGCGCGAGGGCCGCCGCCTGGCGCGTATCGGCGAAATCACTCTGCGCATCGGCGCGCCGCTTACGTTTCCCTCAGGCACGCCAGCGCAGGAAATTGCGCAATCGTTGGAATCCGCCGTGCGGTCGTTATAAGACGCGGGCGAACGCACAGCACAACCCTGAAACGCGCCAACGGCATGGCTGGTTGTTCTGTGGCAAAATAGTGTTTCACAGGAAAGAATTTATGGCCCACAGAACCACGCTCGAAGCAGAACGCCCCGCGAAAGCGCCGAAGGCGGGGAAAAAGCCACAGGCGAATGCGGGAGCCACCAAGGCCGCGTCACAAGAGCGGGAGCGCATCTTCGACGCCTTTCGCCGCTGGGGATACAACGAAGCCAATCTCGATCCCCTCGGCTTTTTTGGGCCGTTCCCTCAACCCGATCTGGAAGGATTAACCGGGGAAACGGCCCAGGAAGCGCGCCGGATTTATTGCGGCACTATCGGCGCCGAATTCATGCACCTTCCCCAGCCGGAGCGTCGCCGTTGGATCGCCGAACGCATCGAAGGCTCCGCACCCCAAGTCGATCAGCAAAAGGTTTTGGAACGGTTGATCCGTGCCGACCTTTTCGAGCAGGTTTTGCAGTCCCGCTATTTGGGCACGAAGCGCTTTTCTCTCGAAGGCGTCACGGCGCTCATTCCGCTCCTGGACTCGATATTTGATACGGCCGGCGAGCATGGCGCCGTCGAATCCATTATGGCCATGAGCCATCGCGGGCGCTTGAACGTCATGGTCCATGCCGCGTGCAAATCTCCGCACGAAGTTGTCGCCGGGTTTGAGGATGTCGATCCGCGCAGCGTGCTCGGCGCTGGGGATGTGAAATATCACGTTGGTGCTACCGGAACCTACGTTACCTCGACCGGCAAGGAAATTGGCATTCACCTGGTTTCCAATCCCAGTCACCTGGAAGCCGTCGATCCCGTGGCCATTGGACGCGCTCGCGCCAAGCAAACACGTTATGGCGCAGGCAGCGCCTCCAAAGTCGTGCCCATCGTGATGCATGGCGACGCCGCTTTCGCTGGGCAAGGCATCTGGGCGGAGACGCTCAACCTGGCTGATTTGCAGGCTTACACGGTCGGGGGCACGATCCACATCATCGTAAACAATCTAATTGGCTTCACGACGCGGCCCGCGCAAGAGCATTCCTCGCGCTTCGCCTCCGATATTGCAAAGCGCCAATACGTGCCCGTATTTCACGTCAATGGCGAAGATCCGAACGCCGTTGTGCGTGTGGGGAAGCTTGCCGCGGAGTATCGCGCGCAATTTGGCAGCGACGTCGTAGTGGACATCATCGGCTATCGCCGCCACGGCCATAGCGAGGTGGACGATCCCACCATTACGCAGCCGCGCGTCTACGACCGCATCAAGAACCACCCGCAGCTCTGGCGCATTTACGCCGAGCGCATCGGCGTGCAGCCCATGCAGATTGTCGAGGATGTGCGCAAGGAATACGAAGAGGAGCAAAGCAAAGCGCGCGAAATCAAAAAAATTCCGCACCTGCGGCAGCTGCCGGATTACTGGTCGGCCTACCATCGCGGCCGTTTCAAGCCCGAATATGAAGCGGATACCGGAGTGGATAGTGAAAAGCTGGCTGAGATCACGGACGCCCTCGTTCGCGTGCCGGAGGGCTTTCACGTTCACCCGAAAATCGCCAAGCTGCTCGAGCAGCGGGCCGAGATGGGACACGGCAAGCGTGCCGTTGATTACGGTTTCGCAGAAGCGCTCGCCTTCGGTTCGGTCTTGCTGGGAGGCAATCCGGTTCGCTTAACGGGACAGGATTCCGAGCGCGGCACCTTCAACCAGCGCCATGCCGTGCTGGTCGACACCGAAACAGAGGAAGAATATTGCTCGCTGGCGCATCTCGCGCCCGATCAGCCCTTTTGCGAAATTCACAACTCTTCGCTCTCCGAAGGTGGATGCCTTGGCTTTGAATACGGCTTTAGCCGCGATTACCCCGAAGCGTTGGTTTTGTGGGAAGCGCAATTCGGAGATTTTGCCAACGGCGCGCAGGTCATCATCGATCAGTTCATCAGCGCCGGCGAAGACAAATGGGATCTCCCCTCAGGTGTAGTTATGCTGCTGCCGCACGGGTATGAGGGGCAAGGGCCGGAGCATTCCAGCGCGCGCATCGAACGCTTTATGCAGCTTGCCGGTGAAGAAAACCTGCAGATCTGCCAGCCCTCTACCGCGGTCCAGTATTTTCATTTGCTGCGCCGCCAGGTGCGCCGCCCGTGGCGCAAGCCGCTCATCGTTTTTACACCCAAGAGCATGCTGCGCCATCCCGATGCTTCCTCCAACATCGAAGAGTTCACGCGGCCGCGCTTTCTTCCCGTAATTCCCGACCGCGAAGTGCAGGACGCCAAGCGCATCCTCATCGTCAGCGGTAAGCTCGGCCACGAACTACGCGCCGAGCGCCGCCGCCGAAAAGACACCAGCACCGCGATTATCTTCCTCGATCAGCTCTATCCTCTGCTGCGGCCGGAAATTGCCGCTGCCATCGATGAGCACCCCAACGCCCGCGAAGTTGTCTGGGTTCAGGAGGAGCCGAAAAACATGGGCGCACACTTTTTCGTCATGCCGCGCATCGGCCAGCTGGTGCAGAGCAAAGGCTTGAAAATGCGCTCTATCAAGCGCTCCCCCAGCGCCAGCCCGGCGACAGGTTCGGCTAAGGCTCACGAACTGGAGCAAAAGACCCTTCTCAGCCTTGCTTTTACCACGAGCCCTACAGAGTGACGTCACCTCACCGCTTTAACACTCCATTCATCTCCATCTCATCTGCGCGTCATGCTCGGCCCCCACACTCCTTTCATTCACTGTGCTACCCGAAGGCTCAAGTGATCCTGGGCGCTCCAATACCTTCCGCATTTCGCGGACCTACGGTACACTTCGAACAAGCCGGCGGGCGGAACGTGCCACCTGCATGAAACGAATCCTAATCATTGAAGATGACCGCGATATCGTCGAACTGGTTCGCTACAACCTGGCAAATGAAGGATTTCAGGTGCAAGCGGCCTTCGACGGCACCAGCGGCCTCACGAGCTTGAAGAAAACGCCCCCGGATCTGCTGCTTCTCGACCTCATGCTTCCCAAGGTTTCGGGCCTGGATATCTGCCGGGAAGTTCGCCGGGACGACGCGCTGAATCGTCTCCCCATCCTGATGCTCACCGCGCGCGGCGAAGAAGCCGATCGCGTCGTGGGCCTGGAGATGGGCGCTGACGATTACGTCACCAAGCCGTTCAGCCCGCGCGAATTGTTGGCGCGCGTCAAGGCGCTGCTCCGCCGAGCGGAGCCCCCTTCGGACTCGCCCCGCACCATTGAGGTCGGCAAGCTGGCCATCGATCCGGCGTCGTATCGTGTCAGTCATTCCGGCAAGCCCGTTCCGCTCAGCACGCTCGAATTCCGGCTGCTCTATTACCTTGCTTCGCGGCCCAATCGTGTTTTCACGCGTGACCAGCTTCTCGATGCTGTTTGGGGCACCGATCGCTTCGTCACGCCGCGCAGCGTGGACGTTTACGTCCGCCGCCTGCGCGAAAAAATCGAAGGCGACCCGGAGAATCCTGTTCACCTGAAGACGGTCCGCGGCGCAGGGTACTTGTTCGAAACTCGTGCGGCATAACCTTTTCTGGAAATTGGCGCTGACCTTCCTCGCCCTGCTATTGGGCGTGCTGATCGCCGTGGACTTCTTCGCCGAGCACGCCCTCCGCGACGAGTATGCCCGCACCGCGCTGGCGCAACTTGAATCTATTGCGCGTCTAGCCAAAGCGCGGCCGCCGCAGCTATCTTCGGTTCCTCCCGTAAGCCCGGAAGATCGCGCCGCGTTGGACCAGTGGGTCAAGCAAATGGCCGCGAGCGAAGCGCGCATCACGGTAATCGCTGCTGACGGCCAGGTGCTCGCTGATTCGCAATCCGATCCGCGCACAATGGAAAATCACTTGGACCGGCCTGAAGTTCGCGATGCGCTCGCCAAAGGCGAAGGCCAGTCCGCGCGTACGAGCGTGACCGTGGGCCGCGAGCTCCTTTACTACGCTGTCAAATACAACCTGGCGTCCGGCACTCCTGTTGTCCTCCGCTTTGCCGTTCCGCTCGCGAACGTCGGCGAAACTCTCGGCGCCTTCCGCCGCAAGCTGTGGTTCGCCTCGGTAATCATCCTGCTTCTTGCCGGCACCGCGTCGCTTCTTGTTTCTCTGGGATTCTCTGAGCGCATCGAACGCCTCGAGGGATTTTCGCGGCGGGTCGCCGAAGGCGATTTTCGTCCGCTCCCCAGCGATGGCTCCGGCGATGCGCTGGAGAAACTCGGTGCTTCGCTGAATCGAACCGCCGCACGTCTCGATCGCACCATTCGCACGTTAACCGAAGAGCGCAATCTTTCCTCCGCGATCCTCGGCAGCATGGTGGAGGGCGTCGCGGTGGTGAACGGTGCGGAGCGGCTGCTCTTCGCTAATCAGAGCTTCGCCGATATTTTGGACATGGACATACCACCGAAGTCCGGCAGCGCACTGGTCGAGGTCGTGCGCCAGACGGAGATGATCGAAGCGGTGCGTAAAGTTTTAACTGGCGAGCCACGCGTGGAATCCGAAATCGTCACGGGAACGCTTCGCCAGCATTTCTTCGCCGCTACGGTTGCCTCCGTCCGCGCGAGCGAAACTTCCGGCGCGGTGGTCGTGCTTCACGACATTACGGAGCTGCGCAAGCTCGAGCGCGTGCGCCGCGATTTCGTGGCCAACGTCTCGCACGAATTTCGCACGCCGCTAACCGCCATTCAGGGTTTCGCGGAAACGCTGCTCGCCGGCGCCATGGACGACTCGCAAAACCGCGAGCGCTTTCTCGGAATCATCGTCGAGCATTCCCGGCGCCTCGCGCGGCTAACCGAAGATCTCCTCAAGCTCTCCAAAATGGATGCCGACCGCCTGGAGCTTGAGATACGCCGAGTAAGCGTTTCGCAGCTCATCGAATCTTGCATCGAAACCGCCCGGCACCGCGCCACGGAAAAGGAGATCGCCATTTCCGTGCAGCCTTTCAACGGCGTGCCGGACATTGCCGGCGACCGCCGCCGTCTCGCCGAGGTTCTGCAAAATCTGCTCGACAACGCCTTGCAATACACGCTTTCGCGTGGCGAAATTGTCGTCAGTGCGGAGCCGCGCGATGGCGAAGTCGTATTTACCGTCGCGGATACCGGCATCGGCATCCCCAAAGCCGACCAGTCGCGCATTTTCGAACGCTTCTACCGCGTGGATGCCGCGCGCTCCCGCGAACTCGGCGGCACCGGACTCGGTCTCTCCATCGCCAAGCACATCGTGGAGGTGCATGGCGGCCGCATCTGGGTCGACAGTGAAGTCGGCCGCGGCTCGCAATTTCATTTCAGCATTCCCATCTTTGACGTCGAGCGCGCCGCGCGCCCAACTCCAGCGGGCGCCGCCACGCCGCGCGCCACGATTCGCGGTTCCGCATAGCGCTGCTCCGCGGTGAAACACTGCGCCAATTTTGTTTCACTTCGTTCACACTCGCTTCATCAGCCCTTAATCATCCTCGCCGCATATTTTGGCTTACGCGCGGAAGAGTAGTTCGTCGACGCCCTTCCGTACGAGGAGCCCATCGATGGCGAGCACCGGAGCCGGACTCACCGAAGCAGTGTTGTACGACGCGTTGGTGAACTACCTCGTCTCCATGGCCCGCACCGTGGAAGGGGCCATGAATCGCGCCCTGGACGCGCTCACCTCCCTTGAGAGCGCGCGCACCTCCGCACTCCCCGGCGAAGTTTTTCTTCTCGAGCCGCGCATCAACGAAATGGAAATCGTGATCGACGAGCACGCCATCCGCTTGCTCCGCCGCGGCTCCTTTTCCGACGACGAGATGCGCCTGATCGTGGCTGCGCTGAAGATCACCAACGACCTGGAGCGTATTGGCGATCTTGCCGTCAACCTGGCGCAAGGCGCGGTTTCTCTGCGAGAGATGCCCGGTGCGCGGATTCCCGAAGAGCTGGCACCCATGGCTCTCGCCGTGCGCGCCATGGTCAGCAAGAGTCTCGGCGCCCTCATTTTTCGCAATGTCGAAATGGCCACACAAGTTCTCGAAGCCGACGACGTTGTGGATCAATATCGCGATCGTATCTTCGAGAATTTGCTTGCCACCATGACGCGGCAAGCCACTCTCGTCAGCTCGGGCATGCAATTCATTCTGGCTACCCGCCACCTCGAACGCATCGCCGACCATGCCACCAACATCGCCGAAGACATCATTTTCTGGGTGCGCGGCCTCGACGTGCGCCATGGTCGCGGCCTGACCATGCGCCCCGACCGCGCCGAAGGGCAAAACAACTCTGGTATCGCAAGCGGAGTCCCGGGAGAAGGTGCGGTACTCGGGTCGGGCGAAACCGCCGCGGTCATCAAGAATTCACATGCGCTTGATGCCGGTGTGACCCCAGCCTGCGACACTGAACGAGCTTGATCTTCAACAATCGTCCTACCCCGGGGACCGACGCACCCCTGGCGCCGGTCCCTGCTCCTCCCTCCTCACACCAAGCAGAGTAATCGCAGCTAACCGACGCGACGCGCACGTGCACAGGCCGCGGGCATCCGACGCAGGCGGCATGCTAAACTTAGGTGTTTGGCTGGAGGCGAGGTTCTGTGAACTGGGGCTGGCTTCTGCTGCGCAGTACCATCGCGTTGACGATTCTTACGACGCTGTTTCTGTCGCAACGCTTTTGGTATCGCTCCATCTGGCGTGCCACCGCCAATTGGCGCTCCGTTTGGCTGCGCGTTGCCATGCGCCTCCTCTATATTGCTCTGCTGGTTTTAATTATTGGGTCCACCGTCGACGGATTTCGCATGGGCCGGCCCCCGCATCTCATTCCCACCGACAACCTGATCCAGATTTTTGCCGGCCTGTGGTTTACCAGCGCGCTCTTCGCCTATCTTGCCGTCAAGGTGGTTCGCATCGTCGACCGCCTTTGGGTTTCGATGCGCTCTGCCGCCCGCCGCAACTCCGCGCCTGACTCGTCGCCAAAGTCAGCGCCCAATAGCTCGCCTGCGCCAGCATCGCTTATTCCCGCCGCGGCCGCTGAAATGCTTCCGGATCCCTCGCGCCGTTACTTTTTCCGAAGCGCCACAGCTCTGGCCGGCGCTGCGCCTTTTCTAAGCGTGATGTATGGTTTCGCCGCCGAGCGCCTGGACTACCACGTCCGCCGCGTCGAGATTCCCACTGCCAATCTGCCGCCCGCTCTCGACGGCATGAAAATCGTCCAGCTTAGCGACATTCACCTCAGCGGCTACATGAGCCGCACGGATGTTCGCCGCGCGGTGGATATGGCCAACGAGCTGGGTGCCGATCTCGCTGTCGTCACCGGCGATTTCATCACCGGAGTCTCTGACCCGCTGGCCGATTGCGTAGACGAGATTCGCCAGCTTCGCGCACCCCTGGGAATTTTCGGGTGCAACGGCAATCATGAGATTTACGCCCGCGCGGAAGACGCCGCGGAGCGCCTCTTTGCGCAAGCCGGCATGAAGCTGCTTCGCCACGAGAATGTGCAGCTGGCGTTTCGCGGCGCCCATTTCAATCTTCTCGGCGTCGATTATCAGCGCGAGCGCACCCCTGGCGGCCATCGCCTGCAGATGCTTCCCGACCTTGCTCCGTTCGTTCGTCGAGACATGCCAAATATTTTGCTTTCGCACAATCCCAACACGTTCAATCGCGCTGCGGAGCTGGGAATTGAGCTGTCGCTCGCCGGCCACACGCATGGCGGCCAAATCCAGGTGGAAATCCTCGATCACCGCCTCAGTCCCGCTCGCTTCATCACCGATTACATCGCAGGTGCGTACTTCCGGCCGCTCTCGATGCCCGCGACGGATAACCGTGCGCTTAAGGATGCAAACCATTCGGCGACGTTTAGCCACGCCCAGCCGCCTCTCTCTGTGCTCTATGTCAATCGCGGGCTCGGCACCGTCGGAGCGCCCGTGCGCCTTGGTGTCCCCCCGGAAATCACCCTGATTACGCTGCGCCGCGTAGCGTAAATTCCTTCTTCCGCCTTTCTTTCCAGCCTGGACCGCCCTCGCCGTTCTGCCTGCCTCCTGCAGTGCCCTCGCGGACAGCTGTGTGTTATCGTCGGAAAGGATACGCCATGGACCCATCCGGCGAACGCGATCGCATTTCCCGCGAGTTGGACGACTCGTACGAATCGCCAGAAACGGACTTCTCGCCCACCTCGCCGTTTGGCCGCTGGCTCGCCGCGGTCGTCTCTCTCGGCGGCAGCGACTTGCTCCTTGTACAGGGCGCCCCGCCTTGCATGCGCGTCGACGGCGAAGTTCGCAAGCTAGAGCCCGGGGTTCTCGATGGCTCGGAAATCGAAGCTGCCGTGATTCCAGCTTTGACCCGGCATGCGCAGCGTCTTTACCGCGAGCAGCGCATCGCGGACTCCTCGTACCGCATTGAAGGCCTCGGCCGCTTCCGCATCAACCTCCATCGCGAGCAAGGCCGCGCCGCCGCCGCAATTCGCGTCTTGCCGAGCAGAGTTCCAGCCCTTCGCGAACTCAACCTGCCAGCTTCGGTCGAATCACTGGCGCATCTCCCGCGAGGCCTCGTTCTCATCGGCGGCCCCGCGGGAGCCGGCAAATCCACCACCATGGCCGCGCTGGTTGACAACATCAACCGCCGCGAAGCCCGCCACATCGTCATCATCGAGGACCCCATCGAGTATGAGCATCAACACGTGCGCAGCGTCATCGAGCAGGTGGAAATCGGCACGGACGCGCCCGATTTTCCGACCGCGCTCCGCGCCGCATTGCGCCAAGCACCGGACGTCATCGTCGTCGGCGAAATGCGCGACACGGAAACAATCCGCATCGCCGTGGCTGCCGCGGAAACCGGGCACCTCGTCCTGAGCACCCTGCACACCACCGACGTCGCTTCCACCGTTTCGCGCATCGGCGATTCTTTTCCCCTTGAGCGGCAGAACTCCATCCGCCAGGAATTGGCCATGGCTCTCGCTGCGGTACACACGCAGATTCTCCTGCCCAAAAAAGGTGGCGGCCGTATTCCCGCGGCCGAGTTGCTGCTGGTCGGCTACGGCGCGCGTCACCACATACGCCGTAACGCCCTCCAGCACCTTCATCAGGAAATCGCCCTGACCAAGAAGAAAGGCTCCTTCACCCTCGAAGAATCTCTTGTCAATTTGGTGCGTCAAGGCCATATCGAGCGCGAAGACGCCCTCCTCTGCGCCATTCACCCCGACGATCTCGACATTCTGCTGAAGTCCCCCGCCTCGGCCATCCATACTTAGGCTACAGGTCTGCGACTGCTCAAGCCCTGAACCTGTGGGCCGATTGCGGCTTTACGAAGGGCTGCATCGAGGTTCAAGCCCTCTGCTACCCTCATCCTGTTTTTGGTCTTGTCGGGTCCGAAGGTGCGCCGCTACCAGGCGAATCTCGTCATACGTAATCTCGTCCGGCAATGCTTCCTTCACCGGTTTCAGGCGCTCTTTGCCAAATTCCTGAATTGCGGAAGCAATCTGCGCATAGCGCTCCGCGCTGAACCACTGCGCGCGGAATTCGGTTTCACCGTCTTCGATCAGCTTGGTGACCATGTCCACCACGCTACTGAGCTTGCGGCTGCGAATCTGCGCTATTTCCTCAAACGTGCGTCCTTCTTCGAGGAGTTGCAGTGTATCTTCGCGAGGGTGCGACGCGGCCGCGTGCCAATCACCACCGGTGCGTTCGCCTTTATGGAATCGCTGCAGGGCGTCCAAGATCTCCTGGCCGTAACGTTCCACCTTCTTGTCGCCGAAGCCCGATACTCCCCGCAACGCCTGCAAGGTGGACGGCTTCGCGGCGCACAGCGCGTCCAGCGCAGTGTCATGCAACACGACGAACGCGGCTACTCCCGAATCCCTTGCCGTATTGCGCCGCCACTCACGAAGGTATTCGCGCAGCTGAGCATCGAGTACGGAGAGGGTAGCAACAGCCGTGCGCGCTTCCCCAGCAGTCCGCTTCTCCGTTCGCGTTTGGCTGCCCTTCGCGCGCCGCCCTCGAGATCGCGTGGCTTCCACTTCCAGCCAATCCGGCGCGCCCGCACAGATGTCGCAAGTGCCGCAGCGTTCCCACTTGGGCTGCTCGCCGAAGTGCTTGCACACATGGTGCTGCCGGCACTCCATCGATCCCACAAAGCGCTCCATCTCTCGATAGCGCTGCCAGGCGCGCTCTTTCTCCGCGGGGTCCGCAATCTTACCCAGGAAATACGCGTGTAACCCCAGGTCCTTTCTCTGCCAAAGCAGAATGCAATCCGCGGGCAAGCCATCCCGCCCGGCGCGGCCCGCTTCCTGGTAATACTGCTCCACGCTCTTGGGCAACGATAGATGGATCACCGAGCGCACTGAAGCCTTGTTGATGCCCAGGCCGAACGCCATCGTTCCCACCAGCACGCGCACCTCTTCGGTCATCCATTTTTCCTGATTGTCGCGGCGCGCCTTTGCATCCATCTGGCCGTGATACCCGATCGCCGCAATCCCATTTTCCGCGAGCAGGTCGACCGTCTCCCCGACCCGCGCGATCGTCGGCGCGTACACGATTACGTTGCCTTCGCTCACGCGCCGCACCGCTCGCAGCAGCATCTCCTCCTGAGTGCGCGAATTGCTCTCGTGCACTAGGTAATTCAGGTTCGGCCGGCGAAAGCTGGCAATGTGCTTGTGCGGGTCGCGCAGCCGCAATTGCTCGATGATGTCGTGGCGCACCCGCTGCGTGGCGCTGGCCGTGAACGCCGCAATAGGCCGGTCCGGGAAGAGCTCTCGCAATCGGTTCAGTTGCCGGTATTCCGGGCGAAATTCGTGGCCCCACTCGGAAATGCAATGCGCTTCATCGATGGCAAAGAAGGAAACCGGTATTCGTTTCAGCCACTCGGGCGTATCCCCCAGCGCGACGCGTTCCGGCGAAAGATACAGCAGGCGGTAATCTCCGGCCGCGGCCCGCTTCAGTATTCGGCTCCGTTCTTCGCCGCTGAGCGAGCTGTTAACAAACGCCGCGGGAACGCCGATCTGCTCGAGTTGCACAACTTGGTCCTGCATTAACGCGATCAACGGCGAAATAACCACAGCCGTGCGGCCGGCGTCGAGCACTGCCGGCAGTTGATAGCAGAGCGATTTGCCGCCGCCGGTGGGCATCACCACGCAAGCATCTCGCCCCGCCGCAACGCTCCGCACAATGGCTTCCTGTCCGGGGCGAAACGTGTCATAGCCCCAATAGTGCCGGAGTGTGTCCGCGAAAGAATCGCTGGCGTCTTGCGATTTGTGTTGGGTCCGTTGGTTGGGTAATGCGGTCACGACGGTCATAGAATACTCCCAGACTGGGCCTGATGTTCGCTTTTATTTCGCTTTTATGTCAAGTGAGAATTGTGTGAATCGTGCAAGGCAGTGCGAAAACTGTGGAAAAAGGGGCTATCTTCTGTCTTCCCCCTCTAATAGTGCCCCTCGCGCGGTCAATTATTACCTCATCTTGCCGCCCGGTCGTTCCCCGTTCAACCCCGCAAATCACCTGTTCAATGCAAATTTCGACCCTTTGCTGTATAACGATTGCCTAATAGTACCGGAAATGGTACTGTCCACCATGGTTTCGCGAATCGTCTTGCCCTCCGCAAAGCATCCGAAGAGGTCGCTAAGTCCTTTCACTGCCACACTTCCAAAAAATGCGCCCGTAACTCCTTTCCTTGCCACACATCCAAAATTGCCTGCCTGCAAGTCCTTTGCTTGCCACACATTCGAAAAACACGGGGGGTGGGGGAAGGGTTCGGTTAACTACTCTTCTGATTCTCCGCAAAACCTCGTGAGCGCGGCGTCAGGTTGCTGGCTTCGGTGCCCAGTGCCATAATCCAGCTTCAAGGTTACAAAGCGTGTTTCGCTCGGACCGCAGGTTGCGGAACACGGGTAACGGGGGATAGCCATGGCTTTGCGCGATAACTGGATCGAAAAGAGAGAAGCGGCTGCAGCCACCGCCAACGGAAACCGGAACATGTCGCAGATGCATCTCGCGCGGCAGGGCGTTATCACCGAAGAGATGCAGTTCATCGCGAAACGCGAGCGCCTCGAACCCGAGCTGATTCGCAGCGAAGTGGCGCGCGGGCGTTGCATCATTCCCGCGAATATTCATCACCGCAATCTCCAGCCGATGGCCATCGGTATCGCCACAAAATGCAAGATCAACGCCAACATCGGCAACTCCGCGACCAACTCGAATATTGAGGAGGAGCTGAAAAAGCTGCACCACGCCGTGCACTACGGCGCGGATACGGTGATGGACCTCAGCACCGGTGGAGACATTCCCACCATTCGCAAAGCCATCATCGAAGCATCGCCAGTGCCGGTCGGTACCGTTCCCGTATACGAAGCGATTTCGCGCGTACGCCGCCCAGAGGATCTCACCTTCGAGTTGATGCTCGAAGTGATTGAGGAGCAAGCCGAGCAGGGTGTCGATTACATGACCATTCACGCCGGCGTGATGCGCGAGCACGTTCCGTTTGTGCGCAAGCGCATCACCGGAATTGTGAGCCGCGGCGGCTCGTTGATGGCGCACTGGATGGAACATCACAAGAAGCAGAATTTTTTGTACGAGCGCTTCGACGACATCTGCAAAATATTCAAGAAGCACGACGTTAGCTTTTCGCTGGGCGATGGACTGCGTCCCGGCTGCATTGCCGACGCCAGCGACGAAGCGCAATTCGCGGAATTGAAAGTCCTCGGCGAGCTCACCAAGAAAGCCTGGGAACACGATGTGCAGGTGATGATCGAAGGTCCCGGGCACATCCCGATGGACAAGATCAAAGAGCAGGTCGAAAAAGAAATTGAATGGTGCCACGAAGCGCCCTTCTACACGCTCGGTCCACTGGTGATTGACATCGCTCCCGGCTACGACCACATCACCAGCGCGATTGGCGCGGCGATGATTGGTTGGCATGGCGCGTCGATGCTCTGTTACGTGACGCCGAAGGAGCACCTCGGCCTGCCGAATCCGGAAGACGTGAAGCAAGGTGTGATCGCTTACAAAATTGCGGCGCACGCCGCGGACGTAGCTCGCCATCGTCCCGGCGCACGCGATCGCGATGATGCGCTATCGTATGCGCGTTTTCTGTTCGACTGGAACAAGCAGTTCGAGCTTTCGCTCGATCCCGAAACCGCCAAAGCGATGCACGACGAAAATCTCCCCGACGATTTCTACAAAGAAGCCAAGTTCTGTTCCATGTGTGGCCCGAAATTCTGCTCCATGAACATCACGCAATTGGCGGAAGCCGAGGGCGGCCATGACCAAGCCGAACGCAAACAAAAATTTGTCGAGCTGTTAGCCAAGGTAAAATCCGCGGGCAACTAGCAGTCGTTTCGCAATCGCGCACCCGGAATTTTGAAGAGGCCCTCAATGGGCATGTTTGAAGTAAACGTGAAGTTGGCCAACCTGGCGTCACCAGGCCAGACCGAGGAGCTGTCGCTTCTCGTGGACACCGGCGCCACGTTGTCTTGGATTCCTCGAGCGGTTCTCAAAAAACTAGGTGTGACTGCCTTCTCGCGTTTACCGTTTACGCTAGCCGACGGCAGTCGCCTAGAGCGTGATGTAACCGCGGTTCTGCTGACAATCGACGGCAGAAAAGCTCCAGTGCAAGTGGCCTTTGGGGAAGATGGCGAGGCGGCAGTGCTGGGTGCAACATCGCTCGAAGGCTTGGGCTTTATGGTAGATCCAGTCGGCGAGAGGCTGGTTGCCCGCGACCTTCGCCAGCTACGGGCCTGTAGAGACTAGATAAGCGGCGGAACCCGGTCGGTGAGTCGATGACAATGTCGGAACGCTCAGCCGTGATGGCATTGATTGGGGCGGGGCCCGTCGGGCTCGGCATGGCTAAGGCTTTGCTCGAGCACAAAATTCCTTACGAACAACTGGAAGCGGACCGCGAGCTGGGCGGGAATTGGCTGCACGGCGTGTACGAGACCGTGCACATCATTTCGTCGCGCAAGACTACCGAATACACGGACTATCCGATGCCGGCGGATTATCCCGATTTTCCCAGCCGCCAGCAGATGCTGGATTATTTGCGGGATTACGCGGAGAAATTTCAGCTCATTCCGCACATTCAGTTCAACACAAAAGTGGTGATGGCTTTGCCCCTGCCGGAGGGACGCTGGGAATTGGAATTGGCCAACGGCGAAAAACGTGTCTACAAAGGATTGATTGTTTGCAACGGACATCACTGGGACCGGCGCTTTCCCAGCTATCCTGGAAAATTTGAAGGCGAGTTTATTCACTCCAAGGATTACCGTTCGCCGGCGCAGCTCGCGGGGAAGCGCGTACTGGTGATTGGCGGAGGAAATTCCGCTTGCGACATTGCGGCGGAAGCCGCGCGCGTGGGAAAAACGGCGCGCATCAGTTTGCGACGCGGGTACTGGTTTCTGCCGAAGACACTCTTCGGGATTCCGTCGGCGGAATTGATGAAGCCGTGGCTGCCGGTGTGGGCGCAGCGCATTTTCATAGGGCTGTTTCTACGCGTAGTGATCGGGAAATATTCGGACTACGGCTTGCCCGAGCCGGACCACAAAATCTTCGAGGCGCATCCCACAATCAACAGCGAGCTGCTCTATTACATGAAGCATGGGCGAATTCAGCCGCGCAAGGATATCGCACGCTTTGAGGGCAAGGCCGTGCATTTTGTGGATGGGACCAGCGAAGAGTTCGATACGGTGGTGTGCGCCACCGGTTATCACGTGAGCTTTCCGTTTTTGCCGCCGGGCCTGGTGAAGGTCAAGGGCAGTACGGCGCAGGTGTATGGCGGCTGCGTCCTGCCGGATTACAAGAACCTCTACATCATTGGGACTTCGCAATTGCGCTACGGATTCGGTCCCGTGGTCACTCCGGGAATGGACCTGATGGCGCGCATGATGCTGGCGCAGGACCAAATGGAATTGCCGATTGGTTTGGTGATGAAGGAATCCGGAGTGAAAATTCCCAGGACGCACCTGGTCGATCCACACGCCGCGATCCGCGCGATTCGGCGTGGGAAGCGCATGCTGCCGCTGCTTTTGTGGAAGGAGAAAAAGCTGCGCAAGACGTTGGCGAAGCCCGCGGTTGCGCCTCCGACTGTTCCCGGGTCTGCCGTCCCGCAAATCAATCGTGGCTTGGAAGTCTTCTGAGATTCGAGCAGGGCAGGGTGAGTGTTGACCAGGTCGATGCCATTTTTGCGCGATGGTGTGGCGGTGGTGACGGGCGCCGGTTCCGGCATCGGCCGGGCGCTGGCGCGGCAGCTTGCGATGGCGGGTTCCGCGCTGGCTATTGCGGATATTGACGAAGCGGGGCTGCAACAGACGGCCGCATCTCTGAGCGAAAAAGGCGTCAAGCTAACCACGCATGTTGTAGATGTTTCCGATGAATCCGCCATGCAAGGTTTCGCGCAAGAAGTGGCGGCCAGGCACGGACGAGTCACGCTGCTGATCAACAATGCCGGCGTGGCGCTGCTTGGATGGTTTGAAGAGATTTCCCTGGACGATCTGCGCTGGGTGATGGGCGTCAATTTTTGGGGCGTGGTGTACGGCGTTAAATATTTCCTGCCGCTGCTGAAGAAAGAGCAGCGGGCGCACATTGTGAATATTTCCAGCGTGTTCGGGATTGTCGCGCCGGCGGGGCAAAGCGCTTATTCCGCGAGCAAGTTCGCAGTGCGCGGATTTACGGAGGCATTGCGGCATGAATTGGACGGCACGTCCGTGTTCGTGTCGTGCGTGCATCCGGGCGGGATTCGCACGCCGATTGCGAGACGGGCGCGGCTTGGCGCGAACACGCCACCCGCTTCGCGGGATGAGGCCGTTGCGCGGTTCGATCGCTTGACGCCGACGATGCCGGATGCGGCGGCGGCGCGGATTCTGCAGGGCGTGGAACGGCGCGAGCCGCGGATTCTGATAGGGCGCGATGCGCGGCAGGCCGATATATTGCAGAGGCTGCGGCCTGGGACGTATTGGAGGACGCTAGCGCGGCGCGTGCAGGAGCCGGCTCGTAAAGCGTGACGTCCGCAAAACGGCGGCAGGGACTTGGCACTGTAATGTCGGCCACAGCCTCAAAAGCGGCGGCAAGCCCGCCGCACTCCAAAATTATTTCGCGTCGTGGAAGATGATGCCGAGGGTGTAGCGGGTGCCTCGGTGGACGCGGCTGACTCCGTGGCGCAGATTTACACGATAGTAGCCGCGTGAGCCTTTCACGGGGCGATAGCGTGTGGTGAAGATGATGGCCTGGCCCTGGTTCGCGGCTACAACCTCAGCTTTGGATTGCGCCCGGGGTTGTTGCTCCACCAGGAGGAATTCGCCGCCTTCCCAATCGCGGCCTTGCTGACCGAGCAGAAAGACCATCTGCAGCGGGAAGGCAATTTCGCCGTACAGATCCTGGTGGAGGCAATTGTAGCCGCCCGCTTCGTAATGCAGCACCAGAGGCGTGGGTCTTGTTTGCCCCTTTTTGTGACAGAACTTGAGAAAGGTGGCGTGATCCAGAGGAAACGGCGGCTTCTTTTCGCCGAACGCTTGCGCCCATTCGTTTGCGACTTTGGCGAGATGCGGATAGGCGGCGGTTCTGAGGTCCGAGACGAGTTCAGGGAGCGGATGGGAGAAATATTTGTAATCGCCGACACCGAAGCGGTGGCGCTCCATGATGATGTGACTGCGGAAGCGGGTAGGCTCGGTGTAGAGCGAGGCGACGGAGGCGCATTCTGCGGGCGTCAGGATGGGTTGGGTGACGGCGTAGCCGCGAGCGGAAAGAGATTCGTGGGCGGCGTTCCAGTCGACGGTATCGATTCTTTCTTGGATAGTGGAACTCATTATGGCCTTCTGGCGCGAGGGCGCGTAAATCTTGACTGTAAAGCATCGGGCAAGGTCGAATCTATCCGAGTTCTTTTGGCAAACTGCTAGGGGCAAGGCTATACTCCGCGAAGTCGAATAGGGGATTTTCACCACAGAGTTCGCAGAGGACACAGAGAAAAGGAAGAGGAGATCGAGATGCGGTTTGCGCGGGCTGCGAAGACGGGAGATGTGCCGCCGGGGACGATTCGGGAGTTTCAGGTGGAGGGGAAGGCGGTGGCGCTGGCCAATGTGGATGGGCAATTCCACGCGATCAATAACGTTTGCCTCCACCGGGGAGGGCCGCTGGCGGATGGTCCGCTGGAAGGGCCGGTTGTGACGTGTCCCTGGCATGGATGGCAATATGACGTGAGGACCGGGAAGGTCGGTCAGAACCCCACGGTAGGCGTGGAATGCTATCCGGTGGAGGTACGGGGGGACGAGATTTTCGTCGGCGTCGGCGGTTGATCCTGTAAGTGCTTGAATACAAATGGAATACATTAATTTTGGGGCCAGAAGCCGCTTTTTCGGGCGTTGTTGAAAATTTTGGCAAAAAATTTGCCTAACCCTCACATTTTGTTTCGCTTTTTCGTCATCCCAATGTATAGTGCCGACTCGAAGCCTCGATGGCCATTCCGACCTCGCAACGACACCACTGGATCTTTAGCGCCGACCCGCACCACTACCACTGGGACACGCTTTTCGTTAAGGGCAAGGAGATGTGGCACGGCGCCGCCGGGAAACCGGACGCGATCCGCGCACTGAAACAGGTGCGTAAGGGTGACCGCGTGCTCTGCTATCACTCCGCTCCGGAGCGCTCGCTCTATTCGATTGCGGAGGTGACACGGGATCCTTATCCCGACCCGCACGATCATAAGGGAAAAAATCTGGTGGCGGACCTACGCGCATTCGAACGGCTGCCACGGCAGGTGACACTGGCGGAGCTGCGGGAAAATCGCGCGCTGAAAAAGGTGAAATTGCTGAAGAACGTGCGCCTGCTGATTTCTCCAATTACCGATGAGGAGTATCTGGAGATTTTACGGATGGCGGGGATTGTGGCAACGCCGGGGATTCCGCTGCCGTAGGTCGCCGGACAATGCCGCTTGGGCATTATTTTAGAAATATCTTAAGTTGAGGTCCTTCACCTACCCTCGTCGGGTAGGTTCAGGATGACAGCTCTTGGTAACGGCAAGGGTTCGCTGGGGGAGAGATGGGTGTCTCCGGTCGGTTGGGCTTATCCGCTGCTGTTGCACTTGTTCTTATGATGTTCCTTCCTATGGCGCTTTTTCCGCAGAAATCACAGAACGACAGTCTGCTCTCCGACATTTCCAGCGGCAAGACGCAGGTGCTGGATCTCAGTTACGCGATTAACGACAAACTGGTGCCGTGGCCGGGGGATAAGCGCTGGTTTGAAGCGGAAGTGAATGCCACGGTGGAGAAAAACGGGTATTTCACACGCAGTTTCTGGATGCTGGAGCATTACGGCACGCATCTGGATGCGCCGATTCATTTCCCTCCCGGCAAGGCAACCGTAGATCAGATTCCAGCGAAACAGTTCTTTGGTCCGGCCGTTGTGCTGGATGTCAGCGCAGAAGGTGCAAAGAACGCTGACTATCAGGCGCCAGCTTCGCGCGTCGAAGAATGGGAAAGCAAACACGGCCGGATTTCCGAGGGGTCGATTGTGCTGCTCAGGACCGGATGGGCTTCGCGCTGGCCGGATGTGCAGAGATATCGAAATCAGGATGCACAAGGGAAGATGCATTTTCCGGGGTTGTCGACGGAGGCGGCGAAATTATTGATCTCGCGCAAGGTAAGCGGAATCGGGTGCGACACGTTGAGTGTGGATTATGGGGCTTCGGAGGATTTTGCGGTGCACCATCTGGTGCTGGGGGCGGGCTTGTATCAGCTTGAGAATCTTTCGGATTTAAGCGAAGTGCCGGAAGCGGGAGCGTTCCTGGTGGTGGCGCCGATTAAGTTGGAAGGTGGATCGGGAGGACCAGTTCGAGTGTTTGCGGTTTGGAAATAGGAAGTAATGAAGAAAGGAAGTAATGAAGTAAGGAAACGGCCGAGGAAGAGTCCAATTCAGGTGTGGACGTCAGAGGGTCTTGGGTCTTACAGCTTGCCGAGATGGGGCGCGGCGGTGCTGCGCCCCTATGGGGATGAACAATTTTTTGGATTTTGCGTTTAAGGGTATGGCTGTTTTGCGCGGGTGGATATGAAAACACGTTTGATGAGTCGGGCGGCGTTTGCGGTGATGGCTGCGGTTTTGTTGGGGGCGCCGGTTTGGGGGCAAGCGGAGTTTCCGGTGGCTGCGAAGACCCTTAAGAACGGGATGAAGGTGCTGGTGCAAACGGACCACAGCATCCCGAACGTTGCGCTGTACATTTTTTATCGCGTTGGATCGCGCAATGAGGGGCCGGGGACGACCGGTCTTTCGCACTTCTTCGAGCACATGATGTTCAACGGGGCGAAAAAGTATGGGCCAGGCGATCTCGACAAAGTGATGGAAGCGAATGGCGGTTCGAATAATGCCTACACCACGCGCGATGTGACCGTTTACCAGGATTGGTTTCCGCGTTCGGCACTGCCGCTGATTTACGACATCGAGGCAGATCGCATTCAGAACCTCAGCTTTGACCCGCAAAAGATTAAATCCGAACGCGAAGTGGTGGCTTCCGAGCGGCGGCTGCGCACCGACAACGACAATAGCGGCCTGCTGGACGAGCAGCTGTGGGCAACAGCCTATATCGCACATCCCTATCAGTGGCCCGTGGTGGGATGGATGAGCGATATCGAGCATTGGACGATGGAACAACTGAAGCACCATTTCGAGATGGGGTATTCGCCGAATAACGCGACGATGGTGGTGGCGGGCGACGTTTCTCCCGAGGAAATCTTTCAGTTGTGCGAGAAATACATCGAGCCGATTCCGACGCACGCGCCTCCTCCGCCCGTGACGACCCTGGAACCGGAGCAGTTGGGAGAGCGACGCCTGATTGTGCGAAAACCGTCGCAACTGCCATTGGTGCTGGTGGCGTACCACATCCCGCAGACGAACAACCCTGACTTCTACGCGCTGAACGTTTTGCGGACGGTATTGTTCCAGGGGGAAAGTTCGCGGATGTACCAGCGTTTGGTGGATAAGGACCAAATCGCGCTGGATGTCTCCTCGTCCGTCGAGCCGGCATTCGATCCCACGATCGTGGAGATAGCCATCCAGCCGAAGCAAGGAGTGGATCCGCAAAAGTGCGAGAAGGCGATGTACGAGGAGTTCGAGAACGCGAAGAACGCGGCGATCAGCGACACGGAGCTGGAGAAGGCCAAGAATATCCGGCTGGCGGAGTTCTACCGGGAGATGCGCACGATCAACGGGCGAGCGAACACGATTGGGACGTATGAGGTTTTCTTTGGGGACTACAAGAAATTGTTTGATGCGGCGAAGAACTATTCGGCGGTGACCAAAGAAGACGTGCAGCGGGTCGCGAAAACGTACTTTGGAGCGAACAACCGAACGGTCTCGACACTAATTCCCGAAAATTCCGAAGAAAAGGCTAAGCAATGAACCGCGCCCGGCAAGGATTGCATGTACTTGCTCTAACTATGGCCGCGCTGCTTGCGGTTTCCTCGGCAGCGGCGCAGACGCTGCATATGCCGCCGCATGAGAAATATGTTTTGAAAAATGGGTTGACCGTGCTGCTGCTGGAGAAGCACGGCGTGCCGCTGATCAATCTGTACGCGATTGTGAAGACCGGCGCGGCGGCAGATCCCGCAGGCCAGGATGGGCTTGCGTCGGTCACCGCGGGATTGTTGCGGAAAGGGACAAAAGCGCGGACGGCGCAGCAGTTTGCCGCGGACCTGGACTACATTGGCGGCGCGTTTGAGGCGGATGCGGGAGCAGACTTCAGTAGCGTTAGCGCGGAGTTCTTGACCAAGGACTTGGCGCGCGGGCTGGAGCTGTTTTCGGATGCGTTGTTGCACCCGACGTTTCCACAATCGGAGGTGGAGAAGCTGCTGGCGCAGTCGGTGGACTCGGTACGGGGCGCGAAGGATGATCCGCAGCAGGTGCTGGGGCTGTATTACTACGGATATTTGTACGGAACGCATCCTTACGGAAGACCATCGGGCGGAGACGAAGTTTCGCTGCAGCGAATCAAGCGCGATGCCATTGCAAAGTTCTATGAAACGAACTATGCGCCTGGGAATACGCTGCTGGCGGTGGCGGGAGAATTCAACGGCGCGGAGATGCGGAAGAAGCTGGAGGACGTCTTCGGCGGATGGCCGGCGCGCGCGGTTGCGGCTCCGCCGATTGCGCCGGACCCGCCGGCCAAGGGCAAGCGGTTGTTGCTGGTGGATAAGGACGACGCAACGCAGACCTATTTCGTGTTTGGGAATGTGGGGATTGCGCGGAATGACCCGGATCGCGTGGCGATTCGCGTGGTCAACACCATTTTCGGCGGACGATTCACTTCGGACTTGAATGAGGCGTTGCGCGTGGAGTCCGGGTATACCTACGGCGCGTCGTCCTTTTTTGATGCGCGGAAGGCGCCGGGGCCATTTGGGATTTTCAGCTTCACGAAGAATGAGACGACCGGCCCTGCGATTGACCTGGCGGTGCAGGTACTCCAGAAATTGCACAAGAATGGAGTGACGGACGAGCAGTTGAAATCGGCGAAGAGCTATATCAAGGGGCAGTATCCGCCGAACATCGAGACTTCGCGGCAACTGGCGCAGATTATCGCGACGCACGAGTTTTATGGGCTGGGAGATGACGAGATCAACCAGTTGGAGGCGCGCGTCGATGCGGTGACGCCGGAGATGGCGAAGCAGGTGATCCAGAAGCATTTCCCGTCGGAAAATCTGGTGTTTGTACTGATCGGGAAAGCTTCAGCGATTCGCGCGGCGGCGGAGAAGTATGCAGAGAAGCGGGACGCCAGGCCAATTAGCGAGCCCGGGTTCTGGCCGCCGGGGACGAAGTAATTAGGTAATGAAGTAACGAAATAATGAAATACAGATTTCGATGAAGGTCGGGGTTTGTCCATAAAGGTCGGCTGGAGGAGAGAATGCGTTATCGAGCGGCATTAATGATTGCGTTTGTGCTCAGCTGCGCGGGCTTTGCGTTGGCAGCGAGCGAAGAGACGCCGTTGCTGGCGCATGCGCCTACGCTGAGCCGGACGCAGATCGTGTTTAGCTACGGAGGATATTTGTGGAGCGTGCCGCGCGAGGGCGGCGAGGCGCGGCAACTGACCACGGGCGGGCATGAAGGATTGCCGATATTTTCGCCGGATGGAAATTGGATCGCGTTCACCGGGCAGTATGACGGAAACGTCGACGCGTTTGTCATGCCGGCGGAAGGCGGAGAGCCGCGCAGGTTGACGTGGCATCCGGGACAAGATTCGCCGGTGGGCTGGACGCCGGACAGCAAGCGAGTGCTGTTTCTGTCAGACCGCGACGCATTCGCGGATATCACGCGTCTATATACGGTCCCGGTGGAGGGTGGTTGGCCGGAAGTATTGCCGATGTGGCGCGCGTTCACGGGTGAGCTTTCGCCGGATGGAACGCGGGTCGCGTACGTGCCGAATTTCCAATGGCAAAGTTCGTGGAAGCGCTATCGCGGCGGGCAGACTACGCCCATCAATATTGTAAGGCTGAGCGATCTGGCGCTGGAGAGAATACCTCGCGAGAACTCGAACGACTCGCATCCCGTCTGGTTTGGGGACACGGTGTACTTTTTGTCCGACCGGAATGGCGCGGTGACGCTGTTTGCCTATGACACGAAGACGAAGACGGTGAAGCAGTCTCTCGAGAACAAGGGGCTCGACCTGAAGAGTGTTTCGGCGGGGCCGGACGCGCTGGTGTACGAGCAGTTCGGCGGGATTTATTTGTTTGAACCGAAGAGCGGGAAGTCGACCAGGGTGCAGATACATATTTCGGGGGATTTGCCGTCGACGCGGGCGCATTACGAAAAGGTGGGAGAGAAGATTCAGAACGCGGGGATTTCGCCGACGGGTGTGCGGGCGGTGTTCGAAGCGCGTGGAGAGATTCTGACAGTGCCATCGGAGAAGGGAGATGTGCGGAACCTTACGCGCACGACGGCGGTGGCGGAACGCGATCCAGCGTGGTCGCCGGACGGAAAATCGATTGCGTTTTTCTCGGATGAGTCCGGCGAGTACGCGCTGCACATCGTCGATCAATCGGGATTTGGGAATGTGAAGAAGATCGGCCTGGGTAATCCGCCGTCTTATTTTTACGGGCCGACGTGGTCGCCAGACAGCAAGAAGATTGCATACACCGATAAGCGGATGAATTTCTGGTACGTGGACATGGAGAAGGGAACGCCGGTGAAGGTCGACGCGGACCGCTTCGAGGATCCGAGCGTAACGCTGGCGGTAAACTGGTCGCCGGACAGCAAGTGGCTGACGTACTCGAAATTCAAGGAAAACCACCTGCGAGCGATTTTTGTGTACTCGCTGGAAAGCGGGAAGGTGTCGCAGATCACGGATGGGCTCGGAGACGCGCGCTATCCCGTCTTTGACAAGGGCGGAAAGGAATTGATTTTCGCGGCTAGCACGGATTTGGGACTCTCGGCGGGATGGCTGGATCTTTCGAGCTTTCAGCATCCGGTGCTGCGGCACATTTATGCGGCGGTGCTGAAGAAGGGGGAGAAATCGCCGGTCGAGCCGCAGAGCGACGAAGAAAAAGTGGAAGAGAAGAAGGAGTCCGCGGAGAAGGGTAAGGAAGCCGAGAAAGGGAAAGAAGGAGAAAAGGGCAAGGAAGGCGAGAAGAAGGACGAGAAAAAGGATGAAGGCGTAAAGGTCACGATCGATTTGGACGGGATCGGGCAACGCATCGTGGCTTTGCCGATCAAGGCGGCGAACTACGTTTCGCTCGACGCCGGAAAAGCAGGCACGCTATTTCTGTCGGAAATACCCGATGTTCCGCGCTTCGAGCCGAACACGCCGGTTACGGTAACCAAATTTGATGCCACGACACGAAAGACGGAGCCATTTCTGGCCGGGATTAACGGCTTCGGCGTTTCGGCAAATGGAGAGAAGGCGCTGTACCGGCAAGGGCCGGGATGGTTCATCGCAAAGACCGACGCCGCACCAAAACCGGGCGAAGGCGCGCTGAATGTAGGAGCGATGGAAGTATTCGTCGATCCGCGTGTGGAGTGGAACCAGATGTATCACGAGGTGTGGCGGATCGAACGAGACTTCCTGTACGACCCCAACCATCACGGCTTGAATATTCCCGCGATGGAAAAGAAATACTCGGCGTATTTGAAGGGCGTGGGCGGCCGCACGGACCTGAATTATTTGTTCGACGAAATGCTGGGCGAAGTGACCATCGGACACATGTTCATATTCGGCGGCGACATCCCGGAGGCGCCGAAAGTGAAAGGCGGGCTGCTGGGAGCGGATTACAAGATTGAGAACGGCCGCTATCGATTCGCGCGGATTTTCAATGGCGAAAACTGGAATCCAGATCTGCGGGCGCCGCTGACGCAACCAGGCGTGGAAGTGAAGGCGGGCGAATATCTGCTGGAGGTGAATGGGGTGGACGTGCGGCCGCCGGGGGATGTGAGCAAATTCCTGGAGAACACCGCGGACACGCAGGTGCGCATCAAGGTGGGACCGAATGCGGACGGCAAAGACGCGCGGGAAGTGACCGTGGTGCCGGTCGCCAGCGAATTTCCGCTGCGGAACCGCGCCTGGGAAGAGGACAACCGTCGCAAGGTGGATGATCTGAGCGGCGGCAAAGTTGCGTACGTACACGTGCCGGACACAAGCGTAGGCGGGTACACGAACTTCAATCGATTTTATTTCGCGCAAGTTGGCAAGCAGGCGGCAGTGATCGATGAACGCTATAACCATGGCGGCTCGATCGCCGACTACATCATCGACGAGCTGGAACGGCCGCTGCGCAACTGCGCGATCACGCGAGAAGGCGAGAAGTTTTGTTCGCCCCTGGCGCAGATCTACGGGCCGAAGACGATGATCATCAATGAAATGTCGGGTTCGGGCGGCGACGCACTGCCGTGGATGTTCAAGCAGGATAAGGTCGGGCCGCTGGTGGGAACGCGAACTTGGGGCGGGTTGGTGGGAATATGGAATTATCCGCCGCTGATGGACGGAGGATTTGTGACCGCGCCGCGCGGAGCGATTTACGGTTTGCACGGCGACTGGGAAGTGGAGAATCACGGGATCGCGCCGGATATTGAAGTGGAGAACGATCCGGCGTCGGTGGCGGCGGGACATGACGCCCAATTGGAGAAGGCGGTGCAGGTGACGCTGGAGGCGCTGAAGAAGAATCCGGTGGTGATTCCGGACCATCCGGCGTATCCGAATTATCATAAGAAGTGATTCGTGGTCCGTGACCCGTGAGTCGGGTACTCGTTTCGCGGATTAAGGCCGCGCGGTAGAATTTCTTACAACTTGCGGACATGGGGCGCAGCGGTGCTGCGCCCTTACGATTTTTTGACGGAAAGCTATGCCGGAGCTTCCTGAGGTCGAGACGGTTGCGCGAGGACTGCAGAAGTCCGTTGCGGGGCGGCGAATTCTGTCGGTACGCCTGGGCAAGACGGATTTCATCGATGATCCGGCGGCGCTGGAGCAGCAGCTTCCGGGAAGACAGATTGAAAAGGTGGAGCGGTACGGGAAATTCATGCTGCTGCGGCTTTCTGCGCGAGGGAATCCGGCAGCGGATTCAGAGAATGGGGACGTGGAAGCGGCTTCGCTGCTAGTGCATCTGGGCATGACGGGGCAGCTTGCGCCGTGTGCTGCGGCGCAGCCTAGTGCAAAACATACGCATGTTTGGTTTGGGCTCGACGACGGACGGGAGCTGCGCTACACGGACCCGCGCCGCTTTGGCCGCATCGCGTATCTCAGTGGGGCGCTGCTTGCGGATGAATTGACGGCGTTTGGCGCCGATCCGCTGTTGGTGAGCGCTCAGGAATTTGCATCGCGAATCCGTTCACGGAACGCGCAGATTAAAGCGCTGCTGCTGGATCAGAGCGTGTTGCGCGGCGTCGGCAATATTTACGCGGATGAAAGTTTGTGGCGGGCAAAGATTCATCCCATGCGGCGGGGAACAGAGCTGAGCGCGAAGCAGGCGCAGGTGTTGCGGCGGGTCCTGCAGGACGTTTTGCGGAAGGCGATTTTGGCGCGCGGGTCGTCGATTTCCGATTTTCTTGACGCCGAGGGGCAGCCGGGAGAATATCAGCGGCACCATCGGGCATATGGACGCGAAGGGAAGCGCTGTTACCGCTGTCGCGCGGCGATTCGGCGAGTGATTGTCGCAGGACGCAGCAGCTATTTCTGCCCGAAATGCCAGCCCGCACCGCGTTTGCCGAAGCGCGGCAAGCTGCGCGGGCCAGGGCGAAACGGCTGAGGGGCTTTCGCACGTCTAAGAAACCGAGTCGGAACCGCGGGAGCTTGCTGCCGCGTGGTGGAACCAGAAGCAAAATCCAGAATTGCCTTGAGGTAGACGAATGAGCGTGCGTCGAATCAGCGTGCTTGTGTGCTGCGGTTTTTTGGTACTGGCGGGGGTTTTCGGTGTTTTCGCAAAAGCGGCCGGCGACGAGCAGGGTCCGTTTGCGGCAGCGGATGCGCAAATTCTCAGTGAGATTCGCGAACACAGCGAGGCGGCGGCGAACCTCGAATATTTGTCGGACAGTATCGGCGCGCGGCTAACGGGATCACCTCAGCTCAAGCAGGCGAATGACTGGACGCGGGATATGTTCGCGAAGTACGGCGCGGTGAACGCTCACCTGGAAGGCTGGACGATAGAGCGCTCGTGGACGCGCGTTAAGGCCAGCGCGCGCATTGTGAGCCCTACGGAGCATCCCTTGACGATCGCTTCGGCTGGATGGTCGCCGAGCACGCCTGGAGCGATTACAGGGCCGGTGGTGTACTTCGATGCGAAAGAGAAAAAGGATTTTGGGAAATTTCAGGGCAAGCTGAAGGGCGCGATTGTCATTTACCAGGAGGCGGCCAGCCTCTCTCCGCCAAAGCCCGAAGATCCACTCGCGCAGATGAGCCGACCGATGCAGCAGCCTCCGGCGCGAATGGGAGAGCCGCCGATGGAGGATCCGTATGCGGCTTTCCTGAAAGCAGCCAAGGAGCGAGCGGAGTTTTGGAAGCAGGAAGGCGTTGCGGCGGTGCTGCGCGATTCGAACAAGCCGCACGGCCTGTTGAACATGACGGACGCCAGCCTCTCGCGGTACGACATCGGACCGATCCCGACGGCGTTCATCACCGGAGAGGGCTATCGCACCATTTTCAGGATGCTGCAGCGGCATTTGCCAGTGCAGATCGAGATGGAAATGACGAACACCATCGGCAATAAGCCGATGGAGGTATACAACACGGTGGCCGAAATTCGCGGCTCGGAGAAGCCGGACGAGGTGGTGATTATCGGAGCGCACCTGGACTCGTGGGATTTAGGGACCGGCTCAACCGATAACGGCACCGGCTCGATGGCGGTGCTGGAAGCAGCGCGCGCGTTGGCCAAGCTAAACCTGAAACCAAAGCGGACGATTCGGTTTGTGCTGTTTTCTGGCGAAGAGCAAGGGCTTTACGGCTCGCAGGAATATGTGAAGGCGCACCAGAACGAATTGGAGAAAATTTCCGGGGTGCTGGTGCACGACACTGGAACAGGCCGTGTGCTGGCGCTCGGGCTGCACGACAATTATCAAGACCGCGAGTTGGTGGACCAGGTTCTCGCGCCGCTGCCGGAATTGAAATTGCTCGAGCCGCGCATGGCACGCTCCTTTGGAACCGATCATCTTTCTTTCGATGAGGCCGGCGTGCCGGGATTCTTCTGCATTCAGGAACGCGCCGAATACAATCTCACGCACCACAGCCAATCGGACACGTTCGACAAAGTTTGGAAAGACGACTTGAACCAGGGGGCTGAAGTGTTGGCGGCTTGGGCCTACAACACAGCGAACCTGCCGGGCATGCTTCCTCGACGGCCGCTGCCTTACAACCCTGCCAAAGATGCGAAGAATCCGGACCCACCAAAATCGGATCCGGTTGCGGAGTTGGACACCAAGATTGTGGACCAGATTAAAGCCGATGAGCCCGCGCTGAAGGCGGATCTGACCTATTTGGCGGAACACATCGGCCCCCGACTCACAGGCTCGGCAAAATTGGATGAAGCGAGCCACTGGACAATGGAGCAGTTCAAGGCCGCAGGGCTGGCGAACGCGCATCTCGAGGATTGGACGATTGCGAATAGCTGGACGCGCGGTCCTGCTTCCGGTCGCATCATTACTCCCAGCGAAGAGACGCTCACCTTAGCTACGGCGGGATGGTCGCCAGGGACCAAGGGAACTGTTAGAGGGACGGTTGTGGCCGTGACGTTCGAGAAAGTGGAAGATCTCGAGCAGTACAAGGGCAAGCTGAAGGATGCGATTGTGCTCCTGGGGCCTCCGCGAGAAATGCAACCGCCCGAATTTCCCCTGAGCGCGCCAT